>Ga0182030_10022842_pt1 | contig 11616 bp, 9 predicted proteins | sample 812S3MmetaG_FD_121299 | JGI IMG/M metagenome (GOLD analysis project Ga0182030, IMG submission 121299) | Permafrost microbial communities from Stordalen Mire, Sweden - 812S3M metaG (Illumina Assembly) | ecosystem: Environmental > Terrestrial > Soil > Wetlands > Permafrost | place: Sweden... | reverse complement strand
TGTCGCTCCAGCGAAACGCAATCGTGCGCCCCAGGCGGTAATAGGGTAAAATTCCCCGCGCCATCCAGTTATCTGCCGTCCTGACGGTTTTATTGGTTCGCCGGGCCACTTCCGGTTTGTCTATGAAACCCTCTGGCTGCGCGGTCATTGCCGCCGTTGTAGCTTGATTTGGGTCAGTCATAATTTTCTCTTTCGAGTTATTTTGTGCTGATGCGACAATATGCGCCTCCCTTCCGAAGTGCGAAGGTTTACAAAGTAGAACGTGAAAAACGCGTTTCAGCCCATGGTTACAGGGCTAAAACGCGCCAAGTCAAACCAAGTCAAACGAACCGGCTAGTTCGTATTCAGATAGAATGTGCGTCCAAGTTAATTGTGAGACCATTTTTTAGTAAAAGCGGGTGACACATTTTGGTTTTGGCGGACGACGATCAAGCCCTGGCAGCGGAGCCAGGATTCCACGACAACCCGCCACAGGGTGGCGGGTTGGGGCTGATGTCCGTTCGCGGTCTTTCCGATCATCGCCCCGAACCGTTGGAGCAGCAATCGAAAAATCATTTTACGCTGGCGTTGGTTCCAACGCCGCTGTTGGGCGACGTCATGGAAGACGGCGCAGGCGGTGCGGCCATTGAGACAACGGCGGGACCGGTGGTTGAGGTCGTGGGTGGTGAGTTCCACGGCCAAGGTGAAGGCCGACAGTTCGCCGGGGGTGGCGTGCAGGCGTTGATCCAAAGCGGTCTTCAAGTCGCGGATGCTTTTTTCTTTCGCGCCGTTGTAACGCGGAAAGTAAGGCGGATTGTTCAAGGGCAACACGCCAAAGCGGGCCAGGACTTCGTCCACGGCGCGATGATTGAAGGGCGAGCCGTTATCACGTTTCAGGAACATGGCATCATGCCACGTCACACAAACCACCGGATGGTCCAGGCCTTGGAGAAACCCAGGATTTCGCCAGGAACCGCCTGATAGTATGTTCCATTTATGCTCGCTTTGATTCCACCCACCGTAAGACCAACCTTGGGTTTCTGCTTGTGTCCGGCAGCCACTTTCTTTCAAAAAAGCTGCAAACTGGCCCACGGTCACGCAGGAAGTTCCCAGACAAAAGCGTCTGGTGATTCCGACAATATGCGGCGTCTCGTTGGTGAATCTCTCCCGCTCGGAAACGGGGCTGCCCATCACAAATTCGCCGACTGGAATCTGGACGAATTTTATGCCCACGCTGTTGGTCCAAGTCACCGCAGGACTCGCCGGCGCGCCGTTCCGGTCGGAGCTCACATGCGCGCAACCGGTAATCGCCCAGGCCAACGTGGCTAAAGCCCAAAATCGACCGGAAGCAATGAACATGAATTTTAGCATGGTTTCCGAGTTTGCCCGCTGGTTGTGAATCTTCCGCAACTCACTGGGGGCCGCGCAATTCTTTTGTCGGTAAATTTGGCGAGTTCAAACTCAGGGTCGATTTTGGCATTCTATGTTGAAGTGAAATTTCCCTGATTACAGCTTGTCAACCGGCATAGTACGCCGCCGTCATTCATTCAATAATTGTTTGGCTGGTTCGGACAAGGTTTGATCTACAAATTGCAGGTCGGCCGCGGAAAAATATTCCCGCCAAATGTACACTTCGCCGCGCTAAAGTCCCCCCAGATTGAAATCCGGGCAGACATGTTTGTCGTTGGGTAAAGCTTCCTGAATGACGGGTTTAAGCGTCGGCTCCTCCGTCATGGAGAATTTGAGAACTGGGCCGTCTCGCCCTCGGCGGCATCCCGTACAAGGTGCCGGCGGGCGACATGGTTGTTTTGACAATAGCCCAGCCATTGATGGCTTGTCCTTACCCACATTTTTTTTCGTCGGGCATTGGATTTCCTGATTGGGGAAAAATAGGGTAGCTGCGGCGTTGGTCTTAAAAGATCAGTCGTGTGTCATCACTCGACCGTCACTGTGGCGTTGTCCAGGATGACGCTGTATTTGTAGCCCGCACCGAAATCTTTGTCCGCGGAAACCTTGCCGTTAACCAGCACCGTATCGCCAACCTGGGCCGCGGTGTCCGTGGTAACGGTCAGGTCATTATTGCCTTTCGTGGCGCTGCCCGAACCGTCCTGGACATGCAGCCAGTTTTTGCCCATGACCATGGCATTATATTTGACCACCTTGCCGCGCACGGCCACCGGCTTGCCGGCCAGACTAGCCTTGGCCGCGAAAATCTCTTCGACGGTCTTGCCGCCGGTAGCTTTTTTAATTCCGGTCAAATCCACTTTCATCATCGGCGCTGCCGGCTCCGCCAACGCGGGATGACCCGCCGGCAAGACCGGGGACGCCTGGCCGGTCAAGGGCGGATGCCCCGGCGGAAGCACGGGAGCGACCTGCGCACCAGTGGCGGCGGCGGAGTTGTTACTGATTTTGCCGCTGAAATAAACCACGTCGAAATCGCGGTTCAAGGACTGGCTGTGGAAATTGGCCATGGGCATGCCGTCAAACACCGTGACGCGGTCGCCTTTGTTTACAACAAATGCCGTCGTGGTCGCCCAAATTTTTTGACTGCCGGTATCCACCTGGACGTAGGTGTAACCGCCGGTGGTCATCGTCTCCAGCACCCTGCCGGTAAAGTTACCGGCCGCATCGGCTGGTCCGGAGGCTGCCGACGGGTCCGCCGCCCGGGCCACGGCCACGGCCAGTATCAACGTAGCAAGCGTCAAAAAATGTTTCGGGAACCATTCAGTTTTGAGTTTGGTTTTCATAAATCGGGGTCAGTAGGCGGTGTGCTTGTGATCCACGCCGTGGCAGCTCAGGGTGCAGTTGCCTGAGAATCTGCCGGTGGAAATATATTGCACCATACCAAGCGAGCCATTGGTGACGTAGGTGGTGTTGAAGTTGATCAAATGCGGCGCGGTAGCCACACCATGCGAATCGTGGCAGGTGGTGCAGGCGGCCTTGTCGTTCATGACGTGGGTCTGATGAAAACGGAAACTCAACGGGCTCAAAACACGGTTCCGGTCATGGCATTTATAGCAGAGCGCGTAGGTCCCGGCGCTTTCGGCCTGGCCGTCGGCGGTGACGAGGTTGCGTTCCAAAATGGGTGCGAAAATGGAGCCGTGAGGGCCGTTGGCGCCGGAGCCGCCGGCGTTCGGACCGGAGTCGCTATTATGACAGTCAGTGCAATACATGACGCTGTTGACGGTCCATGGCGTGATGAGGCTGGGGACGCTGGTCTGGTTTTTTCCAATGCGCTGGATTGGATGAAAACTTTGATTCGCGACGGCGAAGGCCAAACGCAAGTTGGTCTGCGGCACCTGGCGGGAAACGGTGGCCGGACCGCGCGCGAGGCTGTCGGCATGGCAGCGGAAACAAAGCTCGTATTGGTTGAGCGCGGGCTGGATGATGCCGCCGGCGGCGGAGACGCCGGTGACGTTGGCCAGCGCGCCGGAAACGGCGGGCGCGGCGGCGGTGCGAGCATTGGCCGCATGGGAATTGTGGCAGTCGGCGCAGACGACGTGGCGCGACGGCGGGTTGATCGGGTCTTCGGTGGGAGAATGCGACGCGCTGTTAAGCGTGATGGGATGGATGCTCAACTTCTGGAAATCGGCGGCAATATTTTTCTTGGTGGTGACGCCGTTGTGGCAGACATAGCAATTTTGTTCCGGCACGGCGAACTGCAACAAGTGCGTCTTTGAACCAGCCGCGTGACTCAGGTGGCAGTTCGCGCAGGCATTGCCGGCGATGGTCTTGGGGACCGCTTTGGATTGCACCGTCTTGGTTTGCGGCGTAATTCTGGCGAGCAAAGCCTGCGGCGTGGGTACGGTGGAAATGCCGTGCGCCGAAGTGCCCCAGGAATTTTGCTGATGGCACACAAGGCACAAGGCTGAACCCGTGTTATCCATCACGAGGAAATTGCCGAACTGGTCATTATGCGGGTCGTGGCAGGCAGTGCATTGCAGCCGGTTTTGCGAATCCATCCGCACCGCCTTGGTGCTCAAATGCGCGGGGTCATTGACATCCAGATCCCTCGCCGCCAGGGCCGAGTCATAAACAAATGAGATCGGATGATCCTTGGACAAATCCGTGCCGATCCAGGTGGCATCGCCAACCGGCAAAGTGGTAACGCCGCCCTGCATCGAGATTTGCGGCGCGCCGCTGCTCACGCTGCCCAGCGCCACGGTCCCATCGTGGCAGCTCAAGCAAAGCCGCGACGCACCGTTCGGCTGCGGAATGGTGAGGTTCATGTCGCTCAGCCGCTGGCTGCTGTAAACGACATAGTTGGAAACCGACGACATCGAATGGTTCCATAATGGCGTGACGCCGCCGGCGCGGTGAACCGTGTGGCAGAAAATACAGGCGTTCTTTTCGGTCGTCGCCTTGATGGTGCCGGGGCCGTTGACGGAAAGATTGTGAACGGTGTTGATGATGCTCTCGCCACTAACGCGGAAACCGAGCAGTGCGGCAAGCAAAATGATTTGGCCGCAAACTGCCGCGCGGCTGATTCGCTGCCGCCAAAATGTCAGTAAATGTTTCATGGCTGGCCGATATATTTGAAAACCTGCACGCGATGGTTGAAGGCGTCGGCGACAAAAATCTGGTTGTCCGCGCCGATGGCAATGCCGTTGGGCAGACCGAATTCGCCGTTGCCGCTGCCGCTCTGGCCGACGTTCAGCAGGAGCTGGCCGGCGAGGTCGAAAATTTGAAAATTATCAAACACCGCATCCACGACGTAGATGTGGCCGGCAGGATCAATCGCCACGCCCTTGGGCCGGGCGAAGTGGCCGGAGGTGTCCCCATTGCTGCCGAACTGCGAAAGAAAATTACCGCGCTCGTCAAAAACCTGCACGCGGCTGTTCATCGTGTCGGAAACCACCACATGACCGCGGCCATCGGCGGCGATGGCGGTGGGAAAATTAAATTCGCCCGGTCCGGTGCCGCGCTGGCCGAAGCTCGTCTGCAATTTCCCATCGCGGCCGAAAATAAAAACCGCGTGCGCCAGCGAGTCCACCACGTAAAGCAAATCGCCCGCCAACGCCAGCCCGACCGGGCGCTTGAGCGGCGCGCTGATTTCGAAAATGGCGTGACCATTGTCGTTGAACGCAAAGACTTCGGCGAGCCGGGAATCGGCAACGTAAAAAATGCCGTGGCCCCGCACGACGGCGACCGGGCTGGCGAATTTGATTTTGCCGACACCATCGTAGCGCCGCCATTTTTTATGCACGAAGTCGGCGTAACAAACCTGATTATCATCGGTGTCGGTAATACAAAGATCGCCGGTTTCGTCGAGCGCCACGGCAAAGGGTTTGTGCAAATTCAGAATTTCGCCGGTGTCGCCGGTGATCCAGTTGGCGAAGGAACGGAAGACGGAGGCTGTTTGGCCAATGTCGTTCGGCCCGTGCAAATTCCGCTGGAACACAATGCGCGGCGCATCCGGGGCCGGCGGCCAGGCCGGCGTGGGGGCGGGCGCGTTCGCCGCGACCGGCGGCGTGCTGGCGCAGGACGCCAACAACGCGGGAGCCAGCGCCAGCAGCATCAACCGCATGATGATTGGCCGTTTCATTTTTAGAAATTACGCCGGACCCGCACAAATGCAAAGTTCCGAAAGCGGCCGGTGCCGACATATTCCTGGTCTTCGTATTCATACCCCAGGTTGACCTTGAGTTTGCCGACACTCCAATTCAGGTAGGTGCGGGCGGCCAGCAAATCCTGATCCTGGTTTTCACCGCGCTGCTGTTGCAACCCGGCTTCGGTGGTCCATTCCACTGCGGCCGTCGGCCTCCAGCTAAAATGCAGCTGGTAATTGTAAAAGGTCAAATCACTGGACTGGTTGGTCGTGCCGCCAGTGGCGGGATAGTAGCTCCATTCCTGATTAAAGTTTAGGCTCAGGTTGTAGCGCGCGGCGGTGAGCAGAGCATAGGATTCGGTGGTGGCGTAGGAGGAATAGCTGAACAGCGACGATTGATTGTCAATGTAACTCGCCCCCAGCCGCAGCCGCTTCCACGAAAAGTCCGTGCCGGCTTGAAATTGATCAAGGTTTTCGAGGATGAACCCCGGCGAACTGGCATTGTTTTCGGTATGGTCATAATGCACATAAAAGTCGAGCAGATTGTTCCACAGTTCCAGACGTGCCTGCGCAACCTCCGTGAACGTGGCATAATTGCCCGTGGGGTTGGGCTGGACATCATAACTTACCAAGACATTGGCTCCACTGGTAATGTTGACCGGGAAACTGCCAAGCATGATCATCCAAGGATTTTGGCTCGTCACAATATAATCAATGCCTTGAATCAGCAGCACGCCGCGGCCACCGCCGGGCGCGACGGCATAAATCACCAAGTTGCCGTCATTGAGCACCTGCGGCTGGTTCAAACGCACCGGCTGGCCGGTGATCAATTGGTGCGGTTCATCCACAATGGGCAAAACGGCGCCGGCACTGTCCTGTTCGGTCAGGTCGTAGCTGGCGGAATTGCCCAGGGTCAAATGGCCCCAATCGCCGAGTCGTTTTGAATAATTTTCCGAGACGGTGGCGCCGCCGGAATAAGAATCCAGCGTCGAACCGGCATAGTCGCTATTGAGCGACGAGCCATGAACATCTCCATAGGAATTCAGGCTTTCATAAAGCTCGTGCTGCAAACCCGCCCGGACCGTGTTTTGAACCGAGTTGCCGGTGTCATCCGAATAGGAGGAAATGCCATAGTCGTAAAAGCTCCGCAGATGCGGGGTGTGTTCCACGACGAAATTCTCCGTGAGATTCACGTTGTCCGACCCCGAGCCGGAGTATTCGGAATGATTGTAGAGCAACGTCGAATTCAACGTCATCTTGCTGCCAAAGTGTTCGGCATCGGTCAGCGTGGCATTATGGGAAGCACTGGAACTGGAAGTTCCCTGGGCCTGATTCCACGTCCAGTCCTGGTATTGGTAAGTCAGGTCCGTGTTATTGCCATGGCCCCGCTCGTTGACCGCGTGCAGATTAATCGAAGTGTTGTCTGATGTGCTGTTGTAGGCGAAACCCGAACTATCGCTCGTGGACTTCTCAAAAGTTATGGAAAAGGGCACCGCGCCTTCGCGATAACCGGTCGTCAGCCCATAGGTCTGCACGTCCTCCACCAGCGTATTGTAAAAATCATACTGCCGCGTGTCGTGCGTGGCGGTCGCAAAAACAGTGGAGGCGTAGGGCTTAAGCTGCAGGATATTTGCATGGAAATCGCCGTTGAGCAGCAGATCGTTTTCCTGGCTCATGTTCTGCGGCGAGCCGCTGCTCTGCCACGCATAGCCCGGCTCCGCCAGCAGCGAAAAGGTCATCAGATCGGGATGATATAGATAATAATCCCAGCCGATGCCGACCGTCGGTGCCACGTAGATTCTTTGGTAGGTGGATTGCGTCCCTCCACCGGTGGAGCCAGTCTGTTCCGCCTCGACGTCCAGGTCGAAATATTTCAGATGCGGCAGCGTCAAGGACGGCTGCGGCTGGTCCAAATAATCGTATTGCGCCCAACCCTGCGCGGAGCCCGCCGCCAGCGCCAGCAATGCCAGCGAGTGTGGCAGATAGCGGTTTCGTTTTTGAGAGTGGTGCAACATGGACGTCATTTGGCCAGCGCCGCCGGTTTCAAAAGATTTTTTTCCTTCCCGACATGCGGGTCGTGGCAGACCGTGCAGCTCTTGCCTTCAGCTCCGGCGTGCCCCTTGTCCGCTTTCAAATCTTTGTCGTCATGACAGTCGCCGCAAAGCTTCAACACCTCCTTCGCCAGCAATGTTTTCTCGGCGGAGGCGTGCGGCTTGTGGCAGCCGGTGCAATCTTCCACCACGTCGTGCTTGAACTTCGCCTTCTCCAGGAAGTTGTCGTGGCAATCCCAGCACAAGGCCGGCGCGGTTTTTTTAAGCAGCGCTTTTTTGTCCGTCGCGTGCGGGTTATGACAGGCCAGACAATCCCCATCATCCACCGGCTGATGGACGGACTTCTTATTTTTTCCGGGAATGTCATCATGGCAGCTGGCACAGGTGTCCTTCACCGATTTTTTGAGCAGCCCTTTGAACTTCGTCGCATGCGGCGCATGGCATTCCATGCAATCGCCGTCGCCCACCGGTTGATGCACATATTTTTTCTTGCCGATGATGTCGTCGTGACAATCGGCGCAGGTATCTTTGACAGATTTTTTGAGGAGCCCCTTGAAATTGGTCGCGTGCGGCGCATGGCAATCCAAGCAGTCGCCGGATTCCACCGCTTGGTGCTTGACCTTGCCAGCCGCCAAAGGATCATCATGGCACGTCAGGCAAAGATCGTTGCCTTTCTTCACCAGCAGATGCTTGAAATTGGATTCGTGCGGTTCGTGACAGCTCTTGCAATCACCCTCCTCAACCGGCTGATGTTTCACCTTCATCCCAATCAGAAAATCCTTGTGGCAATTGAAGCACAAATCCGGGAGCTTCTCGCGCATCTCCTGACCACCGCCCGCAACGTGACATTCGCTGCACTGCTGCTTGGCAAACGGCGGATGACTGGAAGCGTTGGGATTCACCACCACGATCGGGACGGGGGCGCGCTGGCCAATAATTTCAGGAGCCGGATTGGCCTCGGCCACAACTGCTGCGGCCACGCGGTTCGTGCCGGACAATGCCGGCGGCACGCCGTCAAAAAACGTGGTCAGCCATTGGCGTCTAACAGCGGTGCTGCAACCATCGGTGAGCAAAACCCCGCCAATGACTGTAATCACGACCGTCAATGTCATCCGCCATTTTTTCATTTTTGGATCAGCCGGAAGTTGTAAAGCAAACCCTTATTTTTTGTGGCCATAGCCATAGACCGCCACTTTATGCGGACCAAATTGATTCATCACGACCAGCAGATAATCCACCTGAAAATCCGGTGCGACGTATTTTTGGAACAGCGGCACATCGTCGTAATCCACCAGCACCTTCGCCGGCAGTTCCATGCTCGCCTGATTGGCCTTGGCCCCGCCAAACCACATCAGCAGACGCCCTTCTTCATTGAACATTTGCACCATGTCACCCGCCGCATCCACGACGTACATGATATTATTGCGGTCCACCGCCACGCCTTTGTTCCTGGAAAAATCCCCAAAGTTGTTGCCGTGCTCCCCAACGCTGCGGAGATAGTGCCCGTCTGCGTCAAACACTTGAACCCGATAGGCGCCAAAATCACTGACATACAGCCGCCCTTGCGCGTCGAGGGTGATATTGATCGGCTGAAACAATTTCCGTTGGATATTGGTGCCATCCGGACCGCGGGGAATATCAAACAGATTCGTCCGCGTGGCTTTGTCCAGCACATGCACACAATGAGCCGCCACGTCGCTCAAATAAATCCGATCGTGAGTGACCGCCACGTCCATCGGGCGGTTCTTGCTTTTATCGCCGACGGTGGCGACAAAATTTTCCTGCTCGTTGAGAATCACCAATTGTTGGCGCCCCATATCCACCACATACAACCAGCCATTCGTGTCCACCGTCAGGTTGACCGGCGTCTGAAGCGCGTCCTGAGCATCGGGCGTCACCACGCTCATCTTCTGCGCGGCCAAATCCATTTTCAAAACAACGCCTTGGCCGGTATCGCACACATAAAATTTCCCGCCGCCGGCATGGCCGCCGTAAGGTTTCACAATCACCTGCATCTTGGGCAACTGCCCGGTCAGAAACGTCATGAAGCTGTCATGCTTCCCTTTGCGCAAATCTTTTTCAGTCTCAAAGGAGGTCAGGAATTGGACATGCGGCTCATCGGGAGCCGCCGGGAAAAACATGTATTTCGGACCTTTGCTCGCCTCTTTCGCATGCGCCACCGGTGCGACCCAATCCGCTTGCAAGCCAACGGCCAATGTCAGCGCCAAAGCCTTGATCCCGATTTTCTTCCAAATTTGATAGGAGTTGGTTTTCATGGTGTCAGCATTAACGAGGATGCCTTTCGTGGCTAAACGTATTTTGCACATTGCTGAACATAATTTAGCTAGTTGGTGTGGCCAGCCACTGGCAGTTGCGCTTCTAAAAAATCCGGGGCATCTGATGGCTGTTTCAGATGCCCCGGTGGTTTAGTTCGGCTTAAGGTTCTGATTACTTGTTATGGCAGCTCAAGCAGAGGTTTTGTCCATGCGGAATATTCCGTGTGTTATGAATGTCATGGCAGGTGCTACATTCCATCTGCGACTGACTTGGTCCCTTCAACTGGCTCTGGATGGGCAGAGTGCTGGTCAGGAACGTCCCCGACTTGGGATTCAGTTCCTTCACTCCAGGAACGAGGGTTTGCACCGCCGTATAAGCCTGGTCATAGCTGATCCCAATCGGATGCATGTGGGTCAGGTCATTTCCGTTGATGATCGGCAGGAAACCTGACGGCACAAATACCGATCCCTGATTGGTGGTTCCGAGCGTTGAGATCGTCCCGGCCGCCAGACCATTCAAGGACGTTTTCAACTGCTGGTTGATGCCGATGGTTCCGTCATGGCAGGACAAACAGGCTTTGCTCGACGTGCCCAAGGTGACCGTCAGATTCAACATCGCGAAGGTCTCGCTGGGACCCGCATCATAGGTCTGGTAAACCTGCATCGACGGAGCGTGCACCCACAGCGGGCCCTTGGTCGGGTCAACGGCTTTATGGATGTCATGACATTCGCCGCATACATTGGGACTGGCTGCGTTGAGGCCGGTGACGCCACCGATCCAGGCGTTGGTGCCGCTGCCGGCGTAGAAATCGTGGCCACTGCCCACGATCGTTGCCTTGCTGACTGATGGCATCAAGGCCACCGTGGCTCCCAAGGCGAGGAGCATCGTTAGTTTTTTCATAGTTGTTGTTAGTTGCACGTGCTTTATTGTTTGTTGATTCCAACCGTCATCTCGTGATGTCGGCTGTTTCGTCGAAAAACCAAGCACAGAGCTCCGCGCCCGATTGTTCGTTGAAAGTGTTTTGTTCATGGCAAAATTGTTCAAGCGGTCGCCCCATTGAACTCCCAACCGGCGGCAGTCGCCGCTTCGCCGACCGCGCGTTTTCCCGGAGCGGCATCCAATTTCTTCAGCAACGCTGACGTGCGGGCGTTGATGATTTCATGGCACACCGCGAGTTCCGTCTCGCGGTTCTTGGTGTTCTCGCGGACGACCGCTTCCAAGTCGTCAATGTCGTAAAGAAAAACATTCGGCAGTTCAGCCACTGCCGGATCAATGTCACGCGGTACCGCGATGTCCACGAGCACCAGCGGCCGGTTGCCACGCCGCGGCAAAATCGCCGCCACATCTTCGCGCCGCAAAACGATGTCCGGACTGCCGGTCGAGCTGACCAAAATGTCCGCCTCGGCCAGCGCCGCCGCCGAATCTTCCAGGCGCACCGCGCGGCCGCCGAATTCGGCCGCCAGTTTTTCCGCGCGTTCCACGGAACGATTGGCCACCAGCACGGTCTTCGCGCCGCGCTTGGCCAGGTGTTTCACACAGGCCTCGCCCATTTTGCCCGCGCCCAAAATCATCACCGTCTTGGAACTCAAATCGCGGTCAAAAACTTTTTCCGCCAGTTCCACCGCCACGCTGCCGACCGACGTCGCACCACGGCCAATCGCCGTCTCCGTGCGGATCTGTTTCACAGTTGAACTGGCCGCCTGAAATAGCTGGTTCATTTTTTTGCCAGTCAAACCCGCCGCCTTGGCCGCTTCATACGCC
>Ga0182030_10022841_pt1 | contig 11617 bp, 7 predicted proteins | sample 812S3MmetaG_FD_121299 | JGI IMG/M metagenome (GOLD analysis project Ga0182030, IMG submission 121299) | Permafrost microbial communities from Stordalen Mire, Sweden - 812S3M metaG (Illumina Assembly) | ecosystem: Environmental > Terrestrial > Soil > Wetlands > Permafrost | place: Sweden... | reverse complement strand
GCGGCGATCGCCAAGTACAAGGAAGTGGAGTCCAAGTTCGCGGGGACGGGAGCCGCGATTCTCGCGCGCCTGGCGGAAGCCGGGCTGCTGCTCGACAAGGGCGACGCGAAGGGCGCGACGGCGGCCTACGACGAGGTCAATGCCTCGCCGCTCGCCCAGGCGGACGCTGAAGTGCGCGGTCGGGCCCTCGAGGGGATCGGCTTTGCCGACGAGATCCTGGCGCAGTCCGATGTGCCGGGACGGGACAAGCACCTCGACGACGCGCTCGCCGCCTTCAAGCAGCTCGAGCAGGTCGACCTGAAGGGCTTCAAGGAGCTCGGGCAGTACCACGAGGCGCGCGTGCTCCAGGCCAAGGGCGACAAGGCCAAGGCCATCGAGCTGCTGAAGGACGTGATGAAGCGGGTCGCCGAGCCCGGCAGCGAGCACCCGTTCTCGTATCTGGAGTACGTCGTGGAGGATCGCCTGCGCGCGCTGGACCCCACGGCGCTCCCGCCGAAGGCGAAGGCACCGCACGGGATGGGCGGTCCTCCCGGGGCCGGAGCCGGTGGTCCGGGCGACGTCGACATGAACGATCCGCAGATCCAGGAGCTCCTCCGGCAACTCCAGCAGCAAGGGGGCGGCGGTGGCGGCGGTCTCCCGGCGCCGGCTCCGCCGCCAGGCGGCCCGAAGTGACCTCTTCCGGCGCAGCACGAGTGACGGTCCTGCTGGCCGGGGCCGCGGTCGCGGTGGGCTGCGCCACGCTCGAGACGAGCAACGACCACGTCAATCCCGACAACCCCCTCTGGTACCAGCGGCCGAGCGGCGCCATCCACGTCCTCTTCCGGCGGGAGCTGACAGCCACGCCACGCACCGTGGGGGAGCCCTACGAGCGCGGTCGCGGCGAGATCGACCCGGAACACAGCCGCATGTTCCTCGGCACCAGCGATCACGGCATGTACGCGCTGCGTGCGAGCAACGGGAGCACCATCTGGCGGTTCGAGACGCTGGGATCCGTGCAGTGCGAAGCGCTCTACGATCCGGAGCTCGACGTCGTCTACTTCGGCTCGAACGACGGCGCGCTCTACGCGGTACACGCCTCGGACGGGGGGCTCGTGTGGCGGTACGACAGCGGCGGCGAGATCACCCGCAAGCCCGTCCTCGGCGGCGAGATGCTCTATTTCGCCAACGGTGCCGACAATCTCTTCGCCATCGACCGGCGCACCGGCAAACCGCAGTGGCACGTCCACCGCACGTCGGCGCTCGGCATGGAGGTGAGCGGCTACGCGGGTCCCGCGCTCGACCAGGGCATGGTCTTCTTCGCCTTCTCGGATGGCCACGTGGGGGCCTACGACGCGCGCGACGGGAGCGAGCGCTGGACGCCGGTGGACCTGTCGGCCGAGGCCGAGCAGTCGCAGGGGGGCGAAGCGCTGCGCTATCTCGACGTCGACACGACGCCGGTGCCCCACGACCTCGGGGCCGCCGGCCGCGTCATCTTCGTGGCCAGCTACGCCGGAGGGGTGTACGCGCTCGACGAAGAGCGCGGTGCGCCGCTGTGGAAGAACGAGAAGGCGGTGGGAGTGACCGAGCTGGCTCTCTGGCGCGAGCCGCCGCATGCGCCGGCACCCGGTGATCCGCAGTACGTCCCGGGAGGCCCGGAGGTCCCGCGCCGCGAGATGCTCTTCGCGTCGAGCGGCGTCAGCGGACTGTGGGCGCTCGATCCGGCGACCGGGCGGAAGCTGTGGCGGGTGCCCGTGCCCGAGGGTGGCATCACGGCTCCGGTGGCGCTTGCCGGCGCGCTGCTCGTGGGGACGACACGGTACGGCACGTTCTTGCTGTCGCCGCTGAACGGCCGGCCCATCGACGGGATCGACCTCGGATCGGGCTTCTCGCAGACGCCAGCCGCCTTCGGCAACCGGGCCTATCTCCTCAGCAACGGTGGGACGCTCCTTGGCGTGCAGGTCGAGCCGCCCACGGTCCAGGCCGTCCCGTAGAAGCGCCGGTGGCCAGAAACCCGAAGGGGTTCGTGGGCTTGGGGCCTGTAAGGGGCATTATGTGTCCTAAAGGGCAGGATCGACCGTGGGCCCCAGGGCGTCGCTGACCAGCTTCGACGGCTCGTCGCTGGCGACGCACCAGAGCTGGTGCGACGCCCGGGTCGCTCCGACGTAGAGCGCGTGGCGGGCCGGTGCGCTGACCGGGTAGCTCGCCGCCGTCGTCTCCAGGAGCACGACCTCGTCGAACTCCAGGCCCTTCGTCTGGCGAACATCGGTCACGTCGACGCCCGGGTCCCAGGAGAAATCCTGCTTGGCCACGCGGCGCACGTTGGGCACCTCGGCACGTTCAAGCCCCTCGAAGTACACCTCGGCCTGCTGCGGGAACCGCGCCACCAGCGCCACGTTCGCGTCCGGCTCGTCGCGCGCGAGCTGCTTCAGCACCTCGGCCAGCCACGCCACGGCTTCACCCGGCGACGCGAAGCCAAAGAGCTCCACCGGAGGACCGCGACGTGTCGTCACGGGCACGTCGTCGTGCGCCAGCGGGCCCAGGATGGCGCGCGCGAAGTCCGTGATCTCCGACGTCGACCGGTAGCTCACCTTCAGCGGCTCGATCTTCGTGTGCGGCAAGCCGAGACCGTCGAGAAGCGCGTTCCAGTCGAACTCTCCGCGATCGTCGCCCTCGTCGAGCATGCGCTGCGCCACGTCGCCCGCGAGCGTGATGCATCGCTCCTTGCCCGTCAGCTCCAGCACGATTCGAAGCTCCACCGGGCTCGCGTCCTGCACCTCGTCGACGAAGGCGTGCGCAAACCGGATCGGCTTGCCCTCGCCGTCCACGATCGGCCCGCGAAGCACTTGCCAGCACCGCAGCAAGAGCGCCCGGTCCTCCGCGTCGATGTGCGGCTCCTCGCCGTCGCGCTCGCCCTCGGACCGCACGCGGGTCTGCCGCACGCACCACGAGTGCACCTGCTCGAGCTGGCCGGGGCCGAACCCCGACACCCCCTCGAAGGTCTCGGCCAGCGCTTCGCGCGACGTCAGTAGCTCGTCCCATAGACCCGCCACCGAGCGCGTCTCGTGCCTCAGCTGGGCCCCCAGCTGCTCGAGCGCGCTCCGCGTCACATCGGGCAGCGATGAGGCCGGCCCGACCCCTTGAAGCTGCCGCTTCCCCGCGACCCACGACGCCAGTCCCGACACCCGCGCATCGGGCGGCGCCGAGCCGTCGCCCTTCGTCGCATCCCACGCGGCGACCACGACCGCGCCGTCGGGCCACTTGCCCATGGCCGACCGCAGCCGCCCGTCGACCGTCTCGTGGACTCGCGCGACGAGTCGCTCGATTCCGCGCAGCATCGCCGCGTGCGACTTGGCTCGCGACACCACCGGTGGCGTCTCTTCGCTGGTCCTCGCCGGCAGCTTCGGAAACATCTGCCCCACGAGGCGCGCCGCGAACCGCGCGAACGTCGTCACCGGCACCCCCTCGACACCGAGCGAAGGCAGCACGCGCGACACGTAGTGGATGAGCGCCTCGTTGGGCACCATGACCACCATGCGCTCCGGCTGGAAGCGCTGCGGCTCGCTGAAGGCCAGGTACGCCACGCGGTGGAGCCCGACCGTCGTCTTGCCGCTCCCGGCGCTCCCCTGGATGGCCACCAGGCCCGCGCTCTCCTTCGCGATGAGGCCGTACTGCTGCTCGTCGAGCATCGACGCGATGGCCGGCAGGTGCTTGTCCTGCCTCATCTGCCCGTCCGCCCCTACCCCGAGGCGTGCCCCGGCCGCCACGCCGTGACGCGCCGCCCAGCGCGACTCCGTCTCGAGGCGTGCGCGATGCTCACCCACGCGCCTCCACTTGCCGTCCCGCCCCCGCACGAACGTCCCCTGCGGAGACGACACGCGCACGACCTCACCGGCCACGATGCTGACCCCGCGCCGCAGGAGCATCGACCCCTCGATGACGCGGCTCCCGAGCTCCTCCTCGTAGTCGTCGCCCTCGGCGTAGCGGTAGTAGATGCGGCTCACCGGCGCGTGGCGCCAGTCGACGATGCGGATGCCCTCGCCCGAGTCGACGTAGGACCGGGCTCCGATGAGCACGTCGCGCTTGCGCACGGCCGGCATCCCGGGCCGCCGCTCGTTCGGGGGCACGCTCTCCTCGAGGCGCATGTGGCCGAAGTACGGCGTCGTCCGGTCGACCGAGCCGCTCACGCTTCGACCGCGCTGCCCCCGCAGGGCGGCCAGATGGTGCATCTGCTCGAACAGCGCGGGCAGGTCCTCCGGCTTGGCCACGGACACGTCGTCGCGCAGCTCGAGCATGCGCTCTTCGTCCATCCGGCGACCCCGGGCGGCCGAGACATCGGCCCCCGCGCTGGCGTCGAGCGCCCGGAGGACCGTGGAGAGGAGCTTCTGCTCTTCTCGCACGACCCGTGAGCCGTCCGCGTCGTCCTCGAGGCCAGGAACGGGTTCGGGAGCGGTTGAGATGGGATGGGTCGACTGCGCCACGGCGAAGGGATCTATCTGAGTCCGGGCCGCGCCCATGTCAACACCGACGCGGGCCGGGGCGCCCCTCCTGCAGCCCTACAGGATGAAGTGATCCCCCAGGGCGCAGACCGTCAGGTTGAGGCCCTTCAGGCGGGCGCACTCGCGCTCGACCACGGCCTGAAAGCTCGGCTTGATGTGGTAGAGGAGCGTCGGCAGCTCCTTCACGCGCTGGTGACCCGGGTGGCGGGCCAGCTTGGCCATGTCCCGGGCGAGCGTCTCGGGGGTGTGGTGCCCGCTGGCCTTGGCCAGGCGCGCCTCGGCGTTGGGGAAGCTCACCTCCATCAAGAGCGCCTTCAGCTGCTCGGTCTCGGCGAGGACCTCCCAGAGCCGGTCGGTCGGCCCGGTGTCGCCGCTGTACGCGAGGACGCCGTCCGGTCCGCGCAGCGTGAAGCCGCAGGTCTCGATGGTGTGGCTGACCGGGATGGCGTTCACCTCGTAGCCGGCCAGCGTGATCGGCTTCTCGAGCTTGAGCTCGAGGTAGCGGATGGCCGGGCGCCGCAGGTTCGGGAGCTTCGAGAAGTCCGGCCACAGGAGATCGTTGAAGAAGTGCTTTTTCAGGATGGCGAGGGTCTGCTTCGTCCCGGCGATGACGAGCGGCTCGGCGTCGTTCTGCAGGCGGTTGTCGGCGATGGTCGCCAGGTCCCGCACGTGGTCGAGGTGCGCGTGGCTCACCAGCACCGCCTCGAGCGCGCACTGCGCGTCGAGCTCCATCCCGCTCGTCAGCGCGCCGGCGTCGATGGCGATGCGCTCGTCGATGACGAACGCGCTCGTCCGATGCTTCGGAGTCTCGCCGCCGTGGCAGCCGATGACGCGGAGGTCCAAGCGCGCTCCCTTCAGGCCTCGAACCGTCGAGGCATCTCGAGGAACTCCATGAACTCGAGGAGCCGCGGCAGATCCATGATCACGATCGCGCTGCCTCCCCCGTGCTCGTCCTCCGACGCGATGTGCAGCCGCCCGAGGCGCGACAGCACCTCGCGAACCTGCGACTCCTCCACCCCGACCTCGCGCGCCAGATCGGCCGCCGACGAGTGGATGCGGACGCCCAGGCCCGTCTCCTCGCCGAACGCCTCCGCGTGACGCTTGAGCCCCATGAGCACGCGCGCCTTCGGATCGGGGTTCATGAGGAGCTGGATCATCTCGTCGGCGGAGTCGAGCCGTCGGGCGAGCTTCTTCACGAGGCGGAGCGCGATTTCGCTGTTGTTGGAGATCATCTGCTCGAGGGTGGCCGCGTCGATGAGCAGGCACTTTGCGTCCTCGAGCACCGTCGCGGTCGCGGTGCGTGGCTTGTCGTTGAGGATCGCCATCTCCCCCACGAACTCACCGCGCCCGAGCGTCGCCAGAGGGCGCTGGACGTTCCCGACCAGCTTGAGGATCTGCACGATGCCCGACTGGATGACGTACATCTCCTCGCCGCGGTCTCCCTCGCGAAAGAGCACGTCGCCGGCCCGGAACTCGCGGCCGAAGCGGAGGAAGAGCGGGTCGGACATACCCGCCGCAAAGTCTAGACCATGTGAAGGCGGGAACGCCAAAAACGCCAGGACGCCTCTCGGCATCCTGGCGTTCTCGGTGCAGCAAGGCCGCTATGGCGATCAGTCCATGTCGAAGTCGTCGCCGCCCATGCCGCCCATCCCTCCCATGCCGCCCATACCCCCCATGCCGCCCATACCCCCCATGCCGCCGCCGCCTCCGCCGCCGCCGCCCGAAGACTTCTTCTTCTCGGGCTTGTCGGCGATGGCTGCTTCGGTGGTGAGCATCAGCCCGGAGACGCTTGCGGCGTGCTCGAGGGCCATGCGGACGACCTTGGCCGGGTCGATGACGCCTGCCTTGAGCAGGTCCTCGAACGTATCGGTCGCCGCGTTGTAGCCGAAGGCGCCCTTCCCTCCCCTCACCTTCTCGACGACGACCGAACCCTCTGCGCCCGCGTTGCGCGCGATCTGACGGAGGGGCTCCTCGAGGGCGCGGCGCACGAGGCGGACGCCCATGGCCTGGTCGCCTTCGAGCTTCAGCGCGTCGAGCGCCGACGATGCACGGAGGAGCGCGACGCCGCCGCCGGGGACGATCCCCTCTTCGACCGCTGCGCGGGTCGCGTGGAGAGCATCCTCCACGCGGGCCTTCTTCTCCTTCATCTCCGTCTCGGTGTGGGCTCCGACCTTCACCACCGCGACGCCGCCGGCGAGCTTCGCGAGACGCTCCTGGAGCTTCTCCTTGTCGTAGTCGCTCGTCGACCGCTCGATCTCCTTGCGGATGGCCTCGACGCGCCCCTTGATCTCCTTGGGGTCGCCGGCGCCGTCGATGATGGTCGTATTGTCCTTGTCGATCTTCACGCGCTTGGCGCGGCCGAGATCCTTCAGCGTGACGGTCTCGAGCTTCACGCCGAGATCCTCGCTGACGACCGTGGCGGCGGTGAGCACCGCCACGTCCTTCAGCATCTCCTTGCGGCGGTCGCCGTAACCGGGAGCCTTCACGGCGGCGATCTTCAGGAGACCGCGCAGCTTGTTGACGACCAGCGTGGCGAGCGCCTCGCCCTCCACGTCCTCCGCGATGACGAGGAGCGGCCGGCCGTCACGCGCGACCTGCTCGAGGAGCGGCAGCATGTCGTGGAGGCTGGAGATCTTCTTCTCGCTGATGAGGATGTACGGCTCGTCGAGCTCGACGGCCATCTTGTCCGGCGCGGTGACGAAGTACGGGCTGAGGTAGCCGCGGTCGAACTGCATCCCCTCGACCACCTCGAGCTCGGAGTCCATCCCCTTGGCTTCCTCGACGGTGATGACGCCTTCCTTGCCGACCTTCTCCATCGCGTCGGCCAGCATGGTGCCGATGGTGAGGTCGCCGTTGGCGCTGATGTTGCCGACCTGGGCGATCGTCGCCTTGTCCTTGGTGGGCGTGGAGGACGCCTTCACCGCGGCGACCACGGCGGCCACCGACAGGTCGATGCCGCGCTTGAGCGCCATGGGATCGGCGCCGGCCTCGACCAGCTTGATCCCCTCGGAGAAGATCGACTGGGCGAGCACGGTCGCCGTCGTCGTGCCGTCGCCGGCCTTGTCGCTCGTCTTGCTCGCGACCTCGCGCACCATCTGCGCGCCCATGTTCTGGAGCTTTCCGACGAGCTCGATCTCCTTGGCGACGGTGACCCCGTCCTTCGTGATCACCGGCGAGCCGTAGCTCTTCTCGATGACGACGTTGCGGCCCTTGGGGCCGAGGGTGACCTTCACCGCGTTGGCGAGGGCGTTGACGCCTTCGAGGATCGCCTGGCGGGCGTTGCGGCTGTAAGCAATCTGCTTGGCTGCCATGTTCGTTGGTCCTTTCAGCTCAGCACCGCGAGGACTTCGTCCTCGCTGAGGATCACGTGCTCGACGCCGTCGAGCTTCACTTCGGTGCCCGAGTACTTGCCGAGGAGGATGCGGTCGCCTTCCTTGACCTCGAGCGGGCGGAGCTTGCCGTTCTTGAGCAGCTTGCCGTTGCCCACAGCCACCACCATCGCCTCCACGGGCTTCTCTTTGGCGGTGTCGGGGATGATGATGCCCCCCTTGGACTTCGTCTCGGCGTCGAGGCGCTTGACCACGATGCGGTCAGCGAGCGGACGGAACTTCATGGTGTTCTTTTCTCCCCGCGTGGGGTCTAGAGCGTGGGGCTCTGGGCTGGGCTTGGCACTCGCGACAGGCGACTGCCAGCGCCGCGGAAGGTAAGCGCATTGCGGCCAAGGTCAAGGGGCAACGGACGATGCTTGACAAGCCCGCGCCCGCGAATAGTGTTCGCCCTCCCGACCGCCAGGTACTCCTCGCGCTCGGGTAGCTTGATCCTCAGTAATGTCGGACTCTTGGGGGATCGTCTAACGGCAGGACAGCAGATTCTGGCTCTGCTTATCAAGGTTCGAATCCTTGTCCCCCAGCTACGGTGCGCCGCCAGAGCGCGCCTTCTCTCGCTTCAGCAGGTGTTCCCTGTCTTCTTTCTTCCTTCGCGGATCTCTTCAGGTCCCATCGTCTAGCGGTTAGGACACCGGCCTCTCACGTCGGTAACACGGGTTCAATTCCCGTTGGGATCACCATATTCCCGTGTGAGAGCGGGAAGTTAGGAAGGCGGGTTTCGGTGTCCAAACGCCGAAACCCTCCGAAACCTCTTCGAGCAGCTCCGCCGGCATCGGCGGGTGGGGCTGCCCGAAGCTGGCGCGGATGACCATGCCCGCGTCGGTGTAGCGCTGGGTCATCTCCGGCGACGTGTGGCCCGCCGCGGAAAGCAGCCACGCCAACGGGCGCCCCGCGACCGCCCAATGCGTCAGGCACGTGTGCCGGAGCGAGTGGAAGAAGAAGTGCTGGCGCTCGGCGTCGTCGGCGAAGAGCTCCTCGCGATCGCACCCAGCGGCGATGAGGTCGCGTCGCACGAGCTCCGCGCAGTCCTCCGGCGGCGGGACGCGGAGGAGCGGCTTGCCCTCCTCGCCGTTCTCGATGAGCGCCTCGAGGAGCGGGCGCAGCGTCGGCTCGATCGGAACCTGCCGACGGCCCGCGCGCGTCTTCGTGCGCGCGGTCCCCTTCCCTGCGCGGTTCTGTCGACGGACGTTGATCACGTCGTGCTCGAGGTCGATGTCGTCGGCCAGGAGGCCTCGGAGCGCGCCGGCGCGCAGGCCCGCGTAGCTGGCGACGGCGTAGAGGGCGCGGCGGTAGACCGGGACCTTCTCGCTCGGCGCCGAGAGCAGCGCGAGGACCTCGCTCGGGTAGAGCGCCGCCTGCTCGCGGTCGTCGTCGGACGCCGGCGGCTGTACGCCGCGGGTCGGATCGTCTGCGAAGACGCGAAGACCGTCACTACCCCGACGAAAGGGATCCTCCGCGAAGCACCTGCCACACCTTCGACGTGAGCGAGGTGGGCGTCAGAGGCTTCTGAAGAAACGCGACGTCCGACTCGATGATGCCGTGCTGGAGGATCGCGTCGTCCGTGTAGCCGGACATGAAGAGCACCTTCATCTCCGGTCGCAGCTTGGCAAGGCGCTCGGCGAGCTGGCGACCGCTCATCCGTGGCATGATCACGTCGGTCAGTAGCAGGTGGATCTTTGCCCCGTGCTGCTCGCAGATGAGGAATGCCTCGCCGCCGCTCGACGCTTCCAGCACCACGTAGCCGTTGCGTCGAAGGATGTTCCGGGCGACAGCGCGCACCTGGTCGTCGTCATCCACGAGCAGTATCGTCTCGCTGCCGCGACCGGGTTCGGGTGCCGGAGGCTGCGACGAATCAACCACGGCAGCGACGCTGGTCCTCGGGAAGTAGATCTTGAACGTCGCCCCTTTGCCCGGCTCGCTGTAGACCCAGATATGACCCCCGCTCTGCGCGACGATGCCAAAGACCGTCGCGAGACCGAGCCCCGTCCCCTTGCCCTTCTCCTTGGTAGTGAAGAAAGGTTCGAAGATCCGTGTCTGCGTCGCTGCGTCCATCCCGGTCCCGGTGTCGCTCACGGCGAGCATGACGTACGAGCCGGCCGAAACGTTGGCGTGTGCGCGGGCGTAGTCGTCGTCCAGCTCGACGTTCGCCGTCTCGATGGTCAGCTTGCCGCCCTGGAGCATGGCGTCGCGCGCGTTGACGGCGAGGTTCATGACGATCTGCTCGATTTGGCCCGGATCGGCCTTCACCTTGCCCAGGCGAGCCGCGGGGAGCAGCGTCACCTCCACGTCCGCGCCGAGCAGTCGCCCGACCAGCCTATCCATCCCAGCGATGATCTGGTTCAGGTCGATGACCTTGGGCAGAACGACCTGCTGGCGGCTGAACGTGAGGAGCTGGCGGGTCAGGTCTGCCGCGCGCTGCCCGGCCTTCTGGATCTCCTCGATGTCCGCGCGCAGCGGGTCGTCACTCTTGAGGTCCGAGAGGATCAAGCCGGTGTAGCTCAGGACCACGGAGAGCATGTTGTTGAAGTCGTGCGCAACGCCCCCCGCGAGGCGACCCACCGCTTCCATCTTCTGCGCTTGACGAAACTGCGCCTCCAGGGCGAGAGTCGCCGTCATGTCTCGTCTCACGGCGACGTAGTTCGTGATGTCCCCTTGCGCGTTGCGCACGGGCGAGATCGTCCCATCCAGGGTGTGGAGCGTGCCGTCTTTCCTCTTGTTGACCAAGCGGCCACGCCAAACCTTGCCGGAGGCGATGGTCTCCCAGAGCGCGCGGTATAATGCCTCGCCTTGCACGCCGCTGTTGAGAATCCGGGGATTGTGACCGAGAAGCTCCGCTCGCGAATAGCCCGTGAGCGCCTCGCAGGCCGGATTGGCGTATTCGATGGTCCCAGCGGTGTCGGTGATGACGACCGCCTCGTCGGCCTGCTCGATGGCGGTGGTCAACAGCAGGCGCCCGGCATCGGCGGCCTTGGAGTCCGTGACGTCGCGAACGATGGCGACGACGTACTCGCGATCAAGGCAAACGAGCGATATGCTCACGTCCACCGGGAACGTCGAGCCGTCCTTCCGCCGATGGCGGCCTTCGTGCCTGCTCCTCCCTTCTCGTCGGAGGCCGTTCATCACTTCGGCGAAGTAGCCGGCATCGACGTCGGGATCGACGTCGGGCACGGTCAGGGAGAGGTACTCCTCGCGAGTATAGCCAAGCTCCTCGCAGCCCCTCTGGTTGACGTCGAGAAAACGGCCGGCTTCTGGATCGACGACTTCGACGATGTCATTCGAGCTGTCCATGAGCGTTCGGAAGAGCCGGTTTGCCTCCTCCGCCCGCAGCAGCCTCTCTTCCGCCACCATGCGCTCGGTCATGTCTCGGAACACGACGACCGCGCCCGTCCGGTGGTTGCTCTCGTCCATCATGGGTGTGCTGGTGTATTCCACACGGAAGCTGGTGCCGTCCTTGCGCCAGAACACTTCGTCGCCGACGCGGCGCACGACACCGTCCCTGAACGCGGCGTAGATGTGGCAGTCCTCTAGCGGATAGGGAGTCCCGTCCGCCCGCGTGTGGTGCATGACCGCGTGCTGCAACTGACCGAGCAGTTCTTCCTTCTTGTATCCCAGCAGGCGAGCCGCCTCGGGGTTGATGAAGGACACCCTTCCCCCAAGATCGACGCCGTAGATTCCTTCCCCGACCGCATTCATGACGAGGTCGATCTGGGACAGGGCACGCCTCAGTTGCTCCTCCGCCTGCGTGCGCTCGGTGAT
>Ga0182030_10022839_pt1 | contig 11619 bp, 7 predicted proteins | sample 812S3MmetaG_FD_121299 | JGI IMG/M metagenome (GOLD analysis project Ga0182030, IMG submission 121299) | Permafrost microbial communities from Stordalen Mire, Sweden - 812S3M metaG (Illumina Assembly) | ecosystem: Environmental > Terrestrial > Soil > Wetlands > Permafrost | place: Sweden... | reverse complement strand
CTGCGCTTCAGCGCGGTGGCCGGCCGGTTGCCCATGCCCACCCCATCGTCGGCCACTTCAATCAGCACCCGGTCGCCCTCCAGGCGGCTGCGCAGCGTCACCGTTCCCCCATTCAGGCGCGGCTCCAGCCCATGCTTGATGCTGTTCTCAATCAGCGGTTGCAGCAGGATGCTGGGCACCAGCACGTCCAGCGTGCGCGGATCGATCTCTTTTTCCACGCGCAGCTTCTCTGCCCCAAAGCGCACCACTTCAATGTCCAGGTAGTCGTCGGTAAAGCTCAGCTCGTCGCGCAGCGGCACGTAGGTATCGTGATCTTTCAACAGCGCGCGCAGAATATTGGCCAGCTTCACCGTCATCACCCGCGCCATCTCCGGCTTCACCCGCACCAGCGAGGCAATGGAGTTGAGCGTGTTGAACAGGAAGTGCGGATTGATCTGCCGCTGCAAGGCGTCCAGGCGCGCTTCCAGCAGCAGCCGCTTCTGCTCTTCCAGCTTCATCTCCAACCGCAGCGTGCTCCACACCTTCAGCGCAATGCCCACGTCAATCGGGGCTGAAATCCACACAAACACTTGTACCCACGGCTGCGAGGCCAGCAGCGCGAACAGCCGGTGCGGATACTCGTGGTGCACCCAGTCGCGCAGCATCTCCATCACCGCGATGAGAAACAGCAGCAGGATCTGCCGGTCGATGCGTGGCTGGCGCAGGCTGCGCCGCACCCAGCGGTAGAGGCTCAGGTCAATGAACGGCGTGAACGACCAGACCTCCTCCGGCTCTACGAATCCGCCCAGGATGCCCGCTGCCAGCCCCAGCGCGGCATTGAAGGGCAGCGCCAGGTACTCGTGGTGAACCACCGCCGGCCCGGAGAGCACCACGCCGCCCAGCATGGCCCAGCTGGGGCCGAGCAAAAGGCCCAGCAGAACTACGGTTTCAAAGGAGATGTCGGCGGCCAGAAAGTTGGGCACCCAGAACCGCACCCAAACGCCCAACGTGAGCGGCACCACGAAGAACGCCACCAGCGCCAGCGTTTGCCGCGGCGTGCGATGCTCGGCAAAGAACAGCCGCCGGAAGGTCACCACGCGCGCCAGAATGCTGGCCACGGACGCCACCACGCCCAGCTTCACCAGCAGCGTTATCCAGATCAGCCTGTCGGTCACGCGCTCTCCGTCACCCCTTCAATGTATCGCACAGCGGGGGTCAGAGATCAGGGATCAGGGATCAGGAGGAATGGGCCCTTGTAGAATAGAACCATGGCATTTGCGAGCGTAACCAAGGTTGCCGAGGCGGATTTTCCCACCCGCTGGGGCGCTTTCCGTATCTTCGGGTTTGAAGGCAAAGTGGCCGAGGTGCGGCCCGACTGCGAATCCGCGCCCCTGGCGGCTTGCGGCGTCGAGGGCTTGGTCGCGCTGGTCATGGGCGACATTCACGCGGCGCCGCCGCTGGTGCGCATCCACTCGCAATGCCTAACTGGAGATGTGTTTGGCTCGCTGCGCTGCGACTGCCGCTTGCAGCTCGAGCTGGCCCTGGGCAAGATCGCCGAAGAGGGCGCGGGCATTCTGCTCTACGAGCAGCAGGAGGGCCGCGGCATCGGCCTCATGGCCAAGTTGAAAGCGTATGAACTTCAAGACCAGGGCATGGACACTGTGGAAGCCAACGTCGAGCTCGGCTTCGCCGCCGACTGCCGCGGCTACGAACTGCCCGCCCAAGTGCTCAAGGTGCTCGGCGTCTCTGCCGTCCGCCTCATCACCAACAATCCTGAAAAAGTGGCAGCTCTCGAGGCCGGCGGCATTGCCGTTGTGGACCGCATCTCGGCCGAGGTTGCGCCCCAGGACACTTTCGCCGGCTATCTCAAAACCAAGCACGAAAAGATGGGCCACATCTCCGACCTGGCCGTCAATCGGTAGAGCCGGTTGTATTAATCGGGCTTTGAAACGGCCCAAGGCAGAGCCATTGCGGATTTTTCGCAGCCCGTCCAGTCGTTCCCGCTCAGACACGTCGCCTTGATCAGGGTTTTCCTACGACTTGGCCAGGAAGTACGCGTCAATAGCGCGCTTCAGCGCGGGACGGTCGATATACGGCGTGCGGTTCTCATAGCGCGCCGACCAGCAGCACTGGTTCACAATATCGCGCGGATAGCAGGAGCGCAGTTCCTGCTTCAGGCTGAGGCGGATGAAGTCGATCAGGTCGATGGGGATCGTCGCGTCGTACGAGACGCGATTGTCCGCGGCCACGCGGCGGAAGATCTCGCAGAACTGCTCGTCTGAAACTTCGCCGATTCTGATCTTGGTCTGAATGCGGCGCAGGAATGCGGGGTCGACCAGCTCGGCCGGATCCATATTCGAGGCAAAAACCACCAGCATCTCAAACGGAACTTCAATCTTCCGTCCGCCGGCCAGGGTGAGGAAGTCGATGCGGCGATCCAGCGGCACCACCCAGCGGTTGAGCAGCTCTTCCGGGCGCAGGCGCTGGCGGCCGAAGTCGTCAATGATGAGCACGCCGTTGTTGGCCTTCATCTGCGCCGGGGCCACGTAGAATTTGGTGATCGCGTTGAACTGCAGGTCCAGCATCTCGGCCGTCAGTTCGCCGCCCACCAGCACGGAAGGCCGCTGGCACAGCACCCAGCGCGCGTCGCGGTCCTCGGGCTCCGACTCGGCGCGCTTGTGAATCGACGGATCAAAGACGGTGATGATCTGCCCGTCCACTTCGACCGCGTATGGGATCCAGACTGCGTCGTCGGCCAGCACCCGGGAGAGCGTCTCGGCCATGGTGGTTTTTCCCACACCGGCCGGGCCCCACAAGAACAGCGAGCTGCCGGAGTTGAGCGCGGTGCCAAACTTGCGCAGCGTCTCGCCGTCGATGACCAGGTGCTGGAAGGCGCGGTGCACGTCCGAGGCGTGGATGTCGACCTTCTTGACGCTCTGCTTGCGGGTCTGGTCGGCGTAGCTCTCAAACGAGACCGGCGCCGCGCCGGCATAGTGGCAATGGGTGAGCAACTCCGCGGCGCGGGTTCTGCCCTGGGCGGTGATGGCGATCTGGTGCACGTGGCCGGTCATGCCCGTTACCAGGCAGAGCTGCTCGGCGCGCAACTGGCAAAACAGCGCGTCTACTACTTCGTAGCTCAAGCGCATGCGCTCGGCCAGTTCCAGAACGGAAAGCGTGCCGGAAAGGTACAGCGTCTTCAGAGCAATTTCTTCCAGAACCGATTGCCGTACATCCAGTTGCGAAAGTGTCTGCGGTCTGCGGGTTGGACCGGCCGGAGCATCGTTTTTGATGAACTCGTTGTCGTAGTCGTACATCGATAGGAGCGTTGCCATTTACATCTCCCCTACTGCTGCACTGAATCTAGCTCCAGGGACGCGGTTTTGTGTCTCCCTCTTTGGTCCTCAGGTAAGTCCCTCTTTAGTAGCACTTTGCGGGATTTTGCCGGAGTTTTGGTGCAATCGGAGCGGTGGCCTGAGAAAAAATTCCTGCACGGTTATCACTTGCGGCGAAGAAAAGGGGAAATACTCCGCTGCAAATTCTGATGGGTGGCCTGAAACGGGAGACGCGGGTTGGGAAGTTCTCGAAGTGGGTGCGGCGGATCGACGGTTGCACCCGCATTGGCACAGGCCCAGGCTTTGCTAGACTGCCCACAGGCCGTTCGCCGGCGTCCCACGCGCCGCTGCGGCCGCAAGAAGCGAGAGGACCCATGCCCGTTGTCGAGCTTGCCGGCGTCACCAAGGCTTACCAATCCAAGGTTGCGGTCAACAACCTGAGCCTGCAAATCGATGCCGGCCAGATGTTTGGCCTGCTGGGGCCGAACGGAGCCGGCAAAACCAGCTCCATTCGCATGATGATGGGCATCACCATCCCCGACTCCGGCTCCATCAGCCTGTTTGGCAAACCCTTCGACCGCAAGAGCCTGGAGCGGGTGGGCTATCTGCCCGAGGAGCGGGGCCTCTACAAGAAGATGAAGGTCGTCGACCAACTGGTCTTCTTCGGCCAGCTGCACGGGCTCACCGCCGAGGAGGCGGCCCGCCGCGCCCGCGAATGGGCCACCCGCATGGAGATCGCCGGCTCGCTCGACAAGAAGACCGAAGAGCTGTCCAAAGGAATGCAGCAGAAGATCCAGTTCATCGCCTCGGTCATGCACGACCCCGGGCTGATCGTGATGGACGAGCCCTTCTCCGGCCTCGATCCGGTCAACGCCGTGCTGGTGGAAAAAACGCTGCTGGAGCTGAAAGACCAGGGCAAAGCCATCCTGTTTTCCACGCACCGCATGGACCAGGTGGAGAAGCTGTGCGACTCAATCTGCCTGGTCAACAACGGCCACGCCGTGCTGGCCGGCAAGGTACGCGAGATCAAGGCAAGCTATGAGCGCAACCGCGTGATCGTGGAGTTTGAAGGAAGCTCCGCCTTTCTCAACTCGACCGAGATTGCCCAGGCCAAGAACTTCTCCGGCCACGCCGAGATCCGGCTCAAGGAACACGGCAACGCGCAAAAGCTGCTGCACGCGGCAGCGGCTGCGGCCACCATCTACCGCTTCGAGCTGGTTGAGCCCTCGCTCGAAGAGATCTTCATCCAGACCGTGGGAGGCAAGACCGATGCGTAACACGTTTCTGATCGCCAAACGCGAGTACCTGGAGCAGATTCGAAGCAGAGCATTCAGGATGTCGACCATCGGGCTGCCACTGGCCTTCGCGGTTATCCTCGGCATCAGCTACCTGTCGTCGATGGGATTGGGCGCGAGCAAGCACCTGGCCGTAGCCTCCACCGATGCGGCCCTTGCCAATAATATTCGCACCCGGCTCACCGCCGGCAAGGACTCGAAGGCCGTCGTCGACGTAGTGGCTCCCGCCACGGCGGAAGACCGCGCCGTATTGACACAGAAGGTGCGCGCCAAGACGATTGACGGACTGCTGTGGATTGACGCTGCCAACGGCGGGGTGCCCACGGCCCAATACATCTCGCAGTCGGCAGGGGACTTCATGAGTAGCGCGCGGCTGAAGGACGCACTGGACAACAGCCTGGTGAGCGCGCGGCTGACGGGCGCAGGCATGAAGCAGGACGATGCCGACGCGCTGCTCAAGGGCGTATCGATCGAAAATTTTGTCGTCAAGAAAGACGGCTCGCTGGTCAGGAGCAACGCCATCGCGTCATTTTACAAGGGCTACGTGATGGCGTTGCTGCTGACCATGACGACCATGATCTACGGCCTCAACGTGGCCCGCTCCATCATCCAGGAGAAAACCTCACGCGTCTTCGAGGTGATGCTGGCCACCGTCAAGCCGGGTGACATGCTGGCCGGCAAGCTGGTGGGCGCAGGCGCCGTGGGTCTGACGCAGATCGGCATCTGGCTGGTTGCCGGCGCGGCTATTCTTGTTTCGCCCATCGCCGCCGCCGCGCTCAGCGGAGATTTTGTCATCCACTTCTCGTGGGTGGAGTGCGTCCTGTTCCCAACCTACTTCCTGCTCGGCTACCTGCTCTTCAGCGCGCTGTTTGCCGGCCTTGCCGCAACCTGCGAGACCGAGCAGGAGCTGCAAATGTATATGCCCCTGGCCGCCGCGCCCACCTGGCTCAGCTTCTCCATGATCCTGCTCATCATCAACGACTCCAACTCGTTCTGGTCCGTTGCGGCCTCGTTCTTTCCGCCCACCGCGCCCATCGTCATGTTTCTGCGCATGGCCTCGCAGACGCCGCCCTTCTGGCAGTTTGCCGTTTCCATCGCGCTCATGATTCTGAGTATCTGGGGCACGCTCTGGTTCTCCTCGCGCCTCTATCGCGTGGGCATTCTGATGTACGGCAAACGCGCCACGCTGCCCGAGCTGTTGCGCTGGCTGCGCTACAGCTAATGCCTTTGCGTAAACATAAGAATCCGCAACCCGGCTGTCATCCTGAGCGGAGGTCGCCGCAGCGACCGCAGTCGAAGGACCCGCGGTCGGCCCATCGCAATCGATAGAATCGAACCAGTGGCCACTGCAATCCATCTCAGATTCACTCTCTCCCAGCGCCTGGTGCTGGCCGTCGTCCCCCGCCTGGTGTGGGCGCTGCTCTGGCTGGTAAGCCGCACCTGGCGCTTCGAGGCCATCGCCGAGGAGGGCGTGACGCCGCTCATCGAGGGCCGCGGCGCCGGCGCGCGCATCTTCTGCTTCTGGCACCAGTGCGTGCTGCCCTGCACGGTTTACTTCCGCACAACGGGCGCCACCATTCTCATCAGCCGCAGCTTCGACGGCGAGTTGGTCACGCGCGTCCTCAAGCTGTTCGGCTTCCACGCGGTGCGCGGCTCCAGTTCCAGCGGCGCACGCGAAGGGCTGCTCGGCCTCAAGCACGTGATCGAGAGCGGCGGCCCGGCCATCTTCACCGCCGATGGCCCGCGCGGGCCGATTTACCAAACCAAGATGGGCCCCATCAAGCTGGCGCAGACCACCGGCGCCGAGATTGGCGCATTTCATCTCGAGCCGGAGCGGGCCTGGGTCCTGGGCTCCTGGGACCGCTTCCTGATTCCCAAACCCTTCACGCGTATCTGCGTCAGCTGGGCGCAGTGGACGCATGTGCCCACCGACCTTGCCGCGGGTGAGTTCGAATTCAAACGCGAGCAGCTGAATGCGGCCATCGAGCGCGCCCGCTTGCGAGCCCACGATCACTTCGGAAAGGCAAGATTGTGAGCGGCACGGACCAATCGGTGAGTGGTTTGCGCGTTGAGGACTTCAACTTCGACCTGCCGCCGGAGCTGATCGCACAACAGCCTCCCGCCGAGCGGGGACAGAGCCGCATGCTGGTAATGGATCGCGCCACCGGCGCACTGCGGGACGCGATGTTCTCCGATCTTCCCGCGCTGCTCGCTCCCGGCGATCTGCTGGTGCTCAACGACAGCCGCGTGATCCCCGCACGCCTCTACGCGCGGCGCACGCTGCGCCGCGATCGCGAAGAGCCCACCGGCCGCATTGAAGTCATGCTCACCGAGCCGGCAGCCCCGCGAATGCCCCGTGCCCCATCCTTTCCGCTTTTTTCTGCGGAAAGGGTGGGCGACCGCGAACCCGCATCGAGCGAAAATCTCTGGCGCGCGCTGGTCAGGCCGGGCAGAAAAGTGGCCATCGGCGAGCGCCTCGTCTTCCCCGCGCCCTCCGGGGAGACCGCTCTCGAAGCCGAAGTTGTGGAGCGCGGCGCGTTTGGCGAGCGACTGTTGCGCTTCGAGCCCGTGCAAGATTTCTTCGCCGTGCTCGATCGCATCGGCCACATGCCCCTGCCGCCGTACATTCGCCGCGACGACGCCGCTGCGGACCGCGAGCGCTACCAGACCGTCTTCTCGCGCGAGCGGGGCTCGGTAGCCGCGCCCACAGCGGGTCTGCACTTCACGCCGCAGGTGCTGGACGCGTTGACCGCCCGTGGCGTGGAGACCGCACGCATCACACTGCACGTCGGCCTGGGCACCTTCGCGCCGCTGCGCGTCGAGCGCGTGGACGATGTCCATCTTCACAGCGAACGCTACACGCTCAGTGTCGAGGCAGCCGTCGCGGTCAACCGAGCCGCGCGCGAAGGCCGGCGCATCGTCGCCGTCGGCACTACCGTGGTACGAACGCTCGAGGCCGCCGCGGCGGCCGCACAGCAGGCCAACGGCGGCCGCCTCGAAGCCCACTCCGGCGAGACGTCCATCTTCATCGCACCCGGCTTCAACTTCAAACTCGTCGGCGCGCTGCTCACGAATTTTCATCTGCCCCAGTCGAGCCTGCTCATGCTGGTGAGCGCCTTCGCCGGCCGCGACCCTGTGCTCCATGCATACCAACACGCCGTGCAGAATCAGTATCGATTCTTCAGCTACGGCGATTGCATGTTTCTCGCGTGACGTTTGATCTCTGATCTCTGACGCCTGATCTCCGATAACTGATCCCTGTTAAACTCCATAGCGTGACCGACCAAACCAAGCCGCCCGTTTTCCTGCTCGACACCATGGCCTTCATCTTCCGCGCCTATCACGCCATGCAGCGCAGCCGGCCCATGTCCACACGCGGCGGCCTGCCCACGGCGGCCATCTATGTGTTCGTCAACATGATCAAGAAGCTGCGCCAGGATTTTGCGCCGCTCTACTTTGCCGCCGTCTTCGATGTCAGCGGCGAAGTGTTTCGCGACGAGCGCGCCAAGACAATGGGCCCGTTGCGCAAATGGGACGCCAAGACACAGAGCTTTGTGGATGTCAGCTACGAAGGCTACAAAGCCAATCGCGCCGCCATGCCGGAAGACCTGCGCCGCCAGATTCCCTACATCCGCCGCGCCCTTGAAGCGCTGCGCATTCCCATCCTGGAAGCGGAGGGCTTCGAAGCCGACGACGTGATCGGCACGCTGGCCCGCGAGGCCGCCGAGCAGCAACATGATGTCTTCATCGTCTCCGGCGACAAGGACATGATGCAGCTAGTCACGGATCGCGTAAAGATTCTCAACCCGCAAAAGGACAACCTGATTCTCGATCCCGCAAAAGTGACCGACACGCTGGGCGTGCCGCCGGAAAAGGTGGTCGACGTGATGGCCCTGCGCGGCGATGCGGTGGACAACATTCCCGGCGCGCCGGGCATCGGCGACAAGGGCAGTGTGGAGCTGATTCTCGAATTCGGTAGCGTGGAAGCGGTGCTCGACCGCGCTGCGGAGGTCAAGCGCAAGAGCTATCGCGAGAGCCTGGAGCAAAACCGTGATGCGGTTCTGCTGTCAAAGGAGCTTGTAACCATCGACAGCCACGTGCCGCTCGCGCTCGATCTGGCCGCGATGCAGACGCGGGAGCCGGATATCGAGGCGTGCCGCGAACTGTTCACCGAGCTCGAGTTCACCTCGATGCTGCGCGAGCTTGCACCTTCGGCAACCGGACCCGTCATTGAATTGATCGAGGAGCCGGCGGCGGAGCAGATCACCGCGTTCTACCGAGCTGCGCGGAAAAATGGCTTTGCCTTCGCGCTCGACGCCAAAGAGCCTGAGGCAGAGAATGAAGACGAAGGCGCTCAGCAGCCCATGAACTTCTCGCTCCTGGATGCCGTCGAGGCCGCGGAAAAGAAAGCCCGCTCCATCGTTGGCGTTTGCGCGGAGCGTACCACAGCTCTGTGCCTGCCGCTGACGCCGGAGCTGCGCGCGCTGCTTGAGGATGCAGCGGTGCCCAAGCGCGTGCATGACTGGAAGCTGGCGCTTCATGTTCTCAGCGGCCAGGGCGTCGCCCTGCGCGGGGCGATCGAAGACACCATGCTGCTCTCCTACGCGCTCAATCCAACGCACGCCACGCAATCGCTGGCCGATGTTGCGGCGCGGCATGGGCAGCATGCGCCCTCGTCGCTCGCGGCAGGCGCGGCGGCCATTCATGCGCTGGTCCCGGCGTTGCTTGAGGAAGCGGTGAAGGCAAAGGTGGAGCGGGTTTATCGCGAAATCGATCTGCCGCTCGCGCCGGTTCTCTTCTCGATGGAGCAGGCCGGCGTGCTCATCGACAAGGCCGCGCTGCATGCGCTTTCCACACGCTTCAGCGCGGAACTGGAGCGGGTGGGCGAACGCATCTTCGAGCTGGCCGGACGGCGCTTCAATGTGAATTCGCCGAAACAGCTGGGAGAAGTTCTGTTTGTGCATCTCGGCCTGCCCGCGCCGGCCAGCCGCGGCAAGGGCAACGCGGTTTCAACCGCGCAGGATGTGCTGGAGGCGCTGGCGGCGCAGCACGATGTTCCGCGCCTGGTGCTTGAATACCGCCATCTCTCCAAACTGAAATCGAATTACATCGACGCATTGCCGCTGTTGGCCGATGCCGAATCGCGGGTGCACACCACGTTTCAATCCGCGGCCACGGCCACCGGCCGGCTGTCGTCCGTCAATCCGAACCTGCAAAACATTCCCATTCGCACCGAGCTGGGGCGCGAGATCCGCGCGGCTTTCACCGCATCACCTGGAACGCAGCTGCTCTCTGCCGACTACTCGCAGATCGAGCTGCGCCTCCTGGCCCACTTCAGCGCCGATCCGCTGCTCACAAAAGCCTACGCGGAGAACATAGACATTCACACCATGACCGCCAGTGAGGTCTTCGGCGTGCCCGCCGGGAGCATGGACAAGGAGACGCGCGGGCGCGCCAAGGCTGTCAATTTTGGCATCGTTTACGGCATCTCCGCCTTCGGCCTCGCAGCACAGCTGGGGATTGCACAGAGTGAGGCCAAGGCATACATCGAACGCTACTTTGTGCGCTATGCCGGCGTGCAGGCGTTCATTGAAAAGACGCTGGTCGAGACGCGGCGCGAGGGCTCGGTGCGCACGCTGTTCGGCCGCGTGCGGCCCATTCCGGACATTGAGAGCCGCAACCCCAACCAGCGCGGATTCGCCGAGCGCACGGCCGTCAACACGCCGCTGCAAGGCACCGCGGCCGACCTCATCAAGCTGGCCATGATTGCGATAGACCGCCAACTCACCGAGCGTCGATTGAAAACCCGCATGGTCCTGCAGGTACACGACGAGCTGCTGTTCGAAGTTCCGCTCGACGAGACAGCCGAGGTGGAAGCACTGGTGCGCGCGGCGATGGAAGGCGTCGTCCAGTTGAACGTCCCGCTGGTGGCCGATATTGCGTTTGGGGCCAACTGGCGGGACCTGTGAGACAGGGAGTAGCGAATAGGGAATAGAGATCAGTTCTGGGCTTGCAGAAGCCAGTGGTGGAAGCCGTCGACAATCGCCATGAGCGCGGCCTGGTTCAGGTCGCTGCTTACGCCGGCCGTGGTCCATGGCTCGTGGCCCTCGGCGTGGAAGCTGAGCGTGACGCGCACGTGGGCCGCGGTGTCGTGGGCCGAAACGTCGATGGCGGTCACGCTGAAGCGGCCCAGGTGCATGCGCTTCACGGCCGGATACCACTTTTCCAACTCCTGCCGCATGGCCTTGGTCAGTGCATCCACGGGGCCCGCGCCCTCGGCCCGCGTGGTAGTAACATTCGAGTTACCGATAGTTAATAACATCGAGGCCTGCACATATCTGTTTTTGGCCTCGTCGGATTCGTCGATCACTCGCCAGCTTTTTACACTGAAGCGGTCAGGCAGTGTGTCCAGCACTTTCATGCAGGCCAGGCGGAAGGAGACCTCGCTGGCCGTAAAGCCGCCGCCTTCGATCATGGCTGAGTTCGCATCCATCAGCGCCTGGGCCTGCGCGGAGTTGAGCGGCACACCCAGCGCTTCCGAGAGCAATACGATGTTGGCCCGTCCGGATTGCGCGTTGACGCCGATGACCGGGTTGGCGCCCACGCGCGCGGGATCGCACCAGAGATAGGTGCCGGGGTTCTTGCGCTCACTGCTGCCGTGCATGCCGGCCCAGGTGCCAAAGGCGCCAGTGCCGATGATGGGCGCGCCATGCGGGACTTCGAGAGAAAAAGCCGCGCAGGCGGAGTGGGCCAGGCTGGTGAGGCCGATGAGCGACTCGGGTGAGACGAATTCAGCCTCGCCGCGCAGCTGCATGCTGCCCACGACGGTAGTCAGATTCACATTGCCGCAGCGCTCGCCGGTGCCCAGCAGCGTGCCCTGCACCTGGACCGCGCCGGCAAGAACGGCCGCGCGGCTGTTGGCAATGCCCAGGCCGCGGTCGGTGTGGCCATGAAAACCAAAGCTGACTCCGGGATAAGTCCGGATAAGTCCGCCGAAAACATGACTAACTTCT
>Ga0182030_10022838_pt1 | contig 11619 bp, 13 predicted proteins | sample 812S3MmetaG_FD_121299 | JGI IMG/M metagenome (GOLD analysis project Ga0182030, IMG submission 121299) | Permafrost microbial communities from Stordalen Mire, Sweden - 812S3M metaG (Illumina Assembly) | ecosystem: Environmental > Terrestrial > Soil > Wetlands > Permafrost | place: Sweden... | reverse complement strand
GGAGATCGTAGCCAGGGAGAAAGCACAGGCCGTGAAGAAAAATGGATTGCTGGAGATTATTGAATCACCCGAATCCCTGGCCAGCATCGGTGGCCTTGACCTGTTGAAAGACTGGCTGGTTCAACGGAAGGATGCATTCTCCAAGCGGGCCATTGAATACGGTCTGCCCACTCCAAAGGGAGTGTTGATCCTGGGCATCCCTGGCACTGGGAAATCGCTCACGGCCAAGGCCACAGCGAAGATCTTCGGCATGCCCCTGCTCAAACTGGATGCCGGTCGCATCTTCGCCGGCTTGGTTGGCCAATCCGAGTCGAATCTCCGATCCGTCATTCAAACGGCGGAGGCCATCGCTCCGGCCGTGTTGTGGATCGATGAAATTGAAAAGGGATTCGCTGGAAGCAAAAGTTCCGGTGCCACCGATGGCGGGACCTCTTCTCGTGTCTTCGGGTCATTCATCTCGTGGATGCAGGAAAAGAAAAGCCCTGTGTTCGTCGTGGCCACCGCCAATGATGTGTCACAGCTTCCACCGGAGATGCTCAGGAAAGGTCGGTTCGATGAACTCTGGTTCGTTGACCTTCCCAACCAAAAGGAGCGTGAGGCGATATGGATCATTCAGATTGCAAAATATCGCCGTGATCCGAAGGACTATGATACGATCCAACTGGCCCGGGCCACGGAGGGATTGACGGGCAGCGAGATCGAGAACGTGTTTGCGGATGCGTTGTTCAAAGCGTTCGAAGCAGGGAAGGAACCCACGGATCTGACGGTCGCCGAAGTGCTGACGGAATTTGTTCCACTGTCGAAGCTGATGGCAGAGCAGATGACCGGGCTGCGCAACTGGGTGAAAGGGCGAGCGCGGACAGCCACCTCACAGCAGCAGGAAGAACGACGGCTCAGGCAGATTGCGGCTTAATTAAGAAAAGAGTTCGCCTTCGCGGGCGAGCTCTTTTTTAGTGGTCAGGTGACGTTGATCAGCCGGCGCAAACAGATTGGCAAAACCATGAACCCTGATTTAACCTTTCCCCATGTTCGGTGAATTAAATCCATTGGTTTGGGTACTCGGCGGCCCGGCGTTCGCAGCCGTGCTTTTGTTGTTGCGCAGCCAGTTCAGCGCGGAGGCGCGGCTGGCGCGTCGCCGACGGAAGAATTATGGGCACACGGTTTCCAAAGGCAAAGGACCCATGGTCAAACTGGCGGTCAGGACTGAGCAGCCGAAGGAATAGAATCCGCGCTGTCCTCCGGAACCCCCCATACGATCAGCGCTACTTTCCGTTGAATCAATGCGGCCGTGACTCGTTGCCTCGCGTCCCAGGCTACTGCAACAAGGAACCCGGGGATCTTCACGGGCCGGCCGTGGACTCAAGAGGAATTTTGGCCGCCCCCCCCCCCGCATGAGAAAGAGTTCTTGATTCATGTCGTCGCTACACGTCAGAATCGTGCCTGTGCGAATTTCCATGAAATACTCCCTGTCGCTGCCGCCGGCGTGATTTATTTATGGCAGGCCTAAACAATGCTCCCGAGTCCGGCGGCAAAGTTGATAGCTCGCCGAAGTTCCTCGTCGCCCGGTATTTGCTGGCGGCATTCTTGTGCCTCTTCGCGGTGGCTTACACTTGCGCTACGGTTTTTGGCATTATTCCGAAAGAGCAGCGAATTGATGCCACCAACTTGATCATTATCTCAATTGCGGCGGTTTTTTCAGTCGTTCTGATCAATCCGAATTTCTTAGAACGATTGAGGCGTCTCAAGCTGGCCGGGTTTGAATTGGAGGTCGATAAGATCAAACAAAAGCAGGAACAGCAGCAAGGCCAGTTGGAAGCGATGAGTTTATTATTGCCGCTTGTGCTGACGGAAGCGGAAGGGAAGCATCTTAAAAATCTGGCTGAGAATGCCACCGATTACACGGGCAGCCATGCGGTGACGTCGGAATTACGAAAGTTGAGAGCAATGGGCCTCGTCCACAATTTGCCAGACCAACACATCGGCTGCATGAAAGACGGCGTGCGCATCGATATAGGAAAGTTGGTTGAGTTAACTCCCTTCGGACGACGATTGCTGCAACAATTGCGTCAAATTGAAGATGCGAAACGTAAGCCGGAAGAGTGATTCAAGCGGTGATCGTCCCTTCCTTCCACGGCAGGGTCATCTTGGCCGAATCCTTCCGGTACCCAAAGTGGCTTGACAACATCCGGGCCGCCTGGGAGAGGGTGCCTTTTTGGTCAGGCAAAACGTGTCCAGAACCGATTACAAAATAAATTAAAAGGAACTTTGAACATTCGACCAAGAAAGGATCTCCTATTAATAAGCCTCGAACATGACACTGAATGGGTTTTGGAGTTCCCATTCAGTTGTAGTTCCGAGGTCAAGAGATGGTTCATTGGTTGTTGAAGGCCGGACGCTGGCACGGCGCCCGGCCTTTTGTATCGAGAAGGCTGAATTCCCGGCATCTGCATCTGTTCTCCAACCTTCGTGTTCGATCTCTGGGCAAAACGTTAGCGGCAATGGGAATCGAAGCGTGGCCAACTACTCAAGATTGCACTCGGCACACTTCCTGCGCTATTCACAATTGCGTAAAATACCAACCCGCTTGTGCGGTTTGGGCGGAGTCCGGACGCGCTCAACGTCTGGACTCCGTGCGCTTTTACACGTTTGGCCGGCGGCACGGCGCGAAACGCAAGCTGCCAGCGTGGCACGCCTTACAACGCGTTCTTCCCCGCCGCCTTCGCCTTCTTCCATCTGGCCCGGGCCGCCGCTGCAATCTTCGCCTTGACCGCCGCGCTCATTTTTCTTCTCTTCTTGGCCGCCGGCTTGTCGGAAGCCGCTGGCGCTGTGCCTTTGATCTTGGCCCAACGCGCTCTGACAGCAGCCCCAATCGCGGCCCGGGCGGCACGCGACATGCGACGGAGACGTTTCTTTACCAGGATCGGACTTGGCATCGGACCAACTCCCACAATGGATTCGATTTTGGCGTGAAGTTTCTCGACGCGCTTCTCGATGCTGCTGTGCAGCTTCTCAATCTTTTTCTTGATGGCGATGATGCGATGGATCTGATCGTTCGTTAAATCTTTAAGACTTGTCATTGGGCAATTGGTAAACCCTTTGGGGCCCGAGAGTCAATGGCGGAGATATGGGTCAGAATTCGTCACGTTTGTGTTCACCTGGACAGCCTTTGTCCATCCCACTCCGCTAAACTCCGGGTATATGAAAAATATACGAAAGACCTTGCTGCGGCATCTTTTAAACCCCGGCCTTCCTCCCTCCAAGTTTCCGCCGGAGAGGCTCCTCTATTGGACAGCGCGGCCTCGCAATCCGATCCTCGCCTGCAATGATGACCTCGCGATTATGTTTATCGAGGCGATGATGACCGGCGAGCCGGTCCAGTTCATTTACTGTGGCGGATCGAAACCGGGGACCACTCGAAGTGTAAAGGTCTCCTTGGTTTTCCAGCATGATCCGAAGGGGAGAGTTTACGTTTCTGGATATTGCCCAGAACGATCCGCCAATCGAGTGTTTTCCCTGGATTTGATCATGGTGGTGCATGCCTGGAATTGAGCCAAATTCGAGAGCGTGGGATCTTTCACAACACCAAGATTTGTCCGAAATTTCGGACACTTTTACGGGTGTGTGCCGGGAAGCGCTATTGTCGCTTTGACGCGGGCTTCCCCAGCAGACTCTCCCAAGAGGTATCAAATACCCTTTGAAGCCGGGCCACAGTGGTCAGCGGTGGATTGATTTCCCCGCTTTCCCACTTTTGTTCCGTCCGCAACTCCACGTCGGCCAGCTCCGCCAGTTTGGCCTGTGTCAACCCGGCCTGCACCCGCAACCGGCGGACATTCGCACCGAAAGCTTCTAAAATAATTGATTGCTCTTTGGACCGCGCCATTTCCCCGGGATTGTGGCGTCGAAATCACTTGACAGAAACGAACTGGCAGTTCGTAATATGCGAACCATGAATTCACGACGGGATGATTCATCCCTTGGCGGATTGGGTTTGAGGAAAGAAACCTGGAGTATTCAAAGTCGCTGGTCCATATCAAGGGCCGGAACCTCTGATGGGCAACCCCGTAATCGGTGGTGGCAACCCCACGAATGGCGGGAAAATGAGACAGGGCAATTTTGATTGTGAGGATCGGATACTTGTGAATCTTTCAAGGAGGCCATGAAAAAGTGTACTTATTGCGGTCTGGAGAACCTCGATGATGCGGCAGAGTGTTGCGTGTGCCACACTCGTGAGTTTAAAATCCAGATTACTCCATCAATCGAGACGGACGGCAATTCCTTCGATGACGACCACTCGAAAGTGGATAATGCGAAAGTTTCAGATATCGACCATTACGCGAAGAAGCTAGGGATTATTGGATCAGTAATAGGTTTCTTTTTGGGCGTCTTGGGCTTTAACTTAACTGGTCATACGTTAGGCGCTTTTTTTCTGATTGGACCGCTATTTGGTTTCATCGGTTTTTTTGGGTATGGGATGATCCGTTTCCGCCTGAACGACCACCATCAGCGTGTCGACTCCGTGTTCAACACTGGGTTGGAGGCCAAAGTTGGCAATACTTCGGCACAGGCGAAAACTCAATCGACGGTCCAAACGCCGACCAGTTCCGTTCAAGAAAGCAACGCGACGGCCGAATTAAAAACCGCGATAGCGTCCATCAAGACCGCCCCTGAATCCTCATCCGAAACGAGAACCGAAGCAGCGCCCGCCATCGTTCCCCTCGGCGAGTGGTATTATGCGATCGGCCCAACCCGGTTTGGCCCTGTTTCCGGGCAGGTCGTCATCGACAAGGTCAAGTCAGGGGAATTGGACGAAAACATTAAGGTTTGGACCGAAGGACTTGCCAAATGGGTTTTGATCAAAACCACCGATTTCGCTGCTCATCTTCCCCAAAGCAACTCAAACCAAGGCAACATAGCAATTATGAATACATTAAAACCGGGTCCGAACGACAAAGCAGAATCTTCCCCAACCGTCGAGTGGCATTACGTGGTGGGAACGGAAAAGCAGGGGCCTATATCGGAACCGGCCCTAATTGCGAAAATCAAATCCGGGGAACTAGAAAAAAGGACTAAGATTTGGAAGGAGGGACTCCCCAAATGGATCCTTTTGGAAAATACCCCGTTTATTGCATCGCTTCCGAAAGTTGGTCCGCCGCCACTGGACCAAGTGGAAACCGGAAAACCCGGCGATGCGGAAAAACCGGGGTCAAGACCACCTTTAAATCCAAGCTTTACGCGTTCCCAAGAGCCCCTCACTGGTGGTGGCGTAGGTCGGGACGAATATCAAGGGTCTAACCCCGGCACAGAAATAGGGCGATTCATGAATTGGTATGTTGAAGTGCTCAAGAATTACGCAGTTTTCAACGGGAGGGCAGGCCGGAAGGGCTACTGGATGTTCATAATGATCAGCTTCGCGATCTATCTTGCTCTTTTCATAATCGAAGGGCTGCTCGGTGGCGCAGGCGTTTTAGCTGGTATTTATAGTCTTGCCATTCTTGTTCCAACTATTGCCTTGGGCGTTCGCAGAATGCATGACACCGATCATAATGGGTGGTTCCTCCTCATCCCGATATATAATTTATTGCTTGCAGTCACGGAAGGCCAGCGAGGCAATAATCATTTCGGATCTGATCCTAAGTCTATAAGAGATTCGACAGTCAAATGAAAGGGAGCACCGCAACGATTACGCCAACTTGTAAAATGTCACGTTTTAAGAAAAGATTCTTGGTCGGCGCAATCGTGGGGTTCTTCGTAACGCTCATCCTGTATAAGTTTTTCCGCCCGAGGATGTATCATGGCGTTAGCTTTTTTCTCATTACACCCTGGTTTTGGCCGGGCTGGATGCTGCGTGAAGTTTTCACAACCTGTGGTCGACGCGAAGAGCCAATCGAAACCGCCACTGAGTTTGTTGTGCAAGCCGCTCTGTATGGCGCGATTGCCGGTTTTGTACACGCTTTGTGGTCAGCGAGGAAAGACAAGTCCAAGCAGGCTATTTCGATCCTTGGAACGCAACGGAGCGAAACAACCAATAAAATAGAGCCGGGGCCTCCACCGCTAAATGAAGTTGATGAGTCCGCTGAATTCAGACCTCCAACGCAGGACAGCGCCGCAAACCAGATTTCCTCCCCTTTCGCTCAGCAGATCAGCAAACGAGAGGAGCCTCTAAAACAGGAACCTCCGTCATTGACCGAGGTTGATGAATCCGCCGAATTCATACCTCCACCACAAGACAGCACAGGCCCCGCGACGGTCCCGATTCTTGAACAGAAGAGTAGAGCTGCAGCGGATTCTCCCCATCCCAGCCAAAACGTGGCCGCTCATAAGCAGAATCAGTGGCCACTCGGAATTGCCGTGGGGTTTTCAATCTGCGCTGCGATAGTTCTAATTTCATTGTTACCAAAACCGATGGAGCGGACGCATTCTGTAGGAACCGCCCCAAACTCACGGGTAAGTGCTTTTGCGAATGATTATTCCAACAAGACACACCCTGAGCAGCCGCAACCGGCTGAGGCCACGCCAAGCCCGCCGTCAAATCTATCTTCCGAGGATTATTTCAATAGTGCCTCCAGGAAACAGGCAAACGGCGACTGGATCGGGGCAATAATCGATTACGATAAAGCCATTGCACTCCACCCCGATTTTGCAGTCGCATACTATGATCGCGGCATTGCCAAGCAAGCCAAAGGTGATTCTGCAGGCGCATTGGCCGATTACAACAAAGCCATTGAACTTAAACCCGATTTTCCAGAGGCGCAGGGCGCTCGCCACAATTTGATCAAAGCTAACAGCGGCTTAGGCGGTGCCTCGTCGGATTTCACCAGCACGCCAACTGGCCAGCAGCCGCAGGCGACTGAAGTCGTGGCAACTCCAGCGGCTAATTTATCTGCCGAGGACTACTTCAGCACCGGCTATACCAAGCAAATCAACGGCGACTTGAACGGCGCAATTGTCGATTACAATAAGGTCATTGAACTCAAGCCAGATTATACGAGGGCCCGTGCCGCCCGCGACAACTTGCAAAAGACCATCACTTCGCAGTCCGCAAATCCGGGGCCGATCGCGAATCAAGATTCCACCCAAGGCAAGGACAGAGGCATTTCAAATGATGCGACTTCCAGCCAGTCGCCGCAATTGCAGGAAGTTGTGAATCTGACAAAAGCGAAAATGAGCGATGACGTGATTTTGACTTACATCAAAAACTCCAGCACATCCTACGATCTGAGCGCAAATGACATCCTATACCTCAACAGCCAGGCGGTTACCGCACCAATGTTCCGCAGGACATTGAACTACAGAAGGCATTCATCCGTAAGTTCGACCACCTGTGTATCTGCTAAGAATTACGGGCAACATGACTTTGGAATGCTTGGCATCCCGTTACCGAGTTAGTCAGTTATATCCCGTCTCCTTACCGATTCTTGCCGGTCACGCCACTCGGCCTTATTGATTGGCACGTTGAAGTCCCCGCCAGTCCGCGCAATCAGAAAATCGGCTCCCCCGGAGGTTTCCCCCAATTTTCAGCTTTGCGTGGTAACGCTACGCCCCGGCTTTTGGGTCTTCCGTTTTGTGCCATCAGGCCGCGATTGGCGCAGCCTGAAAACAAAATGGAGACTTCAAATGACTGACACCAAGAAACAAATTGCCACGGCAAAAACACCCAGCCACATCGCCTACCATGTGCGCAACGGGAATTCCGACAAAGGCTTCTGGACGCGCATCGGCGCAGCATGGGCACATGCTGACAGCAACGGTTTCAATATCCAGATCGAAACCATGCCGCTGGACGGACGCATCACGCTCCGCATCGCTTCTGAAAAATCCGAATAATCAACCCACGGGCGGGCGTCAAACCCCGCCCGTAAGCTTTCACGATTATTGCAAGCTTTTCGTCGTGGACCATATTGAAATGCTTTGCACCTGATGGATCGTTCCTTAATATAAGCATTGACGAAATGGTTTGGTGACGACTATAAGTAGCACATGACAATTGCACAAGAAAGCGTCAGCAAGTTGGCAGCAACCGAACGCAAGGCAACCGGAGCGCATTACACTCCACAGGCCCTTGCCGCTTTTGTTGCAAGTCAGATTTTAGCGGCGTTGCAATTAAATGACAAACCAAAGCCCATTCGAATCCTTGATCCGGCGATGGGGGATGGCGAACTGCTCAACGCGATTTTAAATGAACTTCCGAGTTCGTTGCTTCAACACGCTATCGTGGATGGCTTTGACACAAACGCCGTAGCACTCGCTGCCGCCCAAGACCGACTCTCAAAATCCTTCCCAACCGTCGCTTTTAATCTTTCCAATGAAGATTTTCTTGCCGTCGTTGGAGAACATTATCTAAATTCTCAAGGCGGACTTTTTGCCCCAACGGCACCTCTCTACGATGCTGTCATTGCCAACCCTCCCTATGTTCGAACGCAAGTAATGGGGGCGACGGAATCCCAGCGACTTTCAAAGCAATTTGGATTGACTGGCCGCGTGGACCTTTACCACGCCTTCCTTGAGTCCATCGCCCAAGTCTTACGCGTCGATGGGGTTGCGGGTATCATTTGCTCCAACAGGTTTATGACCACTCGTTCAGGGGCCACAGTGAGGCAGCGGCTCGCTGAACAATTCACGCTTTTTCATATTTGGGACTTGGGCGATACTCGTCTTTTTGAAGCCGCCGTGTTGCCTGCGGTGCTTCTCCTGACCAAGAAGAATTCCTCATCTGATGTCGCACCTTCTCGCTTTACGTCCATTTATTCCGCCGATGGACAGGCGCAGATTCATGAGGCAACACCGCTGACGGCGCTCAATCATGATGGCTTGGTCGCAGTAAATGGTGACGTATTCCGGGTTCGTCATGGAGTCTTGAACTACCAGCAAGACCCGGTCGCGGTTTGGACTCTTTCCAATTCCGAATCTGACGATTGGCTTGAAACCGTCGTGGCTCATACCCACAGCACCTTTGGGAAATTGGGGAAAATTCGAGTCGGCGTGAAAACAACCGCCGACAAAGTTTTCACCCGGTCGGATTGGGATTCCTTTCCTTCGGAAAAGCAACCGGAATTGTTACTGCCGTTAATTACGCACTATGTGGTTAATCGCTTTCGCATTCCATCCGACGCCGTTTGCCCGAAAATCCTCTATACTCATCAAGTCGTCAACGGAAAACGAACCGTCGTTGATTTGGCGCTTTATCCAAAATCCCACGAGTATCTCAAGGAGCATCGACAAACGCTTGAAGCTAGGCATTACGTTATTGAGGCGGGGCGCAAATGGTTTGAAATTTGGGTTCCTCAGAACCCTGACGCGTGGGCCAATCCGAAGCTTGTTTTTCCTGACATCGCTGAAAAACCAACTTTCTGCATGGATTTAGGAGGCTCAGTGGTAAACGGAGATTGCTATTGGATTGCGCCGACGGACAAAAAGGACTTGGATATCTTGTGGTTGGCATTGGCCGTTGGCAATTCCTCATTCATCGAGGAATTCTATGACCATAAATTCAACAACAAGCTTTATGCGGGCAGGCGTCGATTCATGACGCAATACGTCGAGCAGTTCCCTCTGCCTGATCCAACAACACCGCTTAGTCGCAAAATTATCAGCAAAACAAAACAGATTTATGAGGCCCTAGCCTCAATGTCTGAAGGACCGCGCGATCTTATTTCCGAAGTGGACGGACTGATCTGGACCTCATTCGGTTTCAGTCGTAAAGAAATTTCGCGGAAGCGGGATTTGCAACTTCTTGTTCAAAACGCGCCCAGCAAATTGAGGAAATCTCGAAAAGAAATCTCTGCCAGTGGTAAGAAAACAGTGGGTCAACGCGACCCCTTGTCCTTGCAACCGGCCATAGAATAAGGCGTAGCGAACGTCACAATGCCGGATTTGAACCCCATTAATTTGAGGAACGTCGAGCACTTCTTCGCTTGATGGCGTGACAAGGCCCAGGTCGATGGTCCGAGACGTTTGCAATTTCACTTCGAGCAATTGATGCCTCACGTCAGGAAATCGGCCATCATCCGCCGTTCTTGCGTAACCGAGGGCTTGGCAGATTTCACGGTGCAATGCGCCGCCCCGATTGCGCTCTTGGTCAATTCCGGGGTCCGCAAGGAGCCGTCCGACCAAAGGGGATATTCTCCGGAATATTTCGGTAATTGGAAGCAAACAATCCGCCGTCGGATTATCCGTCGGAGAACTGCCGAACCTATCGAGAATCCGTGTCCCAAAACACGTCAACACTCGGTCGGTGTCCTGTGCGGAGATTAATTCCGTTGGTTCCGCGCCTGGAACAAGACTGGCTTGGTATTTTTGCGTAAGCGTTCCGGTCGTATCCAAAAGGGCTAAGGTATCCCCGGTCACCACTTTGACACTCGTCACCAACGAATTATCGTCAACCCGAACCAGCACATAGCGACGCGTGGCTGACAATTCCTCGTTCCAAACCTGAAGATTGTTGGATTTCTGAATGTAGGTGTCGAAGGACTGCCCCGGAAAGCGAGGTTGTGTCTTAACGAATGTCTGTGGGACGGGATAACCCAAAGCTTCGGCGACGCATTCCTTCACCCGTTTCGACCGGCTTCTTAATGCAAGCCCCGTTAAATTCAGCCCCCGGAGTGCCCGGTTTAAAATTGCCTGCAACTCTGGGGCGGGGATCCAAAGTTCGGAGCCGATGACGATTGGATCATAAATGGTTAGTCCACTCGCCCGAATTCTCTTTGGAAAAATCTCCCAAGCCCCGCTCATCCAGACGGGGTCTTTCGGGTTAGCAACTCGGGGACAGTCGTTTTCAAGGCTTGAGCCAGCAGTTCAAGCGTTCCCAGGGTGACGTTCCGCTCGCAGCGTTCCACCGAGCCAATGTACGTGCGATGAAGGCCGCATTCGTCGGCAAGTTCTTCTTGCGACAAGCCCTTGGCATTTCGATATGCCTTTACGTTGTCAGCCAAAATTTTGCGAAGGTCCAGCTTAATCACCCCATGTTTTTACGCGAATGATGACTTTATAGCTACAGACTCTGAGTAGCAGGAATTTCCCCCGCGTCCTGAGAGCGACGGCTTTTGCTCAGGCTTCGCTCCCCGCTGTCCTCAGTCTCCGCTCCGCAAAACCGCCGCACTCATGCCGCCCCCGATTCGAGCCTGTCACTCAGCCTGAAAACCACTCCGTTCCGCTGACTCGCCCTCTTGCTCCGGCTACGATGCTCACGTCTTCGCGTTGTGCGTCTGGGCCTACGCCGCCGGGCGACCGCTCCACTTCGCAGCTTTCCGTCTGAGAGACAAGGAAGCGCGGCCCCGCGCCCCGTGATGTTTCCAAATCCGTTTTTTTGCTTTGGATTCCCGGCCTCTCGCCCTCACCAGCCTGCTGATCGTGACAGGGGCCGGGCGTGGTTCCTCCTGAAGGCAACCTCCACTGGCCGCCTGTCCCGGCAGGCTTTTTCGGTTGAAGGGCGAGAGACCGAGAACGCACAGCAGAGCAAAAAAAAAGATTATGAAAACAAATACAAATTCAGATTCAACCTGCCCCATACTGTGGCCGTGGACGAAGCAGGCCGCGTGTATGTTGGCGACCGGGAAAATCAACGGATACAAATCTTTGATTCCGAGGGTAACTTCCTCAAGCAATGGACCGGCATCGGTTATC
>Ga0182030_10022837_pt1 | contig 11620 bp, 3 predicted proteins | sample 812S3MmetaG_FD_121299 | JGI IMG/M metagenome (GOLD analysis project Ga0182030, IMG submission 121299) | Permafrost microbial communities from Stordalen Mire, Sweden - 812S3M metaG (Illumina Assembly) | ecosystem: Environmental > Terrestrial > Soil > Wetlands > Permafrost | place: Sweden... | reverse complement strand
TGGGGGCGCGAATTGATGTGCAGCTCTTACGTTTAGGAGTGATCTAGTGCCTGTTCGCCACATCCCATGCGGAATTCCTGTCAATGAAAGCGAACGCAAAGCTATCGCTCTTTTAAAAGGCAAATTGCAGACCCACGCCGACTACTGGGTAATGCTTTCAAATCTCCACCATCATTCGCAAGCTACCCGGCTCTCGGACGAGATTGACCTGATACTTATCGGTCCGCGTGGGGTAATTGTCGTCGAGATCAAGCATTGGGATTTTTCTTATATCAGAACCAACGGCGTCAAGGCAGACGTCGAGGCCGAACGGGTCAATGACAAGGCCAAGCGGGTTGCCGGCAAGTTGCGCCAAGGTGGCCGTGAAAGCGGCTTTGTTTCCGCCAGGATGCTCCTAACCGCGGGAGGGCTCGGAGTAGTCGGCGGTCAAAGACAACTAATTCGTGGCGTCGCGCTATTTGGCCTGTCTGAATGGAGTGACCTGGTAACAGCATCAGGCCCGGTAATCTTCTCGCCACAGCAGATTGAAGACGCAGCTCGCCAGATTGAACCTCAAAGCAAACCGGCGCTAACCGGGCAGCTTCGTCAATTTGGAGGATTGATTAATCTGGAGAGAATAACCTCACCTAACGAGACGTTTCACCGTATTTATCGCGGCCAGCATCCCAGCCGACGCGACAAGGTGATTTTGCATTTGTTTGATCTTTCGGCGAGCAACGAAAAGAACCCAAAGGATATTGCGAGAAGGGAATTCGATGTAATCCAACAATGGCAAAAATCACCGTACGTGCCGAGCCTTCTGGATTCATTTCAGGAAGCCGAGCAATACCCAGGAGAGCTGTACTACTTCTCCCTGATCGATTCCGACGCACCGACACTAATGAAGCGCCGCGAGGATTCAGGATGGTCGCGTGATGATCGGATTCGATTTGCGCAGGACGCACTGCGCGCCTTAAATGGATTTCATTGCCCGGAAGATATCCAGCTTCCCGCATTGGTACACCGCAATATCACCCCCGAAACACTACGCGTCCGTCACAATGGCAAGCCACTGTTCACGGGATTTAGCTATACGCGACTCGCCAACGCAGAAACCCTCTCACTAGTCGAGGTTCAACAAAGTTTTGACGAATGGGCAGCGCCGGAAGTACGCCGTGGCGGGTTGCCTGCCGCAGACGCTAGTTCGGACATTTATTCTCTTTGCAAGGCACTGAGTACGTTGTTTCCTGGGAGCGAATCCGCTGATTCCGATGCACGAAACCTTCTGTTGCTCGGCTGCGAAGAAAGCGCGCAAAAACGCGAACAGCCTTTAGATTTGGCGATTGCGCTTGAAAATCAAACTTCGCCGGCAACTGAACTTGTTGATCTGCCGCTCCCCGCTGCGGAATTTTGGGACGAAGGGACCGTAGTGCCGTTTCAGAATACGCGTTATGAAATTGTCAGCCGCCTAGGCAAGGGCGGCATAGGGCAAACATTTAAGGTGGTTGAGCTGGATTCAAAGTCGGACGAGCTCTTCGGTACATACGTAGCCAAGATCATTCAGCATGAGGCCGATGCTGTAGTGGCGTTACGTGCCTACCGAAAAGTGCGCGCCTACACGGTCCACCGCAATCTGTCCGCCGTGCACGAGATCGCTCCTTCATGGCAACCAAACCGATTTGTCGCATTACTCAGATGGGTTGAGGGCGTGCCGCTGAATGACTTATCTGGAGTGCTTGAACTTTATCGCGACGAAGTGGGTGAAACCTCGGTAGAGACACTAGCACTACGCTGGATGAGGGATCTGTGCGAAGCACTCTGGCAACTGCATCAAGTGCGGCTGGTGCACGGAGATGTCAGCCCACGCAACATAATTGTTGAGGGCGGGAATGTAGTCCTAACCGACTATGACACAGTCACGGATCAAGGAAGTCCATCACGCACTCATCACGCGTGGTATGCCAGCGCAACCGCCGAATTCGGCGGCGCCATCACTGCCAGCGATGACCTCTTTGCCCTAGCAGCAAGTTTATTTCACGTGATCTATGATCGCGAACCATTCCTTTTCGGTACTTCACGACGAAAGGGGCAAGGTCTCAATTGGGAGGGAATTCAATCGGCCGAGATGCCGAAACTAAGGGCATTTCTTGATCGCGCCACAAATCCGCAACCGCCAAGTCGATTCTCGGACGCGCGTGATGCCATGTCATTCCTGACCGATTCAAGCGGACCTAATCTACGAAATTCGCTTGTAGTATCTCCGCCGCTCATGACATTAAGCCCCCAGGTCGCCGAGAGACTCACGGTCTTGCTAAGTGCGTATCCGGGGTCGCGACATGGCAATTCGGAAACCCGCGGATTAGACAGCAGTTTCGCGGCGCAGACCTACGTTGAAACCGGACTTGATAGAGTGCTCAAGCGGGATGTAAAAGCCGGCGCGGTTGACTTGATCGTTTTGTTTGGGAACGCCGGTGACGGTAAGACTGCATTTCTGCAAAATCTCGCACAGGAGGTCAGCGGGGATTCCATTCTATCCCAGCAACGATTGAGCGAGCGTCGGCTCGAAAGCGGGCGCATGTTCGTCGTGAATCTTGATGGGTCGGCGGCTTACAAAAATCAAAGCGCCAACCAGATCCTAGAAGGCTTCTTTAAACCGTTCCAGACGCTAACACAGGTCCGCAATTCGACGCATGCAATTGCGATAAATAGTGGAAAGATGCTGGAGTGGTTGGATGCACGGGATGGGGATACGCCATTCACAGAGCAGTTGCGTGACTCGCTTTTTGGTTCTCATGTGCACGCCAACCCTCGTGTGCGGCTCATTGACTTGAACTATCGTTCGCTGGTCGGCGGCATCAGCGAAAAACAAATCAGCACCCAGTTCTTGGATGCACTCATGGATCGTTTCCTCGGCACTCATATTAAACCGGATCCATGGACGGTTTGTGAATCATGCTCGGCGCAGCATCGATGTAGCGCCCGCGCCTCGGTGCTTGAACTGCGCGATCCTCAGCGCGGCCCGCGATTGCGCCAGCGACTATCGGATGCTTTGCAGGCGTGTCATCTGCGCGGCGAGATTCACATCACAGCGCGTGAACTGCGCGCAGCCCTGGTTTTCATTTTCTTCGGCGTGCATGACTGCCAGGAACTCCATGATGACCCGGAACTCAAGCCAGCGCCCTTCTGGGACCGCGTCTTTGCCGCTGAAGGGCCCGCCAGCGCTCAACGGCAAGGAGAGTTGCTCAAAGAACTGGCCCGATTCGATCCCGCCCTTGATTCGAACCCAATCGTGGATCGGTTTCTGTTAGCCCAACGGCCTGCGGACTCCAAGAATCCCGCTGAGCGCCTGGCATCTGCGCGCCGCCGCGCTTACTTTGAGTGGGGAGAGGCGGAGTTCGCTCGGGTAAATCTTGCGTGTAACGTTTTGCCACTTCACGGCGCCGAGCATCTTGATCGCTTTCGTCGCGTGCCGTTAATGAGTGACCAGGAACGAGAACTGCTGTGTCGAGAGTTATGCCAAGGGATCGCGCGATTGGAGGAGCTGCCGGAAGTCGCCCACTCGCGTTCTGACGGGCTGCCATTGCGGCTCACGCCACGGACTCCAACTGACAGTGCATTCTGGGTTCTCAAGCCCTGGTCGCGATTTGCGCTAACCGCACCGCTACCGCCAGAAACCCTAGGATTGGAGATGCTACATACCCATCTGGTACTTAGTTACCGATATGGAGATGGCAGTCACGAGAGGTTACCAATTGGGTTAGAACTGTTTCATCTGCTTCTCGAACTTAAAGACGGTATGCAGTTGTCTGGAATCGGTCAAGAAGGAGTCTTTGCCCACTTGGAGATATTTGTGCAGCGCCTCGCTCAAGAAAACAGTCGCGAGATGTGGGGTTGGCATCCGGAGGCGGACCAAGATCTAGTGCAACTGCGAATCAACCTCTTGAACGGTCGGCAAACCCTCACCCGCGAGCGAATGTCCATTACAGGCGGGAATGATAAGTGAGCAAGACAGCAAAAACGATCGTAGAGGATGTGCTGAGCCCAGCGCGAACGCGCGAGCTATGGACGGCAAATTATCTGCCGGCTCTTCCGTTTACTCCGCAATCATTTGAGATCGGCGCGTTGCTTCCCGCGATGTTGTATATGGCTCGTTGGGGCCATCGCCGCGGGAAGGGCGCGTTTCGCACCACTTTCGGGTCGGGAGATGGCAAGCCGAATCCGCCCAGCACGCGCGAGGTGGCAGCAGGATTGTTACGCCGCCAGCCGGAAAGCTTTGTCGGCTTTAGTGGTGACCCAGGTGCGGCCCAATTGGCTGACCTCCTACTTACTTATTGCCTGGAAAACAGGGCACACGAGGAAGGCCACGATGCGCAGGTGCAGAGAATCTTCGCAACGCATTATCTCTCGAGTCATGTGGACCTACCGGAGTCTGTCGCTAACCTGCGAGGAGTACCGGAACTCATTACTTCGTTGCTTTCGTGGACATCCGTTGGTGAGCATATTGAAGCAGGAAATCGAGGGTTAGGCCGATTTGTTGTGGGCGATGGGTTCCTCACCAATCCGCTGCTAAAGCTCTTTGCCAGGTATATGTCGGTCCACGGACTGCTCGCCTCAAACCTCGGATCGGATCGATTCGATGAGAGTGCAGCGAATGACCTTGGAATTGACGAGTTGTTGGCCGTAAGGATTGCAGAGGCGTGCGAACGCGCGCCGGATAAGGCAAGGGGAAAGGGGGAGACCGAGCGAATCCCGAATCGGTGGCCCATTGCTGAAGATGCTGCGAAGCAGCTACGCAAAGATTTGATGTGTTTTATTGACATATATGGGCCGCAGATGCCGAGGCAGGCTTTTCTCCCGATGCTCGAGGCAGGAATTTCGGTCGGTTTAACCAACATTCTGCTTAGTACATCCCGCTGTCTTTTCGAGTGGGAGCGAAACGGTAGAGTGCCAACAGAGGCTGATTCCGTCCAGACACGGTGGCCCCTTTTCGTCGATGCCTCACTCGGGCAAGACAAGGCCCTTCGCAGCGTATCGGAGTCGGTGATGGCGGAGTGTGCGGCCCGCTACGAGCGAGTCCCAGTAATAATGATGCAAATGCGTCTACTGGACGAGCGGGCTCGTTTTGATCGAAAGCTCAAGAATGAACTCCCGTCTCCGTTCCCTGACGCGCGCCCGCGGCTAAACATGCTAGGAGCGTTGCTTCACGTAAGGCATGAACGTGCGGAATCCATTCTCAATGGGCTGGATGAAGACGGTCAACGCTTGGCGGAAGCGCTCACGACGGCCGACGAAGCGCCGGAGACTGTAGAGACACTTCAAGTTGAAGGGACGGGTCCTGTGCACCGTCTCGCCCAGGCCCTCGTTGACTTGATCGGAGATACACAGCAAGGTGCCAATTTCCGCAAAGCACTGGATGACTCGCTGTTGACGGATCGCCCGAATGGGCTCGCCATTAAACGACGAGTGCAACGAATTCAGGAAGGTCGAAAGAAATCAATCGATTTGCGGGCAATTGTTCTTACAAATACGGTACTGGATTTTCTCGTGCATAGACACTTGCGCAAAGACGCAAAGGGTCAACCTGTGCAAGTGCTGTCTTTCAAAAAATTTCTTGAGATTCTTCGTGTCAGCTACGGCCTTTATGTTGACCGTGAACCGCCTGGCATCTCAGTCCCACAAGATCTGTTGCGCGACAACAAACTGTGGCTTGAACGCCGCCTACGGGATCTGGGATTACTCGTAGGTGTGAATGACGCCGAGTCGATGAAGCAACTCCGAGCTAGATTTGAGGTGGTCTCCGCTGCCAAAGGTAAGATTGATGCCACTGCCTAGCAATGCGACGCCGTTTTTAATGAGCGCATTCAAGAAAATCTTGGGACGCGCAACTCCAGGGAGCATGGCGTTTGTTCGGTCCTTGCCACCCGAAGCGGTCAGCGCTCTCGCAGCGGAGCCGCTCTTTGATTTGGCTCCTTGGAAGGTGGCGGCAGTTACAGATCATGTCGATGCGGCTGGCCGACAAATAACGGCAGATGTGGCGGTGGAGTGGCGAGAAGATAAAAGCGACCCAGTTCTGCTACTAGTGGACGTGGATAGAGCGGGTGCCGGAATGGACGGCATATACAGCGCAGCGCGGGAAATTGGGGAAGATGTACTTTTTGATACCTGCATTCGATTCGCACATGACCGATTGCCTTATGGTTGCAAGCGGTTTGCGGAATCGGCACGGAAAAAAGCACGTCGTGCTGCACGAAATCAGTCGTTGTCCCCTTGGCAGGAGTTTGCGTATCTTTGCCGGGCGACGACAGGCCAGCATGTATTGGGAAGTGCTCTTCCGGATTTGGGTCTTTGGCCAGTTGATACCGCCGAGCACGTCGAAGAATCTGATCTCGATCGCGCGGTGCGTCTAGTTGAACGCCTTCTGCCGCGCCAAGGAAATCGGTTATCGCCCGAGGCCCGGGTTGCCGCATTGCAGCTTCCCAATTCGCAGAATGGTGACGCGCGTGAGCTAGTTAGATTCCTTAGTGATGCGGAAAGCCGATCGAGCTTGGAAGCTCTGAAGTTGCTTGAGGAACGCGAAAATCTTTGGGTCAATCGATTGCGGCCAGGCGTATTCGAAACGCAATCGCTGTTGGGTATCGCCTTGGTTCCGTGGCGCGGCAAGACCGGAAAGCTCTTGAGCTGGTCTGGTCTTATTGAAAACGCGGACGAACGATTAGAGCTGCGCCTTAGAACTGAACAATCCGACGATCCGAAATCGAGAGCGCGACTGGAGGTCCGCTGGAAATCCAATCCAACTGAGTTGCCGAAGGGAGCTGTGGATTATCAGATCGAGATTCGTGCCGGCGCTGACATACTGGCAGAAAAGGCTGTAAGTCACGTTATCAAACCAGAGCAGCGTTGCGTATTTGTACAAGAAGACTTTGTCGAATTGGACGAAAACGCGCGCTTTGAAGTTCAAGTAATAATTCGTGCACTATCCGGCGATGGGGGAGAAGCAGAGGAAAGCCCCTTCAGAGCTGTGACCGACGAGTTTGTCCTGTGTTTCGGTGATCAGGAGAAAACTTCAAAGAACAGCGTCGGAAGTGTGTTTCCCACGCTTGCGCTCGCAGCGTTGCAGATTGCTCCCGATGCGGACGGCTACGAGACGATTGCCAGGAGCATTCACAGCCCGCAAGTGTTTAGTCGAGACAAGAAGGGATTCGTCACGTGTCGCTACAATGGAAAGTCGGCTCGGGTGTTATGTCCCGATCTGCTTTTAGAGTTAGCACAAGATTGGATTGGGCAAGGAGGGCTGCCCGGTCGTTGGCGTATGCGTGTGCGAGCTGATGGTACTGCTGCAGCGAGACCAGAGTTTCTCAGGAGTTCTCTGACTGGAGATGCCGCTAGCGACCGCTTTCTGCAAGTGTCGGCTACGTTCATGCGTTGGCTTGCGCAATCCAGCCATGGGCCTCTTGCCGTACTTTACTCGGATCAGAAGCCAGTTACGGACTACGTTAATGCCGCAACTTCATGTTGGGATACTTCAGCACCGGAGTTTGCGTTAATCCACACGTTGGAGGTCGTCAGCGTAACTGATCAGCGAATAGGATTGATTGTTCTGCCTACGCATCCACTCCGGGTAGCTTGGCAGCAAGGATTTGACATGCTGGCCTATCATCACTGCTACGAAGGCAACGTCAAACCGACACGGGTTGCAAAGCTTCTGACAGCGTTATCAGGCTCGCAATATCCGACGATGCTGCCGGGCATTGACGGAAGTCCGGCCTTCGTATATGCGGATAGCTTAGGCTTCCACGCCGTTGCGCTAACCCATGTCAACGATGCGGAACCCAAGGCTACCGTCGCGTTGCTTTCGCGACTTTTGTCCCAAGGTGACGCTCAAGAGGAAGAGTGGATCGCTCCCTCTGTAGGTAAAAATGCTGCCGATCTTCTGGGTGACGAGATCGCCAGCTATCTGACTCTACATCCGGACACACGGCGCATTGCTTTACACGCTTTACGGCCGGGAGATGGTATGTCCGTGGCTCGCGCCCTGGGATCAGCGTTGAACCGAGTCGAAGAATCAGGTGACTCAGATGAGGAAATATTGAACGAGTTGGAAAAGCGTGCATTCCAGCTCGATCTTTATCCCGCGGAGGCCGGGCGGCATCCGTGTGGCCATTTTCTTTCTGCTACGGCGGCTCGACGTCGGAGTGGGGCAGGATCGGTGCCGGAGGGCGACCGATGGATGCTTGAGAGCGTTCGCCGCCCGGGTGACGTTACTTTGCCGCGCCTGTCTTGGGCACGACGCATGGTTTCTGTGCCTGAAACGCCTGCGCACCTTGCGCTCGCCTTTGATTTTCTATCAAGTCGGCTGGAATGTAGATCCCTCGAAGACGTTCGGAGGGGGCTGCTGGAGGTCCATGGCCTTGCGTTGACGCCTGAGCGTTGGTTCGAACCCAAGCCGATTCCGCGATGGATCTCCGTGGTGCCAACGGCGCCGGATGGCGAGAAGCATCCTAGTAATCGAGTATTCTCCGACCGGCTCGTTAAGATCCACGCCGCCATACTGAAACTAGTTGCGCTCGATTTGGGAGGAGGCCAAAACGATTGGCCAGTTATGGTTACCGAGGTAAATCCGGATCAAGAAGAGGCACTTGCTCGGCTTCATCGGCTCTGTGACTGGGTCGTATCTGTGGACCGGCATGCCGGAGTCGAGTACTTTGACTCGCCGCGAGATTTACCGCGTCCGTACGATGCGTACCTGATCGATTGTGTTCCGGAAAGAGATGACCTGGGGTTCTTGCAACTTATCACCTCTACCAGCTCTTTGGACGAAATCCGCCAGCTGTTGGACGCTGCATTGGGGGAGATGGGTCTCTCAACCAGTCCAAAAAACTGTGATCTTTTGCTAAACGCGCTGAAATCATTGAGCGGTCGATTGGCCCTTCGACTTACCACAGCCGGATCCACGATTCCGGAGTTAGTCGCGCTCGCAATGGTACAAAATCATTGTGCAAGGGCTAACGAAGACAGTACGACCTTCCCTTCTTTGCGCTGCGGATTCTTCATTCCGCTCGATGATGTTCCAGAGCTACTGTGTGGCGTCGGCGAATCGCGGCGGGAGCCTGGTCAACGTGCAGATCTTCTCTACGTGACCAGCGCGAGCAAGCGTGGAGGGCTGCAGTTTCGATTGGTGGAAGTTAAATTTCGTCGCTACCTGAAAACGGCGCGCAGTATCGATGTCACCGATGCCATTACTAACCAACTTGAAGCGACCAGTAAGCAATGGGAGGGACTCTACGGGAGCGCCACTGGGCCGTTAGAGAGGACCATTCAACGAGCACGCTTGGCACGAGTCCTACGCTTTTACATGCGAAAGGCGAGACGGCACCAACTTTCAAAGGATGCGGCCGAACGCCTGGGTACGGAAATTGATCGCTTGAGCAAAGACGCCGCAAGCTACGACCTGATTGACATTGAAGGGCAGGCCAATCCTAGCCTGGGTTTCGTGCTCTGTCCTGAATATGCTAGTGATGAGGCAACACGCATCAGCGTCGAAGGAGACGCGGAGATTTGGCTCTTTGGTCCAGGACCGCTACAGGCGCCTTCGCAAACGCTCGTTCAGGGAGATCCTGTTGTGTTGGCCGATTCGCGGTTGAGTCCTGAAAGCCGATCCCAGCAGGTCGCTCTGCTGAACCCGACCGAACCAGTTCCGGTGACTGACGGCGTTTCTGTTCGAGTTACAAGCGTCAACATTGTTTTGGGCGAGCAGCTATCAAATCAAGAAGAGGTTATCTGGCGCGTAAGCACGCAGGGCAACCCGCATCTACTGATCGTTGGATTACCTGGTATGGGGAAGACTACTTGTTTGATTAACCTCTGTCGCCAACTGGTTGCGGCAGGCATTGCGCCCATCATTTTTTCATATCATGAGGATATCGACGAGAAGCTCAATTCGGTGCTTCCAAGAGAGCTGAAGGCGGTGAACTACGCGGGCCTAGGCTTCAACCCGCTTCAAGTCGTAGGATCTGGGCCGCTTGCATACATGGATAATGTAGCAATGCTGCGCGATATCTTTTCGACTATTTTCCCGGATTTGGGAGACGTACAGCTTGGTCGCATCCGTGAAGCGCTAAAGCAAAGTTATTCGGACTGTGGGTGGAGCACCACAAGCGCTGGAACCGTTCCAGAGTTCAAGGCGTTTTTTGACTTGCTTGCAGCGGACCCCAAACCAGATAAGGGAATAATGCTCCGATTGAATGAACTAGCCGATTATGGCTTTTTCACTGCCACCAGCGGTGGCGCAAGTCTTCTCGATCTGGATGAGGCGGCGGTGGTTAAAATTCATGGCACGCAGAACGAAGTTTTGCAACGTGCGTTTGCGTCATTCGTTCTTCACAATCTTTATCAAGCGATGTTTAGACGTGGCCCTCAGACCCGGATCACTCATGCAATAGTGTTTGACGAAGCCCATCGCGCTGCGAAGTTGAAATTAATTCCGACTATGGCAAAGGAGTGTCGGAAATTCGGTTTGGCGTTAGTCGTCGCATCGCAGGAGGTGAAGGACTTCGACGATTCGCTATTCACGGCCGTGGCCAGTTACTTGTCGTTTAGGGTGAACGAATCGGATGCCAAGAAAATGGCCCGAGTAATGGCGCCATCGGACAAGATTGCGCTTTATGCGGACCGAATTAAGCAAACGGAAAAATATCGTGCCTGGTACCTAACCGAGGGGATGAAAGCGCCGGTGAGCACCAAGCTTCTACTGATATGACGGTGTGCATTTCCTGATCGTATGTCAGAGGCCGACCGGCAGCGCGTTTTCGCGCAGCTGCTCTTCAATGTCGCTACGTTTATATCGCACCGTCAAATGAGAAATACCGTACACGCATTAAGCCGTATTCGGTCTCCGTTATACAAAGTTCTTTCACCGGGTCGTACGGTCGTACGCCCAAACCGGTTTTTGCACGCCAGGCGTGGGGGTCAGCGAGTACACCGCCCTCCTTTAAGACCGTGCAGACGGTTAGTGGCTCGGAGGAAAGCTGCCCTTTGATACAGAGTATCCGGGTGGCCGACGTCTAATTTTCTCGCCGTCTGTGCGGACTCTACGTTGTCGCGGGACGCGTCGTTGGACCACCATCGGACCAAAAACCGAGGTCTTGTGCTTCCGCGACCTTCCGCTTGTTTCCGCTTGCTTCCCCTTAAGTCCATGAGTAGCCTAGGGTTCGACCGCAACGACCTGTTTGGCAAGAGTACAGCTACCGACTGAAAATCCGCGTGTCGGGGGTTCAATTCCCTCCCTGGCCACCAATAAAATCAATGATTTACGTGCGGCCGGGGCACCCCAAACTGCGAAATATTCTACCCAGTGTGGGAATAGACCGTGCTCGTTTCTTGCTCGCCGGCTCTGGCCTTCCCATTAACTTGCAAGTTTAAATCCATGCGGATTTAACTATTCACAGGTTTCAAAACAGCACTAAAACGAACGAGCGCCCTCGAAAGTTCTCTTCAGCGCTATAATGTAACCTATGGATAGTCAAAATAGCATGAAAATAAACCTGGTCCTGCAAGCATGGCCAAAGGGGACCGTTGCCGTGCATGCCTGGTTAAGAGCCCAAGGTGTCTCGCGAAAGCTCGCGGACCAGTACCGTCGTCGGGG
>Ga0182030_10022836_pt1 | contig 11620 bp, 4 predicted proteins | sample 812S3MmetaG_FD_121299 | JGI IMG/M metagenome (GOLD analysis project Ga0182030, IMG submission 121299) | Permafrost microbial communities from Stordalen Mire, Sweden - 812S3M metaG (Illumina Assembly) | ecosystem: Environmental > Terrestrial > Soil > Wetlands > Permafrost | place: Sweden... | reverse complement strand
TATTTTTTTACCGCGGCTTCCATGTCTGATATTCTCAGGCGCTTCAAATCGGAAAATTCCGATCTCAATGATCTTCCCAAAAAAGTGGCCATTCAATTAAACGATACCCATCCCACCCTGGCCATCGTTGAGCTCATGCGGCTTCTGGTCGATCAATATGATTTTGAATGGCCGGCAGCCTGGGACATCACCACAAAAGTATTTGCATATACCAACCATACCCTGATGCCCGAGGCCCTGGAATGCTGGGGAGTCGACCTGTTCGAAAAACTTTTACCCCGTCATATGCAGATCATTTATGAGATCAACGCCCAATTCCTCAGAAGTGTGGCCCTTGAGTTTCCCGGTGACACTGAACGCCTCAAACGCATGTCGATCATTGAGGAGGGCGATCCCAAAAGGATCCGCATGGCCTATCTGGCCATTGTGGGGAGCTCTTCGGTCAACGGGGTATCGAAGCTGCATTCCGAGCTTCTGAAAGCTAAATTATTCAAAGATTTCTATGAGATCTATCCCAAGAAATTTAATAACAAGACCAACGGGATCACCCAGCGCCGATGGCTATTAAAGGCCAATCCGCGGTTATCATCATTGCTCATGGAGAAAGTGGGAGACGGCTGGGTCATGGACTTAAATAAGCTGGAAAAACTCAATGGGCTCAAAGGTGATAAATCTTTTCGGGAACAGTGGATAGACATAAAGAAACAGAATAAACTGGCACTGGTGCGTTATATCAGCTCCAGCATGAATATCGAGCTTGACCCTGAATCTATTTTTGATGTGCAGATCAAGCGTATCCATGAATACAAGCGTCAAATGCTTTTTGCTTTTTATATTATTTCCCAATACCTGCGCCTGAAACATAACCCTAAGGAATTTATTTATCCGCGCACATTTATGGTGGGCGGTAAAGCGGCCCCGTCGTACAATATGGCCAAATTAACGATCAAATTCATCAACAGCATCGCGGATATCATTAATAATGATAAAAGCGTCAACGACAAGATCAAATTGATATTCCTGGAAAATTACCGGGTGTCTTTGGCGGAGAAGATCTTCCCGGCCAGCGATCTCTCAGAGCAGATATCCACCGCCGGGACCGAGGCTTCGGGAACCGGTAATATGAAATTTATGATGAATGGGGCCCTGACCATCGGCACCTTGGACGGTGCTAATATTGAAATAGCCCAAAATGTAGGTGATGAGAATATATTTATTTTCGGACTTAAGGCCAATGAGGTGGAAGCCCTCAAGCAAAACGGATATAACCCACGGGGTTTCATAGAGCAAAATCCGATGCTCAAAGAAATATTCAAACTTATCCAAAGCGGCTTTTTTAGCCCGTATGATGCCAATCTTTTTGGCCCTATTGTCCAGTCGCTCACCGAAGTTGACCCCTTTTTGGTTTGCGCTGATTTTGAATCTTATACAAAAGTCCAGGATGAGGTTTCCAAGATGTATCTGGAAAAAGACGAATGGGCCAAGAAGTCCATCATCAACGTGGCCCAATGCGGCTATTTCTCCTCGGACCGCACGATCCGCGAATACGCCAAAGAAATTTGGAAAGTCCCCGTAAATTAATGGAATTACGGCTCAGGAAATAGTAGAAGTAGTGCGAGAAGTACGGCATCGGAAGCAAGAAGTTTAAGGATGAGCCGATTTTTATAAGCCCCAACAGGAACTCCAGGTAAACTCCGCGCTTAATTAGTGGAATTTTTTAAAATAATTTATAAACGATATTATATGCCCGTCGGTAATTCATCTAGAAAGCGTTGCCTCAAAAACTGGCAAAATCTCTGAAAATAGTACATACTTTGTCTTATATGGGAAAGTATCTAAATTCAAGAACTATAATAGCTCTAGGGCTTGTTTTTGCCTTTTTGGTCAATTCCTTGGGGCCTTTGCCTGCCTATGCCCAGGGGGTGGCGGATTTGCCTCTCCCCGGCACCATGGTCAATTTAAGCTCTGCCTTTGAGCCGGTATTGATCAAAGGCTTGAAAGTCCATCTTGATAATCCTTTCCTGTTTGATTTTATCATTGATACCGGCAATACAGCTTTGCAGGCCGATGATGCCCAATTAAAAGAGGAATCCAATAAATTGATCAAATACTTCCTGGCCGCCATGACCGTGCCGGAGAAGGACCTGTGGGTCAATTTATCTCCTTATGAAAAAGACCGCATCATAGCCCCCAATCTTGGCCAAACCGAAATGGGCCGCGATATGCTGGCACAGGACTATATCCTCAAGCAATTAACCGCCTCGCTCATTTATCCTGAGAAGCATTTAGGCAAAGAATTCTGGGACAGGGTGTATTCAAAAGCCCAACAGATGTATGGGACGACCCAGATACCGGTCAATACATTCAATAAGGTATGGATCGTAGCAGACAGGGCCGATGTCTATGAACGCGGCAACGTGGCCTATGTCGTAGGGGCGCATTTAAAGGTTATGCTTGAAGAAGATTATTTAGCCAAGGAAAAACATCAAAATACGCAAGCGGCCAGTGTATCTTCTCAGGTGGTGCGGTCAATCATCCTTCCCGCCATTGAACATGAGGTTAACGCGGGCCAGAACTTTGCGCCATTGCGCCAGATGTTTTATTCCATGATCCTGGCCAGCTGGTACAAGATGGCGCTTAAGGACGCTATCCTTACCCAAATATACGGCAATCAGTCAAAGGTCAAGGTCGGTGTTAATCAGGACGACCCGAAAGCCAATGAAGAGATTTTCCAGCGGTATTTAAAGGCTTATAAAAAGGGGGTGTTTAACTATATCAAGGAGGATGTTGACCAAACAAGCCAACAGCCGATTCCGAGGAAGTATTTTTCGGGGGGGACAAATTTTGAGAGCCTAGGAAGTCCAGCAATGTTGCATCGTCATATGCAATGGAATGCCGACGCGGAAACGGGAGAAAATTTTATTGTAACAGTTAATGCCAATATCAAATCTGCAAAGCCCAAAGATGCGGCGATGACGGCATCCGTACAGGTTGTTGTTAAGAATCCTCCTCTGGGTATTCACGCGCACCCTGCATCTCACATAAGAATTCTTGCTTTGTATATGAAAAAAAAGTTGGGTATAAGTTTATATTTAAAAAACTTAGAAACCAATGAAGTTTCTCCTGCAGATGATATCCTTGATCTTCTTTCCCTTCGTATTTTTGATAACGTTAAAGTTGAAGTTGTAGCAAATAGTAGTGAAAAAATTAATAAGGAAACGTTGGAAGCCGCATTAGATATTGTGAAACAGTTATTACAAGATAAAGATACGTTGGAACGACCATTTGATGATGAAGGACATAAATATTTCGAACAAATTGATAGTTTGGCGAAATTTGCGGACGAGGCGATGAAGGTGGGGCCTGCCATAGATTTTCTTTCTAAATTTTGGAAATTTAAGTTAGAAAGCAACAACGCCGGATACTTGTATTCAATATTTAATCCTCAATCAGAACGAAATGAATTTCGATCTCCGATACCTCAGCAGCCGGGTTTAGGGAATTGGATAAGTATTGATCGGGTTGTCCGAGAGCAACAGTATTTGGGAAAATTTATGTCTGAAGACGGTCGGTATCCAAGCCGTATCAATGTTCAATTTTTTGTCCCCCTACGGGAATTCATTGACCGAGAATATCCTACAGGTGTAGTCCATGACCAGGTTATAGGATTTTTAGATGAATTCCAGGCTGTTTTTGGGCAAGTTATTTCAGACATTAAAGTCAATGGACTACATCGTGCATTCCTTGAAGAGAATAAATCGAACTCCTTCATTGTCCAAAGAATGGTCCTTAATGCACATATGATCAAGCGATTGGATATGCTGCAACAATCACTTGAAAACGCACATATCGCGCAAGCGAAGGAATTCGTCATAGCCCTTGAGCGATTGGTTAACAGTCTTTTTGACATATACGATGCTGGTTTTGTTTATCTGGCGGATGGTCACTGGTATTTAGCAAAATATGAAAGAGCTTCCGGGGGTATGTGGATTGAGACACATATAGTTCAAGGAGATAGTCTATTGGCCAACGAAAATCAGGAAGACTTGTCCTTAATTAAACAATACTCTAGCCGGTTAGCATATTTTAAAGAGGCCACTGCCAGGTTGCTCTTACAAGGTATTCAAACTCATGAAGAGGCATCTGATATCCGACAATGGCTTTATGATTACCTAGATCGTTATCAACAATTACCCGTTGACGTACACAGTCCGACAGATTTTAGGGAAGGAAACGGTTGTAACTATTATAGGAGGGCTTTCTCCTGCGCTTGTGCGCAAAACGTCGGAATATGTTTTTGAAGAGGCTACGAGATTTTTGTCACTTACTGACCAGGATAGTTTGATAGATTTTGGTGCCGGTGGAGGATATTTCATCGATTTCATAAAGGCTAAAGGCCATCATCCCCGAGTGGTGGCAGTGGATAATGCCCGAGGGATGATAGAGGCTTTAAACAGAAAAGCAGACCATGTGTTGCGATTGGACATTCGAAATCTCAAAGATTTGTCCCATATTTTAGAATTTGTCCCGGTAGATGGTTTTTCAAAAGGGGTCTTGATGGAGGTTAATCCCCATTTGACTGTTAAAGAATTTTCACAATTCTTAAACTGGGTATCGGCCCATTTGGCCGCTAACGGCAAGTTCTTTATATCCCTTCTTTATCCTTTACAATATCAAACAGAGAATTTTGAATTCAGCCGGGAGGCGTTTGTATACGATGAACTCAATATAAGAACATTAAGAATGTTGCTGTTAAACTATCCCAACTTAAAACTTAAAATTATTTCGATAGATCAGAACCGTGTCCTGATAGGTTTTAGTAAAACAAATGCTATTTTATCAGCACTTAAATCCAGCGAACTAGATGGAAGCTTGGCTGAAAAAATTGAAGCTGAGTATTATGATATCGAATATTTCGTGAAACAAATGGATGATGGCTTTCCTTTACAAGAAGTCAGAAACAATTTTCTTCAATGGTATGGAGCAATTCCTCGGTCAGATGCGCAAGAAAACATTGACTTTGTCCTTAATCAGTTTGACCAGATTTGGAAACGGGCTGTAGAAAAAAGAGAACAATATGCTACTCCAGCATGGCGTATTCCTGAATTTAAGAAAATGGTTCTTCAGATACAAGCAGAAGCGGCGATGACGGGGGGAGGGGGGGAGGTATCGCAGAGCAGTGAGGATGGGGCGATGATTATTCCTTCAAATGGTAAAACATTTGACGATGTTCTTGAGGCAGCACGACAATTAAATATATTTACCGACTGGGATTTTCGTAAACGTCAATCGAGAAATGATGAGGAAGAAAAGTTTTATCAACAATTCCTGGCTTTGGATCGTAATGGGCTAGGTGAAGTGTTTATGGGATTATTGCATAATGAACAGTCCTATATTAGACATATGAACCTTGGTTTAGTGAATTCTTTTTCTGATTTTATTGAAAAAATAAGTCAAACGGATGTTGATAGTTTGTATGTTTTAGAAGATTATTTTCGAAATTTAGAACGAAATGAACTGCAAAGAGAGGACTTAAATCAAAATGTGCCTCAAAATTTAACTGTAATAAGACAAGAAATAGCGTTTATGCGTGTTTTTTTATTACGCTGGAGCCGACCAGAGGTTGGAGCGACAGAAACAGGGGGGAGTTTAGGGGTTAAGGATGGGGCGATGAATACAGAGAACGAGTTGAAGAATATAGTAGTTCCTTTAGCTGAAAAAGTTTATATCGCAGTTGAACCCGCGGTAAAGAAAATGAACAGCATTGGCCCTGTTTATGCGCGTAAAAGTGCATGTCACCCTGTTTCCAAAGAATTGTTAGATCGTTTAGGAACTAACAGTTCTTTATGGGTTAGGAATATGATTTATTATAATTCAAAACAATACCTGGCTAATTATCCGGAAGATTTGATACCTGATACTAGAAAAAATCCTGGTGATCATGAATTCCTACTTATTAAGTACAAGGGTAAATTTTGGATTGTAGATCCTACCTGGCAGCAATTCTTACCTTCTAAGAAGCAGGGACGTAAAGAACATGTCTTGATCGTAGAGCTAAGAGGTCTCCCCAAGGTTCTAAAAACATTAGGGGTTCCTTTACATCAATCTCATGTATGGCGTAATGCGTTTTCTGAGAGCAGAGACGTTATAGATGAAATTAAGAAAGTCCAGGGGTATAAAGATTTTAAACTGCAAGACCTTTGGCCTGACCAGGCGATGAGGGGGGTGAATAGGGGGAAGGCATCGCTGAATGGGGCGATGAATAGTTTAACTGCACCTATTAAAGATCCCAATGAGATTCTTTCATTGCTACCAATTATAGACATGATTGATCCTCCGACTCTATATGAAAAGGAGGAAACTGTCGGACTTGATTCTATGGAAGATGAACGTGCTTTAGCCATAATAAAGCATTTCGGTATGTTCAAGATGCATGCAGATTTAATTTATGACAATGTCACAAAAAAAGGGATTTTAATAACAGGAGCTTCTGGATCAGGAAAATCTAGTATAACCAGTAGATTAATTAAAAGATCACGATTTTCTATTTGGGGGAATGATAGTGTGGTTGCATATTTTGGTAAAAATGGGACCCTTTATGCCAGCTTTAATTTTTCTCCTTCAATTTTTCATGCAATGGGGTGGTCAGATCTTAAAAATAAATTTGTGCCTATCGGAACGATTGTTCATTTAACGGTTGATCTAGGTGTCAAAAAACAACGAATTATTGCGGGGAAACTCGATGAGCGATTTAATAATGATAGGGATTATAAAATAGTGGATGATAAAGAAAACCTTATTAGAAAGTCAAACATATTTGGTATCAACATTTTAATTCCTAAAGCAGGAAATAGAAATTATGATGCAATAACAGTTCAAATTCAGAAAGTTTTACTATCTGATAGGGCGATGACAGGGGGAAGGGGGGCATCGCTGGATGGGGCGATGAATGTTATGGAACAGGTTTTAGAGATAATCTCAGCGGGCACAAAGGACTTAGGTCTGGATCAGGAAGATATCCTGAGTCTCTTTAATGCCGGGAATATTGAAGAGATTAAGACGGCCCTTGAGGGATTGAGAAAGAAATATCGTTCGACACCCAAAGAAATGTCAATCACAGGGTTGTTAATAAAGGTTAAGATGGCTGAAAGAATGGCGGTGCTGAAGACAGGGACTGATCGTGGCGCAAAGGCGGATGGGGTAATGAATGCTTCCGAAGATAAAACACAAGAAGAAATGTTGCGTTTATGGAACGGAGAAACTAAGCCTGTATGGAATAAAACATTTAATCCACGGCTTTTTTCAGCAGTGTTCGGATATGCAAGCAAGCTTTGCGAGGAACAGGATCTTATCCATAGTCCTATTTCCAAAGACAATCCTTATTACAGAGCCTATGAGATATTAGTCGACTCTATTTTGAACATGGCAAAAGACATTGATCCTAAACTTTGGGAAAAAGAGGGTGGAATGTTGCAACAATATATTTCTATCACCGGAGAATCGCCTACCAATCTACATTTAAGCATTCGAATGGATAGAAATGAGATCTTGCGGGAATGGAAGCAAGAAGAAAAAATTGCAAGATTAAGCTTTTTGATTAGCAATATTGCTAACATGGCTTGGCTGGAATCAACACTTTACCGTCAAGAATCAACAACAAGCAGAAATCCTTTTCTTAATCCATTTCTTGTAATCATGCCCATCGCACAAAGATCTGAAAATAAGAAATTTGAAACAGCATTTAATACAGTAACTTCTTTAGCAGGTTGGGACAATCAGCCTGGTTTGAGAGGTCTTTTGGAAGCCCGAAGAGTATGTACAAAAGAAATGGCAGCCAAGATTACGATGAGCGTGCTTTTAGACTCAGAATTGACCCAAGACGTTGTTTGGAATGGACCGCATTTCGATATAAAGTATAGCGTATATATGGATCATATGATACGAGGGGATGTTGATGGATTTGTCAAGCTGCTTGCACAGGCCAGCCCTGCCATGCAGGCTTCAGCGGATGAGGCGATGAATGCCGATAGGAATCTTCCGTTTGCGGGCAAAAGACTGCTTATTTTTGAAGATGATCCTTCTATGATGAAGGTTTTTCAACATATGTATTTTAATGCAGGGGGCGCTCAAGGGAAAATCGTATCTACCCTCAATCAATTGGAGGAAATAATGGAACGCGAAGGTGGGGAAGCATATGATCTTTTAATTGTTGATTGGGATCAAATGAATCGACTAAGAAAGACCGAAGATATGTTGGATCGATTAAAAACAAATTTTCCAAAACAAAAAGTTGTAGTTGTTACCGGAGCGGCCATGCCGCAAGAGCATAATCTTCGAGGTTATCCTTTATGGTCAAAATTGGACTTAGAGGAGTTTGAACAACGTACTTTGTTTCTTTTAAAAGATGCGGCGATGACGGGAGTAGGGGGGGCATCGCAGGATGGGGCGATGAATGGTTTAACAGTCCGGCAAACCAGACAAATCATCAATTTATTGTATCCGGATGAAAATGCGTTAAGAAATTCTCTCACTATAGTAAGAAAAAAAGAAAACTTAGAAGGCCTGCCCCACGAGGTAAGTGTAATTGAGTATAAACATTCATTAGATCCTGCAACATTGGATATTATTGCGAGTGTCTGGCAACCGCATTTCCAGCAAGTTATCAGAGAGAGCCGTCTTTCCACTGATGAATTTATCGGAGAATTAACTAAGGGGCTTTTAGGTGCAGAAGTAACAGCGCGCCTGAAAGCGCCTCAAGGCGACGGAGGAAATTATCAATCATCCTGGCGTACCGGATTGCAAAAAGACCGAAGAACCTTTCAAAAAGAATTAAATAAGCTAATCAAGGCATTAGCTTTAAAGGATGAACGTGAAATAACTATATGTTTAGGCGGGACATTATTTGATGAAATAAAGCAAACCGTGCAGGATGTAGACGCTTCATTAGAAAATGTGGCTAAGGAATTAGGCAAGAAGGATATCAAACAATGGGTTTCTGCTTGGCGGGTCAGGATAAGGGCCATAAGCATTGCTACGCCGGCATTGATTATTATGTATCAACAATTACAGGAAGATGATATGTCCCACAAAGATTGGGTCAGGTTTGAATATATGGACCTTTTGGATAAAACACAATGGCCCCGTTTGGTTGAAGATCCTGCGGATATTTTTATTGTAGATTCTAGTTTATATTTGGGCACATGGGATTTTCCCCTTGTAAATAAACGAGAAAAGGACGTCCTTTTATCTTTTGTGGATCATGTGCAAGATTTCGTTAAACCAATGGCAATGTTTGTTACGGAAGTGCCTATTTGGGATGTTGCTTGGCTAAGAGAGTTGGCTCCCAATATTCCCGGTTTTCAAGCCATTAGAGGGATAACTTACTATTCTGAAGAAAAATTCCCCGGCGATAAAACTAAAATAAATGGTAGAACAGGTATTTATCTTAGGGGTGGGGATGGGGCGATTATGGTTAAGAATTCTGATAATGCCATGCAAGTAGAAAAAGGCGGTATCGATTTAGACCGCAGTAAAATGCAAATGAACGTCAGCAAAGATGCGGGCTTGGGCGGGGTGCAGGTTAATTTTGATCCGGCACAGATTGCGCGCATTAAGCGTGATGGTTTTGATGGGTTGGAGTTTAAGATTGAATCTATTGTGCCTGCCAACCTATCCGTAATCCTTGGATTATCGGCTGCGCCAAATACTTAACTCAAGGGGGTTATGTTTTTTAAGATTTTATGTATGGTGAATAATCAATATTTATTTATGGCATATGAGCAATCTTTAGGATAATATTCTTTTATGGGAAGAAAATTTATGAAGAAACACATTCATTATACTAATGAGCCCATCGGTGATATCAAGATCGTCAAATACTTCTTGCCTCCGCCCGATAAGCTGGTTTTTAAAAGAAAGAATATCAAGGTTACAATGGCTCTTGATACAGAATCTGTTGATTTCTTTAAAAAACAAGCTCAACGTAATCATGTGCCATATCAAACCATGATCCGTAATCTCATCAACACGTATGTAGCTAAGTATCAAGTTAACTAGCTTGGTAATAGTTGAAGAAAAGTTGGACTTAATTAATAATATTGATAACTAAGTCCCCGATTTTTCATCCCCCCTCCCTAACCCTCCCCTCAGAGGGGGAGGGAATTAATCTCTTTGAGCGCTAAACATTAGGATTGACCGCGATGGGTGCAAGGGTTATTATGCTTTTTGCTATTATTAATATAATGTCTTAACGGGCGGACACAAGGTCCGCCCCTACAAATTATAATTAAGTCAATGTGTCCCGACTTTTCAACGGGCGGACACTTTGGTCCGCCCCTACGAATGATATGGTTACCTATATCCAAAATATCCTTTTAAGAGGATCATTCCTTGAAGTCTTGATAGCAGTGGTATTTGCCGGGGCAGTGGCTTCTTTAAGTTCCTGTACACTTGCCCGCTTGCCGGTGTTATTAGGGCTGGTATCGTCAAAATCTTCATTAAAACACCGGGGGTTCTACCTTTCCATCGCATTTTCCTGCGGCCTTATTATTTCGTACACCTTTATTGGGTTACTTTTTGGGGCGATCGCTCATATAGCCTCCAGGCTCGTGGCCATCAGCCAATACCTGTATCTTGTTTTGGGTTTCTTAATGGTCTTAGGCGGCTTGTTTTTTGCAGGATTGGTCCCGTTGCCAACCGAGGCGATAGGTTCAAGTTGCGAAAAAGCGGTCAAAAGCGTTAAATCATTGCCTTCGGCATTTATCTTCGGGATGTTTTTTGCTTTTTTGGAGATACCGGCCTGTCCTTGCTGTGGGGCGGTTTTGCTGCTTATTGCCAGTTTGATCGCTATTAAAGGCTCTTTGCTGTATTCGGGGACGGTATTTTTTAGTTTTGCCATAGGCCAAAGTTTGCCTATTTTAGTGATAGGTTTTTCGTCGAGCCTATTAAAGCATCTTTTGCCCAAAACGCAGAAACTGGAAGGGGTAATCAGTTTTTGTGTCGGGAATATTTTGATCGTTTCGGGGATATTTTTAGTAACGCTAGCTTAAAGTCAATGTGTCCCGACTTTTTTAGACGGGCGGACACAAGATCCGCCCCTACGAATGAGGTTAGATGGAACATTCAGATTGTTCTTGTGAGTGTGAACACACACATGATTCTCTGTCGCTTGGCAAGCGATGGGTATTGTCGGTTTTGATCGTAGGAGTTTTATTGGTGCTTTTACGGCCATTTATCGTCAGTCAAATGCTTGTTCGTGTGACATCTTATTCTTCGAGTTCTTCTTACAATGAGGCTATCCGTATATGTAAAAAGATCATCGCCATTGATAATCATAATATACAAGCTTGGGACTCTTTGGGTTATGCCTATATGGATTTATCGAGAGTAGATTTGGCTATTCCCGAATTTGAGAAGGTTTTAGCTCTAAATCCTGAAGATAAAGGGGCTGCCTCTTTTGAATTGGGTGAAGCTTATTATTCAAAGGGTGATTTTAGCAAAGCCATCGGGTATTTTGAACGCGTCCGAAGTGCGGGCCCACGGGCGGCAGCTTTGTTGGAAGCGGATATCCTGAAATACCGTCATGGCACATTGGGATTTCGCAGTTTGAACAGCATGCAGT
>Ga0182030_10022835_pt1 | contig 11620 bp, 10 predicted proteins | sample 812S3MmetaG_FD_121299 | JGI IMG/M metagenome (GOLD analysis project Ga0182030, IMG submission 121299) | Permafrost microbial communities from Stordalen Mire, Sweden - 812S3M metaG (Illumina Assembly) | ecosystem: Environmental > Terrestrial > Soil > Wetlands > Permafrost | place: Sweden... | reverse complement strand
TCGGAGACCGGTCATCAGCGCTTCGCCAGGTTCCGATAGGAAGCATCAAACCGAATCCCCGCCAGCCGCGAGTCAACTTCGACGAGGACACAATGTCGTCACTGGCTGCGTCCATCAAGGAACTCGGTGTCCTTCAGCCGGTTCTCGTTCGGCAGATCGGTGGCGAGGCGGCGGATGACTATGAGCTCATTGCGGGGGAGCGGCGTTGGCGTGCGGCCAGACGAGCTGGACTGCAGTCCATCCCTGTCCTGGTTCAGACCTCCAACGAGACGCTGAGTCTCGAACAGGCGTTAGTTGAGAACTTGCACCGGCAGGACTTGAACGTGCTGGAAGAGGCAGCCGCCTATCAGCAACTGATCGAAGAGTTCGGCTATACCCACGACCAGGTGGCCACCCGAGTCGGCAAAAGTCGCACCGCGGTAACCAACATCCTAAGGCTGTTGCAACTTCCCTCAGGGGTACAGCGCCTGCTGGCTGAAGGTCAGATCACCGCAGGCCACGCGCGAGCCCTCCTCGGGACACCGGATCGCGGATATCAGGAGGTCTTGGCCAAGTCGGCGGTGGCTGACGGACTGACGGTGCGGGCTCTCGAGGACCTGGTGCGCGAGCACAATGATGGGGGAGTGAGCGCTCCCAGTGCTTCGGACCTCGCTGACTCGTCTGAGGCCCAACTGGCGCCGCCGTCGGGGTCAACGGTCGTACCTCGACTACCGCCCCCCGGGATTCTCGAACTCGAGGAGTTGCTTTCCGGCCACCTTAACACTCGGGTAAAGGTTGACCTTTCTTCAAAACGGGGAAAAGTGGTCGTCGAGTTTGCGACGTTGGAGGATCTGGAGCGTATTTACAAGCTGATGGTGGGTAGGTCAGAGACAGCCTCACACTAATCTCACGCTCGGTAGGCGTTTAGCAACTTGGGCGCACAATAACCACATAGAGTGGTGATACTATCCCTGAACCCGCGGTAGACCGTAATCCACAACCTGTGTATGAAGTTGTGGATTACGTCCACACACGAGGCTATGAGGTAGAGATCGACGGTGGGGGAGAGGATCGGAAGACGGGGTAAAACGCCCTCAGTCCCAGGCCATCCCGACCCACTGTTCTAGGGCGTCGGCTATGGCTCGAGCTAGCAGGGGAGCTTGCTCCACGACGACGGTAGCGGGGCTGATCTCGCAGATCACGGCCGGCATCTTCGTCTCCCTGAGCACGGGCAGTGACATTCCTCTGCTGCCGCCGTCAGGAAGGTTCAGCGAGCTGGTGAGGGTTCCTTGGAGGAGCTCTGCCAGGCGCCTGCCCCCGGGAGAGGAGTATCGGTATCCGGCATAGTACGAGGTCGAACAGTGAGGTTCTCCGACATCGAGTCGGAGGCCGACGTAGACCTCGGCCGCCCCTGCGTTTGCCTCCGAAGCCTGAATTGAGCCGTCCGGATGGTGATGGGTGGTGACGAGGGCCCCTTGGTTGACGAGGAGTCGTCGCAGGGCGGCCACAGTCGAGTCGAGGCCCCCTTCCTCTCCGATCGCCACTCTGCGGCCTGCGAGCGTCCGGGGCGACTGACGGAGTATCTCTCTGTCCCGGACAGAGGTGACGAGCTCGGTGTCAGGGTGGAGGGTTCCGAATCGAAGGAGTTCTCCCACCGTCGCAGCACCGGCGATTCCGTCTACAGGCAGCCCGATGTTGCGTTGGAACTCGCCGAGGGCAGCCGAGGTGAGGTCACCGAAGATTCCGTCCACCCGCCCGGTGTCGAAGCCGAGAGCGCTCAACTGTTGCTGCAGGTCGGCCACATCGTCCCCACGCAGCATGGGGGTGCGACGATAGAGGAAGCGGTCGCCCAGATTGCGGCCCGCTTCCACAAGGGCTGACCAGGTCTGGCGGCCACAGACCCCGTCGACGCGGAGGCCCCTCCGGTATTGGAACGCCTCGACTGCGGCGCGCGTTCCAACTCCGTAGGCGCCTTTGGCGTCGGTTCCGAGAGAGAAGCCCAGACGTTCGAGACGACGCTGGACGTCGGCCGCAGCCTCGCCCTCGTCTCCTAACTGGAGGTGGATGTCAGAGTTCGGACTCATGGTGCCCCGCGTTCCAGTCGAACGAGGAGGCTGGCGGAGAGCGGCCCACGAGGGGCCGCTTCTTCGACTACAGGTGGGCGGAGAGCTCTTGGAGGAGTTGTCCTTTGCCCTTGGCGCCGACGATGCGGGCCGCAGGCTCCCCGTTCTTGAAGAGAATCAACGTAGGAATACTCATGACGTCGAACCGGCGGGTGATGTCCAGGTTGTCGTCGATGTTCAACTTGGCGATCTCGAGCTTGCCCTCCTGCTCGGCGGCGATCTCCTCGAGAACGGGGGCGATCATCTTGCACGGGCCACACCATTCGGCCCAGAAGTCCACCAGTACAGGAACGTCTGAGGACTTGACATGCTCGTCAAAGCTAGCGTCGCTGAGGTTGGTGATTTTCTCACTCATGATGGTTGTTCCTCCTGCCCGTTGCGGGGGCCATACCGATGTCCTGACTGGGACACGCTATGTCAACCAATAACGGGCCGGAGGCATTCCCGGCGCCCAGCTCAGTGGATGCCCGCTTCTTCATCCTCGAGCCAGCGCTCGACGTCCAGTGCGGCCATACACCCCGATCCTGCCGCCGTGATGGCTTGTCGATACCGGTGGTCCTGGACGTCGCCGCAGGCGAAGACCCCGTCCACGTTGGTGCGGGTGCCGTCGAACGTTCTTAGGTAGCCGTTCTCCTCCATCTCGAGCTGGCCCTTGAACAGCGAGGTGTTCGGCTGATGGCCGATGGCAACGAACAGCCCGGCGAGCTCGATGACCGACTCCTCCTCGCTGATGTTGTCGCGAACCCGGACACCGGACACCGTCGTGTCGCCCAGGACGTCGATGACCGAGGTGTTCCAAAGGAAGGAGATCTTCTCGTGGGCGAACGCCCTCTGCTGCATGACCTTGGAAGCCCGAAGTTCACCCCTTCGATGGATGATGGTCACCTTGTCGGCGAAGCGGGTGAGGAACAGCGCCTCTTCGAGCGCGGAGTCACCGCCACCGATGACGGCGATCTCACGCTGACGGAAGAAGAAGCCGTCACAAGTGGCGCACGTCGACACCCCATAGCCGAGCAGCCGCTCCTCGTTCGGAAGGTTCAGCATCAGGGACTGTGCCCCGGTGGAGATGATGAGGGCCTCGGCTAGATAGGTCGGATCCTCAGCTTCTGGATCGCCCACCCACACCGAGAAGGGACGACTGGAGAGATCGACCCGGGAGACCTTGGCCGTCACGTACTCGGCACCGAACCGACCGGCCTGCTCGCGGAAGTTCTGCATGAGCTCGGGACCCATGATCCCCTCGATGAATCCTGGGAAGTTCTCCACCTCGGTGGTCAACATCAGCTGGCCGCCCGGCTGGTCGCTGGTGGACGACGGTTCGCCCTCGATGACCAGGGGTGCCAGTTGCGCCCGTGCTGCGTAGATGGCTGCTGTGAGTCCGGCCGGCCCCGAACCGATGATGATGAGCTGCCGGTTCTCGCTCACGGTGCCGCCTTCGTCGCGTTGGGGTCTCGACGCTTGGACCAGGCGATGATGCCGGCGATGACGAACACAGCCCCGACCACCAGGTCCGAGAGCCACACCCTGCCGTCGAAGGCGTAGACAGTGAGTAGGCGGATCAGGGAGATCGACAAGAGGACGACCGTGACCACACTGGCGGCGAACACGATGATGCCGAAAACCACGGCCCGGGTGACCAGAGTGAGGGGGCGGACGGTCTTATCCCTCAGCAGGCTGACGAGCGTGTCGACGAGATCGGCACCACGAGCAGGCAGTTCGCCGAGCGGTCCGGAGCTGGGTGGTTGTGTCGCAGGGGTCTCGGGCTTCGGATCCATGCCGAGAGGATAGTCCGCCGACCTGCTAGTCCTGCCGGTGGGCCGGGGGAGAGGTCAGCGTGCGGTGATGATGCACAACCCGATGGTCCCGGGACCCGTGTGGGTGCCGACCACGGGACCGAGGTCCACGACGACGAGCGGGTGTTCTGTCGGGACGTCCTTGATCAAGTCAAGGAATTCCGAGACGTCGGTAGCTGCACCGTTGGCCACGCCCAGGCGGCTGATCGGGGCTGAGTTCTTGGCCTTGTCGGCCAGGTATTTGATCGACCGGGCTCTGGTCCGCTGCTTCGACTCCTCCTCGACCACGCCGTCGACCAAGGCAACGACGGGCTTGATGGAGAGGAGCGAGCCGAGCAACGCTTTTGCCCCACCGATGCGGCCACCCTTTTCTAGGTGTTCCAGTGTGTCGACGATGCCGTAGACCTCAGTCCTCGGGATCAGCTCGATGGCTCGGGACTCCAGCTCGTCGAGAGTGGCCCCGTCGGCGGCCATCTCGGCTAGGTCCATGACCATGAGTCCCTGGCCCATCGTCATGGAGCGTGTGTCCACGGTGCGCACGGCGATTCGGTCCGCGACCGACTTGGAGGCTGCGACCGCCGACTGGAAGGTTGCCGATACCCCAGAGGACAGCGAGAGACTGAGTACTCCTTCGTAGCCCTCGTCGGCCGCCGCCACGAATGCCTCTTGGAACGCTCCTGGGGACGGTGCCGAAGTCTCTGGTAGCTGGGCGTTCGCCGCACACTTGGCCCAGAAGTCGTCGGTCGACAGCGTCGATCCGTCGACGAACTCCTCACTCCCGAATCGAATCGACAAGGGGACGACGGTCACACCCAGCTCAGCCGCCAGTTCGGCGGGAAGGTCGCACGCACTATCTGTTACCACCCGGATCCGGGCCATTGAAGTCCTCCTGCTCGTGCCCCGGTCGGAACTGTTCCCCCGGTCCCTGTTCTTCCACCGCAGGGTTGCTCACCGGGCGGAGATGTCGATGCGGCAGATCACTCGATCGAGGTTCGAGTCTCTCACGTGGCGGTCCTGACGCGGGGTTCCCAGGGCTGGAGGGCCGGCTGACGCGGGGCGCGGGCCGGGAGTTCGACCGTGCGGTGGCCCGTTGTCCTCGCTCGGCCATCGAGCGTCGCTCGTCCCTGGCGGCGAGGAGGGCGGCGGTAGCACCGTAGGCCAGGGCTCCGGCCACCACGGCCAGGACGACCCGGGCCAGGAGTCCGAATCCAGAGTTGGCACCAGAGACGTTGAGGGCGAGCACGGTGGCGACGCCCATGACCGCCGAGGCGGCCACGACCCGCTTGACCGGCGTCGTCAGGTCGTCACCTCCGAGGCCTCCGACCCTCGAGCGGACGACGGACATGGCGGCTAGCGCGCCGACCGTGTAGGCGATGGAGACCGACAGGGCGAGGCCCCTCACTCCGAGGGGGCCGACCAGGATCAGGCCGAAGATGATGTTGACGGCGTTCTCCACCAGGTAGAGACGGAAGGCAGTCTTGGTGTCCTGCATGGCCTGGAACACCCTGATCATGTAGAGGAAGGTGCAAAAGCCCGGGAGTCCGAGGGCGAACATGGCGAGGGCGGTGGCCGTCGACTCGGCGTCAGCGGTCGTCTCCGCGCCGTGGGCCAGCACCAGGTCGATGAGCGGGTGGGCGAGGATCAGCATGCCGACGGCCGAGGGGATGATGATGGCGAGCATGCCGCGCAGTCCGAAGGCCATGCGGTGGCGGAAGGCGGCCATGTCACCTTTGGCCCACCGGGCCGAAAGCGAGGGAGTGACCGCGCTCATGATGGAGACGGCAACGACCCCGTAGGGGAGTTGGAAGAAGGTGTAGGCGTAGGTGTACGCCGACACGGCACCAGGGACCTTTGCCCCGTCGGCCAGGGCCAGGATGACCACCAGGGCTACCTGGTTGGCGATGACCAGCCCGAATGTCCACCCGGCCAGGCGGGTGATGGTGCGCATGGCCTCGTGGGTGGGCTTCCAGAAGAAGCGGACGTGCAGGTTGGCCCGCAGGAGTGAGGGGACGAGCAGGGCGGCCTGGACCACCACGCCGAGCGTCGTGCCCACCCCGAGAAGGACGAGGCCGCGGTGGTTGGCTGACACCGAGGCCAGGCTCGGGTGGGGCACCAGAGCGTGGAACCACAACAAGACGGCGATGACCACCAGGTTGTTGGCGATAGGGACGAACATCGGGGCGGCGAACTTGCCTCTGGCGTTGAGGAGGGCGGTGAACAGGGCGATCAGGCCGTAGCAGGCCAGCTGCGGGACGAACCATCGGAGCAGGCTGACGGCCACCTGCTGTTGTTGATGTACATCGGCGTGATGGTTGGTCACGGTGTAGAGGTCGATGATGCTCGGGGTGAGGACGAAGAAGATCACGCTGGCCGCGATGAGCACGGCAATGGTGACGGTGACTACGGCGGAGATCGCCTCCCAAGCCTCTTTGCCCTTTCGGGTTGACAGGCGGTCGACGAAGACGGGGACGAAGGTGGCGGACAGGACCCCGCCGATGACGATGTCGGTGATGATGTTGGGCGTGGTGTTGGCCAGGTTGTAGGCGTCGGCAAAGCCGCCGCCACTCAGGGCGGCGGAGAGTGCGACGATTCGCCCGACACCGGTGACGCGGGACACCGTGGTGCCGATTGCCATCCCGACGGTGGCTCCGGCCAGGCGCCGGGCGCCCCCCCCTTTGGCCGCCGGGAGGCCGTCGATCTCGACGTCGGTCACAGCTCCCCCCGGGCGGCCGCGTCGCGCTCCAGGGCGTGCGCACGTTTCAGATCCCGGCGTCGCAGCGACGTCCGGATCCACCACACGGCGAGCACGAGGAGGGCGCCGAGCGACAACACGATGCCGACCACCGAGGTGGCGGTCGACCTCACGTTGGCCTCCCCGCTGGACAGGACGAGGGTGCCATCGGGGGATCGCAGGATGATCCCCACCTTGAACACCCCAGAGGTCCGGGCCTTGACGGGGATGTTGTAGATGTTGGCGTGACGGCCAGGCTGCACGAGGACGGTGCCCGGCCTGGTCCAGGTCGTCGTCCCGTTCGCGAACAGCAGCTTGTCGCTGGTCACGGTGATCGACGCGGTCACCGGGTAGGCAGCCGACGACACGATGGTCACGGGCAGGGTGCCCTGGAGGGACGTCAAGGTGATGGTCTGGTCCCCGGCCACCGCCAGCTGCCCGAGTTGGGCATCGAGTGCCGTCCTCGTGTTTCGGAGCATGGAGGACTGCTGACTCGGACGCAGAGTGCTGGCCTCACCGGCCAGCACCAGATCGCCAAGTTGGGTGGCCAACGGGAGGCCCGCCGGCGCAGCAGTGGCGAAGCCGTTGATCCGCTGCCGCTCGTCGCGGATGGCAGTGACCGGTAGCGCGCTCGTCGCGCTCCCGGCCACCAGTTTGCATCCGGAGCGGCAGGTGGCTGACGTAGGAAGTGCGGAGAACAGGGTGGAGGTCGTCACCGGTTGGATGATCGGGTTGTCGTTGCCGAGTGCCTCGACCAGTGCCTTCACGAATGAGGCATTGTCGGACCAGCTGGCCGGGGGCAGTACCACCACGCCGCGAGCCGTGTCGTCGTTCGGCTTTTCGTAATACATCTGTGCCATCTCGGCTACGAGCTGATGGGCGGCGAGCACGGGATTTCGGGCCGACCCGACGAAGCGGGACGAGAGCTCGGAGCTGGCGGCCATGGCCGGCAGTGCTGTTCCGTGGGAGGTGGCGAGGGGGAATGGGGTCGTCGTCGACCCGTTGGCCGGCGCGGATGTGAGGGCGCTGGCTGGGAGCACGACCTGGCCGTAACCGTCGGACTGGAGTTCGCTCAAGGTTGTCGCATCGGTTTCCTCGGTGAAGACCCAGGTCCCGAGGCGGCTGGGAGCCTGACTGTTCGGATCCGTGTTGGCATGGGTGAGATAGGTACTGAGCACCTGAGATCCCCGCGCCACTTGGAGCGAGAGTTCGCTGTTCAAGCCGGCGTCGACGAGACCCGTGGCGTCGATGGGCGTGTAGGGGGAGGAGATGACCTGTTGCGCCGATGACGTGGCCAGGGCGGCCAGTTCGCTCACCGACTGGTGGGCGGCGGCGTTGAGGGCCAGCACCGTTTGGGGGCTGATCATGAGGGTCAGAGGAATGGGATGGGCGGCGATGGCGGCCACCGTTCCGGTCACCGTCGAGATGGCCGTGGCCGACGGCTCCTCCAAGGCGACGCCCGGATGGTCGATCAGCTCCTTCGGCGAGGGGTCCGCGGCCGGCGAGATGGTCGTCTGAATGGGGAGATCGAGCGCCACTTGGAGCTTCTGGGTAGTGGTCGAGGTGGTCGACGTGTAGATGAGATGGGTGACGATGGCCCCCACCACTTGGCCGCTCGTGGTGTTCACCAGCTGGACGCGCACCGGGTAGACGCCGGCCAGGCAGGAGGCGCCGGCCGGGAGCGCGATGGCAAAGCCATTGGCGCCGGCCACTGCGTGGCTGCCGACAGAGACCGGCACGGACAGCCCAAACCCGCCGTCGGCCATCGGGGTGAGGCCGCTGAGGGGTAGGGGAGCGCTGGTCGACGCCACCTTTGTGCCCTGTGGCGCCGAAGCCGAGGTGATCGACTGGTCGAATCCCGAGATGCTCGACAGACAGGAATAGACGGTGAGCGACACCCCGAGGTCGGAGGTGGGGGTCGAATCAGAGCCCGGCCGGATCTCGAGATCGAAGTTCTGTCCGGTTGCCACCCACGACGACTGGGAGACGAGCGTCAAGGGCGCCGCCGTCGAGACGGCGGCCGGTGCTGGCGATGAGGTGACGGTCGATCCCGTGGCGATGGCCACGCCTGGAGTGGCCAGGATGACGATGAGCACGGCGGCGAGAGCCGTGAGCATGGACTTGGCCCGCATCAGCTGCACCGATCGTCGGGCGTCACGAAGCGCCACCCCGATGGTCGGGGCGGGGCCGTCCCCGATGGACTCGCCGGCCCCGGGGAGGCGGCCGCTGGGCAGAGGCTGCGTTCCCGATCCACTTCGGACGGCATCCTACGCCAGTCGCACTACCCTCGGCGGCGTGTTCCCTGAACGACTCCAGCCCTTGGTTGACGCCACCACCGAGCTCTCCGAGCGGTTCCAAGCGGCCGGTCACTCGCTCTACCTGGTCGGGGGCTCGGTCCGTGACGCCATCTTCGCCGACTCCGAGTCGCCGGTCGTCGATGGGGAGCGGGACCTTGACTTCACCACCGACGCCCGCCCCGATGACATCGAAGACGTCGTCTCGGGCTGGGCCGACGCCGTGTGGACGCAAGGCAAGCGATTCGGCACCATCGGATGCCTTCGCGGCACCCAGAAGTATGAGATCACCACCCATCGGGCCGAGGCCTACCACGCTGACTCTCGCAAGCCCGAGGTGGCCTTCGGCGACTCCATCGAAGACGACCTGGCCCGCCGGGACTTCACCGTCAATGCCATGGCCTTGCGACTCCCTGAGCTCGAGCTGGTGGATCCGTTCAACGGTGTGGACGACCTGTTCGCCCATCGGCTCCGGACGCCGCTCGACCCCGCGGTGGCCTTCGCTGACGACCCGTTGCGGATGCTGCGTGCCGCCCGATTTATCGCCAAGCTCAACCTAGAGCCTGACCTCGCGCTGGTGGAGGCGGTCAAGGCCGAGCACCAGCGCCTGTCCATCGTCTCGGCCGAGCGCATACGCGACGAGCTGGACAAGATCATGATGGTGTCGGTGCCGTCGGTTGCCCTGTGGTTCGTGGTGCGCACCGGCCTGGCCGACAAGTTCTTTCCCGAGCTACCGAACCTGTCCTTGGAACAGGACCCGGTCCACCGGCACAAAGACGTGCTGGCCCACACGTTTGCCGTTGTCGACAAGACCAGCCCCAACCGACTCCTCCGGCTCGCCGCCTTGTTCCATGACGTGGGCAAGCCGAAGACCCGGGCCTTCGTGGACGGGGGAGTGACCTTCCATCACCACGAGGTGGTCGGGGCACGGATGACCCGCAATCGGATGCAGGCGCTGCGCTATCCGAACGACGAAGTCGACACCGTGACCGAGCTGGTCAACCTTCACCTGCGGTTCCACACCTACCAGCTGGGATGGACGGACCGGGCTGTGCGTCGCTATGTCCGAGACGCCGGCCCGCACCTCGAGCTGCTGAACGAGCTGACGCGCTGTGACTGCACCACACGCAATGCCAACAAGGCCCGGGCGCTCGGGCGCCGGATGGATGAACTCGAGGCCCGTATCGCCGCCCTGCGCGAGCAGGAGGAGTTGGACGCCATGCGTCCAGATCTCGATGGGGCCGAGGTGATGAAGGAGCTCGGCATCGGACCAGGCCGGGATGTGGGCCGAGCCCTCTCCTTCCTTCTCGAGCTTCGCTTGGAAGAGGGCCCTCTCGACAAGGACGAGGTCCGCTCACGGCTGATCGACTGGTGGCGAGCCCAGTCCTGACCAGAGTGGCTTCGGGCCGACAAGGCCCGAAGCCGTTGGCTCAGTCCTCGGGCCAGACCGGTCCGCGATCCCCGGCGGCGAACTCCTCGACCATCTGGAAGCAGACGTCGTCGTGGTACTGCACCGGCGGCGACTTCATGAAGTAGGCCGATGGGCCGAGCAGCGGCCCGCCGATGCCCCGGTCGAGTGCCAACTTGGCACACCGCACGGCGTCGATGATCACCCCGGCGGAGTTGGGGGAGTCCCAGACCTCGAGCTTCAGCTCGAGATTCAGGGGAACGTCGCCGAAGTTGCGACCTTCCATGCGGATGTAGGCCCACTTGCGGTCATGGAGCCACGGCACGTGGTCCGAGGGCCCGATGTGGACGTCATCGGCGGGAAGGACGCCGTGCTCGATCTGGCTCGTCACCGCCTGGGTCTTCGACACCTTCTTCGACTCGAGGCGCTCGCGCTCGAGCATGTTCTTGAAGTCCATGTTGCCGCCGACGTTCAGCTGGTACGTGTGATCGAGCGCCAGCCCCCGGTCCTCGAACAGCCGCGTGAGGATCCGGTGGACGATGGTCGCGCCGACCTGGCTCTTGATGTCGTCGCCGACGATGGGAAGGCCGGCTGCGTGGAACTTGCGGGCCCACTCAGGGTCCGAGGCGATGAACACGGGGATGGCGTTGACGAATCCCACGCCGGCCTGCAGGCAGGCATCCGCATAGAACCGCTGAGCCTGCTCTGAGCCCACGGGAAGGTAGCTGACCAGGACCTCGGCCCCCGAGTCCTTGAGCGCGGCGACGACGTCGATCGGCTCGGCCGGGGACTCTTCGACTGTCTCCCGGTAGTACTTGCCGAATCCGTCGAGGGTCGGGCCGCGCTGGACGGTGACGCCCAGGTCCCCGACCGAGGCGAAGCGGATGGTGTTGTTCTGTCCGGCGAAGATGGCCTTTCCAAGGTCGGTGCCGACCTTGGCCGCGTCAGCGTCGAAGGCGGCGACGAACTCGAGGTCCGAGACGTGGTAGCCGCCCAGGACAACGTGCATCAGGCCAGGCACCGTCTCGTTGGGGTCGGCGTCGCGGTAGTACTCGACTCCTTGGATGAGTGAGCTGGCACAGTTGCCGACGCCGGCGATGGCCACGCGGATGGTGCTCATGGGTTGTTTCCCTTCGTTGCTGTCATGGCGTTCCCGGTGCGGGGATCGCTCGTGTCGGATCGGGTTGCTGTTTGCTTTTGTCGTTCGAAGTCGATGAGGCGGTCGAGCCAGGCGATGTCGTGCTCGGTCGCTTCGGTGCTGTGCTCGACAAGCGACCGGGTGTAGACGTCGA
>Ga0182030_10022834_pt1 | contig 11621 bp, 10 predicted proteins | sample 812S3MmetaG_FD_121299 | JGI IMG/M metagenome (GOLD analysis project Ga0182030, IMG submission 121299) | Permafrost microbial communities from Stordalen Mire, Sweden - 812S3M metaG (Illumina Assembly) | ecosystem: Environmental > Terrestrial > Soil > Wetlands > Permafrost | place: Sweden... | reverse complement strand
TCGGTGACGGACTTCGCCGAACCGGCGGTGCCCGCCAGGCTGCCGTCGGCAGATCCGCTCTTGCAAGAGGGGCAGATGCAGTTGGCCACGAAATCGTTCACCTTCCAGCTCCGGGAAAATGAACGGGGCCGGGCTTAAACTAACATGAATGCGTGGACAGCCAAGATCATGGATGCGAACAGATGAAAACAATATAGCCTCTTAACACAGGAGACTATTTAATGTAACCCAACGCGTTAGATTCCGTCTTTTGCTTCAGCCACCCCGCAAGAAAATGACTGATTGGCGAGGGGCGTGGTTTTCATCCGACCAACAACTAAAACACGCATTTCATGATTGTGCTTTCTGCTGCCAGCCCACGCCGCCGCCTCGCGTCTGTTTTCGTTGCGCTGACTCTCGCCGTGCCCGTGGTTGCCAAAGCGGCGACCAACGCCCCTGTCACCATCACCGACAACGGCACGACTTGGACGATGGAGAACGGCATCGTGAAGCTCACCATTGTGAAGGCCACCAGCGGCATTCAGTCGCTGGTCTATCACGGCATTATCGTCGCGGCGGGCCGATCGAATTGGGAACGAGTGCCTTCCGGCAAGGTGGCTCCGTCAGTGACCATTGACCCGGCGAGCAACGGCGGCCAGCGCGGCGAGGTGGCCATCAAGGGGGCCAACAACGGACGCATTGGCATTGAAGTTCGCTACACCATGGAACGCGGGGTCAGCGGCTTTTACACCTACGCGCAATATACGCATCCGGCCGCCAATGCCACCGCGGGCTTCGGCGAAAATCGTTTTATCCTAGAGTCCATGAACCCCACCTTTGACTGGCTTTCGGTGGATAAAGATCGCAACCAGCTCATGATCACCGATCAGGACCTGCGCTCCGGCACCGTCATTCATGCCAAAGAGCAGAGAATCATCGCCGCCGGCAATTACAAGAATTCCGTCGAACACAAATACACTTACTGCGGCATCATGTATCGGCTGCCCGCCTATGGCTTTTCCAGCACCAAGGACCATATCGGCGTCTATTTCATCAATCCCACCACCGAATACATCGGCGGTGGTGCCGAAAAGATGGACCTCGTCTGCCACATGAGCGGGACATTGCTGGACTACTGGACCTCCGGCCACTATGGCGGCGGTGCCGGTAACAGTATCCCTCAAGGCCAAGACTGGACAAAAGTCGTCGGGCCGATCTTCGTCTATTTGAACGCCTTGGAAAATCCCAAGGAGCCGTCCCAGTCCGAAATGGACACGCTTGCTGCCACGCAGGGCAACCCCACTGTGCCGGCAACCTGGCATGATAATTCCTTGGCCCTCTGGAACGACGCCATGGCCAAGGCAAAAGAGGTCGAGGCCGCGTGGCCGTTTGACTGGGTCAACGGCATGGACTATCCGCACAAGTCCGAGCGCAGCAACGTCACCGGCCAGATCGTTCTCGACGACCCGCAGGCCGCCACGACCAAGTTGCCCAATCTCACCATCGGTCTGGCTCACCCTGACTATACCGGCACCGGCGGTGCCTTTGCCCAGCGATCCGGCAACGGCAACCTCGTCACCTGGCAGCACGACGGCAACTACTACGAGTTCTGGAACCAGGGCAAAGAAGACGGCACGTTCAAAATCACCAACGTCCGCCCTGGCAAATATACCCTCCACGCCTTTGCCGACGGAGTTTTGGGCGAATACGCCCAGACCGACATCACCGTCGAGGCCGGCAAGAATATTGATCTGGGCAAGCTTGATTGGAAGCCCGTGCGCAACGGCAAGCAGGTGTGGGAGATTGGCTACCCCAACCGCAACGGCAGCGAGTTTTTCAAGGGAGACGAATACTGGCGCTGGGGCTGGGGTATGCGTTACGCCCTGTTGTTCCCCAACGACATCACCTACACCGTCGGCCAGAGCGATTGGCACAAGGACTGGTTCTTCGAGGAAGTGCCGCACGCGACGAATCTTGGTTTCGTCAATCCCGCCGCCAAGGATCCGGCTAACCAGCCCTTCGGCTGGGTCAATCTTCCCACCGCGCCCGGCCACGACATGTGGCGTGAATGGGGCCGAGGCCGGGCGACCACCTGGACCATCAAATTCAATTTGGATCACGCCCCCAAAGGCACAGCGACCCTGCGCGTCTCGCTGGGTGGAGCCGACAGCACCACCCTGATTATTGGCGTGAATGGCCAGACAGCGGGCGCGATCCGGCCTGTCTCGACCAACGCGCTGCGCTACAACACGGACCGCGGCGTGTGGCGGGAATATGCCCAACCCTTCAACGGCGCGCTTCTGAAGGCGGGCGAAAACGAAATGACGCTCACCGTCCCTGCCGGGGAACTTACTTCCGGCGTTTGTTACGACTATCTGCGCCTTGAGTTGGACGAGACTCGCATACGGAGTTTGAATTAGCTTACCCTGACCGGGGACGGGTTAGCCAAGATTTCCGCCTGCACGGCTGGATGCCCGTCAAAGCGCAGCCACTGAAAAAATGAGACCGACGTTTGATAGCTCTGCTTTTTATATTCCAGCGGATGCACCGACATCGGATTCAGCCAGCCATTCAGCGCGTCTGCGGTCGTGAACGTCATCATGTCAGGCGGCTCAAGCAGAATGGCTTTATCCCGCTCCGCTTTGGCTAGCAGTTCCAAGATCGCCTTTTTGTCGCCAGTTTGCGCCAGTTCCTTCAGTTTCGCCACGCAGCCCATAAACACCTTCAATCATTGCCTACATCAATAATTCTTGGAACAACTACTGCGCCTTGAACGCAGAACAGATCATTTATCTGTACCAGCAAGGTGTTTCTGACGCCATCCAACGGCGATGTTAAACCAGTCGCGACCGGGGCTGCCCATGCCGACCACACCTCAGCCTGAGCCTTATGGTCAAAGCTCGCCGGATACCACGGCTTATACCCAGTCCTATTACGATGCGTATTACCAACCTTATTACTACGACTACCGGCGTATGCTTGGTTTCCGCCCTTGACGTTTTCTTATGGTTGGGGCGGCGTTTGGGGTCCAGGCTGGAGCGGAGGTTGGCTTGGCGGCTGGCATGGCAGCGTGCCCAGTGGTAGCTGGTATCGGGGCAGTTCTGGTGGTGGCTGGCATGGCGGTGCGACGACCGGTGGCTGGCGCGGTGGCGGCAGTTGGCATGGCAGCGCACCAAGCGGGCATGGTGGTGGTTCTGGTGGTGGACATGGCGGAGGCGGACACCGGTAATAATTTACCTCAGGACAAGAACGCGTGAACACCCCGCAGCGGACAAGCGGAAGTCACCGGACGCCGTCGTGACTTGATCCCTTTGGAAAATGGGATAAATGGCTATGTCAAAATGAATTCGTTTGGCGTTCCATCAAAATTGTTAGAACCTTTGTGTCGGCGGCGGGGATTAACTATTACATGGTCATCACGGACGACTCGCTTGAATGGTCAGTCAGTCGGGAACTTCTTGCCCGCGCCAGCGCGGGAGAAGCCGAGGCATTTTGTCTTTTGACCCAACCGCTGCAAGCCCGGCTGCTGCGGCAGGCGGTCGCGTTGGCTGGCGACGTGAGCGCGGCTGAAGACCTTGTTTCCGAAACGCTGGTCGAGGCCTGGAAAAGTCTGCCGCGCTACAACCAAACCTGCCGGCTGTCCACCTGGCTTTACGCGATTCTACTGCACCGTCACCGGAAATCTGTCCGCCGGGCGCGGAGCCGGCCGATGTCGCTGGCCTGGCTGCCGTTCTTTGAGGCGCGGGAATTTCAGGAACAGCAAGCCAATGTTCCTTCAGCCGAGCTTTCGCCGGCGGAAATGCTGGCGCAAAATGAAACGGTTTTGCATTTGAAGAAATGCCTCAAATTGCTGCCGGAGAAACATCGCCAAATCATTCTGCTGCGATTTTTTGAAGACGCCTCGCTGTCGGACATGGCCGCAGTGCTCGGCTGCTCGGTCGGCACGATTAAATCCCGCCTGCATCATGCGCTGGAAAAACTGCGCAAAATGAAAATGAACCTTCCCCACGCGAAAGGGGATACACAATTATGAAACGGTTTTTCAATCAGTGTGCGCGTCATCGCCCGGGCATTTCTCTGCTGGCTGCGGGCGTGTTGCCGGAATCGGAGCGAAATGAGATTGAAAAGCACCTCGTGGCATGCGTGCGTTGCCGCGAGCTTTACGAGGAAACGAAAAGCGTGACGTGGTCGCTTGCAAATTACGCGGAGAATTTTCCGCAACTTCCGCCAAGCCAGACCGCACGGACGCGTTGGGCCAACGCAGTGCTGGCGGCGGGTGGTCCAGTAACAGTTTTCCGGCTTTTGCCGACGGCAGCTTTCCACGATTGGTGGCGGGAAGTGTTTGGGCCATGGCGTCGGGTTTGGGCCGGCCTAGCCGTGGTTTGGGCGGTAATTCTCGTGGGAAATTTTTCCTTGCACGACCATGCACAAGCCGTGGCCCTGAAATCTTCACGGCCATCACAGGAGATAATGGCTTCTTTCAGCGACCAGCAGGAAATTCTGGCCGAATTGTTGGCGGATCGTTTCGCGCCGCGTGAAGTGGAAAGCCGGAAAACTTTTTCACCGAAACCGCGGACCGGACGTGCAGAAATCCTTTTGGTTTAGCCTCGGCAAAACCCGACGACGATCTAATTTACAGGTTTGAATGGTGCAGAATTTTATGAACGAAATACAAAATGAAAGTCCGCGTCGGTGCCTGCCGCTTTGGCTTTTCGCGTGGCTGATGCTTTTTACCGCGATTGGCCTGGTGCAGTTCGTTGCCTTTGCGTTGATGAGAACCCCTTCGAACTGGCTTCAAGAGCTTGCCATTGCTTTCTTTGGCGCAACGTTGGTGCTCAGCCTGTGGGCATTCGTCCGCTGGTCCTGTTACCGCCGCAATTTTGGCCGCGCGTTGGTTGGTGCAGCAATCTTGGCCACGCTTGTCGCGATTTTTTATCTGGAGGAAGATTGGCGCGGCAAACGCGCTTGGGAGAATTGCAAACGCGAACTCACAGCCAAGGGCGCGGTGCTGGATTGGAACGCCTACATCCCGCCACCCGTGCCGGACGACCAGAATTTTTTCACAGCTAGCACCAACATCGCCTTGAGATTCATCAAGTCCAGAAATGAGGCCGAGTCTGAGCAGGCTAGGCGGGTGCAAATTCAGTTTTATGGAGGCGCAACGAATCCCTTTCCCATCTTTGACAACACCAACCCCAAAGGCAAGCCGCTGGTTTTGGTGGAAGTCAAAATTCTCCCGCCCGGCCGCGTCATCCCGGAATTGAACAAAAACAGCCTTTTCTTCAAGCTCAACGATCCCGCCGCGCGAGGCGAGGCTGGCGACTTCATCCAAAAGGAAATTGGCCGCAGCTTCATGGGTTGCGCCGGTTTTAGATTCTCCGAATTCCAATTGAGCAACCTTCCGCCCGCGCAGATTTTGGTGCAGGCCGACACCCCGCCATCCATCAGCGAACTGGCATACCTCTTTCGCACGGACACCGTCACCAACATTGGCCGTTTGCAAATTGAAGCGAACGGCAACAAGGGCGATTTTCGCGTGTTGCTGACCGGGGTGAAGATCACGGCGGCGGCGGATTATTTGAAATGGAGCGACCAGTTTGTGCCCGACTTTGATGAAGTCCGCGCCGCGCTTAAACGGCCCTATGCCATGATTCCCGGCGACTATTCACAATCGTTTTTAACACCGATTCCGAACTTCGTGACGATGCGGGCGTTTTCGCAGGTTTTGGCCCAGCGGGCCCAGTGTGATTTATTTCTTAGCCAACCCGACCAGGCATTGCACGAGTTGAAGCTGATACACGATCTCTGCCGGATTCTTTCCCGGCCGCCAGCGGGAAAACCGATCACTTTGGTTGAGGCGATGATCAACGTGGCGATTACCGGACTTTACGTCCAGACCGTCGAGGAGGGGATGCAACTGCACGCCTGGCAGGAGCCGCAACTGGCCGTGCTTCAGGAACAACTCAGGGAAATCAACCTCGCGCAGGGCGTGGTGGCGGCATTTCAAACGGGACGGGCGGCCACAATTAACATGATCGAAAAAATGTCGGGGTCTCAAATGGCTGAAATGTATCGAGTAGCCGATGCGATATACAACACTGACTTCTGGACGAAACTCATGAAACCAATGTTTTTGTTCATGAAATTGGCGCCCCGAGGATGGATCTATCAAAACTTGCTCAACTGCGTTGTCATCGAATCGAAATCTTTGGATGGGTTTGATCTGGAACATGACACGCTATCGCCCCGGATTTTTGATGAAGTCGATCACAACCAAGTTAAATTATCGGAACACAGATTCCCATTCAATCTGTATGCGGCCATTGCCCTTCCCCGTGTAGTTAAAGCAACGCAAACCCTGGCCTACAATCAAACGCTGGCCAACGAAGCGCAAATCGTTTGCGCCTTGGAACGTTACAAACTCGCGCACGGCGAATATCCCGAAATGCTCGACACGCTCGTGCCGCAGTTTATGGAAAGAATTCCGCGCGACCTCATCGGCGAACAACCGCTCCACTATCGTCGCACGGAGGCTGGAAAATTCCTGCTCTATTCCGTCGGCTGGAATGAAACGGACGATGGCGGCAGGCCGGGTGATCTGGCCGATCCGAAAAAAGGCGACTGGGTCTGGCATTATTCGACACAGTAAAATCTATTCACCGTGCCGAACCTTGCTGCTCGCAGCGCCGTAACGTTTGAGAAATGATTGCAGTGGCTGAGCGGGGGCGAACGAGCCAACGCATGGAAGAAATCAGCCTCGGGTTGGCGTCACTTCGCCTGATGGCTGTCCGCCAGGACCATACACTTCCCGCACCGAATCGCGGATCAGAACTACAATCGTGAACACACCCAGCACGATGCCCATGGGAATGTGCAGGCAGTTGATGCCCGCCACCACCAGCGAAAACGTCCGGCCTTTGCGGGCGCGGAGACATAGGCCGGAAATCAGGTTCAAAATTCCCGAGGTCACGAACCAGATGGCCCCGGCCAGATAAAACCATTTCATGATGGCAAATATCTGCTCCAGTGTCATTGGCATGGGCTGCTTCTGGTTTTTCCACACGTCCGGATTGGTAAAGACCACATACATCAGCGCGTAATGCCCCAGCAGGAACGAAAGCCCCAGACCGCCAGGCCGGCCCCGACGAAATGGAAGATGGCGAGCAGTTTCAGATGATCCGCATCAATCTTACGCTGGTCGCGGGGTAAGGGTGCCAATGGAGGGAGTGGATTTGTCATAAATATCACTTGGCTGGATATTTTTTATCAACATTATTGAAATAGATAGTAACGTCGAATCCGGAACACTTTCCATTCTCCTGTCGAAACTTGGTTGCGCGTTCGTTCAACCCTTTGGTTTTGTAAAGCTCATACAACATGACAGATTCCCGCGAGCCGGTATTGCCGGCGTCTTCAAGAACGTCTAAGCACCAATCGAGTTTACCATCCTGAAATTCAGAGTCATTCAACTTAACCAAATAATCATGGATGATGTTCCAGCAATCAAAGTCCGTGCCGGATAGAGTCATTATGGCGTCAAAATAATTCGTCGTTTCCTTTATGCCGCTGGTCACGGCTTTCAACCAATTGGTTTTCCTTCTGGCTTTCAACACGTCAACCAAATTGGTCAGCCACGGCCCCGCATCGTTTCTGGCGAGTTGGCAAAGATAGCTTTCTCTAAAGCCCTCAGCGTTCAAATGCGTTTTCAAGATGCTACCAACCTGTCCCATATCAAATTTCAACAGCGCATTGCCGGCGCTGGTATGCACGATGTTGGTATCGTTCCATAAGGTTTCCAAGATCGGCAGGAGACTGATAACCTTTCCGTTGCCAATGGCATCGGCCACGGCAGCGCGGACTTGGGGCGAAAGGTCCGTGACTCCGTTGCGCAACCCCTGCTCCGCAAACTCAGCCAAGAAACGCGGAAGCAACCCGATGGCACTCGCCCGGATGTTTTCGTCGTTATCTCTCAGCAACTGTGCGAGCGAGTTTGAAACCGCGCCATCATCTATTCCCGACAGGGCGCGGATTGCTACCAACCGGCGCGTTGACGACGCCCCTTTGTTCGCAACCTGTATCAACGGGCCGGCAAACGGTTCCAGCAAGTTTGTAGCCGTGGTTTCCATCTCAAAACAGCCGATGGCACACGTGGCCACTTTTTCATTCTTGTTTCTAATCAACGGCAAAACCGCGCTTAAAACCCGGGTGCGCTTGAAATCATCGCTGCGCCGCCAATCTCCAAACGGCTCCCCCAGCTTCAGGCTCATCTGATCCAATTTATCTATCGCATAAAGCACGTTGGTGGAATTGGAATCATTCAGCAGCCGATTGAACTCAACCCAGTGTGCCTCCTTGACCGAAAGACCGGCGGCCAGCGGTCGCGCGTCTATGGTTTTCATCATCCCTTCATCGCCGGTTCGCGGAACATCGGCAATCTGATGAAACTCATCGGATGCAGCCTTCACGCCAGCCGGCGGGGAATAGTAACTGTCCCGCTTGTCCAGTCGTGCGGCAAATACCAAATAGGTTTGGTTGATTTCAAATATGTATGCAGCCGGTGGAGATGGTCCGCTCCAAAACATCTCCCGTCTCCAGTCAGAATAATGTTCCAAGACAACCTTTGGCATAGCCTCGCCTTTCAGAACACTGATGACCTTGAACTTGGTGGCGCTCACATCCATTTGCGAAATGGTAAATGCCGCATTGGTGATCTGGGTGTTTGAAATCACCTGTCCCTTGAAAACCAAGTCCGCTTTTCTTTCCAATTCCTCAAGGCGTCCGTGCGGCTGGATATAGACACTGGCGGGAATCTTGCCGGTCGTCAGTGCCAGGCCGAACTGCCAGCCGGAAGCAATCGCCACCACATTGCTCAATCCCGCCGGCACGGACGTTTGGCCAAAATAGTTACCGCCCCACGCCACCACCGTCCCGTCCCGTTTGCGGGCCAGGCTCAGATGTTCATCCGCCGCGATGGCAGTTACGTTGTTCAATCCCTTGGGCACGTTCGTCTCCCCATAAATGTTGCTGCCCTAGGCGATCACCGTGCCGTTGCGCTTTAACGCCAATTCCTGTCCGTCGCCCACGGCGAGCGCCACCACATTGCTTAATACTACCCCGTCCACCTTGAACGGATCGGCGGTCGCATATTGGCCAAAAGAAATTGCATCCTCCAGGCTCCACACCGAGCCGTCTTTTTTGACGACCAGCGGATTGTTTCCCATGGACGCCGCCGCGACCACGTCGCTCAAAGTATGGCCAGCGACTTTCACCGGCTGAATGTCCGCCTGGGAACCGTTGAAACGCAGCCCCAACACGGTGCCATCATTTTTTATTGCCAGATAATTACCATAGCCAGCCAGAGCAACCGCCACGATGTTGCTCAAACCGGCCGCCTGGTTGGTGCTGACCAGATTGTAACCCCATACGGCAACGGTGCCATCACGCTTTATAGCCCAGAAAGAATTATCGTTCTCCGCCGCCCCCGAAACGACATTGCTCAAGCCCGTCGGCACATTATCCAACCACAGCCAGTTGATGCCAAAGGTGAACACCCTGCCGTCCTGCCTCACCGCCAGACCATTGCCGCGCCGGGCGGCAATAGCGATGAAATTCCCCGCCATCTCTTTGTCGATTTCAAGAACTCCATTGGTTGCCTTTGACAGATGCGTATCCGCCAGCGAAGCACCATCGCCCCACCAAACGATTCTACCCATTGGAAATACGGCGCAATGCGCTTGTAGAATTAACGCAATGACCCACAACTTAACCAAAACATATTCAATGGCTTTTATATTCACGAATGGTTGGGTGCGCGACATATTGTGATTTTCCCATGTTGAATCTGTGTTCATTCGTGTAACAAGCTTCGCCGACGCACCCGCTGGTTGCCGGTTAATCGCTGAATATTTTTCTGTATTATCATTGGCTGGATTGGATTCCCCCTTGACCGGTTTCAACAGGACGTCCACTTCCCGACCGATGTCCATTGCCGCCGGGTGTCCGGCTTTGATGATCTGCCCTTGGCCATCAATGATTTAGGTGGTCGGCACGCCATGCACCCGGAATGCGGTTGCCGGTTTGGAGCGCCAGCCGCCATCTTCGGCCCAGGCATTGAACGTGTTTGTCCAGCCCCGCTTGTCCACATGGTTGCGAACAATTTTCAAGGTGTCGTCTATGCTCAATGGCACGATGGCAACCCGATCCTGCCAATCGGGGTGAGTCTGCCGGAGGGTTTGCAGTTTGGCCATTGGCTCCTGACAGGGGCCGCACCAGGTCGCCCAAAAATCCAGCACCACCACCTTGCCGCGCAGGTCGGACAGTTTCATTTTCTTTTCACCGTCGAGCGTGACAAATTCGATTTCGGGAACGGTGGTTCGGGGCGGCAGCGTGCCATTCTCGGCGACGTAGTTTTCCAAGCCCATCTTGGCGGTGGCTTCCGCGTCCAGCACGCCGCCCGGCAGTTGTGACCAATGAACATTATCCATCACCTTCCAGTCATCGTCGAAGCGCATGATCTGATTGGCGGCAAAAACATACTCCCCGGACAGAGGCGTTCCGTTTTTGGCTTTGCCCTCGGTTTTCACCGCCAGTTTCAATTTGAATTGTTCCCCCATCAAACCAGCCACCGATCCGGATTTCATCGGCGATTGCAACCGCTCGACCGTTGCCTCCTTGATCTGGATGTCCGCGTTCTTCAGGTCAATGCCCGTGCTTTCCATCTGTTGCTGTCCTTGGGCGTTTAATTCATCGTCCAATTCCTTCCGCGAAGGCCCGCTGCGCCCGCTTTGTTGATTCTGTTGATACAACCCCCATACCAAGTCGCTCGTCACGAAGGCTTCTTTTTTGAAAATGTCCGGGTCGCGTTCGCGGATGAAATGAACCAGCGTCTCGCCGAGCTTGCGCAGCGCGGGGTCGTCTTGATCGTTGATGCCCTTGTAGCCCGCCGCCTTGTCGAGAATCGCCATCTCCCGCATGGTTTTGGCATCAGCGAGGTTGGCGGGGAAGGAAACCCATTGGATGCCTTCAAGGCTGCGCCAGCCGCCGGGAAATTTCAGGAGGCGGCGCACGACGAGCTTAAAATCGCCGTTGGCCGGATTGTTCGTGGCGGTGCCGGTTGTCAGGATGAATTCAAGCTTGTCGGCGGAGGGCATCGTTTCGCCTTCGGCCATGAGGCTTGGATAGCGGGTGTTTCCCAAATATCTGGGTGGGATGGCTTGCGCAAATAGGACGCCCTTGGAAAAATCCACATGCAATGCGTCGGCCTTGGCCACGAGTTGTTTGGCTCCCTGCTCAATCTGCTGCTGCTGGTTTTTGGCGGATTTGCGAAACCCGGCCAGCGGGTCGGGGTCGGTGCCGGTCGCATTGGTGGACAGGATGGATTGCCAATCTTCGACGGTGGGCGACAACTTCGCGGCGAATTGCGCCGTGTCACGGTTTTGAAGCAATTCAACCACGGCGTTGCTCACCGCTGAAAAGTCCTCGCTAGAGCGTATTAAATAAAACTGTAGCCACAAGAGACGCACTGGAAACATGAAATCCAAGTTCTTCACCGATGGCGGGACAACTCTCGTTGAAATCGAGGAGCATTTTTCAACCGATGAAACGGCGCGGAAATACATTGAGCGCATCCTTTGGCCGCACGG
>Ga0182030_10022833_pt1 | contig 11622 bp, 12 predicted proteins | sample 812S3MmetaG_FD_121299 | JGI IMG/M metagenome (GOLD analysis project Ga0182030, IMG submission 121299) | Permafrost microbial communities from Stordalen Mire, Sweden - 812S3M metaG (Illumina Assembly) | ecosystem: Environmental > Terrestrial > Soil > Wetlands > Permafrost | place: Sweden... | reverse complement strand
GCCCCACAACGCCGCCGAACTCGACGACGGCGCGCACGACATCGCCGCGCAAGCGTCGGCCGCTGGGAAGACGAGAACGGACCCGAATAGGACCAACCGAGCGTGTAAGTCCGGCAGGGGGCAGTCAATATCGGGCGGCGTCGGGAGTTTCATAGCCGCCCAATGAGTGCGCAAACGCAGGTGAGGGTTCGGACGATGAACGCCATGACTTCCGTGGAGCCACACCGACTCGACGCAGGGCGCCGGATCGCAAGGATCTCCGGGCCCGACAACCGGGCCGGCCGCAGGCGCGTTCCATCCGGCTGGGAGATCCAGACAAGGTTCTGGACAGGTGTCCAAGTTGCCCGTAGGGTGGCCCGGGCAGAGCCAGTGCGGGGAAGCTCTCACGGGGGAGAATCGACGAATGCTGCAAAAGAAGATTCGGGTCTTTCAGTTCGCCACTGGCAACGTGGGCTCCGAAATGGTGGGGCGAATCGTCAACCATCCCGACCTCGAACTGGTCGGCCTCTACTGCTACTCGCCCGAGAAGGTAGGTCGTGATGCTGGCGAGATCGTCGGTATGGCGCCACTCGGGGTGAGCGCTACCGGCGATGTGACCGACGTACTCCGAGCCAAACCGGACGTCGTCAACTTCAACGGCGTCTGGCCGGACATCGACCTGTTCTGTGACCTGCTCGACGCAGGTATCGATGTCGTGACCACATCGGATTGGATCACCGGCTATCACCGCGATCGGAATCACCCCCACCCATCCGGAAAAAAGCCGACCGATCTCATCGGAGCTGCCTGTCGGCGAGGAGGTTCGACGTTCTACGGAACGGGCATGAATCCCGGTCTCGCCCAAATCCTCAGCGTGGTGTCCACGGCGGGAATGGGCCGGGTAGACAGAATCACCGTCTTGGAGACGGTGGATGTCTCGTGCCATCACTCGGTGGACACGTGGAAGAACGTGGGCTACGGGCGACCGGTTGACGATCCTGAGGTTCCCGGCCTTCTGGAGACCGGCTGCACGGTCTTCGCCGACTCGATCTACATGATGGCAGACTGCCTCGACGTGGAGATCGACGACATCGTGTTCGAATGTGAACTCGGTGCCTGCATCGGAGAGGTCGACCTGGGCTGGTGGACGTTACCGAAGGGGTCGGTGGGATCCAGCCTCGCCAAGTTCAAGGGGATCTCGGGCGGCGAGTCCAAGATCGAGGTACACCTCGAATGGCAGATGGCCCCAAGGACAGAACCGCGGTGGGATGTTCAGGGCTGCTACATCACCACCATCGAGGGCGATCCCACGATCGTCAACCGCCACATGATCTTCCCCGCCGCCGGATTGCCGCACGGGGCATGGACGCCGGAGTATTTCGCATCAGTAGGCATGACGATCACCGGAATGCCCGCACTGAATGCCATCCGGTCCGTGCATGAGGCGAAGCCAGGCCTGATGACGAGTGCGGACCTTCCGCTCCGCGCCTTCGCCGGCCGATTCTCCGACGCGACGCCTGGCCACGCGCCGTCAGGCAGCTAGCGCCATGGATTCCCGCTACCCGTTCCCCGCGTCGCCCAACGGCTGGTTCAGCGTCGGCGCCGGAGCCGAGCTCGCACCAGGCGACGTGCGGCCGGTGACGTACCTCGGCCGTGATCTCGTCCTCTTCCGGGGAGAGGACGGGATCGCTCGGGTCTTCGATGCCTACTGCCCCCATCTGGGAGCCAACCTGGGTGTTGGAGGTCGCGTGTGTGGAAACGGAATCGCCTGTCCGTTCCATGGGTGGCGGTTCGGTGGCGAAGGCCAGCTCGTCGAGGTTCCGGGACTGGACCGCCGACCGAGAGCCAGTGTCCATGCGTGGACGGTATGTGAGCGCAACGGCCGCATCTTTGTCTGGCACCACGCCGACGACCTCCCACCCACCTACGGGGTGATCGGCTACCGACCGAACGAGTCGAACTGGACGCCTTGGAGATCCAACTCCTACCGGGTGCGCGTGCACGTCCAGGACCTGACCGAGAACATCATCGACCGGTCCCACTTCTCATCGGTCCACGACATGGCGCCTCCCGAAAGCAATCACTTCGATGTGCGGTTCGAAGGCAGCTCCATGGTCGTCGAGCAGAGCCTCAAAGTCACCGCCGTGGACGTGGCCGGGTACGAGATCCAGACGACGTCCACCACGTGCGGACCCGGGATCGTGGCGGTCGAGGTCAGCCAGGAGCCCATCGAGATGCTGACCTACATCACACAGACACCCGTCGACGAGGAACTCACGGAGGTGAACCTCTGCTTTTCGATGAAGGCATTGGCGGACGAGGACGCCACCCGGTCGATCAGTGAGCTCAACGACCGGATCACCAATGAACAGTTCACTCAGGATGTGCCGATCTGGGAGAACAAGATCTACCGAGAGCGCCCGATGCTCACCAAGAACGACGGCCCGGTGGCGCAGTACCGCCGATGGTTTCGCCAGTTCTACTCTGACCCAGGCTGACGGGCTGCCCCGGGAGCGCAGCACAGGGGGGCGGGCGTCCCGCCCACCAACGTTCCGGGGAAGTCAGACTCGGGAGGTGCCCGTCGAGAATCTCGTCAGGCCCGGGTCTTGTAGGTGGCCTCCGCCGCGTGGACGTCGGTGACCAGGTTCCCGAGCGCCAGGTTGATGTCCTGGAAGTGGTAACCCCATGTCGTCCCGGCGATCTCGTTCACGAAGGGCCGGGTATCCGTGTTCTGGGGAACTTCGGTGACCTGGAGCCAGGTCGCATTGTCGGCACTTTCGCAGGTGGCCGTGTACTGGTGGGGGTAGTAGAGCCATGGGGTCGTCACCGGCGGTGCCGGTGGGATCATCGACGGTATCGGCAGCGGGGTGACCACCGGCCACAAGGTCTTGAGGGAGGCGGTCCCCCCGCTGATGTCGGCCGGGTTGAAGCAGGCGACGTGGAAACCGGTGGTGGCAGTCTGTCCCGTGTTGAGGCTGATGCCCTGCCCGGGGATGCCGAAGTTTGCGTTGGCCGGGGGTTCCGACGGGAAGGACGAGTAGGCGATCACACAGCCGGTCTGGCCGTCCGAGGTGCAGATCGGGATGTTCTGGAAGGTGGCACCGACCGTCTGGCCGTCCGGTACCGTCACGTTGCCTCCGGCGATGATGGCCGCCACCAGAGGAGGTGTCGCAGGGTCGGGTTCGTGTCGAACTGGGCCCGGAGCAGGTCGATGAGCATGATCGAACCCTGCGAGTGGCCGATGAAGATGACCGGGGCCCCGTTGTCGTAGTTGGCGAGGAAGTCGTTCCAAGCGGAGAGCACACTGTCGTAGGCGACGGTGTAGGCGCCGGGATCGGTGCTGTTGGCCACGGAGAGCCCGCTGACCGTGACCTGGCGGTACATCGGCGCCCACACGTTGCACACCTTGGAGAAACGGGCTGCTTGGGCTACGGCGTTGTTGATTTCGGACGACCGGATGGTCAGGTCGGAGTTCACCGTCGTTTCATTGCTGGCCGTCGGATAGAGGTAGAAGCAGTCGAAGCGGTGGTTCGCACTGGTTGTGTCGGCATCGACGGTGCGGGTGCCCTTGGCGGCCACGGTGGTGGCTGACAAGCTCCCGCCGCACGGGTCGTCGGTCAGGCCGGGACGGCACAGCCACACGGTGCCAGCCGGGTCTGTCTGAGGTGGAGGTGCTGCTGGCGTCTTGCTGACAGCCTTCGACCGCGGCACCGCCGACGCAGGTGATGCGAGACAGGTGGCGGCAACAAGAGACACGATGCCGACGAGGACCAGCGAAAAGGGTTGCGTTCTCGTCCGCCGACCCCTCGTTGCCCGCTGGCCCACCCGATCACCGATCAGGAACAGACGGTACTGCCTGAGGTCCCCTGTGGGGCACCTGGGAGCTCCCTGAGCGGAGCCGGCCCGCACCTTGCGGGTCGACCACGGTCCGTTGGCTACCTTCCGGCTTCGATGATGCGGGAGGTCGACCGGCCCTCCAGACGCGACACCAGCACCACACGGCCACCCCACCCCTGGACTTCCGAGGCCCCGACGACCGAGTCGACGTCGTAGTCGTCCCCCTTCACGAGGACGCTCGGGCGAACGGCCCTAATCAACTCGAGCGGAGTGTCCTCGCCGAACAGCACCACGAAGTCCACGCACTCGAGTGCGGCGATGATCTCGCAGCGATCCGCTTCGGACTGGATCGGCCGGTCGCCACCTTTCAGCTTCCGGACGGACGCATCGGTATTCAGTGCGACCATCAGCGCATCGCCGGCGGACCTGGCCTGACGGAGCAATTGGATGTGGCCGGCGTGCAGGAGGTCGAAGCAACCGTTGGCCAGGACCAGGCGGCGCCCCTCTCGTTGGTACGCGACGCCGACGTCACTCGCCTCCCCCCGGTCGGCGAGGACCTTGGGGTTGGTCTCCTCGAGTCGCTGGTCGACGCCGGCGCCCATCAAGGTGAGCAGTTCGGTCGCCGACAGGGATGCGGTGCCGGGCTTGCCGCACACCGCCCCGGCCGCGGCGTTTGCGATCTCGACGGCGCGCCGCAGGTCGAGGCCGGCGGCCAGCCCCAGCGCCATGAGGGCGATCAGCGTGTCGCCGGCGCCCGAGACATCGGCCACCTCTCGAGCCTTCGTGGGCAGTCGGGACACGTCGGCCGAGCCGGCCTCGAGGACGGCGACTCCGTCTGCCGAACAGGACAGCACCACCGTGCGGGCACCCGACAGCTCCAGGTAAGCGTGGGTGAGACGCTCGATCTCCTGGCCCGCATTCCAGTCGCCGGGAGGGACCGGGCAAGCCGATCGAGCCTCCGCCAGGTTGGGCTTGATCACCGTGGAGCCTGCGTAGCGGGCGAGGTCACGGCTCTTCGGGTCCGTGATGACCGGAACACCGGCCTCGTCGGCCTTGTCGATGGCCGCACGGATCAACTCGGGCCCCAGGAACCCCTTGGCGTAGTCGGCCAGCACGATCGCCCGTGGGCCGGCCTCGGCGAGGAAGACCTCCAACGCCGCCAGTGCGCCGGCGACCTCGTCGGGCGCGGTCGGGTGCACGACCTCCCGGTCGATCCGTGCCACCTGGTGCGCGCCCGACACCACACGGGTCTTGCTGGTGGTGGGCACGCCCGGTGCGCTCACCAGCGTGCAGTCGATGTCGGACGATGCAAGGAGGTCGACGATGTCCCGGCCGTCGGGGTCATCGCCGACCCGGCCGATCAGTGTGGCCCGCGCCCCGAGCGCGGTGACGTTGGCCGCCACGTTGGCCGCGCCCCCGAGCACCAGGCGGGTGTTGCTCTCCAACAGGACCGGCACCGGTGCCTCGGGCGACATCCTTTGCGCATCGCCGTTCAGATACCGGTCGAGCATCACATCACCGAGGACGAGGACGCGGGCCGCCTGGAGCGCCCGCAACTCGTGCGCTGCCGATTCCTGCAGGCTCATGGCGCTCACCCGGCCAGGGCGTCGAGGAGCCCTGGTAGCTCGTCCAAGCGGCTGATGACATGGTCCGCCGCCGACGGCGCCCCGTCTTCGGTCGCCACGGACGGAACCAGTACGGCAACCGCACCCGCGGCGTGCGCCGCACCCAGGTCGGCGAGACGGTCCCCGACGACCACCAGGTCGATGGGCCGGATGCCGAGGCGCGCCGCCGCCTCGGTGACGAGTCCCGGCGCCGGCTTCCGGCAGCGACAGCCCTCGCCGGTGGCATGGGGGCACACAGCCCACACGTCGAAGGTACCGAGCAGGGCGTCGACCCGCCGGTTGACCAGGTCCACCTGGTCGGATGTGAGCAATCCCCGACCCACACCGCTCTGGTTGGTCACCACGCCGGTCCACAGCCGTCGTGCCCGCACCGCATCGACCGCCGCCTGCGCCCCCGGCCTCACCACGACCTTGTCGGGATCGCCATTGAACGGAACGTCTTCGATCAGCGTTCCGTCCCGGTCGAACAACACCGCTTCAACCGTCACTGCCCGACCCCTGATGACGCCATCCTCAGCGCCCATGTTCGACGACCGGACCGGGACTGGCCATCAGCGACCGGCAGGCCTGGAGGACGTCCACCACCGGCACCTGTCTGATACAGCAGGCATCGTCGACGGACACGCATCCTGCCTCGCAGAGCGCCGACCCGGGAGATGCCGGTCGGATGACCACCGATTGCCCTCCCACTGGCTGGTAGCGCTCGGGAGCGTTCACGTGATCGACCGAGGCACCCACCGGGTGGCAGGCGACGATGACCGCCGGCGTGCCCAGGGCGGCGGCGATGTGCCCGAGTCCCGAGTCGTTGCCCAGGAAGAGCGCACAGCGGTCGATCACCGCCGCCGTCTCCGGCATGGGGATGCGTCCGATGAGGTCGACGACCGGGGTGGCCCCGGGGAGCCGAGCCCGAAGGATCCGCCCCTGTTCCCCCTCGTCCGGGGACCCGAGGAGGACCAGAGTGCACCCGTAGTCGCCCAGGGCCTCGATCACCTCGGCGTACCGCTCCAGCGGCCACCGCCGCCGGCCGCTGGCCGCACCGACGGCCACGGCGACGAGCAGTCCCGAGACATCCGCGAGTTCGGGCACGATGACCGGCGGGACGGCCAGTGCCGGTCCGATTTCGTTCGGGTCGATGCCGACGTAGTGGGCGAAGTGCTGCAGGCGGCCGAACTCGTGGAGCGGGGCGCCGGCGGCCGGTAGCCGAGGCCCGGGTAGGAGGCTGAGCCACCAGTCCCGACGTTGACGCTTCGGTGTGGCACTCCTCGCCCAGGTGATGGTGCGGGGAGGACGCGGCCCCAAGAGGGCGAGGCCCAGAGCCTCCCGCTCGAAATCGAACCGGGGGAGGAGCACGACGTCCGGCTCGAAGCGGTTGACCTCGGCCCGCAGGCGCCGTCCGGCGGTGATCACGTCGACACGGCGGTGGGGTCGGCAGTCCACGCCGGCCACAAAGGCCAGCCCGCTCACATCCATGATGCTCAGGGCGGCGGATGGGCCGATGAAACCGCACTCTCCCGGTATCGAGCGGGCGACGGCGGAGGGGAATCCGCTCGCCATGATGTTGTCACCGAGGTCATCGGCCCGCACCACCAGGACCCGGGCAGCTTCCTGGACCAACTGCGCACCAGCCCGTCCCGGGGAGGTCACCGGTCGACGTTGCCCACGAGCGACTCGTCGTGGATGCCGAGCGAGTGTTCGACCAGCTCGATCAGCGCGTGGACGACGAGCGTGTGGAGTTCCTGCACGCGATCGGCCCACCGACCTCCCGGTGTGACGATGGTCAGCGATGCCTCCTGCTCGACGGCGGCTCCGGGCCGACCGGTCACCGCGATGGCGACCATTCGGTTGCGGCGGGCCGCCGACACGGCACGAATCACGTTCGTGCTGGTCCCGCTGGTGGTGAAGGCCACCAGCACGTCTCCAGGTCGGCCCAGTGCCTCCACGCCGCGGGCGAACACCTCGTCGTAACCGAGGTCGTTGCAGACGCAGGAGAGGTAGCCGGCGTCCGAGAGCGCCAGCGCTCCGAGCGCCCGCCGATCCGAGCGAAACCGACCGGTCAGCTCCTCGGCCAGGTGGATGGCATCACACATCGAGCCTCCGTTGCCACAGGTGATCACCTTGCCGTCCTGGGCCAGGCATGCAGCCAACAGGCGGCCCGCCTCGGCAACCTGGTCGATGGCGTGCTCGTCGCGTGTGAAGGCGTCGAAGCAGGCGGAGGCCTCAATCGCCGCAGCCCGCACGATCTCGTTCAGCCGGGAGGGATCCCGGGCATCCGCCGCCGCGTCCGCCCCGCTTGTTCCGGTATCCACCACACCCTCATGCTACTCGGCACGTCCCGAAGTATGGCTACTTCGAGGGTCCGGTTGTGCTGTCCATACGACGGGGCGCAGGACCCCCACCTGGTCGGACGTCACCCATCCGACCGACCGGGGTGATGCGCCGGGCACGGACGAGATCCCGGGGTCAGGGCATACGGTGTGCCATGGGAATCTCACCTCACATCAGGCGGATACGTGAGCTCGTGGGGAACGAGCTCCTGGTTCTGCCCTCAGCTGCCGTGCTCCCCCGGGACGAACGGGGCCGGGTACTCCTCGTCAGGGTCATCGACACCGGCCAGTGGGCCGTCATCGGTGGTGCCATCGAGCCTGACGAGGCTCCCGAACACGCCGCCCTTCGCGAAGCAGCGGAGGAGGCCGGGGTCGAGCTCAGGCTCGGATCGATGGTGGCTGTCCTGGGTGGTCCCGAATACCGCTTGACCTATCCCAATGGCGATCAGACCTCCTACGTCGTGATCGCCTACGAGGCCACGGTCGTCTCCGGCACGCCGGCGCCCGATTGGGACGAGACGTCAGCGGTCGGTTGGTGGGACCCCGACCTTCTTCCGCTCGACGAGATGAGCACCCTGACCCGGGCACTGCTGCGGGATACCGGGGTCACCAGCTCGGCACATCGGACCCCTAGGGAGCCTGGCCCGGGGCGCCCCGACCCACCGTTGTCGTCATGATCCGGGCAGCTACCCGACGTACCCCGCCGCGAAGTGGCGCACCGGACCCCGCCACCGTGAGAACCACTCGGGATCCACCTGCCTGACGGAGTGCAGCAGCTTCAGGGCAGCCGCCTCCCACTCGTCCACGTCCTTCGCCGCCGGGAGTCCGAACGCGTGGGGCGCCTCATGGGCAGCATTGAGCATCGCGTTCGAGTAGGCCAACCCGGTCAGGGCGAACTCCTCCATGTGCACTCCTCCCGCCCAGTCGTATTCCGCATAGACCCGGGCCAGGTGGTCGGGGACCTGCGACAGGGAGGCGAGGAACACGCCGTGCTCGGCGGTCCGGTGCAGAGAGCGCTTGATCGTCCTGCCGCACCCGCACGGGCATTCGACTGTCATGAGATTCCACACCCCCGGGCTCGGTCGCTGCGGGGCTCCGTGCCCGACCCGCCACGGCAACTGTAACCCGGCTCGTTGGCGGTGCCGGAGTGGGATCCGGGCCCCGCACGCGTTTCGCCGGACGGCCCCGGGCCGGACACCGGCGCCGTGCCGAACTGTCACATCGGTGTGGTCACGACCGTCCATCGAGCGGTACAGCCGGCCTGGACAGAACCCGCGCTCTGCCCTCAGCGCCACTCTGGGTTCTCCGGCGCCACTCTGTGTGATCTCGAATATGACGGTTCTGTGTCATTTGGCATCGCCTCGCGAGTGACGACTCTTCGATCGGAATGCGCCTTCACCGCCAGAGCTGGGTCGAGACGAAGCCCCATCGCTCCTCCGTGTCGCCGCGTCCACCCTCCCCAGACAAGCCAGAGGAGTCGCCTCCGGGGTCGCCGGCTGGCCTCCGGCCACTCATCGGTCGGGTGCGGGCTGGTGACACGACACGGTCATCGGCGTCACCGCCGTGCCTCGTCTCGATGGCCTTCCCGGAAGGAGGGCTCGGGCGCACCGCTCCGATCCAAGAGCCAGTCGTTCACCTGTCTGCCTGCCTTGCGACCATCTGGCGCACCCTCTCGCGGCTGACACCGAGCCGCTCTGCGATGGCATCGAGGGACAGCCCGTGGCTCCGGGCCTCCTCGATCGCCTTGGCCCGCTTCCGTGCCTGCTTGGCTCGCTTCGCTTCCGCATCCCTCATGGCGTCATTGGCTACGACCACTCGGTCGAGGGCCTTCCACGCCTTGGCGTCAACTGGTCGGGGTTCGAATGGCATGTCGCTGGCATCTCCCGCTGCAAGCTTACTCTTGCAGCGGTATCCGCAAGGGCACAGTTGCAATAGCGCAGGCAGGGCCCCCTCCAGTTCACGGGGGTATCGTCCACGCGGGTTCGCGTACCGGACCGATCACAACATCCGCACCAACGGCTATGGACACCAACGGCTATGGGTAAGGGGCGGATCGGGCCTGGCGCTTGGCAGCAGCTTCGCAGCGACGGAGCAAACGGGCTCGAGGGAATTAAGGGGCGATGAACTTGGTGACGGGCAGTCCCGGCTTCGATGGCAGTCGGCCGGTGGGTGAGGACCCACCCACCAAGACGGAGGTCGCGACCGGCCATCGACTCGATCGGAACGCTGGAGGAGTCGATCGGACCGCCGGCCGCCCGGCACTTCGCAGGAGACACGTCGGTTCAAACAAGGAGTCAATGTGAAACGGATGATCGTCATACTCGGTTCGGTCATTGCACTGGCCATGCTCAGCTTGACCGTGGGTGGCACCGCGTGGGGTGGCACCTATGGCTCGTCCTCGGGAGGCCAGGCGACCCCACCGACAACGGAACACTGCGGCTGCACCACCACCACGACAACTCCCCCGACGACCACGACCACCGCGCCTCCGGACACCACGACCACCACCACTCCGCCCACCACCACGACCACCATTACCGCGACCACTGCACCACCGGTGCCGGTGCCAGCGGTCGTGAACACCCCTCCGGCGGCGCCGCCCACCGTCGTCCCGGTCAGTGTCCAGCCGTCTGCCACGCCGACGAGCTTGCCGTTCACGGGTGTGAACACCACGCCGTTGGTGATCGCCGGTGTGATCCTGGTGGCCCTGGGGCTGTGTCTGCTCATGTCCGCCGAATCGTGGCGCAGGATGAGGCGGCGGCTCATGGCGGCGGTTCGACACCGCCGCCCGCTGTCGCTCCTGGCGGCGCTCTACCAGAGGCTTCACTCCGCCACCGGCCCGAGATGGATGGACCACGCACTCACCCGCATCTCCAAGGCCCGCATCTCCAAGGGCCATCCGGAGCCCTCCCGGCGGACCTCGACCGGCCGGGCCGCCCCCCGCGGGGTGTTCTGCTCCAACCGGTCCGCCGTCCGGGTGGGTGCTCTTCCAGGTGGATCGTGCGCCCCGGCGCCCACCCCCCGGGGCGCCGAGCCGATCTTCACCGATCCCGTGGCGGGCGATGTCGGGAAGACAGTGCGGGTCGACCGGTGTGAGTCCGAGGTTCGTGCGCTCCGACCTCGAGGGGCCGGTTCGGTGTCGGGCTGTCGCCCGCCGATGCATTCGATCGACGTCGGTGCATCACGGCGTGGTCCACCACCCCACCCACGTCACTACCGAGGAGTCCCACCGGAGGGGGGCAGGCACCGAGGCCAAGCTCCCGGCTCTGCGCTGATCGGCTCCGGATCATTTCGATCCGGTCCCGCCCGCGCCAGTCCCCCGGGATCCGCACGTGCCTCACCGTTCCCGTCGCCGGTAGCGACGGTCCGGCCAGGCGCTCTCTCCATCTTCTGATCCATCGTCAATGACGGAAGAGACGGCGGAGAGAGTTCTCGACCACATCTCACGGTTCTCCCTGTTGCACGCGGCGCTGTGGCCGACCGGAGGTCACGGAGCGGACGTGGGCTCGATTCCCGCTCCTGCCCATCCACCGTCGAGGAGGCACTCGGACAGCGTCCTGCACCACACCGCCTGTAGCTCGTCACCCAGCGCGTCACGCTCACGGGCCACCCGTCCGATCGTCTCGACAACCAGGGCGAACGAACGGTCGCGGTCCTCCGGTGTGTGCCCACGAAGGCAACGGTCCACGATGTCGGCGGCCGCCTCCGTCGCCACCTGGATGGCGTCGGGCATGTCGCCCACCGAACTGAGCTGCGCGAACTCGACCGCAAGGTGACGATCCTCGGCCAAGGCCCTTGCCCATTCGACCGGCGTTGGGGTGAGCACATCCGCCTGCTGGCGCCTCTCCGACACAGTC
>Ga0182030_10022832_pt1 | contig 11622 bp, 8 predicted proteins | sample 812S3MmetaG_FD_121299 | JGI IMG/M metagenome (GOLD analysis project Ga0182030, IMG submission 121299) | Permafrost microbial communities from Stordalen Mire, Sweden - 812S3M metaG (Illumina Assembly) | ecosystem: Environmental > Terrestrial > Soil > Wetlands > Permafrost | place: Sweden... | reverse complement strand
GTCCGCGCCCTGCGCGTCGTAGGCAGCTTGCTCGAACTCCACGATGTCCTTGTCCTCACGGAAGATGTTTTCCGTGAAGTGCGTGACAAAGGGCCACACGGCGTGAATCACTCCCGGCACCGGCGGTTTCTTCACCGACAGGTAGCCGAAGGTGCGGTTGGTGCGCTGCGCGGCATCCAGCGGAGTGTAGCCCAGCCATACCGACAGCACCGGATTGGTATGGTCGTAATCGGTCGTGCGGCCCAGCCAGACCTTCAAGGACTGATAGGGATAATCGGTGCGGATGCGCATGTGATCCGAGAAGTCGCCCTTCTTCTGGATCTTGCGGTTGCGGGTCAGCTCGACGATGACCCGCTCGCCGGTTGACTTGCCGCCACCGGCGCGGCTGAAGCTGTATTCAACCTGCGCCCAGTTCTCGCCGTGGTCGCGTCCCAGGCACTTGGCCGTAATGGACCCCATCTGCTTACGGTGCATGAACTGGTGGTTCATGTCGAACAGGTTTTCGTGCATGAACGTGTAGTGACAGGCCACCTCACGGTTCAACTGCCGGGTCTTGTAGGCCTTGTTGGCGAACGCGCCCAGCGCCGTGAGTTTGCGCGACTCGGCCAGCGCCGCATCACCCGGAAACACAAAGATCAGATTGTCGACCTCGTGAACAGGGTAACTGCGCACGCCATTGGGCAGGCGCTCCTTGCCCAGGTACGGCACATCCACGCACTGCCCGCTGCCGCTGTAGGACCAGCCATGGTAGTGACACTTGAGTTGATTCTGGCACACCACACCCAGATGCAGCGGCACCTGGCGATGTGCGCAGCGATCCTCCAGGGCGTAGGCCTGGCCATTCTGGCCCCGGTACAGGACGATCGGCTCCCCCGCAAAACTGCGTGCCAGGGTGCGCCCCTTCTTGAGCTCATCCGCCCAGGCCATCGGATACCAGAAGTCCGGGTGCGCGCCGACACGCCGCAGGTCCAGGGGCTTGGGAACGCTGGTGGGCGCTGTGGCCAGCCGGGTCACGGTCTCTTCGAGCATCGATCACTCCGTAAGCTCAGCGCCGCGGGTCGCCACACTGCTCCGATGCCCCAAATTCTACCATACCGCCATGGTGTGATTTTCGAGGCGCCTGGAACGCCAGGTTGAAGCGGGCGCGGCGCCCGTCGCCCACACACTAATAGTCCACGGCGTGTCAGACGATGCCCGCAATGCATCATTCCGGACGCCCGATGTTTTCGAAACCGGGTGTGGCGCAGTCTGCCAGCAGCCTTAGGTCATGAGCGCGAGGACTGAGCAATGAAGAGTCAACGGCTTAGCTGGCGCGGCATTTACGCAACGTACCGATTCTGCGGCCACGGACGACTCTGGTCTGCGTGGGGTGCCTGGCGTTACCTGCGAAAATTCGGATCATCGGACCGGAAACCGAATGATCGGCGAGAGGCACCCGGCGCCGGACTCCCCGTCGCACCGTCGTCCCGCACACTGGCCAAGGGCTCCGCACGCCGGCATGCCGCGATCGCCGGCCATTGAATCCCTTCGTCGGGCAAGACCCGAAGCAAACTCGTAACCTGCTGAAAAACATGAGCTAATATCCCTGCCCGGTGATCTCACGACCGCGGCAGCGAGGGCGCACTCGCATCGACCTCAGCGCGGAATCGTGGATGCTCATCACATCGATGCTAGCGTGTTGCACGTCAGAATACGCACCGATGTCAGTTACCACGCTAAGTCCCACCACGGCGGTGCGCCGCAGTTCCAGCCTTGCCTGGCGGGCGATGGTTGCGGTACTGGCTTTGGCGGCAAACAAGTTCCTGTTGAACTTCTTTGTCGATTTCGGGGCCGCTGACATCGCTACCGGCTCGGGAGAGTATCTTCGGATCACCCAGCACTGGGGATTTCGTTTTCTCGTTACGTTTACCGCGAGCATTGCGGTCTTCGGTTACGTGCAGGGAAATGAGCGTCTGCGACTCATCAACGATGCCGCCCGCGGCGAAAAATTCCGGCCCGTACGACTGCTGGTGCACATCGCGCTGTTCGCGCCATTGGCGGTGCTCTCGTACTCCCTCTACGGCAATCACGGCTTGCACCTCGCCGCACCGCCACTGGCACTGCTGTGGCTCATGGTTGCCGCAGCCTCATTCCTGGCGCTGCTGACGGGCCTCGCCCCATGGAGCACCTGGCGCGCCGCCGCCCGGGCACTCGGAGTTTGGTGGCTGTATGCCGCCGCGATCGCGGTCATTGCACTGTGCGCGATGCAATGGAGCCAACTGCTATGGGCTCCGACCACAAGAATCACATTTGAATTGGTCGATAGCGTGCTGCGGCCCATCATCCCGGGGCTGCGCGCCGATCCGTCCAATCAGGTGCTCGACACAGGACGCTTCGCCGTCCAGGTGAACAACCTGTGTTCGGGGCTCGAAGGCGCGGGGCTGTTGCTCGCGTTCTGCTGCGCCTGGCTGCTGTTCTTCCGCAAGGAGTACTGCTTTCCTCGGGCCCTGATTGTGATGCCCGTGGGCCTGTGCGTGATGTTCTTGCTGAATGTCCTGCGCATTGCAGCGCTGGTATTGATCGGGCACGCGGGTTATCCCGATATCGCACTCGTGGGGTTCCACTCACAGGCCGGATGGATTGCCTTCAACGCCACAGCGTGTGGAATCGCCTACATCAGCCGCAGCATTCCCTGGCTCAACCGCGCTGCGCACCGGGCTGCCCCGAGTCAGGTCCACAATCCTACGGCGGCCTACTTACTGCCATTCTTGACCATCATTGCCGCCGGGATGCTCGGCCGCGCTGTGTCCGCCGGATTCGAAACCTGGTATGCGCTGCGCCTATTCTGCGCAGCGCTGGTCATCTGGTATTGCTGGGGCAGGCTGCGTGCGTTGGATTTCCGCTTTACCTGGCGCAGCGCGGCAGTAGGGATAGCCGTCTTTGCGATCTGGATGATTGCCGCGCACCTGCTGATGTCCAACGCTTTGATGCCGCACGCACTCACGTTGATGTCACCCCCGGCGCGCGCGTTTTGGATTACAACTCGCGTGCTGGCAAGTATTACTACCGTGCCAATTGCCGAGGAGCTCGCTTATCGCGGCTATTTCATGCGCCGCATCAGGAATCATGACTTCGAGTCAGTGCGCTTCGCCGACTGTGGCGTGTGGGCGCTGCTCGCCAGTTCGATCCTGTTTGGCGTGGGGCACGGCGCGATGTGGCTGCCCGGCATCGCAGCAGGGATCATGTACGGACTTCTGCTCATGCGCACCGGAAAGATTGGGGAGGCGATCGCGGCTCACGGCATCACCAATGGATTGATTGCGGTCACGGTGCTCTTAGCGCATCAGTGGCAACTGTGGTGAGGTACAGAAGTTTTTGGAAACGCTCGGACTTATTTCACGGGACACTTAACTTAATCGCGCAACTCACTGATTTTCGTACGCGATTGGCGACAGTCAAGTTATCATCGGCCCGCAGTTTCAATTCGGAGAACGTCGTGAATAAGAAAATTTTGGGCATATTGATCATGTCGCTCGCGGTAGTGACAACGGCTAACGCCTCGGAGAGGTTTCCGTCATTCGAATTCAACAAGCCTGCGGCCGCACCGGAAATTGATCCGGCCAGTGCGGCCAGCGCGTTTACATTACTGGCGGGTGGGTTAGCGGTCATTCGTGGTCGCAGGGCGAACCGCAAGTAGCCTTGCATACTTCGGTGCCGGCTTTCGGCACCGAAGTCCTTTCTCATCTCGGCACGAAAAACTCCGTGTACGAGGTAATCCGCCATTTGCGGATTTCGATCATATCCACAATGCGCTCGCCGCCCGCGGTACGGCTCGGCGTCATGACCAGCGCCGGCGGGACGCGAACAGCGCCTTGGCAAGCCACCCGGCTCTGGATTCGGAACTGGAGAATTCGTAGGCAGCGCGTGCAGCCCTGGACCGGAAGCGAGGACCTACTTGTAAAAGTTGCGCTATCGGTACCACTCGCGGGCCCCAGCGGGTCTTACCGACGTCGGTTCCAGGGGAAAGGTTGATCGTTCGAACGCCGTTCGCGATTGCGAACTTGATGATTTCCGCCAGCGTGGTCGTCATGACACTGTAGCGGGCCCAGGCCGTGTCGAAGCCCGAGTAGTACAGGTACAAGGTGTCGCCCATCAAGAACCCGATGCGCGTGGCGACGACCTTCCCGTCGACGATCAATTCGAAGACGCGAGTGATATTGCGCGCGGCCAACCTTGCGCAGATATCCCGCAGGAAAGCTTGCGCGGATGCCGTTGCAAAATGATCCGGATGGGCGATGCTTCCCTCCATCCTGGCCCGCATTGCATGCAAACGCAGGAACCGATCAAGACCCGCCTGGATGTCTTCCGGTCGCTCAAGGACCGCCAGCGAAAATTCGAGCTTGTCGCGTTTGAGCGAGTTGTAGCAATGGCGCAGGGACTCGCGGATGTTGCGCTTGAGGTTCTTATGAAAGGAATCCCAGGCATCCGGCAGGTCCAGGACGTAGTCCATCAAGGCTCGCTGCCAGCGCAAGTCTGCCGAAACTGCCAGGCCGCGGCCGAACGCGGGCGTGGCGCCCATCCACTGGATCCAATCCCAGCGATCGATTGTCGCCAGCTGCCGCTGTATAACGCGCGCGACTTCCGAATGGAACTCAGCCGCGATCAACGGCATGCGAATTTCTGTCAGCGCCTGGTCGGCCCCCAGCAGACTCAACGAGGAAACTCTGCACGGTCCCACTGAGCGTCGCGTGAGAATCATCGGCACGATACCCACACAACGCCCAGCCGCCGTGCGGACCACATAAACAAGAAGCGAGTCTTCTATTGCGCTACTTGTGGCCAGAAAGTGCTCACACCAAGCGCAGTGCCACTCGTGAAGGGTGAATGGAAGTGCCAGCGATGACTCGCGGTTCAATTGCTCGTAGTCGGCGCGCAGATCATGAAGTTCGGCTGCGCTCGTGACGGTCGCAACAGTTAACCCCGACAACTCTCGAGCAAGCGCGTCCCCGGATGCGCCTCCACGCCCAGGCTGTCCTTCCGGCGCGCACCGCTCATCCTCATTGCGCGGAATCGTATATCGGACCGAGTTTGCCAACTGTAATTCAGCTCAGCGGTTGGGTTCGAAAATAAGTCTGTCACTACGGCGGAGACTGCCAATAGGGCACTGGCGCTTAAGTAGTTCTGTCAGGATTGCCCCTAGGTGCAGATTAATTATAAGGGTGACAGGCTGGTGAAAGAATCCGCTTTGTCAGTTATTGTGGCCTCACAAAGCACTAGAAGCCAGGACCGTGATTGGCGTCACGACCATAGCTGGCTATGCTAGTGCAGCAACCGGCACAGGAGGCACGGCGGCGCAATACGGCCAGTGGCCCCTGCAATTTTTGGGACAGCCATATGTCCCTGCAGTAGATGAAGGCTGATGTCGCCGACGATTTTGACAATAGTCAGCGCCTTGGGCTTCCAAGCAGGAATCGGCAATCCACCACCAGCAGAGGCTTCGCGCATATGGATCTCCACATGCTCACTATTGTCGCGCCCGGAGATTGGCTGCTTCCAGCCGCGTACATCAACCTGCCCTTAGCTGTGTTTACGCAGGAACAGCCGATCAACCGGACAGGCATCGGCTGAACATCTTTGTCCGCCGTGATGTTCTAAATAGGGATGCGCTCATCCCGTCGTGGCATAAGGCACCGTGGTATGCGCCCGAAAAGGGATAGGCTGATACAGGACGATGGGCTCGCTGGCGAAGAGGCGGCCGAAGGTTTTGGCGTGGTTGAGTTCATCGCCCTACGCCACCAGTAGTCAGGGTGGGATTCGTCCCCCTTCGACGCACGCAGGCAGCGCCATCGCCGCGGTAATGAAGGGACTATGAATTCGGTACCTTCCGAACAGCGGCATCGGGCTGTGCCGCTGAACCAGCAACGTACGCGCCGGTCGAATCTCGAATTCGCCCGCGAGGGACAGGCTGCCACGGATTGCGACAGTCACATCGCCGAATTCAAGCCACTCGCCGGTAAGCCCGTACTGGCATTTGTAGAACGCCTCCTTGGCGGCAAAGATCAGCGCAGCGCGCTGCGCCCGACACTCGGGCGCCACACGGCGCAGCGCCGAGTGCTCCGCGCGCGTGCAGATGAACGCCCAGACTTCCTCGTTCACGGCGGCAATCACCTCGGTATCGACGCCGAGACCGCGCACTCGCGTCAAAAGTCCCACGACGGCCGCGGCATAGCCGGTGGTATGAGTAATGCAGCCAGTCAGACCTGTGGGCCAAATCGGCAGTCCATCCGTCCCGGCCCGCAGCGGAAAATCGCCCAGATTGAACTCCTGCATCGCCCTGCGCGCGCAGACTCGTCCGGCGGTGAAATCCTGCCACCGCTTCTGCGACCACTGGTTTGTGCACTGCACCTCCGCCGCCAGGAGCAATCCCGGCGGCGCCTCCTGATACAGGTGCGCGGCCGCAATGCCCCTCGGCAAGAGGGCCGCCAGTTCGGCGCAGGCGACGGCAGGATTGTCCGAGCCTTCCCTCGCGGCCGGAGTTGCTGTCATCTATCAATATTACCTAATCTCGTCCGGCGCGGCACCGTCCTGAAGTCAATCCAAGCCTAAAATCGGATCAAACGCACAGTTTTGATGCTTGCAGTCCGCCTGATTGGAACATCAAAAATGTTTCAGCTATCCCTACATAAGGATTCGCGGGCAAAATCACTCTCAGTCAGGATTGGGAAGGTTAAGGTGTCATTCGGCTTTGCCCCGGGGCGGCCTGAAGTCAGTGAATATGCCAGCGTCATCGATTCCCGCAGCCTTCGCTGCCGCCGCTTCGGCCTCGTCAGGCCGCATCGCACGTTGCGGCGAGTCGCGGAGGCTTTCCCATTATCGGCCGGCCGCCGAGAGCCCGGCCATCGCAGCCGGGCTGCCAGGCGCCCTGGTTCTGTCCCGCACGGACCTCGCTCGCCCGCCGGTTACCCCGGCGCGCCGCGCACGGCACGTTGAGATCCTCCGACGCGTCCCCGGGGAAGGACGCAGTGAGCATTTATGCCAACTTCTTTGATCTGGGGGGTACGTCGCCTCAGTTGCTTGAGGTCCACGCTAGCATCCGCCGTTCCTTACAGTGCGAGATCACCGTGGTCGATCTGAATCTGTACCCGCGGATCAGTGCGCTCGCCGCCCGGATGGCCGGTACCGGGCGCGGGCGGCCAAGCGCGCTGAGCAAGAGTGCGCAATGAACGACCTCGAAGTCCCTGATGAACCGCCGGCTACGCCGGATAACCTCATAGCGATCGTCGGCCTGGCGGGCCGCTTCCCCGGTGCGCGCGACATCCGGGAATTCTGGGAAAACCTGGCGGCCGGAATCGAGTCAATCACACAGTTCACGGAGGCGGAACTGGAGGACAGTTTTAGCGATGAGGAGCGGCGCGCGCCGAACTTCGTCAAGGCGCGCCCGTTACTGGCAGACGTCGATCAATTCGATGCCGACTTCTTCGGTATGTATGCGCGCGAGGCCGAACTCACTGATCCGCAGCAACGCGTGTTCCTGGAATGCTGCTGGAACGCGCTGGAAAGTGCCGGTTGCGATCCACGCAGTTATGGCGGCGCCATCGGCGTCTTTGCCGGCTGCAGCATTAACACCTACCTCCTGCACCACGTCCTCGGCGATCGGCGCACGCAGGAGGAGTTCACCAGCAGTTACCAGGTCGGCTGCTACCCGATGCTGCTCGGAGCCGCACTCGACTTCCTAGCCACGCGCGTCTCATACAAGCTGGATCTCAAAGGCCCGAGCCTGACACTGCAGACTGCCTGCTCGACCTCATTGCTCGCGGTCGCCCAGGCATGCCAAAGCCTGCTTCTGTATCAGTCGGATCTGGCCCTGGCGGGCGGTGTATCCATCACCTTCCCACAGAAGCGTGGTTTCGTTCACCAGGAAGGCGGCATGGTGTCGGCGGACGGGCATTGCCGTACCTTCGATGCGCAGGCCAGCGGTACGATTTTTGGCAGTGGTGCAGGCGTCGTGGCGCTGAAGCGGCTCGAGGATGCCCGCGCTGACGGAGATTTCATATACGCCGTGATTCGTGGCAGCGGGGTAAACAATGACGGCGCCGGCAAGGTCGGCTTCACGGCACCCAGCCTCGAGGCACAGGCGGCGGCCATCGCGATGGCGCATGCGAACGCAGGCGTTGATGCCGGCAGCATAAGCTATGTCGAGTGTCACGGCACCGCCACGCCGCTGGGGGACCCCATTGAAATTGCGGCGTTGACCAAGGCGTTCCGGACCAGTTGCAACGGCAACCAGTTCTGCGCGGTGGGCTCCGTGAAATCCAATATCGGGCACCTGGACGCCGCCGCTGGTGTCGTTGGGCTGATCAAGACCGCATTGGCGCTGCACCACGAGCTCATTCCGCCTTCGCTGCACTACACCAGTCCGAATCCCCAAATTGACTTTGCGGACACTCCGTTCTACGTGAATGCAAAGTTGTCCCCGTGGCCGCGCGGCGCACAGCCGCGGCGCGCCGGCGTCAGCGCATTTGGTGTCGGGGGCACCAACGTGCACCTGGTGCTGGAAGAGGCACCACCGGAACCGTCGCGCTCGAGTTCACCGCACCCGCAACTGCTGGTGTTATCGAGCCGCAGCGAAGCGGCACTGGGGACCGCGCGCAGCAATCTTGCCAGCGCACTGCGCGAGCAGCCCGGGATCAACCTCAGCGACGTAGCCCATACTCTGCAGCAGGGCCGACGTGCCTTCGAACATCGTGCGTTCGTCGTTGCCACATCGGTCGAAGAGGCCATTGGCCGACTCGCAGCGCCGGCATCGAGTGCAAATCGCGCCCGAGTGCGGCCGGGCCGGGTCCCGGTAGCATTCATGTTTCCAGGTCAAGGCGCGCAGTATCCGAATATGGCGCGCGACCTGTATGAGCGGGAGAGTGAGTTCCGGCGACAGGTGCAGCACTGCACCGAAATTCTACGCCCCGAATTGGGTGATGAATTCCTGGCGGTGCTCTACCCGCCCGCCGGTGCGCAGGATACGGCCGGAGCGCTGATGTCGACACGCTTCGCCCAGCCCGCCATCTTCACCGTCGAGTACGCGCTGGCGCAACTGTGGATGAGTTGGGGCATTCAACCCGATGCCATGATCGGCCATAGCGTCGGTGAATTCGTCGTGGCAGTGCTCGCTGGCGTGATGAGTCTCGAGGATGCACTGCCGCTGGTGGCGTTGCGCGGGCGACTGATGCAGGCACTTCCGGGCGGCGCGATGCTCGCGGTGCGCCTAGCGGAGTCGGACCTGCGGCCACTGCTCGATATGCAGCTGACCATTGCAGCCATCAACGGGCCTGCCCTGAGCGTCGCTTCCGGGGCCGAGGAGGCTATCGCTGGCCTTGAGCAGCGCTTAATTGCTCGTGGCGTACAAAGTCGCCGGTTGCACACCTCGCATGCCTTCCACTCGGTGATGGTCGATCCGATCATCGCACCGCTTCACGAGCAGGTGCAGCGACTGCGACTGTCGGTCCCACAGCGCCCCTACATCTCCTGCGCCACCGGCACCTGGATAACGGATGCCGAGGCAACCTCGGCCCAATACTGGTCGCGACATGCGCGCGAGACTGTGCGCTTTGCGGCCGGCCTCAGCACCCTCGTTGCCCAGGATCCTGCTCCGCTGCTGCTGGAAGTGGGGCCCGGAAACGTTCTGTCTACCCTCGCGCTGCAAACGCTTCAGGGCCGGGCGATTCCGGTCGTCACTTCCCTCCAGGATGCAGCGCGCGAGACCTCCGATGGCATCACGATGCGGGAGGCGGCCGGCAGACTATGGACTCATGGGCTGCGGCCCAACTGGACGACGCTGGGTGCGCAGTCGGGACGCCACGTGCCGCTGCCCACCTATCCTTTCGAACGCAAAAGATTCTGGATTGATGCTCCGTCGAGCAGTCGCCGAGCGACCGCACAGATGACCTCGATTACGCAAACCCCGGCCGCATTGCCCCCGCTAGCGGCGCCATCAATCGCCGCGGCCGCCACCGAAGTTGCGCAGGACACGCCAGCGATGAGCAATTCGAACAATAGCACCCGCATTGGAGAACTGAGCACCGCTGTCGCGGCCATCCTGGAAGAGCTCTCCGGCAACGTACCACCGTCGCTGACGGAACCGATCAATTTCCTGGAGATGGGCTTTGACTCCCTGTTTCTCACGCAAGTCGCGCAAAGGATCCAAAGTCAGATGAAGGTGAAGATCACCTTCCGCCAGCTGCTGGGCGATTATTCGAATATCCCGGCACTGGCCGGCTTTTTGGCGCAGCAACTGCCAGCACCGGCGCCCAAAGTGCAGGCCGTTCCGAATGCGGCGGGTACGGAACCTGTGGCGGTGGCGACGACAGGTTCCAGGATCGGCGCTTCACCGACGAGCCCCGGCGCGGGACTTGAGGGCCTGTTCCGCGACCAGCTGCAGGCAATGTCGCAGCTAATCAATCGGCAGTTCGAGATGTTGCAGAGTAGTGGCGCGACCGCCGCGGCTCCGACCATCGTAAGCAGCCCCGCCCAGTCGGCCACCATGGCGGCCACTGAAGCACCGGCGGTTGAGGAGCGGCCCTCGCGTTTTCAGGTCTACAACCCGAGACAGGCAACCACCGGCAGCGGACTGGCGCCCGAACACCAGCGCCATATAGACGATCTGGCAGCCCGCTACAGCAAGCGACTCGCCCGCTCCAAGGAGCTGACGCAGAAATACCGCGGCGTGCTCGCCGATCCGCGCGCCGCCTCCGGCTTTCGTATGGAGTGGAAAGAGCTGGTGTACCCGGTGGTGGTCGAGCGCGCCGCCGGCTCCAAGCTCTGGGACGTGGACGGCAATGAGTATGTCGATCTGGTCAATGGCTATGGCCAGACGGCATTCGGGCACTCGCCCGACTTCGTGGTCGCCGCGGTCAAGGAACAGCTGGAGCGCGGTTTCGCCATCGGGCCGCAGGCCGAACTGGCTGGCAAGGTGGCGGCGCTGTTCTCCGAGCTCACCGGCAATGAGCGGGTCACCTTCTGCAACACGGGCTCCGAAGCGGTAATGGCTGCCATGCGCGTTGCGCGCACCGTCACCGGGCGCGAGAAGGTAGTCGTCTTCAACGGCGACTATCACGGCCAGTTCGACGAGGTGCTGGTGAAAGGCGTGCAACGCCCTGGCGCCGCCCCGCGCTCCATGCCCGTCGCCCCGGGCATTCCGGCCGCCGCGGTGCAGAACATGATCGTGCTCGACTACGCGACGCCGCAGACCCTGCAGTGGATCCGCGAGAACGCCGAGGACCTGGCCGCAGTGGTGATCGAGCCGGTGCAAAGTCGCCATCCCAGCCTGCAACCGTATGAATTCCTGCGCGAGATCCGAAAAATCACCGAGCAGTCGGGGACCGCATTCGTGATGGACGAGGTGGTCACCGGATTCCGCTCCCACCCGGGCGGCGTCCAGGCGCTCGCCGGCATCCATGCCGACATGGCCACCTACGGCAAAATCGTCGGCGGCGGTCTGCCGATCGGCATTCTCGCCGGCACGCGACGCTTCATGGACGCTTTGGATGGCGGTCATTGGAACTTCGGCGATACCTCACTCCCGGAAGTGGGTGTGACCTTCTTCGCCGGAACCTTCGTGCGTCATCCGCTGGTGCTCGCGGCGGCCTGGGC
>Ga0182030_10022831_pt1 | contig 11623 bp, 10 predicted proteins | sample 812S3MmetaG_FD_121299 | JGI IMG/M metagenome (GOLD analysis project Ga0182030, IMG submission 121299) | Permafrost microbial communities from Stordalen Mire, Sweden - 812S3M metaG (Illumina Assembly) | ecosystem: Environmental > Terrestrial > Soil > Wetlands > Permafrost | place: Sweden... | reverse complement strand
GTCGGCGGCGAAACCCGTCAACGGGAGCAGGAGCACCTGCGGCCCGTACTGGAGCGACATGACCACGCCGAGCGCGGTCGCGTTGTGGTGGGTCAGCTGGGTGAGGACGATCCAGTCCTGGGCGATGCGCTGCATCCAGGTACCCACGTTGGACACGATCGCCCCGATGGCCCATGTCCGGTAGTTGAAGCCCCGCATCGAGCGAAAGGTGCCCGTCGAGGGCCGGGGTTTTGGTTCGTTGGCGCTCATTCGTGGACCCGTCCATGACTAAAGTAGACCGGTCCACGATTGTGTCAAGGCGCGTTGCGCGCGCGCTTCTTGTCGATTACCTCTTCGAGTGTGGTAGAGCGCGAGCACGGCGAAGTCCTCGACGGCCTCAGCGCCCTCCTGCGGTGCGTCCGGACGGCCGCAACGGCGACGTACGCGACGTTCGAGGTGGGGAGCACGCAGGCCAAGCTCCTCCGGCACATCGGCAGGAACAGCCGCATCTCGCAGGCCGATCTCGCGCGCGCCACCCTGACCGATCCGGCGCTCACCGGCCGTGCGCTCGAGACGCTGATGGAGCGGGGCTGGGTGAAGAGGACGCGCAGCGAAGAGGATCGGCGGCAGTACCTCCTCGAGCTGACGGCCTCCGGACAGCGCGCGCGCAAGCGGGTCGACGGAGCGCGCCAGGAGATCTCCGACCGGATCGCCGCCGCGCTCGACGAGAGGGACCGCGCGGACTTCGATCGCATCGCGAAGAAGATCTTCGCCGTGTTCGAGGGGCCGGCGGGACCGGGCGCGAAGCCGTAGAGGTTAACGGCGACCCTCAGGGCGCGGTCCGCCGGGTCGACGGAGGGCGAGCGCTCGCCGGCGGCAGGATCCCCTCGACGCTCGGGGGGGCGAGGTCGACCGGCCTCGGACGGGTCGTCCACTCGCGCCAGACGACGTAGGCGAACGGAAGCACGACCAGCAGGACTGCGAGCGACGCCGTACGTCCGCGGCTCCGGGGAGGCACGACGCACAGAATACCCGCGCCGTGCTCGCCCGCGACCGTTGCGCGCGACGCCCGATCGCGACTACCCCGGTCCCATGAAGAAATTCCTCGTTCTCTACAAGGCCCCGATGTCCTCGTTCGAGCTGATGCGGAAGGCCACGCCGGAGCAGCAGAAGGCCGGCATGGAGAGCTGGATGGCCTGGGGCAAGAAGGCTGCGGGGTCGATCGTCGACATGGGCGCTCCGCTCGGCAAGAGCCTGCACGTCACGACGAGCGGCGCCTCCCCGAGCACCAACGAGCTGGGCGGATTCTCGATCCTGCAGGGTGAGTCGAAGGAGGCGCTCGCCGAGACCCTGAAGGGGCACCCTCATTTCATGATGCCCGAAGGGTCGATCGACGTCATCGAGCTCATGGCGATGCCCGGCACGTGAGCGCGCGTTCGTACGAGACCACGTCGCCTATGCTCTCTTGACGAGGCTGTGAGGCGACTCGCCGTAGGCCAGGACGCACCGACGGAGGCACGCACATGAAGACGCGCAAACTGGGAAAAAGCGGGCTCGAAGTCTCGGCCCTGGGCTTCGGGTGCATGGGGTTGAGCTTCGGCTACGGCCCGGCTCTCGACAGACAGAAGGCCATCACGCTGATCCGCGACGCGTTCGAGAGCGGCGTCACCTTCTTCGACACCGCCGAGGCCTACGGCCCTTTCACGAACGAGGAGGTCGTCGGCGAGGCGCTCGCCCCCATCCGCGACAAGGTCGTGATCGCGACCAAGTTCGGCTTCAAGGACGGCGATGCGACGAAGGGCATGGACAGCCGGCCCGAGCACATTCGCCAGGTCGCCGACGCGGCACTCGCGCGGCTCCGGACTGACCGCATCGACCTCCTCTACCAGCACCGCGTCGATCCGGACGTCCCGATGGAGGACGTCGCTGGCACGGTGAAGGACCTGATCCGCGAGGGCAAGGTGCGGCACTTCGGCCTCTCGGAGGCCGGCGTCCAATCGATCCGCCGCGCGCACGCGGTGCAGCCCGTTGCCGCGCTCCAGAGCGAGTATTCGATGTGGTGGCGTGAGCCCGAAGCGGAAGTGCTGCCGACCTGCGAGGAGCTCGGCATCGGGTTCGTCCCTTTCAGCCCGCTTGGAAGGGGCTTCTTGACGGGCAAGATCGACGAGAGCACCTCGTTCGCGAAGGACGACTTCCGCAACATCGTCCCGCGCTTCTCGCCGGTGGCCCGCAAGGCGAACCAGGCGCTCGTCGATCGGATCACGGCGATCGCGGCGGCCAAGCAGGCGACGCCGGCGCAGATTGCGCTCGCGTGGCTCCTGGCACAGAAGCCGTGGATCGTGCCGATCCCCGGCACCACCTAGCTCCATCGCCTGAAGGAGAACGTCGGCGGCGCTGCCGTCGACCTGACGGTCGACGATCTTCGCGAGATCGGTCAGGTCCTCGCCGAGATCCAGGTGCAGGGGGCTCGTTATCCCGCGCACCTGGCTGCCCGCGCCGGCAAGTGAGCGGGGTTCGCGGGTAGGCGAAGCCGTCTACCTCACTGCCCGTCGATGATGTGCGCGAGCGCCGCGCGCGCGGCCTCCCAGTCGTCGGGGTCGTCGCTCCAGCTCGCGGGCGCGTAGGTGTACGAGCAGTCGTTCGTCGGATCGTGGCACTGCTGCTCCCAGAGCACGCTCGGCACCACCTTGTCGACGAGGGCGCTGACGGCGCTCGGATCGATCGCGGCGGCGAGCGTCAGGTAGTCGACGTCCTCGAGGCCGCGCCGCCAGTGCTTCAGGCGCAAGCTCGCGATGGGGCCGGCGATGCCGTAGGAGCTCGACGGAAACGCGGTGTCGGTGCCTGGGTACATGAGGACGCCGTTGCCGTTGGCCCCGCCGCTCGTGCCGTATGTCGGATCCGCGGTGGCGACGCCGAAGGTGTCGGCGCTGCTGAAGAGGTCCACCGTGCCGAGGCCCTGCTGGTTGTCGTCGTAGTAGGTGGCCTCCCACCAGAACCAGCGGTCGATCTTCTTCTTGTACTGTCCCCACGGCTGCTCGCGGAGCGCCACGCCGTCGTCCTCGGTGGCGCACGAGCCGGCGCCGGGACGCTGGCCGTTGTACGAGAAGAGCCGCCGCGTGGGCTCGGCCGCGACGACGCCGTCGGCGGCGGACTGGTCGGCGGCGGTCGTCCCCTGACTGAACGGCCAGCCGGACGTCGGATCGCTCAGCGCCGCCGGCGCATCGGGCAGCGCCTGCGTCGCCATCGTGTGCAGCTTCGAGCCGACGCCGCCGACGGCCGCCCACCACTGGAGCTGCGTCGCGAGCGTCGGCGTGTTCTGGGTGCAGGCGATCTCGTCGCAGAGGTAGACGAAGCGCTCGGTCGCGGGCGAGCTCGCCTCGAACCATGTCTCCCAGCCCGTGAAGACGCTGGTGAACTGCGACTGCGTGGAGCCCTCGGTGAGGCCGCCGTAGGTCCCAATCGAGTACACGTCCTGTCCCGTCCCCGCTCCCGGTCCGGCGTAGCCGTTGGTCGCGGAGAAGAAGGAGCCGTCAAGGACCGGGACGTAGTCGGTGCCGGGCTGGGTGCCCGACTGGTTCGCGTCGTCGCCGATGAGCGAGATCCGGTGCCGGTGGGCCATCAGGCGCTGGTTGGTGAGCGCGGTCGGGGCCGCGGCGCCATAGCGCGGCGAGATGTCCCCGAGCGACGTGAAGAGCATCGTCTTGGCGCTGGGCGCATCGGGCAGGGCGAAGCTTCGCACGCGGAGGCTGACCGGGACCACGTGGGTGACGACGCCGTCCTCGCGGATGGTCAGCACGGAGCCGTAGATGCCGGACGGCGCCGTCTTGGGGATGTACACGTCCGCCCAGACCGACTGGTTCTGCGACGCCGCGATGTCGAACGTCGGCACGAGCTCCAGGGGGACCGCGATGTCCGGGTAGAATTTGTTCGCAACCGGTCGCTGCGCCCAGGGGCATCCCGATCCGGTGGGCTTGGAGTCCGGCGTCGCCTGCGTCATGCCGGGGCACTGCGCGCGCTTCGGGAAGGTCGCCTCTTGCCAGGTCGCCAGCGTCCCGTACGCCTGCTGGCTGAGCCCCGTGATCTGGAGGTAGCGGACGTAGAAGAGCTCGGCCTCGGTCGTCGTCCAGTCGAACAGCTTGTCGGTCGTGCGCGCCGTCGAGCGGATCGTCGTGCCGCCCGGTCCGGTCAGATCGCCGAGGCTCACGCTGACCTTCGCGGCCTTCGCCGTCGCCGCCTCGAGCACCACGTTGAACGACACGACTTCGTTCTTCGCGCCGAAGGTCCGGATGCAGGCGCCGTCCCACACGCTGTTGGTCACGGCGCTCGCGTGCCCCGTGGCGCGAAGCTCGTCCTGGGTCACCTTGTCGCCGCCTTCGTTCGCCCACACCGCGGTGATGGATGTGCTCCCCAAGGTCCCGCCGGTGCTGGCCGAGCAAGGATCCGCCGCGTCGCCGCCCGGACCGTCGGCGCCGAGGGGTCCATCGGGGGTCGCGCCGTCCGCGAGGACCACGTCGGCGCCGGGGCCGTCGCTCGGTCCTCCGTCGGACGCGTGGGCACCCGCGCCGCCACCGCCGCCGCACGAGGCGCCCGACGTGACGAGAGCCACCGATGCGCAGAGGCTCGTGAACGCGACGAGCGCGGACCTGGCACGAAGTGTCGGGAACATGCGGGAAGCTCCTTCCGGAGGCGACGCGGCCCGGAGGGGAGTGTCGCACGTTCCGCGCGACGGCGAAGGGACGGCCGCTCGAACGTAAGCATGTCCGCGTCCCTGCCCCGTTGACGCGATGGCCCACATCGCGCTTTCCTCGCCGAAGGAGCCCGACGAACATGGCAAAGCCCGCGACGACCAAGAAGACCAAGCCGCTCTCGAAGAGCGACCTCCTCAACGCCATCGCCGATACGATCGGCGAGGAGCTCTCCCGCAAGCATGTGAAGGCGGTCGTCGAACACCTCGTCGCTGTCGGTCACCGCGAGCTGAAGAAGGCCGGCGTCTTCGTCCTCCACGGCTTCGCCAAGTTCGTCGTCGTGAAGAAGCCCGCGCGCCCGGCGCGCAAGGGCATCAACCCCTTCACGAAGCAGGAGCAGACGTTCGCGGCCAAGCCGGCGAGCAAAACCGTCAGGGCGCGGCCGGTGAAGGCGATCAAGGACGCTGTGAGCTGATTCCGGCCCGACGTCCCAGGGCGAGCAGCGGCCGACCGCGCTTCGTCGCGATCTCGCCGAGGCATGCGCCCGAGCCGCGCGCGAGATCGCGGCAGGTCTGAGGTCGCGTGTCGTACGCGCTGCAGACGAGCTCGCCCGAGCGCTTTTCGATGCGCAGGGCGGCGCAATGGCCGTCAGCCATCCGCATGTACGCGCGATTGCCGTCGAACCGGACGAGCTCGTCGGCGCGTTCACCGAGACGCTCGTGATCATCGCCGGTTACGTGCACGTACGTTTCGAGCCGCGAAAAACAGCAAACTCCGCACACGAGGCATTCTGGAAGCGGCAACATCTCAGGTCACGGGACGCATCATACGAGGAAAAGGGAGGCGGGCTCGCTCGCAGCTGCGTGTGGCGAGCGACAGAGGGACGCACGCGAGAGCGAGGAGTCTCACGGTCGCGGTCATGGTGCCGCTGCGTCCGCGCCGATGTCGGGGCTCGAGCGTCTCCGACCCTCGAGATCGGCAGGGGGCAGGTAGCGCGGGTCCCCTCCGCCGGCGAGGAGCGCGGCGCCCGCGCGGGGGTGGAAGTCCGGTCTGCCGGGGTTGAGCCGCCACCAGTTGCCCTCGAGCACGACCCAGGGCTCGTCGCCGGCCCTCACGAAGCTGGACGCGAGCGACTGGCGCGTGACGCCGGTGACAGAGCCCGCGCCGTCGGCGAGCGAGGTCGCCAGGCCCTTCATCGCCGCGGCCGGCCCCTCGTAGCTCACGCGGTCGAGCACGTTGTGGCTCGCCTCGAAGCGCCAGATGCTCGTGTTGCCGAGCTCGACGGACGGCAGCTCGTCGTTGACGAGCACGTTGTTGTAGGCGCGCGTCTCCCAGCTCCCGTTGCCGACGAGCAGGGCCGCGCGGCCTTTCACCGCGGAGAGGACCGTGTTGCTTCGGACGATGTTGTCGGAGCAGCCGAAGATGGGCAGCACGTCGGCACCGGTCACCTCGGCCGCGGTCTGCGGGCCCGGCCTCACCGCTGCCGCGTCGAAGATGTTGGCGTTGTCCCACTCGGCGATGCCGGCGGAGTCGTTGCCGTAGACCAGATTGTTCTGGATGAGCGACTCGCGCACCCCGGCGAGATTGATGCCGGCGCCGCCGATGCGACCGTTGCCGTTGATCACGTTGTCCTCGATGATGTAGTTGAACCCGCGCCCATCCGGGAACGCGTTGACGCCGAAGCGCGCGGTCGCGACCGCGAGCAGGCCGAGCGCCCACTCACGCGACGGTTGCAGGGGCGGGTACGCGATGAGCGGGTGCTGGGCGACCTTCTCCAGCGATGCCTGAGGGTCCACGTTGACCTGGAGGCCGCTCGCGTTGCTCCTGAAGAACATGTTGCGGCGGATCACGTAGTCGTCCGAGCCGTCCGAGAAGTAGGCGGCGTGCTCCTTGCCCGATCCGGCGAAGAGGTTGTCCTGCACGAGCACCGTGTGGCTGTCGACGCTGGCGTCTTGTAGAACGTCACCGGCGTGGGCTGGGCGGCGGGGATGAATGGACGGGAACCTCGATGCGTCGTCGACAAGTCGCAGGCGACGTCGGTGGCGCACGCCACTGCGAAGGCCAGGAGCGGAGACAACCCTCGCGGAGCCATGGTGCTGGTCATCGTGTGCGCCTCGCCTAACCGCTACGCGCGGCGTGTTGGCTTCTTCTTCGGGCGCTTGGTCGGTGCGTTCCCTTCGGCAGCGACGGCCTTGAGCGCGTCCATCGCCGCGCGGATGTGTGCTGCGAGGTCGCGGGGCTTCCTCTCGTTGACCCAGCGTTCGAAGCCGATCTTGAAGACGGCGATGCCTACCTCGGCAGCGAGGCTTGCGGCAGGTTCGGGGACACTCCGCGCATGAAGCGCCTTCGTGACGGCCGTCGCGAGCGCGGCGAGCTTGATGAGCTCGCGCTCTTGGATCTCGGCATGGTTGGTGACGAGCGCGTACCTTGCACGCACGAAGCGGATGTTACGGCGGTCTTGGAGCTCGGCGCCTGCCGCCTCGAACGCAGCGACGACGGCCGCGAGCGGACTCGCCTCTCGGGGGCCGCCCTCGATGCCGTCGACGATGCTTTTCTCGAGCTCCTTCGAGCCGGAGAACAGCACCTCGCGCTTGTCGGCGAAGTAGCGGAAGAAGGTTCGCTCCGTGAGGCCAGCGCGCGCGGCGATCTCCTCGACCGTCGTGCGCACGTACCCGCGCTCTTGAAAGAGCCCCATCGCGGCCTTCTCGAGCCGTCCACGTGCGTCGGGTTCCCAGCGCGCCATCGTCTCCATGCTACCTGATTGCAGACACTGACATCACATGTTAGCCGTATGTCAGCATCTGACATCAGGAGGTTCCCATGCGTGTCTTCGTCACCGGCGCATCCGGTCACATTGGTCTCCCCGTCGTCCGCGATCTGCTGGCCGCGGGGCACAAAGTCGTTGGTCTCGCGCGGTCCGAGGCGTCGGCCGAAAGGGTCTCCTCGGCGGGGGCCGAGGTGCGGCGCTCCACCCTCGACGATCTCGATGGCCTGCGAGAGGCGGCTAGGAACGCCGATGGCGTGATCCACCTCGCGTTCAAGCACGACCTCGCCCTAGTGACAGGCGACTTCATGGGGGCCGTGACGGCCGATCTCCGCGCCGTCGAGACGATCGGCGAGGCGCTCGCGGGCTCGGAAAAGCCGTTCGTGAACACGAGCGGCACGATGCTACTCGCGCATAGCGTTCGCGGTCGCGCGGGCACCGAAGGCGACGAAGGGCAAGAAGGCGGAAACCCGCGCGTCGCTTCGGAGAAGCTCTCGCTCGTGTTCGCCAAGCGCGGCGTGCGCACCTCGACCATGCGTTTGGCGCCGACGGTGCACAGCTCGCTCGATCACCATGGCTTCATCCCGATGCTCGTCGCGGCGGCGCGCAAGAACGGCTTCTCCGCGTATGTCGGTGACGGTGCGGCCCGCTGGCCTGCGGTGCACACGCTCGACGTTGCGCGCCTCTATCGCCTTGCTCTGGAAGCGGCCCCTGCGGGCTCGCACATCCACGCGGCGGCCGAAGAGGGAGTTCCATTCCGCTCGATCGCCGAGGCGATCGGTCGTGGGCTCGGCGTGCCGGCGAAGAGCGTTCCGGCCGAGAAGGTGGGAGATCTCCTCGGCGGCTTTCTCGGCATGATCACGCAGCTCGACAACCTGACGTCGAGCGCACGCACGCGCGAGCTCCTCGGGTGGAAGCCGACGCATGCGAACCTGCTCGCGGACATCGCGGAGGGTCACTACTTCGTGTCGACGGGCCGGTAGCTGTGAGTAAGCGCGTGCCCGGCGGGGTGGTGCACAAGCTGCCCGCAGACCTGCGGGAGGCGCTGATCGCGAACTCCACGGCACTCGCTGCCTGGAGCGACATCACGCCCTTGGCACGCAACGAGTTTCTCTGCTGGGTCGAGGATGCCAAGCAAGAGATGACACGAAAGCGCCGCATTCGCAGGACCCAGGAGGAGCTGGAGGAAGGCCAGCGCCGGCCCTGCTGCTGGCCTGGGTGCAAGCACCGCGCGCGTACGGGTGGGTGAGCGCCCCCGCCCATGCCCTCGCTCGCGCCCTCACGCGAGCTGGAAAATGCGCACCGGCGTCTCCCGCCCTCGCACGAGCAGCGGCTCGCTCAGCGCAGGCGGGTCCTTCGACGAGCGGCCCCCTGCGCTGCCCCCCGAGCCGCGCCAGACCTCCTCGGTGACCAGCATCTGCGAGCCGAGCTCCTTGTTCAGCGCCTCGACACGCGACGCGACGTTCACGACGTCGCCGATGACGGTGTACTCCTTGCGCCGCGCCGACCCGATGTTGCCGAGGATCGCGGGCCCCGAGTGAAGGCCGAGCCCCACACGCGTCGGCGGGATGCGGCCCTCGGCGACGAGCTTCTCCACGCGCGCGAGGACGGCGAGCCCCGCATCCACGCCCTGCGTGCAGGGGTTGCCGTCGGCGACGGGCGCGCCGAAGACGGCCATGAAGCCGTCGCCCAGGAACTTGTTCACGATGCCCTTGTGCTCCGCGACCGCTTCCACCGCCGCGTCGAAGATCGTGTTGAGGTAGAGGACGACCTCCTCCGCGCTGCGCTTCTCGGCGAACGCCGTGAAGTTGCGGATGTCGAGGAACATCACGCACACCTCGCGCAGCTCGCTGCTCGCCTGCGCCCCGCCGGCCACGAGGCGCGCCACCACCTCCGGCGAGACGTGCTGCCCGAAGACGCCGAGGATGCGCGCGCTCTCCTCGAGCGACTCGAGGGCGCGCGTGAAGCTCTTGCGCAGCCGGCGCGCGACGAAGCCCGCCGCGACGCCCGCCACGAGCAGGATGCACGCCCGGGCGAGGTGCTGCGGCAGCGACGTGAGCACCGGCTCCTGCACGGTCGTGTCGAGCGGCCCCCAGAAGAGCGCGAGCCCCGCGTACTCGAGCGCGGCCACGAGGCCGGTGAACGCGCACAGTGTGAAGTCGAGGCGCAGCGTCGCCAGCACGATGAAGACGAAATAGAGGGCGGCGCTCGGCATCAGCAGCGCCTGGATCGGCCCGAGAGTCGTCGCGTAGAAGACGATGATCAGCGTGGGCAAGCTCGTCTCGACGAAGGCGTACCCGTAGCGGCGCGCCGCCGAGGGCCGCTGCCCGTTGCGGAGCATCTTCTCGGTCGCATAGAGCACGTGAAACTCGAACCCGGCGACGGCGCACAGAAATAGCCCCACCGGCGCCCGGTCGAACTTGCCGTGGAGGAGCGTCGTCACCGCCTCGGGGTACGCGCTGCTCACGGCGAGGAACGCGAGCATGGCGACTGTGGGAAGGACGGCCAGGAGCGTCGCGCGGAACCGCTCCGCGGCGAGGATCTCGCTCGCGAGCCGGCGCTCGAAGGCGTCGCGCGGGTTCTCGGCGGGCGGAAGGACCTCCATCGCAATGCACTATATCGAACGCACGCGCCGCGTGATGCGCCGGGGCCCCGGGCCTAGAAGCCCCCGGCACGGTTGTTGCGCAGTCGGCTCCCACGCGCCGGAAGTACGCCCGGTTGCGCGTCGGGGCCGGTTCTCCCCCTGACATGGCGGTCACCGTGGGGGTGACCTGAAGGATACGGAGGGTGCCATGAGAAGGGTTCTCGTTCACGCCACGATCGCGGTGCTTGCAGCGGCTTCCGTGCTCGTCGCCCCGCGGTCCGCGCGCGCATGCGGCGGGTGTTTCCATCAACCAGCTCCCACACAGGTGACGGTGGTCACCGGTCACCGGATGGCGTTCTCCGTCTCGCCGCAACAGACCGTGCTCTGGGACCAGATCGAGTACTCCGGGGAGCCCCAGGACTTCGCCTGGGTCCTGCCGGTCATGGCGGGCGCCCAGGTCCAGCTCTCGCACGACCAGTTCTTCGCCGCCCTCGACGCGCTGACCGATCCGGTCATCACGGGTCCCGACCCGCAGTGTGGGAGCGGCTCACCGGGGATCGGGTGCGGCGGCGCGTCCAGCAGTGAAAGCTTCTCCCCGGCGGCGAGCGGCGGCGCCGGGTCCGGCGTGCAGGTCATCAGCCAGGGCGTCGTCGGCCCCTACGACACGGTCACGGTGCATTCGACGGACCCCAACGCCCTTTACGACTGGCTCGCCGCGAACAGCTACGCCGTGGCCGCCTCGATGCGCCCCGTCATCGACGCGTACGTCGCCGGGGGATTCGACTTCCTCGCGCTGCGTCTCGCCCCGGGACAGGGCGTGCAGGCCATGCAGCCCGTCCGCGTCCTCTCGCCCGGCGCGAGTCTCACGCTGCCTCTCCGCATGGTCGCCGCCGGCGTCGGCGCGCAGGTCGGGGTCACCCTCTACGTCATCGGCGAGGGCCGCTACGAGGCCCAGAGCTTCCCGAACGCGACGTTCGACGACTCGAAGCTCCTGTGGCTCCATGCGCAGAGCATCTCGAACTACGAGCCGCTCGCCGAGAGCATCATGCAGGGCGACGGAGGGCGTACGTGGCTCACGGAGTTCTCGTCGGGGAACGCCGTCGGTACGCTCGCCTGCGGCGGCGGGCAGACCTATTTCGGCGGGACGCAGCCGCTTGCGAGCCTCTACTTCTCGCAGTGCCAGTGCACCGGCACGGTCCCGGTGCTCGACGAGGCGGGCCCCGGAGATGGGGCCGCCGGCGATGGCGGCGATCCGGGCGTCCCGGACCCGACCTCGTGCCAGAGCTACGACGACCTCGCGGTCGCCCTCACCGGCATGGAGCCGTCGGCCGCGTGGGTCACGCGTCTGCGCGCCATCCTGCCGACCGATGCGCTCTCCGGGGGCGACCTCGTGCTGCAGGCGTCCGCGTCGCAGACCGCGGTGTCCAACCAGCACACGGCGCTCGTCTACGACGATCCGACGTACAACCCTTGCGGTTCGAGCGCGGCAGGCGGCGGAGGGGGCGGTGGAGGGGGCGGCGGCTGCACCACCGTGCGCGAGGATCCCGTGGCGTGGAGTCGCTGGCTCGTCGCCGGCGCGCTCGGTCTCGCCGGCGCGGCCCTCGCGCGTCG
>Ga0182030_10022830_pt1 | contig 11624 bp, 13 predicted proteins | sample 812S3MmetaG_FD_121299 | JGI IMG/M metagenome (GOLD analysis project Ga0182030, IMG submission 121299) | Permafrost microbial communities from Stordalen Mire, Sweden - 812S3M metaG (Illumina Assembly) | ecosystem: Environmental > Terrestrial > Soil > Wetlands > Permafrost | place: Sweden... | reverse complement strand
CGAATTCTAAGAGATAGTTGATACCCAAAGACTTCAGAAGTAGAACGATGCCATTCAGGTTTGTTCTTTGGATTTCTGGAGTCGTACTTTCTTCCATCTCGTTCATGAAAGCCCATTTTGTGTACAGTCGGAAGCATTTCCCAGGCCCGACACGTCCAGCGCGACCACTCCTTTGGTTGGCTGAGGCACGTGAGCACGGTACTGCTACCAATTTCGACATCCCAGTGGCTGGATTGTAAATGTTCTCCTTGACGAAACCTGGATCAATGACATATACAATACCATCAATTGTCAAACTCGTTTCGGCGATATTGGTGGCCAGCACAACCTTGCGAGCGTTGTCTGGAGTTGGCTCGAAAATCTTAGCTTGCAGTTCCGATGGCAAATTAGCGTAAATAGGACAAACGATCAACTCTTTGACTCTGCTACCGAGTTTCCGAGAGATCTCTGTTATATTCAGCTCAGCCGCTTCGATTTCTTCTTGTCCTGTTATGAAATTAGCAGAGTTCATTGAAATAAAAAAGGGAACATAAGCAGACCTGTCAAGAAAACTAGAATATCGCCCTTTCCTTGACTTGTGTGGATTTGGAAAACAGTGGTGATTGCAGCAGCGAGGTAATTTGCTTCGGGTTGTGGTGTATAATGAATGTCGACGGGATACCTTCGTCCAGGAATGTTGAAGATGGGGGCATCGTCAAAGTATGTCGCAAACTTAGAAGCGTTCATAGTAGCAGATGAGATGAGTATTTTCAGATCTGTTCTGGCTCTTGCAATATCTTTTATGATAGCAAGGAGAATATCCGTGTGAACAGTACGTTCGTGTGCTTCGTCTATCATCAATGCCGAGTAACCTCCAAGGTCAGGCTCTGTCATGAGCTCTCTCAGAAGCATGCCATCAGTCATATATTTGATGATTGTCTTGTCGCTCGTACTATCCTCGAATCGAATCGAATATCCAACTTCGTTACCGACTTTGACACCCATCTCGTCTGCAACACGGGCTGCGACGCTCATGGCGGCAACTCTTCGAGGTTGTGTACATCCAACTTTAAGACCCCCTTTCGTGTAGCCTGCTTCGTGTAGGTATTGAGGAAGTTGGGTGGTCTTTCCACTTCCTGTCTCACCGACAATAACCAAGATCTGGTACTCTTCCAATGCCGCCAGAAACTGCTCTCTGTAGGCGTAGATGGGCAGACTTTTACGAGTCTCTTCCATTGATAGAGCTTTCTTTTCGGCGGCGTCCAGTTGCTGCGCCAAAAACCGTGCTTCCTTACTCATACCCTCACCTTCGCCTGCCAACCTCGAATCCATAACCCATTTGATACCCTGTTCTTCATCCAGAACATAGTCATATTCGCCGCCATCAACTCGTTCCGTGCTCTTGATCTGGGCTTTCGTTTTGGCGATTTGCTCTCTCTCCCATTCCTCATGCTCAGTAACGAACTTCTCCTGTCCATATTCGTCCCGATCAACATATCGTTTGTACATAGCATCTTCCTTTTTCTTCCTGTCGATCTTTCCTTTCTCCGTGATATAATCCTCCGGCATAGCGTAGCCATCGAGATGGTCATCGATCCGCAGTCGCTCTTCAGCTATTCGAAGCACCTCTCTATTCTTCGCAAACTCTGTTTTCTCCTTCTCTGAGAGCCGTACACCACTTCGCAACTCCTCCGTCTCCTCGGCAACTTGTTTCCGCAACAATGCAAGGCGTTCTGTCTCTCGTTTCTTGAGATACTCCTGTCTCGACCTTTCTCTCAGATCCGGAAGAGCCGCACTTCTCGCCGCGGCATCTTCAGCTAGAGCTCTCCGCTGCGCCAATATCGTTCCCTCCTTCGTAGACGAGCGGTCTTCCACAAGCTTTTTCGTCTTATCCGCATCCTTAGACAACAATCGTTTCGCAAATTCATCCCTCTCCCTCTGATCCTTCCTCCTCTCCCTCTCTCCCTCAGAAAGCCCCTCTTCCTCATCTCTCTCATGGTCAACTTTCACCCTCTTCGAAGCACTCTCCTGAAACTCTGGTTCCTCCTCAGAAACATATTCCTCATCTCCCCATCTATCCTCAAAATCGGCCTCGTTATCTCGTCTTCGGATCGTTTTCGAGCGATGTTCTGTTTCGCGGCGTGGTGATCGCTCTCGACTTCGTGATCGGTGCTTCTCGCGGCGTGAAGATGAAGATTTCTCACCATGTCGGCGCTTCTCCTTTTTGTTCTCTACTACTTTCGCTGGCCCTAAATCTTCCTCTTCCATGGGGAGAAGTGCATATTTTTTTGCGCCCATTCTGTAAGGTATGTTGACGCAGAAGAAGCTTAAGAATCTGATAAGCGTTGTTAGCATGATTCGGTGAGTACTGAACTTGGGAAACAAACATACAGAGAGAAGAAAAGAAACGAGGAATCAGACGAGATTTGTTCTTTAAATTTTCAGTCGTTGCCTTCTTTGGAGCTGTCGAGTGCGCTTTAGGTATTCCTCGCCAACCGTAAATTTATCCTTGCTCTAAATTCCGATAGAGAAAAGGTGCCAGGTGGTATCTTTGAAATGGACCCTCAGCTATTAATTACCATCTCCCACCATTCCTGTACAATTCACCCTCTTCCAATTTCCGACCTTCTTGTCTCTCATTTATAGCAACAGATGGTTCTTTACATCCCACTTATTTGAAGCATTGGTCTTTTTTCTATGCGGGCGCATCTCCGGCGCAATTATGTGGCTCCCATCTACTTTGTTCCTGCTGCTGTGCATGCTCCAGCTCGCAGCTTGCGCTGAAGATTTCTATAAAGTATACTCCAATTGTCCACCTATACCCTGGAGTCTACTAATTGGACCTAGCTTCTTGGGATAGATAAACATGCCTCCGAGAAGGACATCAAGCGTGCCTACAGGACCCTCTCTAAAAAATACCACCCAGATAAGAATCCGTACTACCTTCCTCCCCAATTCCAGAACGCAAACTAACGGCTACCTGCAGAGGTAACGAAACAGCCAAACAAAAATTCGTCGAGGTAGCAGAAGCGTACGAGGCTCTCTCTACCCCCGAAACCCGCAAAATCTACGATCAATATGGACACGAAGGGCTCAAGCAACGACAAGGAGGTGGCGGTGGCGGACATCATGATCCTTTCGACCTATTCTCACGTTTCTTCGGCGGCGGTGGACATTTCGGCCACCAACCAGGACAGCGACGTGGGCCGGATATGGAAGTACGGGTTGGTGTGCCATTGAGAGATTTCTATAATGGGCATTCGACGGAATTTGAATTAGAGAAGCAGCAGATTTGTGAAGAGTGTGAGGGCTCGGGAAGTGCGGATGGGGAAGTAGATACTTGTAGTGCCTGTGGAGGACACGGGGTACAGATTAAGAAACATATGCTTGCGCCGGGGATCTTCCAGCAGGTTCAGGTGCAGTGTGGAGAGTGTGGTGGGCAGGGAAAGACAATTAAGCATAAGTGTCCTGTGTGTGCGGGATCAAGGGTTGTGAGGAAGGTTAGCACGTTCCAGTTGGTGATCGAAAAGGGAGCCCCGAAGGGACAAAGAATTAATTATGAGAATGATGCGGACGAGAGTCCGGATTGGGTGGCGGGTGATTTGCATGTTACGCTGGTGGAGAAGGAGGCGAGCTTGGAGGAGGATAATGAGGGGAGGGTGGATGGGACATTTTTCAGGAGGAAGGATGATGATTTGTACTGGAAGGAGGTGCTTTCACTTCGAGAGGCATGGATGGGTGGTTGGACGAGGAATCTCACGCATCTAGATGGACACATAGTGCAGCTAAGCCGACAAAGAGGGGAGACCATCCAACCAGGGCAAGTCGAGCGAGTCGCCAGTCAGGGTATGCCTAAATGGCATGAGGACGGTGACAGCGTGTACCATTCGACCGAATTCGGGGATCTGATTGTGGAATACACAGTCGTATTACCAGACCAGATGGAGAAGCCAATGGAGAAAGATTTCTGGGCGCTTTGGGAGAAATGGCGAAAGAAGAACGGGGTCGATTTACAGAAGGATAGTGGAAGACCGGAAAAACCTACGATGCCAAAGGCGAAAGATGAGCTGTGAGGACTGTAAGATTAGTACAAGATACGTATTAGCAAAATCTAGAAATTTCATTCACTTTTCAGGGATAAAGTATGATTGTAGACCCTTGATTCCGTAATATTATGCCTAAATTCAAAGAGGGGGTATTTGACTCGAAAACTGATAGCGGACCTTGCAACTGCATTACCAACATGACTTGAAAGGACACCAGACGCCAAACATATCGTACAGGTATTAAGTATTCCAACAATGAAAATCCGTTTCGTCGACGACTGCGTATATCCTAGCGACCAAAGCTACCATAACTTCAATCGCCCACCCACCAAACCCTATCCCTACCCCTATCCCTCCCCTCCCTCACCCCCCTTTCATACGTCTCACCACCTCTAAACCCTACTCCTCCGATACCACTTGCCCCGTCTCCCTACACCATCCGTCGTCGCGCCCCTGCGTTTCTTATGGACAACCCAAACCCCCAGCAACGCACTCACTAAAAAGAAAATGCTTGCCAAAAAACAGAAAGCCAAATCAGCTTTAAACTTCGAGCACGTCGCTTTCCCGGTTATTCCGTGCCAATTCCAGATAGAACCGCAGTTCATAGGACCGATGAAGTTGGCGAGGAGACCGAAGGCGATCATGAAGAGGGCGAATAAAATGAAGTCGACAGGGTAGTGGATGAAGGAGCCGGCGAAGGGGAAGAGGAAGATGAGGGAGAAGAGGATGCCGATTGCGGCGACGACTTCGGTATAGATGAAGCGCTTTTTAGACCATTCTGATTGGTTTTTCTGGGTGTGGAGGTAGGCGCCTGTAAGGCCGGCGACGGTAGCGGAGAAGGCAAGCTGGTGGGTGTTAGTTGTTAGTGGGAGTAGGTTGGAAAAGTGAGCCTTACCTCGCCGAGGCGGAGGCAGAAGGAGAGGGCGTCGTCTAGAAGCATTGTGGCTGTTGATTTGATTGATTACTTGATTTGTGTGCTTCTGGTAGAAGATTGTTTAGAAAGTGTGAAACAATGAGTAACACTGCGAGACGATGCTCTGCTTTAATATAACAAACGAATATGGCTTTGATCACCTTATACTGGCAAAAAGAAAGAGCAGGTTAATTGACATGAGAGAAAGTGAGACTTCTTATACAAACAACACCCCACCTCAAACATGCAGCTTGAGGAAATGCCGAGCTTGCCAGCACAACATCCAAGATTCTCCAATGACTCAACACAGACCACACATTCGCATCCTGTATCACCAATTCTTACTCTCATCTGGATTTGAGCAATATCAAAAGCCAGTGAAGTCATAATAGCCAGGATATCCCGGGCTGGGCCTCCGCATTCCTTGATTCTGTGGCGCGGATACTCAAGTGTGGCTGTCTGCCGAACCTGAAACGCTTACCCCAGGTACAAATTATCCTATCAAAGAGCAAGCCTCGTCATCGTAAATCTAGGCCTGGAGAGGAGCGACAGCAAGGACAACTCAGAGAAGTAGAGATCAGACAATTCATGAACTATCATGTGAACATCATATGAGGATATAGCATGTTATTGGATCCCAGGTTGGAGAATCCGGGCAATCACAGACGGGAGCAATCACCACCTGACAAGCAGATCCAATTGAAAAGTTGGCGACTTGGCGGTCAATCACCAGAACAGCAGATATTGCGATGGTTCGACCACCGCTTGGAAAATTGATTGGATTATAGCCTTGGTATTTTCTTATGACGACTATTGACAGCTTTGCCAGAGTGGTTGGATTTGCGATTCATTCGCCAAAATGCATGGTGCTTGCGAGGAGAAAGTTGGCATGTCGTTGAATGAGCCCCTCTCGCTGCCAACTTTTTAGCGGTGGCTGGTGATCTTTTAGATTGTGGCTGACGACAACTTTGGATGATCATCGCATTTCTTGATTTCTCCCGCATTGTGTTTATGATCTCGTCTCCTTATTATTGCGAGCTCATCAGAAACGGTAGAAAATCTTTACCCATGTCACGGGAGGCTGATTTGAAATTAGGTCCAGTGGTGGCCTTGGAACAACAAATAACAGCCAAATCATATTTTATTTTTCTACATCACGCACCGCGTGGGCAAATTTGACACCTACCCTCTTCCCCCCGCTCTCCTTCCCCCTTTCTTTATTTGCCTATCTCTTCTTGTCCCTACTTACCTCTCTCTCCCTCCCTCTCTCCCTCCCTCTCTCCCTCCCTCTCTCGTTAGCTTAGGTATTTAGCTCCTGTTTAATCAAGAAGATCAGAACAACAAAGAAATATATGTCTCGCGTCAAAATTTCCTCTACGCAACAAACAACAACCACATACCCCCGAACTACCTATATAGTCTTCCTGTGTATGTAGATTCTAAAACCCAAGTCTAGAGCCTGTCGGAAACTTTGGATTTGGAATTATGACTCAGAACAAAATGCTGTATTTTCCGACTCTCATATTGGACTTTGGAAATTCAATCACCGAGCCTAGCTAATTCTTGCGGAAATATCCCAACTTTCTTTGCCACTTTTGAAAGAAAGAGCAGTGGTTAATCCTTGCACCTTACCTTGATTACGGCGGGGATGTGGGACGTCAAGATTGCTCAAGGAGCACAATAGCAGTGCAGAACCCAAAATCATTATATAATATGTTTTTTATAACAATTTCATTTCTACCTGATCAGAAGTCCAATCGCCACTATCTTTGCAGAAATTCTTCAACATGCTTATATATATTTCTCTTGTGCACGTTCGAGCACCTTGGCTCAAGAAATGCAAGCACACTCAGTCTTGGCGAATAAAAATTCCCCGCTTCACTTCGTCAAAGTTCCCATCACATGTGGGATGACCTGGTATGATGGCTCTAGAAGTGGTTGCTTCAAATCAACCTTACTCCAATGCCCTGCTTCTCTCAACCACTTCTCTGTATCTCTCGTGATCGAGCACCCACCAAGAAATGTCGGCCAGATCAAGTCGATCGTAGCTATATCTTACATTAACAAGAATTTCTAGAGGGGGAAAGACAGCTCACATTGATACAAAGCGACGAGGCCACCTCGGCGAGTGACGACATGCTCGTAGACGAACCATTTCCCACCCGGTTTGATGTAGCTGTAAAGATCGGAGATCATGTTCTTGGGATGGGGAACTGAGCAGAGACATTGGATCTGTAGGTCTCAGCAGAGCTCCCATATCGTCATTGATTCGAGTAAACAGCACGCTTAGAGTACTCACAGTCACAACACAATCTACCCCCTCCTTTTCGACCCACTTCTCGCTCAAATCCTCAATCCCTACAGGAACGATCTCGTAAACATCCTCCAAACCTGCATCTTTGATTCTCCGACGCAATTTGTCATGATGACCCCGGTTCGGCTCAACGCCGTAAATCTATATTTGGTTAGATTATTTTCATCTACTGCCAACCAGTTCTAAAACCAACGGTCCAACCAACTTACCTTCGTAACCTTTTCCTTATCATAAATCCCAGCCCACTCTCCACTCCCCGGCCCGACCTCCAACACCACACCTCCCACCTCCGCTAAAAGACCACCCATTTTCTGACCTGCTTGCTCTCTGGTTTCCGGTCCGTAAAGTCCCCAGAAGCGCGCAAACCAGGCATCTTGTAGTTTCTTCCAGGAGAAAAGGGTGGAAAACTGGAGGGTCAGAAGCAGGTGGAAGATGGTGGGAGGGAGGGAGAGGAAGGAGAGGAACATGAAGTAGAGGGGGCCGACGATATGTATAAAGACCTCTTTCGGGGTTTCGAACATTTTGCCGGTAATAGCGGTGAGGAGAATGGGGTCCGAAGATAAGGGAAAAGATAAGATAGAGATGGAAGTAGAAGTGGAAGAATGGTTTGTAGGCGAAAACGCGGGAAAAGAAAAAGGAGGGGAAACAAAATGCTGGGATGAGATAAGATATATAGTTCGAGCTAAAAATCCTCGGGTCAATGTGGTGCCGTATAGGATAAGAATGATGAGTCAAATTGAAAAGAATCAGCTGAAGTTCCGTAGAAGGTGTGAGATGTGTAGTAAGAGATAAGAAGGGTGGGTTTAAATCAGGGGCTCGCTAGTTCCGCAAAGCAGAGCAAATCCTCAGGCCGCGATTTTTGAAGCTCCAAAATTATTTGGAAATTCAACCCAAGCTCATTCACCAACAACCTTCCAAGAATTGCCGAAATTGAAAGGCTATCTACCTCGAGCCAGATGTCTGATATACAGTATCTTCAGCAGTATCTCCATCCAAATCATCGACCGTGATGGCACAAAATGGGTTGCCTTTCGGGGCACCACAAGATACCCCGCATCAGGATCCATATTCCACACCACTCACCAACACGGCCATGGACGATGATATTGAAGAACTCAATGAGTGGGAGTACGAGTACTCAAGTACCGAGACAGAGGTGAGCTTCTTAAATCTCGATTACTAGGATGTTGCAGCTAAATACCTATTTCGCAGACTTACTACGTAACTCTCGACCTCACGACGTCCGAGATTGCTAATATAGAGAAACAAGCGCGAGTGGATAAAAGCAAGAAAGTAGGCGTTAAAGAAGCGCTATGGACGAACCCCGGTATTCAGCGGCCCAAAATGCAAGCAGTGCCCCCGAAAACATTCAAAGCTGCAGAGGATGGAGAGGAAGATGTCACACCTGCGCCAGACGAAGAACAAGCGCCAAGAGACAAGGGAAAGCAGAGACCTGATACTGGAATCAACAATCCACACTCTCCAGAAGAACAGAGCGCAAATTTTCCAGTCGGTGGGCAGGACCAGGAGGTGCCCAAGGTACAAATACTCGACCTTCATACCGAAAATCCAGTTGTCTCATACAATGGCAGTCTGTTCTCCTGTCAATGGGCTTCAAACATCGGCACCGAGCTTCTATTCACCTCGCGCGACCGTAACAACCATCTGCCTGCATTACGCCATCTTCCTAAAGACGTGGATTTGCTCGCAGCGTCCTCGATACGCCTGATCTCCAAACCGGTAGATGCCCAGCCAAGGTTTGCCCATCGGCCTAAGCTCGCAACGTCCGACGTCTGGGTTGATCCATCAATTTCTATCCCAGTCGGAAAGGGGGCTAGCGACCAGCGTAAAGACCAAGCCCGATTCCTAGAGCGATTGACGGAAATTAAGGAAATCAAAGGGGAGACGGATGAAGTTACTATTAATGCGAGGAAGAGGAATAATAGGATTGGACTCAAAGCGCAGTGGGATAAGAAGAGGAACCAGGAGATGACTAGTCTAAAGAGGATCGTTGCGGCCAGGAGGAATAGTGGGGAAGTTGAGAAGGCAAGAGAGAGGTTGAGAGTAATGGAGGAGGAAGATTTGAGAACGAAGGATAAGACTCCTTTACAAGCGATTGCAAGACGCAGGTCGAGGAAGAAGAATGCAACGAATAAAGGCCCAACGAATCACAAGGGCATCAGGGAGCATAAATATCGACCGGATGCAATTTCAGGAGCTATTGGGAGAACACTTTCCGAGACACCTGATCTGGATGAAGATTGGGAGGGAGATAATGCTGAGGATGATGATTTGGAGATAGGGGTGATGGATCTCGCGGAAGGGCGCCAATTTGCGAATGAGGAACTGTATGACGAGGACGCTCCATTTGAGGAAGACGATACCCCAATGCAGGATGGGTGGCAGTAAAGCGTTGTTTCCTGTGTTAGTTAGGCAGTGAGATAAGGCAGCTCTCCTGAGTAACGCACCTCAAACATCGATAACATTCTAAAACGGCTCAAATTTCCATGCCCGCCCAGACATCAAAGGTGACACATTTCTGCTGATGCTCCCTTGATATCTCTCCAGCAATCCCAGTCACATCCTTAACCCAGGTCCACCACCCACCGCCTTCTTCCCTCATTTCTTCTCCACTTTCCGGCAATTTCAGCGCTCTCAACGCGTCCGTCCACTGCGCATGTCTTTGCATCCTCTCCCGCCTCAACATCTTCCTGACCCTAATCCGCTGGAACCTCACCGCCTCCGCAAAATACTCATTATTCCCCCTCAACCCCGCTTCAATAGCGCGCAATTTCTTCTCACCCTCCTTAAACGCAACAGTATCTGCTCGATCCACTTCATCACGTTCCTTTTTCTCGCGCTCCCTCCTCTCAACGGTAATGAACTTAAGCCCGAATTCTCCGCCCCAAACAAGCTTCGCGGATTTGTACATCCAGGGCCGCAAGAAGAGATGAAGTTCAGCTGAAATTGTTGAGGTCCATGTTTGTAAGAAGAGATGGAGGTCTCCCTCCACTGTTGATTCTTCGACTTGATATGATTCGCGGGTTTCTAGAGGGGCCTTCCCATGAAGGTCGTGATGGATGTTATGGAGCTTTTTGCAAGTTAATCCGAGGCATGTAGAGGACACCAGTGGAAGGTGACCAAAGATCTCGAGGTGTATTTCAGCCGGGAGGGTGACGAGTGTGGTCTTTTCACCCTTTTCTGAGTAGTTTGTTAGTTCGAAGAGGGATGATGGGGTTTGGACGTACGGTTGGGATTTGGAAAAGGGCTAGCTGTGGTTATGGTTGATGATGCCATTATCAGGGCTGCGGAATGTGATGTGGTAAATTAGATTGGTTGAGGTTGTTAGAGGCAATTTTTATTAGTTAAACGACGGGGTACCTGCTTGTCATGCTTAATTCACTTGCATGCCAGGTTCTCTATTTACTGTGGCTCCCTTACCTCATCGACTGTTCGAGTCTCCTTTTTCCCCTTGAAAATTACTCAACTATATCCCTGTTAAGAAACCGTATTTGCAAAGAACGATTTAGCCACAAAAAACTCTGCAATATATAGGAATGTTGAGATCAGTAGAGAATTGGGTTTCCAGAAAACTAGGCGGCATGAAATCGGTACGTTCACATATTGCGAAGAACCACAAGGAATGATATGAAAGCACCTCCGCTGTCGGCCTGCACGTTACTGGGCTCGTGCGAAAGATGTATCTGAGATACAACATCTCTACTGAGCCTCCTAATATAGTTTCCCGCCAACTCTCACCGCAATATAGCTCACCCCATCATATGATACCCTACTCCATCACGCCTTCAGTATCCTCCAATCCCAAGGCATTCATAAACTCTTCCCATTGCTTTATACTCGCCTCAGTACTCACCTTATCCTGCTCCCGTTCACGTATTCTTGTCATATAGGGATTTGTCAAAAGCCAGAGCGAAGCCCATACCTCATCCGTCCAGATATAATCCATCGAAAGATCATCACGTTCAGCAGCTCTCTCACAAAAGCTTTCTTCAACACTGCTCGACCAAAGCTGCATTTTTCTTATTTTCTCCTCCAATCGTAATTTCTCGCGCTCCTTCTTCTCAGCACTCATAAATGAGCGCCCCAACCTAAATTCGCCACCCTAGACAAGCTTCGCGTGCTTATACATCCATGTTCTCAAGAAGAGGTGATGCTCAGCTTTGACGAGGGTTCCGCTGACCAGAGCGCCATTGATGAAAGTACTGTCGATGAGAATCATTTCAAAGCTTTCGAGAGGTTTGGGGTTTCAAACGAGTTCGCTATGGGAGGGGCAAATGGGGCCATTATTAGGTTTAAATTGTAGATTGTAGTTTGATAGGCTTGCTATTGAATTTTTTTTTTGGGGGGGGGG
>Ga0182030_10022829_pt1 | contig 11624 bp, 9 predicted proteins | sample 812S3MmetaG_FD_121299 | JGI IMG/M metagenome (GOLD analysis project Ga0182030, IMG submission 121299) | Permafrost microbial communities from Stordalen Mire, Sweden - 812S3M metaG (Illumina Assembly) | ecosystem: Environmental > Terrestrial > Soil > Wetlands > Permafrost | place: Sweden... | reverse complement strand
TCTAGCCTCCCACTTCGAAATACATGATTTGACAGCACGCTCGATCTCGCTTCGAATATCGCGTGGCATTCACTAAGGTACCTCTCAGACCGTCTCGGACGTGGAGAACCTAGGCATCTCAAATCCAAACATGGGAGTACAGCATGGAAGGGGCCAGCGATGTGGGGGAAGTATATTCCTCACCGCCAAAACCTCCGCTGAACTCAGAGGTCTCATTGGCATCGGCCTGAAAACTCTACCTATGTTTACACTATGCATTGATGCATAGCATGCGCCCAGGAGGAATGGGATTGGTATTTTGAACCGCCATCGGGACGAGGCAAGCTGAGACTCAACTCGATCACCACCTTTCGCTTTCCTTTCCTTTTCCTTTCACATGTAAATGCAGCTGCGGGACGGGATCTAAAGAGTGATGCAACTTATCTTTCCAATCGGGTGATCAACCAGGCACAAATGCCACGTCTTTGGATGTGAGAAGGTTAGGCGTGCTAGGATTTTTGGTCCTTGAATTTCCATACGCGGACCCTTGTTCGCCTTGCGAATGTGCGAGGTCGTCCACAGGATCCAATCAGATTTGATGATCGATGCAAGGATTAGGAATTCTGTTGAATTGTTGGGAATCGATGCTGCTTTTGTGGAAACCTGATTGCCGCTCTAATTTCAGTTGGATCACGTGCTCTACAAGTCTAAAATGAGGTGGAATGGAAGTGCCATCCTGAGCATGACATGAGATTCAAGCTCTCTTCATAATTTCCAAGAACCTTCCATTGTCAGTACCGTATGCTATCAAAGCCATTCAGTCTCCAAAAAAAAAAAGAAGAATACATGTCAGCGATGTCCGTCGACTTGAAGCCGTCACGAGACTTCAGCCGCATTTTTGACCCCCGGGTTTCCCAGACGAGTTTTCCATGTGAGTTCACATGCCAAAGTCTCCCATCAAGTTTCAGTTTATTACGGCGTTGAGATTTATTCTTCACTCTTGTTCCTATGGCGCTCCCAAATGAGTTGTTACAGTCGCTTCGTGCACGTCAGTGGCTTCAGTAAGCTGACGCTCATGGTTGTAAAATTCCTTGGACTGTCACACATGGAATCTCAACCCATTTTGGATGTCAGTGAGCTTACACTATGATGACAATCATTTCATGGTAAGTTTTAATCACATGTGATGCATATATAGAGGAGGACCATTGAATACACAAGATGTTGATCCCTTACTATGGATACGGGAAGATGCGTTCTCACGTACTTGAGAAAGATTCGTGCATTCTATTTAACAGGTGATATACATTTTCACTCAGAATGCTGTTCTTTAAACGCCCGGCCCCATGCAATCCCAACCCAGCTTGATATTTGTACAGGCTAATTCGGCTTCCGAAGACGAATGGTGCCTTTAGCACCACATCACCTATTTCGGCCACTTCTTCCATCCACGACCATGACCTCTCTATAACAAGCATTAGTACCCAAAGTATAATCTTGGGCTCAATAAAAACGTACCTCTTTCCATGTCTGTATCATCTGCGGCATGTTCAGCATCGCCTGCCTTCGCTTCTCCAATCTGTCAAGTTCACCATCAGCACAAGTTACTCCTTAAAATTCCTGGATCAAGATGTCCTAAGCATAAGAAGACATCCCAAACATACCGTCCTTTCAGAGTCCGCTCCGATTCCTTTCCCTTCACACGCTGCCCAACACCAGTCCCCTTGACCCTAAGACCATTCTCCATTCTCTTTCGTAATCGTTCTTCCGTGCCTTTGACCGTATGTGGTAACAGTTCCTCTACACCATGTTGTCGTGCAAGCTTCACCAGATCCGCTTGCCTTCGTAATGAGAACACAGGATCGTGCCATCTTCCAGTAACAGGGTGTTTTTGAGGCTTGAAAGGGTTGATAGAACTCGATTCATCGATGCTTGCAGGTATTTGAGCTGCAGATGGAAGCTCGGGGGAGGATGGCGATGTGGTTGTAGGGTCGGACGGATTTCGAGGAGTCCGGCCTTTTGGGAGGATGGCTTGCGGAGGATAACGTGCGAAAAATCGTGTCAATCGCGGTGGAAGAGACTCTGCGAGCTTCACGTACTGCCTCGGTTTCATCGTCATACTGGAAGAGCCTCGTGGGATTGGTATAAGAGATAGAATGAGGTTGTTAATAATTTGATTCGGCTAATTTAAAAGCTCCACTTCCGAGCCTTTCAGCCTCGTCGATATACACCAATTCAAGTTACCATCTACCTGACTTGAGTCGACACGAGAGAGAGATATCTCGCCTTCACGTCAACTCCAATTTACCGAGTCGAGATGTCGAACTTCAGCAACGGCCATACGAGTGGCGATTTTTCAGTCCCTCCTCCTCCACCTCCAGATACTTTGGCACCTCCTCCGCCTCCCAGCACGTTTGCGCCTCCTCCTCCCAGCGATTTACCTCCCCCACCACCCTCAGATACTTTGCCTCCACCCCCAGAGGAGCCAGTCAAGAAGAAGAAAGGTTGGGGAGCCCCTCGAGACCGTGGACCTCTCAGCATTGAGGACATTCTGAAGAAAAAGAAAGAAGCCGATGAAGCTGCTTCGAAGGTATGTCTGCAATTCCACCAAAGCACATCTAGCCTCCATGTTCACAAAACATCTCTAGTATCTTCCGCTACATATACTGACCGTCTGATTCTGCAGCCCAAATTCCTCTCAAAAGCCGCGCGAGAAAAGTTAGCCCTTGAGAAGAGGGCGAAAGAAGTGGAAGAACAGAAACGCAAGCTCGAAGCCGACCAAAATGGGGGACAACTTGTCGAGAAACGGCACAGTGCATTTGGAAATGGTGGAGATTCCCAAGAAAGATCTGCACCTTCTGATCCCAAGGCCCGCGGCTCATCATCTGTACCTACTGGACCTCGAGCGATGCGGAGTGGCGATCCAGCACCACCCTCTGGACCAGGACGTAACGGGCATTCAAATCGGTCTGGAGGCGACATGGCACCACCAACCAGACCGGCTACGACATCGGGGAAAGCGTCCTTAGCTGGTGAAAAACGTCCCGCGAACGGTGAAGACACACAGGCTGCTCTTATACGGACACGTTATATGGGGGCGGAAACCAATCAATCTACATTTTCTGCGAAAAAAAAGCGGCGGAGAACGACGGAGAAGAAATTCAATTTTGAATGGAACGTGGATGAGGATACAAGCCCAGATTACAACCCTATATACACAGACCGTGCTGAAGCAACACTTTATGGACGAGGTCGATTAGCTGGATTTGCAGAGAATGTCGCCGATGAAAGCGCGCTGAAATATGCTAAAGCGCTAGAAGAAAGAGATGCAGAGGCAGGTGGTGCACGGGCGAGAGAGATGATGGAGATGGAAAGGCGGAGAAAGGAAGATGCTGGTGGGAGGAATTCTTTGGATAAGCACTGGAGCGAAAAGAAGTTGGAGCATATGCGAGAACGAGACTGGCGTATTTTCAAGGAGGACTTCAACATCAGCACCAAGGGAGGAGCTATTCCAAACCCCATGCGAAATTGGCAAGAGTCTAAATTGCCATCACGCCTACTTGAGATTGTTGCTCAAGTTGGATATGATGAACCTTCTGCTGTTCAGCGAGCCGCCATTCCTATTGCATTACAGAACAGGGATTTAATTGGTGTTGCTGTCACTGGTTCAGGTAAAACGGCAGCATTTTTGCTACCTTTACTTGTCTACATCTCAGAGCTGCCTGCTCTAAACGAATTCACGAAGAACGATGGACCTTACGCTATCATTCTTGCTCCAACTCGTGAGTTAGCTCAACAAATCGAGGTTGAGGCACGGAAATTCGCCACGCCGCTGGGATTTACTTGTGTTAGTATCGTTGGTGGTCATTCCCTGGAAGAGCAGTCTTACAATCTGCGGAACGGCGCCGAAATCGTCATCGCTACTCCTGGTCGTTTGGTGGATTGTATTGAAAGGCGTGTCCTTGTCCTCGGCCAATGCTGTTACATCATTATGGACGAAGCTGATCGCATGATCGATCTTGGTTTCGAAGAGTCGGTGAATAAAATTCTCGATGCTCTTCCTGTTGGAAATGAAAAACCAGACACAGAGGATGCCGAGGACGCACAGGCCATGAGTCAGCATATAGGAGGTAAAGATCGATACAGACAAACAATGATGTACACAGCAACTATGCCTTCGGCGGTTGAAAAGATCGCCAAAAAGTATCTGCGGAGACCCGCCATTGTTACCATTGGCAACATCGGAGAAGCGGTCGAGACGGTTGAACAACGGGTTGAATTCGTGGCCGGTGAGGACAAGAGAAAGAAGCGTCTCAACGAGATACTTGCTTCAGGAGAATTCCAACCTCCTATCATTGTCTTCGTGAATATCAAGCGAAACTGTGATGCTGTGGCACGTGACATCAAGCATATGGGATTTACGTCGGTTACATTGCATGGCAGCAAAACGCAAGATCAACGTGAGGCTGCTTTGGCATCTGTTCGAAGCGGAGCAATAAACGTATTGGTGGCCACAGACCTGGCTGGACGCGGAATAGACGTCCCCGATGTCAGTCTCGTCGTCAATTTCAACATGGCCACGAATATAGAATCATATCAACATCGTGTTGGGAGAACAGGTACGTTATTTTTGCCCTTGATTTGGAAAATCCATACTAATTTTCTTTGCAGGTCGAGCTGGAAAATCTGGTGTCGCTATTACCTTTTTAGGTAATGAAGATTCAGACGTGATGTATGATCTGAAGCAGATGTTGATGAAGAGCTCAATATCTCGAGTCCCGGAAGAGCTGCGGAAGCATGAGGCTGCTCAGCAAAAGTCGGCGAGAAGTGGCGGTGGTCAGAAGAAAATTGAAGATTCTTCCTTCGCTGGAAAGGGTGCTGGTTGGTAGAAAAAGAATAGTCAAGTACAAACACATTTTCAAACTTTGAAGGAATCCTAGCAGATTACACTTTCTATTCGTTTGTGGCAATTGCTCGAGTGACTATCAGCGAGTATTGAAAAGCTATTAAATTAGTTAGCTTCTTGATTAAGCAAGCTTCATTCCACCCTTTGCTACCATTCTTCTCGACTCTTCATTTTGCTAATAATACTACATCTTCGTTCTTCCTATTTCCATCCTTGCCTGATCCATATATTAAACACTACACAGCATACAGATCAGGCGGGTTACATGGAGTCATTAGTTCACCAAATAGGAAGAATCCCATCCATTGGATTTTCCATCATTGTCCGATCCGCCCATCGGACAATACACAACATATAGATCGAACGGATTACATAGAGTTATTGGTTCATCAAATAGGAGAAATCCTATTGACTGCATTTTCCAAGGCCGTCTAGTCAAGCAAAAACCCTCGGGACAGAAGCGGAAGGAGCGCTGAGAGTGTATATGGGTGCCTTCCCTTCCCTCATCCACCGAAGCAAGTATTAGCCTATTTGACCTCCCTTCCTTTGCTTCATCAGCAGCAATCTTTTATCGAACTCTGCTTGTTTTCGTACTTCACAGTCAGACCAACTTCATCTACAAGAAGAATGTCTACTATGTCCTACCTATTATTCTAGAAGTTCGAGGATAGCTTCCAAACTATCGAAAATAAGTATAATGATACCCAGAAGCAGATCAAAGAGCATGAGACAATGATCGAGGAGTACCAGACGAAGGAAAGGGTCAAAGCGCAGAATAGTAAGAATGATCAGCTATTTAGATATTCTCTACTGATATAAACTGCAGAATTATTGGCGGAGATGGGGATATTGAGAAAGGAAAAAGATGAGGCTGTAAAGGCCATGCAGGAGGAGTAGACTGGGCGATTGAATTTACTAGTAAGTCATGGATATTGACTTGCTCGGATATTGTATTAATATGTTTCACAGTGATGTCAGAGAACATGAAGCAGATTAGGGCAGTTCAGCATGGGATTTAAGATGATGGTTTTCTACTGCAGATTTCGATTCCGCGTTGGCCATATTTAGACCACCATCTTTCAAACAATCTGCATCCTATTTTGGACCTGACAAATTAAGGCCCATTTGCATATACAAGCCGACCATAACACTTCAGTATCTAAAGTGGAATATCGAAGAGTCTCAACGCAGCGGCTCTTCTTCCTGACATGCCCCAAATACTTTTACACGGCACCACACAGCTCCAACTCTCGAAGCCCTCCAACCCTCTGATAGAACCATCGAGATAAGAAAGAAAATTTCGGTCGTTTTCCAAGAAGTCCGGACCTAAAGATCCAAGCGCTTCCACCAATCTCTCCTCTATCTCGAAAGCCAATTCCGAATAAAAAATCTCAACGACCAGTTGTATAACTCCTCCAAAGACACATGAGCAAATCACCCATTCACCCTCCTTCCCCCAACTATCCAGCTTAAAAACATCAGTCACAAGATTCCAAACAGCAATTCAAAAACTCACCTTTACCTTTTCCCCCACAATCCCCAACTGCGCATGCCACTCAATCTCACTCCGGCGGGGCAAACCCTCTACCTCACATACCCACATCGGTGGCGCCTCTACCTCTCTCCCCTTGTTGCACTCCACAATCTCCCAATCAGGCAACACACTCTCCTTCTTAAACCCGCCATGATTCTGCATCTCCGCATAATACCTCTCTTCCCATAAATCTCTTCCCTCTTCCACTCCTTCCTCATCATCTCCTCCCCCGCGATCATGCGCTGCCACCCACGCCCTTACCGCCACCCCAACTTTATCCTCAATTTCATGTGCAGGTGTTCGAGGTAAATACGCAACCGCGTTGGTCCACCACCGTACATCCATTTCCCTTCCTATGCGCCACAGATGCTGAAGTGCCAGCACAGCTTGTAATTTAAACCCGTCTCCATCTCCGGTCTTGGGAACAGGCAACGTCATGGAGGAGGGAATAAGAGGTATTTGACCCGCAACATTGACCGTCCATATTTGCCCTTGTTCTTGGTCTTGGTCATGAGATGAGGGCAAGGAAGGGATAGGGGTAGCGATGGCTTGAGAGTAAGGACCAATGTTTGCGGGGGCCCAGTAGGAGCGTGATTGTATGTGTAGCGCTTTTCGGGATTGTGGAAGGCGAGAGGCCTGGGGGGTAGTGAGCTTTAGATGGATAGCGATGTTGGTGTTTGGGGGAAGAAGAGGACCGAGGGAGATGGTGATGCGGGAAGGGGGGTTGGGGTGCGGGAAGAGTTTGGTGTAGATCTGGTGGGGTGTTAGCTGGATAGATGGAGTTGGGGATGGACTCACAGAGTTGATAGTGGTGAAATCATCTATGGAGCGGAGGAGGATGAGTGTTGATGTTATGGAGGTTGGTTGGAGTGATGATTGCGCCAGGCGCTTTCGGATTTCGGTGACAATTTGTAAGGTTTCGTCGGCAATGCTGGATGTCGGGTCTGAGGATGGTGCAAATATGGTCCAGTAGGTAGAACTTGATGCTGACTTTAGGATATTTGATGTCTGAAAGCTGCAGCCAGGCACAGAGGGATAAGCCGGAAGTGTGACAGCTGGCAGCTTCGAAGATCCGCTATCATCGATAAGGGAATCTAGAATACTCTGAAATTTCCCCTCAAGCATGTCTGGAATCCGACACTTCATCTCCTCTGGAAATTCAGCTGTTTTCATTACAACTCTGGCTTCCAAGATACGAAGCCAAGCAGAACCACCTCCTTCTCTCACCAGCCTCCTATCTTTCTCTCGAACCTCAATTCTTCCCTTGAATAAACTTGTTGGCCCATTAATAACCAAAGTCTCAAATTCTCCTCCCTCACCTAACACAGCTCCATCCCCATCCATCCCAAACCTCCTCATCGCTTTCTCAACCCTCCACGTCGTCACGGCATCAGCGACATTCGCCCACAAGAAACTCTCATCCAACCCACCACTCGCCACCTTCACGATCCGCGCGTCAAGTCCCACAGCTTGCATATCCTGCAATAGCGATATCTGAGTTGCGGGTGGGAGGGCCGGGTAATTCCAAAGATAAGAAAGAGGAGTGAGCCCTAGTCGTAACGCCACGGATTCAATGCGTGTTCGTTGATATGTAGAGAGGATAGCGCCGGTGCTGAGTGCATTCGTCTCTGGATGCTCTTTCATAATTCTTCGCAAAAGAGGAATTAAAGATTCAGTCTCATCTTCCTCCTCACCATCCTCAATTTCCAAGTTTGCTTCAGCATTTGAGGTTGTAGAATGAGAATAACTCATTCCCCTCTGCACGGCACTCCCCACAATCTCCTGCCTATACAATGGAATACCCAACGCTTGCTCATACAATGGAACCGCCGTATGACCTACAGTCTGATACATGAAACTATTCAGATCATGTTCCTCCTCATCCCCCACCTCGGCCTCGCCAGGCCCATTTTTCGCACAATGCGTAAATGCAGCAGGGTACAGGTTTGCTAAGGCAACGATTTTGTGCCCATTTTGGAGGCAGTGAAGCAGGGAATAGAAACTATCTTTGCCGCCTGAGATTAGGGCGATGATGTTGAGGGATTCGGTCATGCCGTGTGAGGCTGAGGGCTGAATGAGGGGTATTGGTTTGAGGGAGATTCATGCATGAATTTAGTTGCCTGGACTGTAGAAGACCTTGTCTTTTGAGGAAGAAGATTCTTCAGTGCGTCAAGGAATTTGACTGGGTTAGGGAAGTATTTTTTATTTAATTGTAGTTTGTCCTTATCGCAATTTGAAATCGCAATTTGAAGTATAAGCAGGATTATTTAAGTAGTTTGATGGGGGGGAGGGAGGTGGGGAAGGACTTAGTTTAGGATAGCTATAGACCTAAGGTATTGGCATTTTTGTATAACATAGTACTATTATCTAGATCTAGAGACTCAGGAAGAACTATAAGGCTGTTTGAATGTACATTGAACTTTATAATGTTATGATGGCGTAGTTGTTGGGCATTTTATGAATAAATCAAATCACATTCTAAATGTCTGCAGAGTTTTAAAGCATTGGACATCACATTCACTTAATGACTAGGAACTCGAATATGTTTAAATATCGATTCTATACATTTTGGGCAAACCGTTGGTATACATTTCGTGGCCAGCACAATTTGAGCTGGCGGCCGAAGAAACCGAAGAATAAAAGTGCAAAAGCAACGAGGAGCGGTCGGCCAGCTTCCACCTTTATTACAACGAATGTAAGAAAGTAAAAGCATCCATCCACTTCATACCAAATACACGCCTCCGCCGTTCCCCTGATAATCCGTCATCACGCTAAATTGGCACGAAAGTCTTGAAAGGAAATAGAATACAAGGAAGAGAAAATCATAGCGAAACAAATTGACAAAATACAATGGCTTTTGATTCCACCCCCATTCATCATGACGGCGTGTCGAGACCGGTATCCCTAAAGACCATCCGCGTAAAAGGTAGCGGAGAGCCCATTATGAAGTTGAGTATACTCATGTTGGGTTCGTGAAGTTCGTATCGGGACATTGCTGCTCTGCCGGAAAATATGCTCACTCGGAACGCTTGCGCTTCTTGCGACCTTGGCTGTCACCATCCGAAGAACCCGTGTCACTGCCCGATGCTGCTGATGCGACACCGAACAGAACAGTGCCTAATGAATGGATATGTTCTTGATCGCTTGCAGATTCCATGTGGTCGGCAGGTAGCTCACCGTCCTCCAAAACACCCATGATGATGGCACCGCTACCGTGAGTACGAGCGTGCTGGGAGAGGTTGTCACTTCGCGAGAATTTCTTTCCGCACTCGTGGCACTCGAATGGCTTGTCGTGAGTGTGGAGGGACCGGTAGTGTCGCTTGAGGTGTTCTTGACGTCTGAAACGGCGGTTACATTGATCACATACAAAGGTCTTGGATGGATCCTCGGTAAGAGATTGCTTTCGGCCACGACGGTTAACAGGAGCTTGAGAAGGTGTAGCACCAGCTTCGGAACCTGTACCCATAGCATTATTCGCCGTGTTGGTCTCGGATGAGCCAGATTGACTTGGTGCAGTCTCTTGTTGGGCTTGGTTGGCGCTCTCCTGAGCTGGGGACCCAGCGGCGGCGTTCATTGGGACGGTATACTTTCGGGAGCGGACAAGGTCGTCGAATTCAGAGCTGTCCTCCTCACAGTGAGCCTTCTTGGATTTCTTGGCGCGCTTCTCCTTCTTGTTTGCACTCTCCGAACCTGAAGCAGGTGGGCTTGGCAGGCAAGCGACGGCGAACTGCTCCGAGTCCTCGAAGTCCTCGAATTCCTCGAAGTCGTCCTCGCTGATGAACGTTTCGTTGTCGAGAGATACCAAGTCAGCTCCAGTTCGTTGTCTTTTGTTTCCGAAAAATTGGACGTTCTCGGTGGCTGGGAAATTAACGAGACCGTTAACGAATTCGTCTTCAGAGTCGAGATCAGAGAATTGATCGAATGTTGGCACACCGTGGTTGTGTTGAGGTGCGGTGAAGTCGAAAGTATTGTTTGTCTCGACAGCCTTGGGGAATGTCTCCCCCCCTAGCATATATCTGTGTTCTTCGTCGTCACCCGCACAAAGTGTTGGCAGAGCAGGAAAGTCTGCAACAGTCTTCAAAGCTCGAGGTGGATTCTGGATTTGACCGTTACCAACCGTAAGGTTTCGCGGATCGCAGGTATCGAAATCTTGCTCGGAAATGACAGATCTTGGATAAGGGGAAGGGGAAGGAGAAAGTGAGGGACAAGATGTCGCAGAAAGGAGCTCGCTAGTGTTATTGCTCATAAGCGAGGTTGGGTGAATGAACACTGAGAAATAGCAAGCGAGTCAGTAAAGTTTTAACTATTCCCACCATTCATCAAAAGTATCAAATTGAGACGAATATCAGATAAATATGAAAAATAGCACAGTGGAGGTCGACTTGATTGTACAAATGTACGTACCTGGAGTCATTGGTGGTGATCCGCATCGTGCCCAATCGCCGCCGGCCAAGTTCTCTGACTGAACCTCGCCCTCGCATCCTTCCTTGACTCCTTCGAATCCTCCGTAGAATACGGTGTTCATGGGTGTTGGTAGAACATCAGGGCTGCTTATGACGCTTCCAGATGCAGACAAAGGTGGAGTTGACGGGTAGTAATACATGTCACTTTCATGTGCATTGGATTCGATCATCAACCTGGGAGCGTGGTGGTCCTGGATCAAGATGGTGGGCCTCTGGTACATTGGACGTGGAGAAGCCACTGGGGTCATATTGGCAGGAAATCCAGGATGGAACATTTGCTGAGGCATCTGAGGTTGCGAGCAAGACGAGTTGGGCCTAGAGTAGATTGGGGTCGATGGCATCTGCTGCACATGTTGATGGTAAATTGGGATTTGCATATTGTTCGGCTGTTGTGAGAAATGGCCGTGTTGACGGGTGTCTGCCTTCGGGTCTGGGTTGTAGTAGAAGAAGGGTGATTGTCCCATTGCCTGAGGGTGTGGGTATGAAGAGTCCATGATGAGTATGGTCTGCCAAACGTCAGCTGAACCCTCTAGGTAATGATTGTGCCGATAACTCGACAATGCACAAATGCGTACCGAGTTCCGAGTGTTGGATTGGAATTTAGTTGATTAGAATACGGTTTGAAACGTTGTTTGTATGTTGGCGTGTGATACCGAGGGCTGGAAATGCCAGAATATGCTGATGGTAAGAAATTGGCTCGTAGAGAGTGACAGGACAACAGTTTTGAGTGAACAAAGACTGT
>Ga0182030_10022827_pt1 | contig 11624 bp, 8 predicted proteins | sample 812S3MmetaG_FD_121299 | JGI IMG/M metagenome (GOLD analysis project Ga0182030, IMG submission 121299) | Permafrost microbial communities from Stordalen Mire, Sweden - 812S3M metaG (Illumina Assembly) | ecosystem: Environmental > Terrestrial > Soil > Wetlands > Permafrost | place: Sweden... | reverse complement strand
GCCGACATCGGGGAGGTCGCCCTCCGCCGAGAGGAGTCTGCGCAGCGCGGGCACACCCTCGTAGGTATCGCCGCGGTGCAGTGTATGCTTGCCGAGACTCGGCAGCTGCGTGAGAGTGCGGTCGGCGGCCAGATCTCTGTATCGGGCGAGGGCCGTCTCGAGCAGCGCATAGTGATAGAATTGTGGCTCCGCGGCCGTGATGACCTGGCGGGTATCGGCAGCAGAAACGAGAGCCGCGACGCTCGCTGAGACATCCAGGTCGGCCCGCGCGGCGATGAGCTCGAAGCCCGCGCTGCGGGGGTCGATACGGCCGTAGTGCAAATGACTGATGAGGCGTACGGCAGCTTCGGTGAGTAAGCGATCGAAACGAGCGTAATCCTGCGCAGGCGATGCGGCGCTCAGCCGACTTGCCATCCCGGACAAAAGATCCGCGGCATAATCTTCCGGTCGCAGGCCAAACGCATCGGCAGCGCGCAAAATATCCATGAGATCGGTGGCTTGCTTGGTGAGAGAGTTCTGCGTGCTCCATAGCAGCGCTGATCCGGAACGGCTGTATACCGACCGAACCAGGCCCGATTCCCCTGTGGCGGCGGTGCCCGGAAGGCGGTCCGCGCTCGCTGGGTCGGATGCCGTGCTCGACGATGTATCTTGCGGATCGCCGCGCAGGGCCGACCGGGAGGTTGCCGAGGATGCCTGGCCCGGCAGGAGCAACACAAAAAGCAGCAGGATCACGCGGTCGTCTTTGCTCATCGAGCCATCCTATCCGAGATGCTCTTGAGAGGTAATCATGGAAATCTCTGAGGGGACGGTCATGCCGTCCGCGTATCCGCAGGGGTGGGAGCGTGCTGCACTCACTCGCGACGGGATGGCATATCGCATCCGTCCTATTCGCGCCGACGATGAGGCTCGTGAGCGCGAGTTCATCATGGGTCTCAGCCCCGAGTCGCGATACATGCGCATGATGTACATGATGGCGGAGCCCTCGGCCGATCTTGTCGCCCGATTCGTTCACGTCGATTACCGGCTCAACATGGCATTCTCGGCAATCGCCGCACAAGGGGACGATGAGCGCATCGTGGGCGTCGCGCGATATGCGACGAACGATGCGGTGGAGATTGAATTCGCCGTGGTGGTGGCCGACGCCTGGCAGCGGCGGGGTGTCGGAAGCGCTCTCACGAGCTTGTTGTTCGACTACGCCCGCGCGCAGGGAATCCGTGCACTCGGCGCGCGCATTCTGCATGCGAACCGGCGGATGATCGAATTCGTGCGCAGGCTTGGAATGAGCCTGGAGCGCGTTCCCGGAGACGCTACCATTCTGAAAGCGTCCTTGGAACTGTGATCAGGTGTGGTCGCTTTACCCGAGCGTGCGCGGGCCGCCTAGGTACGCATTAGTACGGATTGTGGCCGGGCGACAGCTTAGCGAGAATGGCCCCTGTGTGACCATGCAGAGGGCGAATCATGAATGGTGGCGCTGCCGGGTTCGACGCAGTTGTCATCGGATCGGGAATCGGCGGTTTGGCATGCGCCTGTGCGCTCACCCGCAGCGGCCGTAAGGTTCTGGTGCTCGAAAAGCACTTCGCCGCCGGCGGTCTCACCCAAACCTTCAAGCGGAACGGATTCACGTGGGCGGTCGGGCTGCATTACCTCGGCGATATGGGCGAGGGATGCTCGGCACGTAAAATCATCGATTGGCTGTCGGGCGGCGCCATTCACTTCGCGCCCAGCGGCCCCGTGTACGATACCGTACATCTTCCGGGCGGATTCGAGTTTCAGTTTTCCCGGCCGCAGGCCGCCCTTGTGGCGGAGCTCAAGGAGCGATTCCCGGCGTCCACGCTCGAGGTCGATGCATTTTTCGTCGCACTAGAGCAGGCGGAGCGCGCGGGGCACGCGATTTTTGCTGAGCGCGCGATGCCCTCTCTCCTCGGCAAGACGACCCGACTGATGCATCAATCACAGATCGATAAATGGAGGGCAGGACGACAGGTGAGGTGCTCCACGAGATGATCGGTGACCCCTATCTGCGCGCCGTCCTCGCCGCCCAGCGCGGCGACTACGGTCCGGATCCGTGCGAGTCGAGCTTTGGCGCCCTCGCCACGGTCATGCGCCACTATATGCAGGGTGCTTATTTCCCTCTCGGCGGAGCCGAGGCGATTGCCGCAGGCCTGGTGCCGGTCATTGAGCAAGGAGGCGGGGAAGTTCGGACTCGAGCGCCCGTGGCCGACATCTTGATCGAGAACGATGCAGTGAGCGGCGTTCGCTTGCAGAATGGCACGGAGGTGCGGTGCTCACGGGTAGTCTCCGACGTCGGAGTTCGCAATACGATCAGAAAGCTACTACCGCCATTCGTCGGCGAATCCGCATGGGCGCGCACGCTCACCGCGCTGCGGCCTTCCGCCTGCCACGTGGGTATGTACCTGGGGTTCGACGGAGACATTCACAGCCGCGGTGCGACTAGCTCAAATCATTGGTTCTATGAGTCACTGGATATCTCGGACGGCGTGTGGCGGGATCCCGGACATCAATTGTCGGCGCCGGCGCTCTACGTTACGTTTCCCTCGCTCAAAACGCCCCGGGGAGACAGGCCGCCCGAAAGGCCTACGGCGGAACTGGTGACCTTCATCGACTGGAATGTCTTTGGTCGCTGGGAGAATTCGCAACCGGGAAAACGACCTGCGGATTACCTGGCACTCAAGGACACGATAACGGGCTTGTTGACCGCCCAGTTCGCGCGTCACTTTCCCGCGCTCGCGCCGCTCATAGTGCAGACGGAGTTGTCGACTCCGCTCTCGAGTGTCGCTTTCACAGGCGCCGAACACGGCGGCGTCTACGGCCTAGAGCCGAGCCCACGCAGATTTCTGTGTGCTGCTCTGCGCGCGGAAACGCCGATGGCGGGCCTGTATCTGACCGGACAGGATGTCGGCAGTCCGGGGATTACCGGAGCGATGATGGGAGGCATGCTCGCCGCGGCCGCTCTCGAACCGAAGGTGTTCCAAAGAATCGCAAGAGCGTAGGATGATGGGCAAGGCTCCCATGAGCCGCCGGCGTTAGGGAAAACGCCGAGTCCCTTGTCGCGGATGCGGGGTCTGCCCTGGCACGCGCACCCCACGCGCTCAAGTAATGCCGCCGGTCGCCGATTTTCAAAGGGTCATCCGGCCACTTCAGTCGGCAGCATTTTTCATGGATTCTTTCAAATCGGCAGGAGGTGGTTCGATGACAATGCAGCGCACTTCGACCTCCCTCTCGGCCGTGGAAGGCAGGCCGCAGGCGAGTTCCCTTTTCGCGATCATTTGGATCTTCGCGGCCATCGTGGTCTGTCTGCTGCTTGTCGCGAATTTCAGCTTTGGTTTGCTGTCGTCGGCGCGGGCGTATGTCGGCGGCGAGGGCCTTTGGTCGAATGCCCAGAAAGACGCTGTCTTCCATCTGCAAAGGTACGCCGGCAACCGCTCTCCCGAGGAGCTGCGCAAATTTCGCGCGGCGCTCGCCATTCCGCTGGGAGATTTCGAGGCCCGGACGGAAATGAACAAGGCGAATCCGGATCTCGCGAAAGTGAGGCGAGGATTCATCGCCGGAGGGAATGATCCGGACGACATCGGCGACATGATCAACTTGTACCGCAGATTCGGATCGGCGGCATTCATGCAGCGCGCGATTCACGCCTGGGAAGGGGGCGACCGCCTAATCGCACGACTCGAGAACGCCGGCGACTCGATGAGGCGTGAGATCGAGTCGCCCGTACCGCGTGCCGAGGCGGTGCAGTCGCTGCTGGTCGAGGTCTCGACGATCAACGAGAGTCTCGCTCCGGTGGAGAACCAGTTCGTCGACGCGCTGGGAACCGCCTCGCGCATGACCTACCGGTCGCTGCAGTTGGTCATCCTCGCCGCGGCCCCGGCGCTCTTGCTATTGGGGACGGTGCTGGCACTTCGCATACTGCAACAGCGCAAGCGCATGGAGGATCGGCTGAGCCACATGGCCCTACATGATGATCTGACGGACTTGCCGAATCGAGCGATGTTGAACCAATACCTCGCACGGGCGCTCGTGCGCCAGCGGCGCTCCGGAACATGCTTGGCGATCCTCTTCATGGACGTCGACCGCTTCAAAGTGATCAACGACTCGCTGGGACACGACGTAGGAGATGAACTGCTGCGGCAAGTCGCCGATCGCTTACGCGCCCGGTGCCGCGAACGCGATACGGTGGCGCGGATGGGCGGGGATGAGTTCGCCCTGTTGATCGAAGATCCAAAAACCATGATGGAAGTTTCGACCTGCGCGCAGCGCCTGGTCGAGGAAATGAGCGCGCCTTACATCCTCAGGGGCAAGAATTGCCGGGTCACCATCAGCATCGGCATCAGCATATTCCCAAGCGATGGCAACGACTCGCTCGCGCTGCTCAAGGCGGCGGATGTCGCCATGTATCGGACCAAGGAAACGGGCCGAAACAATTATCTTTTCTACTCCCCGATGATGAACATACACACTCTCGAACGCCTCGAGCTCGAGTCGGATTTGCGCCAGGCCTTGGAACGAGGAGAATTCCTCCTGCACTATCAGCCGCAGATCGAATTGGCGACCGGCAGGATCACGACCGTCGAGGCGCTGCTGCGGTGGAAGCATCCGCTTCGAGGCATCGTTGCGCCGAGCGATTTCATCTCGCTCGCCGAGGAGACGGGACTTATCGTACCCATCGGCGAATGGGCGCTCGCGGCCGCCTGCGCGCGAACCAAGGCATGGCAAGACGAGGGGCTGGCCGGCTTGAAGGTGGCCGTCAATCTCTCGGCGCGCCAGTTCGCCGATCCGATGCTGCTGCCGAAATTGACCCGGATCATCCACGAGAGCGGGCTCGACCCGTCGAGTCTGGAGTTGGAGATCACGGAGAGCCTGGTCATGTCCCACGGTGAGGGCGCTGCCGCGGTGCTCGAGAGCCTAAAAGCGCTTGGCGTTCGGATTGCGATGGACGACTTCGGCACAGGCTATTCGTCTCTCGGCTACCTCAAGCGCTTCCCGATCGATACCATCAAGATTGACCGCTCGTTCGTCCGGGATATCGCGTCCGATTCCGACGATAAAAAGATCACCCGAGCCATCATCGCCATGGCCCACAGCATGAGCCTCACCGTGGTAGCGGAGGGCGTGGAGACCCCCGAGCAATTGAGGTTTCTGCGGGCGCAGCACTGCGATGCGGTGCAGGGGTATCTCTTCTACCGGCCCCTGGCGCAAGAGGACGTGGCGGATGCCATCCGCCTCGATTGGCAAAATCCGGCGGCGCGCTTCGCCATCCACTGCTGACGCCGCTCCGGCACCGCCCTGACTTCGCGTGCTGCGGTGCCGCATCGCGGCAGCATATCGCGTAAGATCGGAAAATCGGGGCCAACTGCCGCCCGCAAGAGCCTGTTTCAATTGAAACGGACGCGTGACTCGCTGACATTACCCAGTGGGGGGCTTGGTGAACTATCCCGGTTGCGCAGGTCGCCAAAAATGTAGGCGCCGCGGGGCGAGATCAGAACACCGTGGACATCATAATTTACGAGGAAGATCATCTCACACGCGCCTTGCTGCAGCAGTGGCTCGGCGAGGCGGGATATCGTGTGCATATCGGGATGTCTTGCGATATGGATCTCGTTGGGCCGGCCGATCTCGTCATCGTCAACGTGTACATGCCGAAGCATGCCGGCATGCAGTGTATACGGAACATTCGATCGGCATTTCCGGATACCCCGCTCATCGCGATCTCGGCTCAGTTTCGATCCGGCTTGTCCGCGGCCGGTGCGACGGCGCAGACTCTCGGTGTTCAGCAGGTCATCGCAAAACCGCTCCTGCGTGTCGATCTGCTGGAAGCGGTACGCGCTATAATCGGAACCCCGGATTAGTGCATGCAGCGATCCTTCGCGCCAAAGTCCTCACCGAGGGATCGTGTTGGATACGGCAGTGAGTCGATCCGATTCAATCGTCTGCAGCTCGGAATCGTCGCGCTGGGCGGACTCGCCATCCTGGCCTTCGACGCCTCGTCCGCATACGACGCGTGGCGTTCCTATCGTTATTCGGTCACGGCCACCGAGCGCGAAATCGGCAACGTGGCGAACGCGCTAGCCGAGCAAACGGCATGGAGCGTGCAAGCGGTCGACCTCCTATTGCTCGACACCGCGCGCTGGTATCGCACCGAAGCGCGCAGTATCCCTTCCGAGCGTCTCGACGCCGCGCTCGCGATTCGCACCGCCGGGCTGCAACAGGTGCGCCGGGTGATGATTGTCGATGCGCAGGGCACCCCGCGTTACCGTTCCCTGGGATTCTCGCTGCCGAACCTCAATGTCTCGGACCGATCATACTTTATCGCTCAGCGGGACAGCGCCTCTGCGGGTCTCTTCATGAGCGAGCCGTTGGTGACGCGTTCGGAAGGCCGGGCCGCCGTGGCATTTTCCCGTCGTCTCGACGACGAAAGCGGAAACTTTGCGGGAGTCGTTACAGCGACCGTCGATCTCGACGATCTCGACCAATTCTACCGGGCAACCAACCTCGGAATGGCCGGCGCGGTTCAACTCGTGCGCGAAGATGGCACTCTGCTGGTGCGAAACCCTTCCACACCGAACGCCATCGGGCAGAAGTTCCCGGCGCTCGCCGCGTTACCGACGGCACCGGCCGCACGGTTCTCAAATCCGATCGATGGAAGCACGGATTTCGTCGCGGTGGCTCCCGTCAGGGGCACCCAGTTGAGGCTCTCGGTGACGCGCAAGGCGGCGGTGGCATTGCAGCCGTGGCGCGATGAGACAATCCGGGTCGCTCTGCGCATCCTCATCATCACGCTGCTCGGCGCATTGACCATCGCGGCGCTGTTGCGCCAAATTAGGCGGGTCGCGGCCAGCGAGCAAGCGCTGCGGGAAAGCGAGGAGCGCTATGCGCTCGCAATGGAAGGCGCGAACGAGGGCCATTTTGACTGGGATGTGCCGTCCGACCGATTGTTCCTATCGCCGAAGATGAAGACCCTCGGCGGTCAAAGCGCGGACTACGAGATGCGCTCGCGCACCGATTGGGTACGGCACACCCACATGCATCCCGAAGACGCGTCACGCTTCGAAGCCGCCCTCAAGGATCATCTTGAAGGGCGGACGCCGAGATTTGAGTGCGAATATCGCATCCGCCATCCCGACGGCGATTGGCATTGGCTCCTGGCGCGCGGCCGGTGTCTGCGCGACTCGTCGGGCAAGCCGCTGAGATTCCTCGGCTCCGCCATGGATGTAACCGCCCAGAAGCAGGCGCAAATCGACAAGGAACAGCTGGAAGCCCAGCTCCGGCAGTCGCAGAAGATGGAGGCGATCGGCACGTTGGCGGGCGGCATCGCCCACGACTTCAATAACATCCTCGGCGCAATTCTCGGCTACGGCGAGCTCGCGCAGCAAGCCGTCGCCGAGAACAGCGACGTGCGCCGCTATGTCGACAACGTCATGCATGCCACCGGACGCGCGAAGCTGCTGGTCGAGCGTCTTCTCGGATTCAGCCGCAGCGGGCTCGGCGACCGCGAGCCCGTGAACGTTCGGTTCGTCATTCTGGAGACGCTCGAGCTGCTCGAGGCCTCGCTGCCTGCTGGGATACGTCTCGAGAAAAGGCTCGACGCCGGTAACGCGGCGGTGATCGGCGACGCGACATATCTGCACCAAGTGGCAATGAATCTTTGCACCAACGCGATCCACTCCATGGAGGCCGGCGGGACTCTCAGCGTCACCCTGGAACGCGCTCAGTTGAACGAGCGGCGGACCGTTTCGCGCGGCTCGCTCGCTCCGGGCCCCTATGTGCGTCTAACCGTGGGCGATACCGGGGCCGGTATTCCGCCCGCCGTGTTCGATCGGATCTTCGATCCATTCTTCACGACCAAGGGGGTCGGCGAGGGCACCGGCCTCGGACTCTCTCTCGTGCACGGCATCGTGACCGATCTCGGAGGAGCGATCGACGTCAAGACCCAATTGGGCGAGGGAACGACGTTTGAGATTTGGCTGCCGGTCGCGGGGGAGATTGCCGCGCCTGCGATCGAAGCCGACCGAACTTTGCCCCGCGGAAACGGCGAAATCATCATGATCGTCGATGACGAGTATCCGTTGGTTGCGCTCGCCGAGGAAATCACCGCGCAGATGGGATATGAGCCTGTGGGCTTCGACTCGAGCCGCGCCGCGCTCGAGGCCTTCCGAGCCAAACCAGACGGCTTCGACGCTGTGCTCACCGACGAGGCGATGCCGGAGCTTACCGGCACCGAGCTCGCGCGAGAGCTGCGGAAGCTTCGTCCCGACATGGCGATCATCTTGATGACTGGTTACGGCGGCGGAAAGGTCATGACTTCAGCCGCCGAAATCGGCCTCGCCGAGGTGCTGCGCAAGCCTCTGCGCCGCCACGATCTTGCCGAATCGCTCGCTCGCGCTCTTGATATCCGATCATCGAAACCCTGAGGTGGTAGCCATGTCGGAGGCCGTTCTTTCGCATATATTGGTGACGGACGATGACCCGCAGATCCGCGCGCTATTGGAAGAATACCTCGCGGAAAATGGGTTGCGAGTGAGCGTCGCATCGAGCGGCAAGGAGATGTCGCGAATTTTAAACGACGAGGCGATCGATCTCATCGTCCTTGATTTGCGGCTCGCTGGCGAAGACGGGATGGCGATCGTGCGGTCGCTGCGCGATGAGTCATCCATACCCATCGTCATGCTCACGGGGGTGCGCGACGAGGCGGACCGCGTCATGGGGCTCGAGCTCGGCGCCGACGACTATCTCACCAAACCCTTCAGTCCGCGGGAATTGTTGGCGAGGATCCGAACGGTGCTGCGGCGCGCCAAGAGCACGACACATGGTGCGGCGCCCGCGCGGGAGATTCGCGCGTACCGGTTCGCCGAGTTCGAGCTCAACCTGCGCACTCGGCGTCTCAAACGCGACGGCGGCGCGCCTGTCGTTTTGACGAACGGCGAGTTCAATTTGCTGGCTGCGTTGCTGGCCGCGCCAGAGCGAATTCTCACTCGAGATCAGCTGCTCGAGGCGAGCCGGGTTTATGACAACGAAGTCTATGACCGTGCGATCGACATTCAAGTGCTCCGTTTGAGGCGCAAGATCGAGCGGGATCCTTCGCAGCCTCGGTACATCGTGACGGAGCGGGGCGCAGGCTACATCTTCAGCGCTCCGGTCGAAGTCGTGTATTGACCATTCCCGGCGGCCGCATAGATGCTTTCGCGGATTTCAAGCGAAAAGAACAGCGATCGCGGGCGTTTCAACGGTAATCGCGGTGACATCCGCTGCCGCGGCTGCCTGGGTATTTTTGTAAGAAGTTGTTTCTCCACTGACGCGCGGCGGGTCGTGCGTCTCCACGCCGCGGAGGTTGACCGATGAGTATTTCATGTCGAGGCACACAATTTTGGATCGCGATCGCGCTGTTCGGCGGCTGGTATGCAAGCAGTCCCTCGGCATTCGCGCAAGGCACGCTGACCAAGGCGCAGTCCGAAACCGCGTCCTGCCCGCGGGATGACAGCGGTTTGAAGTTGCCGGCCGGCTTCTGCGCCACGATTTTCGCCGACGGCATCGGCCACGCTCGCCATCTGGTCGTTGCACCGAACGGCGTGGTCTATGTCAACACGTGGTCGGGCCGATATTACGGCAACGACACACCTCATGCGGGCGGCTTCCTGGTCGCACTGCAGGACACCACCGGTGCGGGTAAAGCCGACGTGAACGAGCGCTTCGGTGAGACCGTGCAGAGCGGGGGTGCGGGCGGCACCGGCATCGGCCTGTACCATGGCGCCTTGTATGCCGAGATCAACGACAAGATCGTGCGTTATGAGCTTCCCGCCGGCTCGATCGTACCCAAGGGACCGTCGATACCCGTCGTGACGGGACTACCGCTCGGCGGCGATCATCCGATGCACCCGTTCGCGATCGATCGCGATGGGTCGATGTACATCGACGTCGCCACCGCAACGAACGCCTGTCAGCAGCAGAACCGTACCCCCAAATCGCCGGGCATCAATCCGTGTACGGAACTCGAGACCCGAGGCGGTATCTGGCGCTATGACGCCAACAAGACCAACCAAGCATTCTCGCGCGCCGAGCGCTTCGCCACCGGGATTCGCAACGCGGAGGGTTTCGGGATCGATGCCGCGGATCAGATTTTCGTAACGCAACACGGACGCGACCAACTGCACGCGAATTGGCCGGATCTTTACAAACCCGAGGAGGAGGCGACGCTCCCGGCCGAAGAGTTGCTGCGTTTGACGCAGGGGGGGGATTACGGGTGGCCGGAGTGCTACTACGACGGCGGGCAACGCAAATTGGTGCTCGCACCCGAGTACGGCGGCGACGGAGGCAAGAAGGTCGGGCCATGCGCGACCAAGAGCGCCCCGCTCGCCGCGTTTCCGGCGCATTGGGCGCCCAACGGGATGGCGCTGTACGACAAGCAGCAGTTTCCGGCTCGCTATCGCAACGGCGTGTTCATCGCCTTCCACGGATCTTGGGATCGGGCACCGTACCCCCAGGGGGGCTACAACGTGGTGTTTCAAGCGTTGGCGGGCGACCACGCGTCGAGTCAGTGTGAGATATTTGCAGACGGGTTCGCAGGCCCGGTGAAGGCCCCTGGCGGAGCCTTACACCGTCCGTCCGGCGTCGCGGTCGGACCCGACGGTGCGCTCTTCGTATCCGACGATATCCGCGGGCGGATCTATCGCATCGTCTACCGCGGCGGATCGGACGTTTCCGCCGGCGGCGCAAATGTCACACCCTGCCCCAGCGCATCGGCGGCTGCCGGCCAGATCAGCGCGAATGACGCCAAACCCCCGGAAGGGACTCACCCCGATGCCGGCACCGCCGACGCAATCGCGAACCTTCCTGTTCCGGCCGGTGCGACCAAGGAGATGGTCGGACTCGGTGATCGCATCTTCCACGGTCAGGTCGGCGCAGCGACCTGCACCGGTTGCCATGGCGCAGACGCCACGGGAACGCCTCTCGGCCCCAACCTCACCGACGCTCACTGGCTGTGGGGCGACGGCAGCTATGCATCGATCGCAAAAACAATCACCACCGGCGTGCCGCAGCCCAAACAATACCGCTCTCCCATGCCGCCGCTGGGGGGCTCAGAGCTCACGCCCGACCAAGTTTCAGCGCTCGCTGCCTACATCTGGGCCCTGAGTCACCGCTCGCCATGACCGACACGATGAACCTTGACATCGATCTCAGCTCGAGGGAATGCCCATGACCACGATTCGAATGTTCGCGTTCGTCGCCGCAGTGCTGATCACTGCTTTCCTGTTGCGCGTAATCACGGACGGAACCTATTGAGCAGAACGACGGCTGCGGTCGCCGCCGCGAATATCCCAAGCCACTATTGATAAGACCAATGAGGAGCGCCAATTCCATGTCAACGTCCCCGAAGATGCGGATGCCGGCCGTCGAAACCGAATTCGTGCAGCTCCCGAAAACTCAGCTCAAGGTCTCGCGAGTGGCACTCGGCACTTGGGCGATGGGCGGCTGGATGTGGGGAGGAACCGATCAACGCGAGTCGGTGGCGACGATTCACGCCGCCTTGGACCAGGGTATCAACCTGATCGATACCGCACCGGTCTACGGCTTCGGGGTGTCCGAGGAAATCGTGGGAGCCGCGCTCAAGG
>Ga0182030_10022826_pt1 | contig 11624 bp, 9 predicted proteins | sample 812S3MmetaG_FD_121299 | JGI IMG/M metagenome (GOLD analysis project Ga0182030, IMG submission 121299) | Permafrost microbial communities from Stordalen Mire, Sweden - 812S3M metaG (Illumina Assembly) | ecosystem: Environmental > Terrestrial > Soil > Wetlands > Permafrost | place: Sweden... | reverse complement strand
GCACGATTGGCTCGGGGATGGGGGATGCGCTTTTCCTATTCAATATCAGCCGACCTCGCAGGCTGACTGAACTTAACAAGATCAGCTAAATGGCGTCACGCACCCTTGCCGAAAACTCACGCTCTGGCAATTTTCGCTAAAAGGCGCATCAACGATTAGGTCATCATCATTGACCAGATCATAGGCAATCAGCCGAAGAAGAGAAATCACTTATTACAGGCATGGAACGCGGGTTTGAGCAATGTGGTGCAGCCGTGAAAAGACATATTCATTACTGATGAAGAAATGACAAAAAGCCTCAGTGATTTTGCTGGTTACCGCTGCGGCGATCTTGGAGGATAAGGCCCGAACCACCGGAGGGCAGGCCACGTCGATCAATGTGCGAACGCTCTTAGAGGCAGGCGATTGCACAGTACAAATTCGCCGAAGCACCAGCTAGATAATTCGTTTCAGGATATTGCCTTCGATCAACTTCGATGCAGCCAGCTTTTGATCGATTTCGGTCATATCAGCGTCCGTCATTTCGCCCACAAAGGCGAGCAGCCCTTTTCCAGCCTTGTCTTTGAGCAGTTCAATTGGCTCAATACGAACCTCCCGTAGAGATATAACCGTAGCAACCGGGAAGCATTCATATTGTCCTGGACTGATACGAAACACATCTGCATCGAAATAACGTGATCTATATTTGTCAATTTTGCTGGTAGGAATTAACAGAAGGGCCTCATCCTCGTGCAAGTCCTTATTCAAGACCACAGCGAATTTGTTCCGCACATCCCGTGCGGGATCGTCACACTTCATCTGGAAACGAAGGATGGCTCCACGCTTATAGTTGCCTTTGAAGTAGAGTTCTACAAGCGATCTATCGCGCGCCATGTTGGGCCAGACCGCTGTCACCGGCTAGTATCGCGTTGAACTCATCCCGCTCTTTTTGCTCTTCCTCAATCAACGCAAGCATCTCTTGGCTTTCGGCAGGTGCGCCCTCAAAGAAAAGCTCATAGGGGATGGGGGCGCGGCTGCCAGGTGGTCTTGTGGCGTTTGGAATTGTCCAGGTTGGTTCCAGATGCGTGAGATCAACTAGTTCGCCCGCGCTCTTTGAGCCGTACTTTGAGAACACATTCGCAAGCACTTCAATCTCGGATTTAGAGAATACATTTCCATCAAACCCGCTCTTGGCTACAAAACGCGGATAACCACGAAAGATGGGGTGCTTGACCGATAGAACTGCTTCAAACTGGCATTCGTCTGAACTATCCCCTGTAATTTCAGACGGCTGTATAGCCTCATTCATCTCATTCAATGAGAATGACGGCACAGGCCCTCTATCCATGCAAAAGTAGACATCACCGAGAATCGGCCTGCCGTATCGCAGAAGGTGTTCTTTATCGGCGAAGTAGAGGAGCTTTGCCGCTTTCAGCTTTGTGAGGTCAGAAACGCCCTTCGCCGAAAAAAACGCGATGGAGTGTACCAACTTCTGCAAGTTGAAAGAAAAGCGGATTTCAGACATTGGACTCCAAGCTGCGTGGCGGGAGAGGTCTGTGCCTGATCCACACAGCTTCCTCACCCCGATTATCGCCCAATTTGGGTGTATACACCAGCCAAAACCTGGTTTTAGCACAAAATCAGGAATGCGATTCGAGCCTTCCTGTTCCTGTACATTGTGAATTCAAGCACTTGCGCCCGCCCTTGCAAACCGGCTTTGGGTATCTCATCCCACGTTCACCGGCACCAGCGTCATCGTGTCATTTCCGAAAATGTCGATGACCTTGACGGCTACGGTGTAGCGGCCTGGGCGGTCGTAGGTGTGGACCGGGGTGATTAGCTCCAGGTTGCGGTTCTGGCGAGTGCGGAAGCTCTGCCACTCGTTCTCAAAGATGTAGCCGCCCGTCCAGTGCTCCTCGAATTGCTGCAAGGCAAGCTCGGTTTGCGGCGGCTCCAGGCCCGGCAGGGATGCCGTGCCGACGAATCCGCTTCCTTTAGGGACTCGGATGATCTCGCGGCGGCTCATGTAGTCGAAGTCCACGGCCCAATAGTCCACCCAATCGGTCCAGTGCTTGGTCAGCCGCTCCTTCTTGACGATGCCGTCTTTTCCTTTACTCGCCTTGTAGAGCTGGCCCTGGTCGCAGAGTACCTCGCTCTTGCCTTCTTTCATGGCGGCAATGGCGGCCTCGGCTGCGCCCTGAGTGTAGTAGACGGAGAAGTCGGTCAGCTCGATCTGGACGGCGGATTTGTTGCGCTTCTCATAGCGCGGCATGGCTCCCACAAAACTGATGTCGAAGAAGACCACCTGGCCCCGCTCCACGGCGCGCTTGTCGAAGACTTCTGGCGGAATCTGCTTGGGAGCCAGATCAATGCCTTTGCCGCGTGCCTCATCAAGCACGGCGGGAAAGAGGCCCATTTCAAACTCGAAGGCCAGAATATCCACGCGGGAGACGCCGCGCTTGCGGCTCTCCCGGATCACCTCTTCCACAAACAAGCGGCCCACGGGAAGATTGATGGGGCCAATCACCACCAGCCGCCCGTTGCGCGCCCCGTGGAAGAATCCGTCTTGCGCCTGCCCGCCTTCGCTGCCTCCAAAGGGCGTGGCCTTGTAGGCGCGCAGAATCAACTCGCGGAACTCGCGCTCTTTCTGGGCCAGCGCCTCTGCCTTTTGCGCGCCGGTCAACCGTCCGCCGATATGCAAATAAGCCTGCCGCTCATAGCGGCCCAGATTCAGCACCTCAAAGGCGCGGAAGTCCTTGCCCGCCGCCTTGAGTTCCCGCTGAACTCCAATCAGCCGCTTGCGCGTGGCGTGAATGCCGAACTTGCCCAGATCGGCGCAAATCCATTTCCGGCCTAGCTTTTCGGCAACGGAAGCAGTTGTGCCTGAGCCGCAGAAAAAGTCGGCAACTAAATCGCCTTCATTGCTGCTCGCTTTGATTATGCGATCCAATAGAGTCTCTGGCTTTTGTGTCGAGTAACCTGTTGCCTCGATTGCTTGAGAATTCACTTCAGACACATCAATCCACATATCGGTGATTGCCTCACCCTTTGCTTCGTCTAGGAATCGAATCAGGCCGACTTTTCCAGACGGATAATCATAAATTCTGCCGCGAGTTCTAAACTCTGCAATCGATTTCTCCGAATAGTCTCCAATGTTGTCAATTCGATAAGGGCGACCTGTCGAATCTTTGTAGGTAAACTTACTTTTTATGTACTCCTCGCTATACGGCTTGAACTGAGGATTCCATTGATAATCACTGTTGCGTGAGTAATAAATAATCGCATCCGAACTCTTAGCATATTGCCTTGAAATCGCTTTTGCCCCGCGTGGAGGCTGCCGTTTCCATCGGATTTCATTACGATAATTCTCAGAGCCAAAGACTTCATCGAGCGCAAGTCGCAAAAGGCTGTTGAGCCTCCAGTCGCAGTGCAGGTAGATACTACCGTCCTTGGCCATCAAGTCGCGCATCAGGATGAGACGTTCATAGATCATGGACACGAAACTATCCGCGCCCCTTCCCCATGTGTCTCTGTATGCAATCTGTTCCAATAGATTGGGCTCCTTGTGAAAGGTTTCCCCGCCAATCTCAATATCCATGCTGAAATCCGCGCCCACGTCAAAGGGCGGGTCGATGTAGATGAGCTTGAGTCCGCCCGCCTCTACAATCTGCTGGCGCAGCGCTCCGGCCTTGAGTGAAGAGAGGATGAGCTTGTTGTCTCCCCAGATGAGCTTGTTGGTCCAGCCGTGCATCTGGCGGCCCCGGCTGTCGAAGAGGTCTCCCTGGGCGCGGGTCTCTGCGCGCGGCTCGTCCACGTGCTCCAGCGTTTGGAAGGGCAGTACCGTAGTGCACACGTCGCGGTTCTTGCCGTTCCAAACCAGTTCGACTTCGCGCTTGTCTTCAAACAGGATGAAGCGATACTTTTCCGGCAGCGCCTTGCCCTGCTGAATCAGGGTCACGAGGTCGCGCTGTTCGGCTTCGCTCAGTTCGTAGGATTTCTTCTGTTGCGCCACTCTAGCTCTCCTGGAAATCGCGGAATGCGCTCACCAACCCGGCAAACGATTTGGGCCTGTGTGCTTGGAAGCTCTCCTGATCTACATACACAAAACCCCACTGCGGGCCGTGGAGCGGGACGCTGGCCTCGGTTGCATCGACGCACCATTGGCGGAGACGCGCCATTTTCTGAGGCAGGTCCAATTCTTCGCGGCCCTTTGTCTCGACAATCCACACGCGGCCATCCGTGGTACGGACAATGAAGTCGGGCGCATAGGTGGATAGCTCCCCGTTCGCCTTGACGTAATCCAGTTTGAAACCTACCTGGACGTAATTCTTGGCGAAAGCTTGCACATCGGGTGTTTGATTGCTCTCCAGGAAAGCCGCAAACTCCAGTTCCAACCCGTCCGCATTGGCCTCGCCCACGATGCGATTAAAGACAGACCGTTTGGCGGGGAGATAACGGCGGGGATCGGTGCGGAAGGGGTGCGTATCGCGCAAGCGGATATGCCCTTCAATACGCGATGTGCCGTGTTCCTGGATGGTGAGCGCGTTCATGGCAGTGCGGAAGGTATCAAAGACCACCTTGCAGACTTCTGGCTCTGAGAGGTTGCGCAGAATCACAGGGTCTTCAAGGTCAACGGATCGCTCGAAAAGATGATCGCGGAGGAAATCGCGCACTTTCGGGTAAAGCTCTTCATATCCGCCCACCAGACGCAAGTCCTTGAGAAGCTGGCGCGCGAAGAATGCAACTACAGAGCGATAGTCCGCTGGCCCGGTTCCGTCCAGCAGAATGGTGTGATCGACTTCGCCTTCAAGCATGGTCTTGAAGACGATCTCGCGGGTCTCTTCCGGCGTAAAAGGCTTGACGGGCAGCTTTGGATTCCCGAAGGCTGCCGGGTCAAGCTCTGAGAGGTCCCTATATTCCCGGCTGAAACGGCGGGAGAGTTTTGGGATGGCAATGTCCAGGGCGTCAATATCCTTGTCTGGAGAGTCGTTCTCGACTTCAACGGTAAGAGAATCTTTCCGCTCCGCTCCCGCAGAGCCGCCCATCGGGACATGCTCAAACTCGACGCCCTCATTCTGGATGGACTCCACGAACTCCATGAAGGGGGGTGTTCCCATAACTGAGACTGTTTCCCTCTGGCCAGTGCCAAAGTACATGCGGCGCAGGCCGCGCCCCAGCGTTTGCTCCGGCAAGATTTTGCTATCCGCTCCGTAGGCACGTAGCCCAACAATGGTGGTGACGTTGCGCACGTCCCAGCCTTCCTTGAGCATGAGTACAGAGACGATTGCCTTGTAAGGGGAGTTCCAGGTGTCGATTTCGTTCGATTGCTTCCGCAGTTCTATCAATTCTGCTTCGCTCTTGCCGCTTGCCGCTTCGGAGATTTCGCCGTTTTGTTTGGTGTGAATCACCAGCACAGCGTCCTGTAATTCGGGGCAAATCTTTTGCAGATATTCGCCTACTTCGTCGCAGTTCCGGGTATCGTCCACCATGACGAAGAGGACGGCCTTCTTGCCCAGCTTCTCATGCTCCGCATAACTCTTACGCCATTCCTCAATTCCCAGCCGTAAATAGTCATCGTACTTTTCCGTGATGAGCGGGCTGGTGTGCACGTCAAGCCTGGAGCGGCTGGCCTCATCCGGCAAGACGGGATGCTTGACCACGTTCTGCGCGATAGCCTCCACGAGCGGGTAGTCACTGACGGTTTGCACAAAGATAGCGCCATTGTTGTGGCGCGGCGTGGCGGTCACGTCAATCTGAATCGTGAGGCTGAGGTCTTTTTGCAGCAGCCGATGATGAATGTCCTGGATGCACTTGAACCAGGCCAGCTTTTCATCGTGGATGTGGTGGGCCTCATCGTTGAAGACGGCGAGTTCGTCAATCTCGCGCACAATCTCACCAAGATCGACGTTGCTGTCGGTTGTCTTGCCAGCGGGCCTGTCGCCGAAAGGAGACAGGAAGTAATTGCGCAGATCGTCGTCCTCAAGGGACGGCTCCTTTACGTCCCCCAGATAGACGCGGTGAATGTTTGTGAGGAATATATTTCCGGTGGGCCGGACGATTCGCACTTTGTCCTGAATGTGGAGCGCAACCTGGAAATCATCGGCCCAGTTCTGGCCGCCGAAACCGCTCTCTGGCAGGATGGGGTCATTGAAGAAGATTTTGAGACCGTCGAAGTCTGATCGCAGTCGGTCCAGGACGATGATGTTTGGCGCTATGAGCAGGAAGTTGCGGGAAAGGGTGGAATCGGGTTCATAGAGCTTGTGAAAGAAGCTCCAAGCCATGAGCAGCGAGATTACCTTTGTCTTGCCCGCGCCCGTCGCCATTTTGACCACGAAGCGCGGCCAACTCTCATCGAACATATTGAGCGAAATGGCCCCGGAGGAATCGAAGCGCAACAGATCGAACTTGTCCCGCGCCTGGCGCACCTCATAGAGCCAAATGACGGACTCGACCGCTTCCCGCTGGGCGAAGTAGTAGCGGAAGAGGCTCTGTGTGCCGTTCGCCTGCTCCTTTAGGTGGTCCGTCTCAAACCACCAAGTCAGCAGCGCCTTCGACGTGGGAGACGCCCCGGCGTACCCAGACGCGCGCCAAGCCGTGACGCCTTCGCGGACCTTGGCAACCAGGGGCGGCAGGAGTTTGTCATAGGCGGAAGCGCGCAGATTTTCAGCCGCCGGGAACCAGCGCACATCGGGAGAAAGCGGCTCATAAGGAGAGCGCGGAAAATCGGGGTGTAGTGCCATTGGGCAGATTCCTCTTTTCCCCATTTTCTTGGATTAGGGCAGTTCTTGAACCGCTCATCTGCAAGAGACTTGATAAAAGGGGGGATATGGAACTCCGGAGCGAATTTTAGCACCCGCCACTCTTCGACGCCGATTTGTATTGCAAAGCCAGCCGAACCTGTCTCAAGCAACGCTCGCGCGCCCGCGCGTACTGGTCGGGATATGGCCTATTGCCACATTTTATTATTTGGGGATTTCGTGGAATCTCGCGCGCGCGAAGCGTTTAGCAACGCCTTTTTTGACTACCGCAGAATCCTGCTCACGCGCGCGCGGATTACTTGGCAAACCTGGCTCACGGCGCTGGTAATCGGTACACGGATCACCGCAAGGCAAAGGGAGCCAAAGCTACGCTCACGCGCGCGCGCATTACGTGTGTAAAAACTCGCAGCCTGGGCCGCGAACGGGAGCATATCCGACAGTTTTTTGCATAGGCGACAGTTCTCAGTATTGACGGGTATGCGCTCAGTTGACGGGTATGGTTATCCAAGGCTCCAGCGCCACGGCCCATGCTCTCCGTCCCGTTGCTTCTTGACGGTGATACTCCGGCTTGCCCTCTGCAACGTTCTTTCCGAGAATCCGCTTTGCCTCACCAGTTCCCTTTGCAGCTTTGGGCCGGACGCAAGTTCCGATTTCAAGTAGTCAACAGAACGGGCAAAATCGCTGCGCGCCTCAGTTTGGCAGTCGGGCGCTAGCAGGTCTCCCGAAGTCAACTCGCTCTTGCCGGTCCAGGCGAAGCCGTTGTCTCCAATGGTGAATCCCAGAGAATCCCCAAAGATGCCAAGGTTGTTCTTTACCTGTACCATGGCGCGGCTGTTTGGCTCGTTCGGCGCGGTCCCTGCCATCAACTCGGTACGGGCTGCTCCGGTGATGTCGATACTGCCCAGCCCGCGATGGATTGCCCGCCCGCCGGAACTCTTTGAAAGGTGACGCACCAGCAAAACGCAGCAATTATGCCTACTGGCAAGTTGCCCCAAAGCATCCAACACGGGCCGGGTTTCATTGCTGCGATGCGCGTCAACGTCCGCGCCCAAATAGCTTTGAATTGGGTCCACTATCAGCAAGCCTGCCTGGGACTCAACAATCGCTTGTTCAAGCAGGTCTGTATCGGTCAGTGAGATTGTGCCGTTGGGGCGATTCTCCCCGCCGATACTACCCTGCAAGAGTTGGAAGCGGCTGCAATCGCCTTTGAGCGAGTCGAACCGGGGCCGGACAACGTGCTCCGCTGAATTCTCCAGGGAGAGATACAAAGTGTTCACCGGCTCGCGGGCTTGTCCTGTGTACGGAGTCCGTCCGTTCGATAATGCGGCGGCAATGGCGAGCGATAGAAACGTCTTTCCGCTTCCCGGATCACCGGAAAGCAGCGCCAGCATCCCCTTCGGCAAGTAAGGCTCCCAGAGCCAATCCACGGGCTTGGATTCAACGTCTGAAAGGCGAACCAACATCGGGCGGCGCGCCTGCCCGCTTGCGGGCTGGGCAGGGGCATACCGTGCCATGCTCACTGCGATTTGCCGCACCTCAGCGTCCGGCAAGGGTGGCTGGCAATGCTGCTGGTTTTCTTCCAACAAGCCCGCTTCAATGGCTGCCTGAGACATTCCCCGGCGGCGCATTGTTCCGGCAAGGCTGGCGAGTGCGTCATTACGTTGGCCCTCAGCGATTGCGCCTTCCGGCTGAGGCGATACCAGACGTGGCCCTTGTGCGGCTTCCGTCAATAGGGCGAGCAGCCACGCGGGAGCTTTCGCTATCACAGCATCGGGGTTGGCAAACGCATATTGCTTGCCGCTGGAGTGGACAGACGGGGGGATCACTGCGCATCCCCCATCCACCCGAATATCCAACCCGGCTGCAAGTTGCCCGGCTGAATTCTTAATCACTGCGCCTTGCGGCCATTGGAAGTAGAGGTGTCTCCCTTTTCCAGTGATTACGGTGAGGGTTTCTGGCAAGTCAAGGCCTTGCTGCTCGTATGCCTTCAGGGAAGCCTTGCCCGGATTCCCGTCCACATCCAAGACAAAGACCCCGGACCCCTGCCCCGTGGCCACTCCCCAATTGCAAGCGGGGAATTGGTCTGCCCAAGTCCCAAGCTGGTTCATGTCGCTCGTGGCCGCTTGCGGCCATGCTTTCACCAGCGGCGTCTTGTCATGCCCACGAATAGGCAGCACACGCCAGCCACGCGCTGCTGCGGCGCGCACCTCTGGCGGGAGTCTGTCGGCTTCTTGGGCTTTGGTTGAGGCCATTAGTTCCCGTCCTGAATTCGTGGCCGGGTGTTCTCTGCAATCACGCGGCGGACCTCAGAGATCGGAACAAAGAGTCTGCGCCCGATCTTTACCGATGCAACGGCTCCCGAGTAGCAATCCCTCCGCCAGCTCCACCGGCTCCGGCACGTCATTGCCTCCACCTCCGCCATTCCTAGCAATTCAGGCTCAACAACTCGATTCACTTTGCTCTGTAGCACACAATCCTCCTATTCCCGAAGCATCGGGAGAATGGGTTCGATGGTAGCTACTTTGGTTGCCCTGCCGCTGGCGATTTTCCACCGTCCTCAATCACCCGCTGCAATTCCGATTCGCGGATCATGGTCCGGCTGCCTACCTTCGTCCGGCGCAACTTCCCGGAACTCAGCCAAGCGTGAATTGTGTACTTGCTCAGGCCGCCAAGAAACGCGGCTGCGTCTGCAACTGAGTACAGCTTCTCAGAATTCACAGTGCCTCCCATTGCCTACAAGAAAAAGTAAGCGATTCCACTTGCTTACAAGTCCCTGCTTGTGAAACTATCTCAGGCATGAGTCCTGTTCAAGGCACAAAGAGGTCACATAGCAAAAAAAGAACGGTCCCGCTGCCCCTGGAGGTTATTTTTCGACCCGGTGCGGGGGGAACCTACAATCCAGGAAATGCAGAGTGGGTCAACGCAGAATGCGAATCCTACAACCCTATAAAAGGGGGTTTCATTGCCGAGTATGTGCGGTTTGAATTCGTGCCAAATATCCCGGAGTTCATTGCCGAGTGTGATTTCACGCCCATTGACGATCCTTGGAATCTAAGGGGCCAAATTCTTCACAGAGAGGGCGATAGCGATGACTACCCGGACGGGGGACTAGAACTGTTCACGCCCGACTGTGGACGGTGGGGCATTGGTCGTGATGATCTCATGGTGCCCAAAGATAAGTTTCCCGAAGATTGCGATTGGTATACGGCTCGGGAACTGCTCGGTGCGCAAGTCAAGGAATGGCGGTCACTTATCCGGGCAGCGATGACTACAAAAATGAGCGAGTGGCCAAAACTGAAAGCAAAATTCCCGGCTGCCAAGGTGGACATTTTGTGCGAGCCGATGGCCCTATCCGTGGAGTGGAAAGAGGGACGGCCAACCGGAGTCATCACCTGTTTGGGAATCCTCCGTACGCTGATAGCAACTCTCCAGATAGATGCCCTCATTGGCGCGGAGTATCGGTTCTGCGCTTGCGTGGGATGTTCCAACGCATTCAAGGTCAAGCGCAGGGACCAGCGGTACTGTAACGAGGATTGCAAACATCGGCAGGTTGTCAGAGATGGGCGGGAGAGGCATCGCAAAGCAGTTGAACAAGCCAAAAGGCGAGATGGAAGGGGGAAAGGAAAATGAGCATTTTCAAGCGTGGCAATGTGTACTGGTATCACTTCCTGTTCAATGGGGAGCACATCCAAGAGAGCACGAAACAGGGGAACCCCCGCACAGCCCGTCAGATCGAAGCGGCAAAGCGTACCGCGCTGGCAAAAGGGGAAGTGGGCATCGAAGAGCGGAAGGCCGCGCCGATGTTCTCAGCCATTGCGCAGCGGTTCCTTGACCACGTAGAGGCCCGCCATGAAAACAAGCCCCAGACTATCCAGTTCTACGCGGCCAAACTCAACCGGCTGCTCGAATACCAGCCCATTGCAGGGGCAAGGCTTGACCGGATAGACGAAGGCATCATAGAGGGCTATGTCGTGGCCCGCCGTGCCGCTGTAGGCCCTGCAACGGTCAATCGTGAGCTGGCAACCCTCCGCCGGATGCTCAGGCTTGCCCATGAGTGGAAAGAGATTCAGCGCGTCCCGAAAATCCGGCTGCTCACTGGGGAACGGGTCCGGGATTTCGTTCTCTCCCGGAAGCAAGAGGAAATCTACCTTGCGGCTTGCCCGCAACCGCTGAACGATCTTGCCGTGCTCCTGCTGGAAACCGGGCTGCGCATCGGGGAGGCCCTCCACCTGGAATGGGCAGACATTACCCTTGAGCCGGTCAACGGCGCTCGATTTGGGTTCCTGCGAGTCCGGGAAGGCAAGAGCAAGAATGCCCGCCGGGTAATCCCGCTCACAGATCGGGCCTCTTCCATGCTCCGGGAGCGGCTTGAGTCCAAGGCAAGCCAATTCGTCTTTGCCAACCGGGACGGCCAGCCGTACCTGGGAACGTCAATCAATCACCTTCACCGGGACGCTGTAGCTCCCAAGATCAACGGCAAGCGGCGGGCGCTCTTCCCCGGCGATTTTGTCCTCCACTCTCTACGCCATACAATGCTTACTAGGCTTGGGGAATCGGGAGTGGATGCTTTCACCATCATGCGGATTGCCGGTCACAGCAGCATCGTGGTTTCGCAGCGGTACATCCATCCAACCCCGGAGGCAGTGGAGCGGGCTTTCGAGCGGCTGCAACTGTCCGGCGATTTCGCGGTAATCGAGCCAAAACGACTGCCACCCGCTACAGTATCCGCTACACTCACCGGGACGGCAGCCGTAAGTTGTTGAAGGGCCTGTAGCTCAACGGTTAGAGCAGGGGACTCATAATCCCTTGGTTGGGGGTTCGAATCCCTCCGGGCCCACCACGATAACTTATTTATTATGAGTCACTTAAATTCGTAATTTTGCTCCG
>Ga0182030_10022825_pt1 | contig 11625 bp, 8 predicted proteins | sample 812S3MmetaG_FD_121299 | JGI IMG/M metagenome (GOLD analysis project Ga0182030, IMG submission 121299) | Permafrost microbial communities from Stordalen Mire, Sweden - 812S3M metaG (Illumina Assembly) | ecosystem: Environmental > Terrestrial > Soil > Wetlands > Permafrost | place: Sweden... | reverse complement strand
TGGCATTCGACCGGCATCGGCTGGCCGAAATGGCCGCAGAGGCGGAAGGTGTGACCTACGAGCCCAATGATCCCGCCTACGACATGACCCAGGCCCTCGCGGTCGCCAGCACACGAGACCCTGAGATCCTCCGAGGCTTCCTCGACATCGTCGGAGCGCTCGACCTGCCTAACAACGTGGTGGCACGGCCGGGGATGTTCGAGAAGGTCATCGAGTTCGGCGCCGACTGGCGCACCCAGCAGGCCCTCGGGCCGAACAGAGACCAGCTCGTGGCCATGGCCACCGGCTGACCTTTCCACAGAGACCGGAGGAGTCGTCGTGCGTGCAGAGAGTGGGGGGGCGAGTATCGAGTACGAGGTCACGGGCGAAGGGCGCCCGGTGATCCTCCTGCACGGCTTTCCCGACTCAGGGAGATTGTGGCGCCACCAGATCGCGCCTCTCGCGGATGCCGGCTTCAAGGTGATCGTTCCCGACATGCGCGGGTACGGTGCCTCGGACAAGCCGACGGAGGTGGATGCCTACAACATCCTCTTTCTGCTCGCCGATGTCGGCGCCGTGCTCGATCAGGTCGGCGTGGAGAGGGCGCATGTGATCGGACACGACTGGGGGGCGTCGGTCGCCTGGGCCCTTGCCGCGGTCGTGCCGGATCGGGTCGACCATCTCGTCGCCCTTTCGGTGGGCCACCCTGCAAGCTTCAGGGCTGGTGGCTACGAACAACATGAAAAATCGTGGTACATGCTCCTCTTCCAGTTTCCGGACATCGCCGAACAGTGGCTCTCGAACGACAACTGGGCCAATTTCCGGGATTGGGCGGGACATCCCGACAGCGACGCGGTGATCGCCGAACTGGAGGCCAATGGTTCGCTGACGCCCGGACTCAACTGGTATCGGGCCAACATCCCCCCTGCGTCGTACATTGCGCCGCCCGTGACGCTGCCGCCGATACCCGCTCCCACAATGGGCGTGTGGAGCAGCGGAGACATGGCGCTCACCGAAGGCCAGATGACGCGTTCACGCGCCCATATTTCGGGCCAATGGCGTTACGAGCGCCTCGAAGGACCGGGCCACTGGATGCAACTCGAGGCTCCGCAAGACGTCAACCGCCTGCTCATCGATTTCTTGCCCGCGTAGCGGGCATCCTCGTAGGAGAACGACCGCCATCACCTAGGCTGCCCAGATGCCCGGGCTCGATCTGACGCCACTTCTTCGGTCCACGTTGGCGCAGCCCGAAGCGGTCACCGCCGCGATCGAGAGTGTCGGAGTGACGTTGGGCGTTTCCGACGTCGTCGTGTATCTGGTCGATTTCGGACAAACAATCCTGGAACCGCTCGGGAGCCCGGGGCCGCATGCCGAGCTGCCCCATAGCGAAGAGGTCGTCTCGACGATGGCAGGGCGCGCCTTCCTCACGCAAGCCCCGGTACGGGCGGAGCGTCCAGAAGGAATTCGCCTGTGGGTGCCGATCCTCGAGGGATCTGACCGCAGTGGGGTCCTCGCCGTCACCCTGCCCGATGAGGATCCCGTGCGCATCGAGGCATGCGAGGCCCTGGGCATCCTGGCCGGATACCTCCTCACCGTGAACGGACGTGTGAGCGATCTCTTCAATCTGCATCGTCGGCGCAAGGCGATGACGCTCGCTGCGAGCTTGCAGTGGGATCTGCTGCCTCCCCTTGTCTTCAAATCGCCCTCGGTCACCGTGGCCGGACTTCTGGAGCCCGCATACGAGGTGGGGGGCGACTGCTTCGATTATTCGATCAACTGGCCTGTGCTCGACATTGCCCTCATGGACTGTATGGGACATGGCTTGCATTCGGCGATCCTCGCCAGTCTCGCTCTGGGCTGCTATCGCCATGATCGCCGCCATGGCAATTCACTGACGGCAATGCACCGGGAGCTCGAACGCACGGTCAGCGACCTCTACGGCGGAAGAGAGTTCGTCACCGGGCAACTGGCTCAGCTCAACGTCGAGACCGGTCTCTTGCAATGGACGAACGCCGGCCATCCATTGCCGCTGCATGTCCGGGGCGGACAGGTCATCGGGGATCTCGCCTGCCCACCGACCCTCCCATGGGGTCTGGGAGCGGACGCGTCGCAACCAGCCATTGCGGAGATCCCCTTGCAGCCAGGTGACGCCGTACTCTTTTACACCGACGGCACAATCGAAGGAAGAGCGAGCTCCGGCGGTGGCTTCGGGCTCGACCGGCTTGTCGACGTCGTAGGCCAGAATGCATCGGATCAGCTCGCCGCGGAGGAGATTGTGCGTCGCATAGGTCGCGCCGTCCTCGAGTACCACGGCGAACGCCTGGATGACGATGCAACGCTCGTCATGGTGCAGTGGCAAGGCACCTCGTAGCCAAATAGTTCCTTAGGGAAGGGTTGGCATCTCGCCGACCGGGTATGGAGCAGTCATGGTGACCGAGTCGTTCGCACCTTCCCCCTCGGAGGTGAGTGCCGCCCGACACTTTGCCCAGGCTCAGGCAAAAAGCCTCGGATGCGACTCCTCTGATCTCGGACTCATCGTGAGCGAATTGGCGACGAACGCGTGCGTGCATGCACGCAGTGCATTCACCGTGTCGTTGCGCCGGCAGGGGACCGATGTCCTGGTCGAAGTGGGCGACCAGAACCCGGCGCCGGCAATCGCGCGGGCACATTCCACGGGTCCGTCCGGACGGGGACTTCAGATTGTGGCGGCGATCGCTGCGGATTGGGGAGTAGCGACCCGGGATCCGGGCAAATCGGTGTGGGCCGTCTTGCCCTGCCGTTAGCGACTTCCTTGGTTTCGAGCGGAGGTAGGCGGGTACGACGATGGCATGACGATTCCGACCACGCCTGAACCAGAACCGGGTCCGCCCGAACCCATCCCGCAGCCTCAGCAGACGGTGGTCCCATGAACCGGGGTCAGGCGCCGGAGCGGCGCATCCCGGGGTATCCCGACAGAATCCAAACTCGCGCCGTACCCTGTAGCAAAGCTTGTGCGCCGGGATGAAAGGCAGATGCACGTTCGATCCTCAGTGAGCGGTTCCGAGCTGGAACATCCCGTGACCCTTGGGCCCGCGGCGCCGAGCTCGACATACCGGCTTCAAATCTCCGAACGGTTCACCCTGCACGACGCGGTCTCGGTGGTCGGGTATTTGGCCAGGTTGGGCGTGGGGGCGCTCTACCTGTCCCCGCTCCTGCGTTCCTCCCGAGGCTCACCACATGGCTACGACGTCGTGGAGCACTCCGTTGTGGACCCGGCGCGAGGGGGGGAGGAAGGGCTGCAGGAACTGGCCGAAGCATCCCGTCGGGCTGGGATCGAATTGGTTGTCGACATCGTGCCCAACCACATGGGAGTGGCCCATCCTGAGCAGAACACGGCGTGGTGGGAGCTGCTCAAGGATGGATCCGGAGGAGATTTCGCGACGTGGTTCGATGTCGACTGGGCCGTGGCCGATGGTCGGGTCCTCATCCCCGTTCTTCCGGACGACTTCGATCCGGAGCGGGATCTGACCGTCGAACAAGGAGGCCTTCGGTATGGAGACCACCTCTATCCAATCGCTGCAGGCACCGGGCAAGAGGGAGAGCGAGCCGCGTCGGTTCACCTCCGCCAGCACTACCGGCTCATCGATGATCGACTCGCTGCGACCGATCTGAACTATCGCCGATTCTTCGCCATCTCCGAACTCGCGGGCCTCCGCGTCGAGATTCCTGAGGTCTATGCGGTCACTCACCGCGAAATCCTGCGGTGGGTTACCGACTACGGGGTGCGAGGACTCCGCGTCGACCACCCCGACGGGCTCGCCGCCCCCGGTCAGTATCTGCGACGATTGGCGGCTTCGGCTCCCGATGTCTGGATCATTGTGGAAAAGATCACCCAGCTCACCGAGGAATTGCCGACCGATTGGCCCGTCGCCGGCATGACCGGTTACGACGCTCTCGCGCAGATCAACGCCGTCCTGTCCGACCCAGGGGCCGAGGAGGCACTGGCAACGGTCTACACCGAGGTCACAGGGGACAAGCGATCGTGGGCCGAGCACATCCAACAAGGCAAGCGCCACGTGGCGACGACGATTCTGCAGGCCGAGTTCCGGCGCTTGGCCCGACTTGTGACCGGCATCGAGGGCGCCGAAGAGGCTCTGACCGAACTTGCGGTGGCATTTCCCGTTTATCGCTCGTACCTGCCCGAAGGCGTCGACCATTTGTGCAAGGCCGTGGCTGACTCCATAAAGGAGCGGCCCGATCTGGCTCCGGCAATCGAAGCGCTTTTCCCACGTTTGTCCGATGCGGCCGATGAGCTCTGCACGCGCTTCCAGCAGGTCACGGTTTCCGTTATGGCAAAAGGGGCAGAGGACACGGCCTACTACCGTTACACGCGCTTCATCGGACTCAACGAAGTGGGAGGGGATCCCGGGCGATTCGGGCTGGGCGTGGCGGATTTCCACAAGGCCCAACGACGGAGGATGCAGAGGGCGCCCCTCGGAATGACGACGTTGTCCACCCACGACACCAAGCGAGGTGAGGACCTCAGAGCGCGCCTGGCGGGATTGGCCGAAATGCCCGAAGAGTGGGCCGACACGGCGCGCCAGCTGCATCGGCTGGCACCAATTCCGAACGCGGCCTTCGGCTATCTGCTCTGGCAGTCCTTCGCCGCTACCGGCTTGATCGAGCGAGAGCGCGTCCACGCGTTCGCCGAAAAGGCGATGCGCGAGGCTGCGCAAGAGACCAGTTGGGCCGAACCGAACGACCAGTTCGAGCGAACCGTCCACGCCGCCGTCGACGCTGCCTATGACCGTCCCGAAGTTCGAAGCTTGATCGAGCCCCTGGCACAGCGCCTCGTCCCCTACGGCTGGTCGAACTCCCTCCTCCAGAAGTTGGTCCAGCTGACCATGCCGGGCGTACCGGACGTGTACCAGGGGAGCGAGAGCTTCGAAGGCTCCCTGGTCGACCCCGATAACCGACGACCGGTTGACTTCGTGCACCTGGCAGCCGCCTTGGATCAACTCGAGCGGGCCGGGGCCGGCCTCCCCGCCTTCGATTCACCCTCGGCCAAACTGTGGGTGACGCGGCACGCTCTGCACGCGCGCCGAAACCGTCCCGAGCTGTTCTCGGGCTACCGACCCCTCGTCCTGCATGGCCCACTGGGCGAGCACTTGCTGGCGTTCGACCGAGGCGGAGCGGTCACATTGGGGACCCGCCTCCCCATGGGACTCCAACGACTCGGCGGGTGGCGCGACGCGACCGTGGCCCTCTGTCCAGGCACCTATAGGGACGCGTTGACCGGTGCCCGCTACGGCGACACTGTCGGCCTTGCGGAACTGTTCCACCATTTCCCGGTGGCACTCCTGCTGCTGGAGGAGCAACCCGCTCGGTGACCGAATGGGCTACGGCACGAGCACGATCTTGCCGTGTGTATGCCGTTGTTCCAGCTCGGCGTAGGCCTCGTGGACCCTTTCGAGCGGGTAGACCGCGGCAATGGGGATCTCGATGTCCCCCGATGCCACGAGCTCGGCCATAGCGGAGAGGATCTCAGGCGTGGAACCGTCACCGCTGCCCTGGGCCTTCGTGCCGAGCTCATAGGCCTTCTCGAACGAAATGATCGTCTCCACGCGATCTTTGGCAATCCCGAGATCGACCGCGAGTTGGACGTACGCCGGACCGAAGAGATCGATGAACGCATCGATGCCCTGCGGGGCGGCCGCAGTAAGGCGCTCCGCCAATCCCTCGCCGTAGGCGACCGGCGTGACACCGTGTGCAGAAAGCCATGCATGATTGGGTTCCGAGGCGATTCCGATGACGGCAGCGCCCTTCGTCCGCAGGAGCTGGACGACAACCGTGCCGACGCCGCCCGCCGCAGCCGAGACCGCAACGGTGTCGCCGGGTGAGACATCGATCGCCCGCACCGCGACAAAGGCCGTACAACCCACGACATAGAGCGCCCCTGCGACTTCCCAGGTCAGTTGCGGGGGCTTCCGGACCAGCTGGGATACGGGCACCACGCAATACTCGGCCTGGCTGGAACGTCGCTCCGACCACCCGAGCACTTCGTCGCCCACCGCGAACTCGTTGACCCCGATGCCGATCGCGTGGATCACCCCGGCGAGGTCGCTCCCCTCGCCTGACGGGAAGGTGGCAGGGAAGCTCGCCGCCATTGCGCCCTCACGGATCGCTGCTTCGCCCGGGTTGAGCCCCGCCGCTCGTACCGCAACGACCACTTCACCGGGCGGGGGCTCGGGAATACCCACTTCGGCGATGTAAAGGACGTCACGACCGCCATAGCGATCGAACCGAACGGCTCTTGCCACGTTGCCTCCTCCGGTTGCCCCCCTACGGGCAACGTCATCCACGACCGAGAGATTCCCCTACGGCGCGGTGGCCGAACTGGCCATCAACAGTAAGAATGACCGATCGGGGACCTCGAGGGCGTTTCCACCGCACACCGTCGGGGTCTCGGCTGGTTCGAGGCTGCTCAGGACGATCTCCCAGCCGACGAGCTGCCCGGGAATGGTGAAGGTCACTGGTTCGAAATTGGCGTTGATGAGAACCAGCAGGCGCTCGCCGTCCCGGTCACTTTCGGCATCTTCGATCTGGAGACCGTCGAGGGAGATCGACAACGTCCTGGCGGAGGGGTCCCGCCAGTCCTGTTCGCTCATCTGCCTTCCGTCGGACCGGTACAGGACCATCTGAGCCGGGGCACCCCCGGGGCCACGGAGGTACTCGCGTGGCCGGAGGGCCGGATGGATGCGGCGCAGCCTGAGCGCAGAACGAGTGAATGCCAGCATGCCTTCGTCCACGTGCTCCCAGTCGTACCAGGAGATCTCGTTGTCCTGGCAGTACGCGTTGTTGTTCCCTCCTTGGGTCCGTCCCATCTCGTCTCCGCCGAGGAGCATCGGTATGCCCGCGGAAAGCAGGAGCGTGCCCATGAGGTTGCGCCGTTGTCGCGCCCGAAGCTTCTCAATGGCTGGGTCATCAGTCGGCCCCTCGGTCCCGCAGTTCCATGAACGATTGTCGTTGTCGCCGTCGTTGCCGTTCTCACCGTTGGCTTCGTTGTGCTTCTCGTTGTACGCAGTCAGATCGGCCAAGGTGAACCCGTCGTGTGCGGTCACGAAGTTGACACTCGCCGAGGGCACCCTGCGGTCCGTGGAGTAGATGTCGCCGCTGCCGGTCACGCGTAAGGCCAATTCGCCCAGCAACCCCTCTTCTCCTCGCCAGAAATCCCGCACCTGGTCCCGATACTTTCCGTTCCACTCGGACCAGCGGGCGGGAAAGCCCCCCACCTGGTAACCCGCCAGGTCCCAAGGCTCCGCGATCAGCTTCACCGGAGCAAGGACGGGATCCTGATGGACCAGGTCGAGGAATGCGCTGTGCGCGTCCTCTTTCCCCGTTTGCCGGGTCAGCGCGGTCGCCAAATCAAAGCGGAATCCGTCGACATGCATGTCGGTCACCCAATACCGCAGGCAGTCCATGATCAGACGAAGAGCGGCCGGATGCCCGACGTTGACGCTGTTGCCGGTGCCCGTCGTGTCGAAATAGTGGTCCCGCTCTCCGTCGACGAGTCTGTAGTAGGCGGGATTGTCAAGCCCTTTGAGGGACAGCGTCGGCCCCAGGTGATTGCCTTCCGCCGTGTGGTTGAAGACCACATCGAGAATGACCTCGAGACCCGCGCCATGCAGTGCCTTGACCATCGACTTGAACTCGCCGACCTGTCCGCCTGAGGTGCCACAGGAGCTGTAGCCACCATGAGGGGCCGAGAATCCGATGCTGTTGTACCCCCAGTAGTTCCTGAGCCCAAGGTCGAGCAGGCGGGAGTCGTGCACGAATTGATGGATGGGAAGGAGCTCGACTGCAGTGATGCCGAGGTCCGACAAGTACCCGGTGACCGCCGGATGGGCCAGACCGGCGTACGTGCCACGGATCTCTTCAGGAAGATCGGGATGACGCTGCGTGAGTCCTCTCACGTGGGTCTCGTAAATGACCGTCTCCTCCAAGGGGATACCGAGCCGCTTGTCACCTTCCCAATCGAAGGAGCGTTCGGTGACCACGCATCTCGGCATCGCCGATGCCGAGTCGAGATCGTTGAGGCTCTCGGGATGGTCAAGGTCGTGTCCGAAGACCGCCTGACCCCACAGCACCTCTCCGTCGATGGCCGTTGCATGGGGGTCCAGCAAGAGCTTCGACGGATTGCAGCGCAACCCGTTCGCTGGATCCCAAGGACCGTGCACCCGCAATCCGTAGCGCTGGCCCGGACCGACATCCGGCAAGAGGCCGTGCCAGATGTGGGCCGTACGTTCGGGCAACGTCACGCGCTCCTCGGATCCATCCGCGTCGAAGAGGCAGACTTCGACGGCATCGGCCACTTCGGACGACACCGCGACGTTGAGGCCCTCCGTGGTGGGAGTAGCGCCGAGGGGGAAGGGGCAGCCGGACGTTGGGTGCATGGGTCCTGTTCTACCCGCAACGGACGGGAATCGACCGCCGATCTGGTGCACAAGGGAACGGACCTCCATCCCACCACCGATGCCAAGGCAGAGGTATGTTCTCCACCCGGATGAAAGGGAAGTTTTGTGTCGGGAACGGAAAAGCAGTCTCCTGTGATCTGGCGTTGCGCACTGTGCGGAGGCTTGATTCACCCTTCGGATGAACGGGCGCCCGCAGCGTGGTGCGCTCGCTGCGGCCAGGTCTCCAAAGGCGTGCGTGACGGGGGAGCGGACTAAGCCTCAGCGCACTCCTGGGCGCACTCTCGGGCTAACGGTGAGCGAAGTCAGGGGTTCACGTGGCGCTCGGCTCTGAGCGCAGCGAGGGCAACGCCCGTGCCGACAGGCCGGCATCTGGGGCAGAGATCCTTGGCTCCCTGTTGACCCCACCCTTTGGTTCTCCCATGGGTGCGGATACGGGCCCGGTTCCGGAGGCAAGAGGCTGCCAGACTGATCCAGTTGCTGCACTGATCGCAGATCAGTTCGTTGCCGACGACCGTCACGACGGGTTCGATGCACGGTATTTCAGGGGCATGCTGGCTGTGTCTGGAGGCATTGGTCCTCGGTTCGATAATTGTGCATCGTTGAATTTCGATCAGGCGACCGGTGAGCCCACCGTGCTCGCCGCCCGTTCGGCCCGGCAGGAGCTAACCACTGGATGATCCCGCTTGGGCACCCCCAAATGCGGGCGCAGCAGCGAGTGCCGGCACCAGAAGATCTTCAAAGCTGATGGCATCGAGGGGTGGTGTGAAGAGGAATCCCTGAGCTTCGGTGACATGGTCTGCCCGGAGGAGCTCCATTTCGGCGGCTGTCTCAACCCCTTCAGCCAGCGTCTTGAGTCCGAGGTCACGTGCGAGTTGGACGCACGTGCGGATCAATGCCAGAGACTCCGACGAATCACGTAGTCCGCTCACAAACGAACGGTCGATTTTGATGCAGTCGACCGGGAACTGTTGGAGGTAGGAGAGGGACGAGTACCCGGTGCCGAAATCATCGACGGCAATGCTCACCCCGAGGTCCTTCATGGCGTGCAGGCGACGCGCTGCCGAACTGGTGTCTCGCATGAGGGCTGTCTCCGTGACCTCGATGATCAACGAGGCGGGGGGCAGTCCGCTGACCCGTAGGGCTGAACGAATGTGCTCGAGAATTCTGTCGTCGTCGAGCTGCCGCCCCGACACATTGACCGAGACGTCGACCTTCTCCCCGCAGGCGTGCCACAACGCCATCTGCGTACATGCACGCCGCAGGACCCAGGCGCCGACCTCACGTATCTGGCCTGTCTGTTCCAAAATCGGGACGAACTCTCCTGGAAGGAGTACACCGTGCGCCGGATGATCCCACCGCAAGAGCGTTTCGACCCCGACCATTGTGAGGTCCGCAAGCTTGTAGATCGGCTGGTACACCAGATGGAACTGTCCGCCGGCGAGAGCCGAACGCAGGTCGAACTCTAGCCTGATACGCCGGCCCAGATCGGTCTGCATCTCTGGGTGAAAGAATTCGAACCGATTCTTACCCGCAGCCTTGGCCTGGTAAAGAGCGATGTCCGCGTCACGGAGGAGATCCCCACCAGTCGGCCGGTCGCCCACAGCGATCCCGATGCTCGTACTGGCATGGAGTGGGGTGGAGAATTGGTCGAGTTCGAATGGTTTCCTCATAACCGCCAACAATCGCTCCGCCACAAGCTCCGGCAGGACATGCGGATCGCTTCCGTCGATCAGGACAACGAACTCGTCGCCCCCCATCCGTCCGATCGTGTCCGCTCCCCGGAGGGTGCTCGCCAAGCGCTTGGCGACTGCTTCCAACAACTGGTCGCCCGTTTCATGGCCCAACGAATCATTGACGTTCTTGAAGTCGTCCAGATCCACGTAGAGCGCGGCTCCCGCGGTGCCGTTTCGACGGCTCCTCGCCAGCAGCTGTTCCATGCGGTCCCTGATCAAGGCTCGATTGGGCAGTCCGGTGAGAGAATCGTGGAGGGCCTGGAATTGCAACTCGTCGGTTCGGGCGTCCACCAATGAACGTGACCGGGCCCGACCGGTGCCGAGCACATAGATCAGGACGCCGAGCAGGAGACTGATCACCAAGCCACTGATCAAGAGGCCCAATGCATCGGGCACTCCCCAGAGCCCTCCACCTCGTGCGCTTCGACCTGCTTGCGAGGCGTGAACGATGGCGCTGGCTGCCATCGTCGACACCACCACACCCACAACGGTCAAGAGCGTCGCGACCACGAACCATCTTCGATACTGTCCCGTCATGCGCACCTGGAGCGGTGGGCCTCGCGTGGCGATATGAGCGGACCTCACGACACCGTCGGGCACGTTCCTGACCCGGCGCGTGTGCATCACTCGCTCAACGAACCGTGGCGACGTTACTGGGTACGGGCTCGACATGTCCCGCCTCAGGCCAGGCGAGGGTGGGAATCACCGCGCTTCTCTCGTTTGCCCACCGCGACGCATCTCCCTGAAGGAGTGCAGCAATGCTCTCGACCGGTAGCGGACGGCTGAAGAAATACCCTTGGAACTCGTCACATCCATGATGACGGAGGTAGGCGTGTTGCCCGGCCGTTTCGACGCCCTCCGCAATGGCCCTCATATTGAGGCTGTGGGCCATTTGAATGATGGTCTGCGCAATTGACGCGTCAGTCGTGGGCCCGGTGATGTCGCGCACGAACGCGATATCGATCTTCACTTTGTCGATTGGGAAGCGCTGAAGATAGGCCAAGCTCGAATAGCCCGTGCCGAAGTCATCGATCGAGAGCTTTATTCCACGCTCTTTGAGCGCCAGGAGTGTCGCAATGGTCGCTTCGGTATTCTGCATCAACGAGCTCTCCGTAAGCTCCAGTTCGAGCAGGGACGAGTCAATGCCGGATGCGTGCAAGGCCTGGCGCACATCACCCTCAAGATCGTGGTTGATGAATTGGCGTCCCGACACATTGACCGACACCGCAACCGGTCCGAGCTGGGAGCGTGACCATTCGCTGATCTGCTGGCAGACTCTTGCGATCACCCAGCTGCCGACCTCGACAATCATTCCGGTTTCTTCAAGCATGGGAATGAAGTAGTTCGGTTCCACCAGGCCGTGGCCTGGCCGTTCCCAACGGAGCAATGCCTCGAATCCGCTGATGTGGCCGGTTTGCAGGTCAACCTTCGGCTGGTAGAAGAGCACGAACTGTTCCTCT
>Ga0182030_10022824_pt1 | contig 11625 bp, 11 predicted proteins | sample 812S3MmetaG_FD_121299 | JGI IMG/M metagenome (GOLD analysis project Ga0182030, IMG submission 121299) | Permafrost microbial communities from Stordalen Mire, Sweden - 812S3M metaG (Illumina Assembly) | ecosystem: Environmental > Terrestrial > Soil > Wetlands > Permafrost | place: Sweden... | reverse complement strand
GCCGCAGTAGCGGGTGGCAAGCACCTCTTGGCGATAGGGCTATCGCAGGAGGACGGCCCAGTGTGGAGCGGACTGGTGCGGGCTTGCTGAGAGTCCGGCGGCAAGCGTTCAGGCAGGAAGGAGCAGGTGGGCCTTCGCCTGGTCATAAGGCGGCTCGTCCAGGTGATCGGGCCACGGGCCGCCCGCCGGTTGGGTGCCTAACTCAGGGTCGGCCAGCCAGGTGCGGGCGTGGGCTTTCGCTCGGGTACCTGGCATGCTTACTGGCGTGAAACCTCGGGTGTCGAGTCCAGTTCTGGTTGGCCGTTCCGGCCAGCTTTCCGCGCTCGATAGCGCTCTGGCCGAGGTGGGCCACGGCAGTCCGTCGGCCGTTATGGTCGGCGGGGAGGCTGGAGTGGGGAAGTCTCGGCTGGTCCGCGAGTTCGCTGAGCGGTCACGCGGTGCGGGTGCGCGGGTACTGATGGGTGGCTGCCTGGAGCTTGGTGCGGACGGCGTGCCGTTCGCCCCGTTCATCTCGGTGCTTCGCGAAATCGCGCGGGACCTCGGCGTTGCCGGGGTGGGCGCGCTGCTGCCGGGCGGCTCGACCAGGGAGCTGGCCCGGCTGCTGCCGGAGTTCGGTGAGCCCGCCGGACCAGATGACGGAGACGAAGCGCGGGCGCGGCTGTTCGAGCAGGTATTTCTCCTGCTGGAGCGCCTGGCCGATGACGGTCCGGTGGTGCTGATCATCGAGGACATGCACTGGGCTGATCGGTCTAGCCGGGATCTGCTGGCTTTCCTGATCCGCAACCAGCCGTCTGCCGATGGCGTGCTGATGGTGGTGACTTACCGATCCGACGAGCTGTCCCACGTCCACCCGTTGCGGCCTCTGCTGGCCGAACTTGACCGTATCGACTGGGTAGCCAGGATGGATCTGGGCAGGCTCACCCGGCAGGATACTGGCCGGCTCGTCGCCCAGATCACCGGCCGCGGGCCGGATGATGGTCTGCTGGCGGCCGTGTACCGCCGGACCGAAGGCAACCCGCTGTTTATCGAGGCGCTGCTGGGTGACGGTGAGCTGGGCTTGAGTATGCCGGACTCGCTGCGTGACCTGCTGGTGGCGGCCGTGCGGCGGCTGCCGGAAGAGACGCAGGAGGTGGTCAGGGTCGCCAGCGCGGGCGGTGAGCGGATTCGCCATGCGCTGCTGGCCGCGGTCACCGGGCTGGACGGCGCCGCGCTGGCCAGGGCGCTGCGGCCGGCGGTGGCGGCCAATGTGCTGCTGACCGACTCTGACGGTTATGTGTTCCGGCACGCCCTGATCCGCGAGGCGGTACATGATGAGCTTCTCCCCGGGGAGCGGGGCCAGCTGCACCGCCGGTTCGCCGAGGCCATCGGCGCCGATCCGACGCTGGTGATGCCGGGTTCTCGGGTCCAGGCCGCGGTGGAGCAGTCTTACCACTGGTATGCGGCCCACGATACGACCAAGGCGCTGGTCAGTGCCTGGCAGGCGGCTGGTCAGGCCGGCCTTGCGCTGGCGTACGCGGAGCAGCTGGCCATGCTGTCCCGGGTGCTCGAGCTGTGGGAGCAGGTACCGGACGTCGGGCAGTGGATCACTGCAGATCACGCCGCAGTGCTCGAAGCGGCGGTCCGGGCCGCCGAGCTGGCCGGGGAGGATGACCGGGGGGTCGCACTCGCCCAGGCCGCGCTGCGCATGATCGATGCGGCGGCCGAACCGGTGCGTGCCGGGCTCCTGCTTCAGGCCCGTGGCCGTCTGAAGTACCAGCTCGGTCGGCCCGACTTCGCCGAGGACCTGCGCGAGGCGGTCCGGCTGGTCCCGGCCGACCCTCCCAGCCCGGAGCGAGCCCGGGTGCTCGAAGCTCTGACCCGCTACACGAAGCGAGTGCATGGCGGCTGGGACAACCCCGAACTGCGAGCGGCCGCCGAAGAGGCAGTGGTCACTGCGCGGCAAGCTGGTGACGGCGCCACCGAAGCGGCCGCACTGATAACCCTGGCCTGCACCGAGCCGATCGGCGGGAATGTGGAGCGGATCCGGGCTTTGCTCGCCCAGGCCCGCGCGGTCGCGTCCCGGGTGAAGGCCTACCAGCCGATGCTGCGAGCCGCCATCACCGAGTCAGACGTGCTGGAAGGTGCTGGCCTGCATGAACTGGCCGCAGCGGTAGCGCGCGAGGGACTCGCGGGCGCCCACGAACACGGGCTCGCCCGGACTACTGGCGCGGTCCTGGCCAGCAACCTGGCCGAGCCGCTGGTGTCACTCGGCCGGTGGGATGAGGCAGGGGAGGTCATCGAACGCGCCTTGCAGCTCACCCCGCCGCGGGTAAGCAGAACCTACCTGCGGCGCCTTGCTGGCGACGTTGCCTTGGCTCGCGGCGACCTGGCCGCCGCAGCGGAATCCGTCGCCTCGATCAGGGCTGTGCTCGATGACACCAGGTACCACGACCAATATCACCTGCCACTGGCCCGGCTGGAAACCGAGGTGCTGCTGGCCCAGGGTAGCCCGGCCGGGGCCCTGTCCGCGGTCGGGGACGCCCTCGACCACTTTGACATGCTGCCCAACGCCCGGTATGCCTGGCCGTTGCTGGTCGCAGGCGCCCGGGCGTGCACCGCCGCTGCCGTTGCCCGTGACGCGGCGCTGCTCGCCAAGGCGGCGGCGATACGTGATCGCCTGCGCGCCAAGACGGGCAAGCTGGCCGCGGAGGAGCTTGCGCAGCAGGCTCACTATCTAACCTTCGCCGCCGAAGCGGCGCGCGCCGACCGTGCCCTGGCTGGCGCCGAGCCCGGCAAGCTGCCCGAGCCCGGCGATATGCGCACTGCCTGGGACGAGGCGGCGCGGGCATGGGAAGCGGCCGGCGAGCCCTACCCGCTGGCGGTGGCCCTGCTGCGTTCCGCCGAGGCCGCGCTGAGCGGCGGCGACCGCGACGGCGGCGCCACCCGGCTGCGCCGTGCCGCCGAGCTGGCGCATCGGCTCGGCGCCCGGCCACTGAGCGACGACATCGCCCTGCTCGCGCGGCGGGCCAGGATCTCGCTCGACACTACCGGCGATCACGCGGATGCCCAGGAAGCCTCTCGGCGAGCCGGTCACGCCCAGATCTCCGAAACGGAACGGCTGGGACTCACCGCGCGGGAGTTCGAAGTGCTGCGGCTCGTCGCGGCCGGGCGCAGCAACCGGGAAATCGCCAGCGAACTGTTCATCTCAGCAAAGACTGCCAGCGTGCATGTGTCCAATATCCTCGGCAAGCTCAGCGTGACCAGCCGCGGCGAAGCCGCCGCCGCCGCCCACCGGCTCCGCCTCCTGGACTCCTTCCCGTCATAGGACCGGCAGACATCCGCGGCGAGCCGGCCGCGCGCGCGTTACCCCCGCCCAGCAGCCGGCGGTGCGCCATGCGCCTGCCTTACCCGGATGGGCTACCTTAGGCCGGCCCGGCGGGAATCCGCGGCTGCACCGCCCGAATACTGGGCAATCGCCCGATCCGCGCCCCCCTGCCTTAGCCGCACCCTCGAGATATAGCCCAGCTACGCAATCGGAGGAACAGTCATGACCATCACCGACAAAACAGTGCTGGTGACCGGGGCCAATCGCGGCATCGGGCAGGCGCTCGTAGAAGAAGCCCTCAGCAGAGGCGCGGCGCGGGTGTACGCCGGAACGCGGCAGCCATACGCCCACCCCGACCCGCGGGTCACCTCATTGCCGCTGGACATCACCAACCAGGATCAGGTGCGGGCGGCCGCCACCCAGGTAGAGTCCCTGGACATACTCGTCAACAACGCGGGCGTTTTCCTGTTCGATGACCTCAGCGATCGCGAGGCGCTCGAACAGCACTTGTCGGTCAACCTGTTCGGCACCTACGGCGTGATCCAGGCTTTCCTGCCGGCGCTGATCGCTTCCGGCGGCGCCATCGTCAACAACGTATCGATCGGGGCCCTCGCCCCCGTCCCGGTGGCTCCCGCCTACTCACTGTCCAAGGCGGCGGCGTTCAGCCTGACCCAGTCGCTGCGGATGCTCCTGGCCGGACAGGGGGTGCGGGTCCACGCCGTCCTGGCCGGGCCGGTAGACACCGACATGGTCCGCGACCTCGACGTCCCCAAGGCTTCTCCCCGGTCCGTCGCACGAAGCATCTTCAACGCGGTCGGCGAGGGCGAGGAGGACATCTTCCCCGATCCGGTGTCCGCGGCCCTCGCCCATGGCTGGCAGGCGGGGCCGGCCAAGGCGCTTGAGCGCCAGAACGCCGCGCTTCTGCAGGCTCAGCCCGTCGCGGTTTAGTCTGGCCCGGGCAGAGCGAACGCGCGACCGTGCAGGTGTACGAGCTCGCGGAGCGCCGCGAAGCAACCAGGGTGTCAAGACACATACGGAGGCGATCATGAAAGATGAGGCGAAGAACGGCGGCTCCGGCAGGGCTGCGCTGCCGGCAGTCGTGGACCGGGCCGCCTTCCAAGCCGAGCTGGATGCGCTGCGGGTGCGGGAGAAGGCACACACCCGGGAAGGCGACACGATCGCCGCGGCCCGGCGGCGGCTGCCCATGGTCGAGGTAGACCCCAGCCTTCCGCTGACCGGGCCGCACGGCCCGGTCACCCTGCTGGATGCGTTCGAAGGGCGCCGGCAGCTCATCGCCTACTACTTCATGTGGCACCCTGGCCACCCCGCGGCCGAGCAGTGCGAAGGCTGCACGTTCTACACCACGCAGGTCAGCGAGCTGTCTCACCTGCACTCCCGCGACATCACCTACGCGGTCTTCGGTCAGGGCCCCTACGACGAAAGCGCCCGCTACCGCGACTTCATGGGCTGGCACATGCCGTGGTACTCAGCCCAGGACTCGCGCGACGCGCTCCTCGTCGGGCGCCAGATCGGCAGGATGCATGTGGTGTGCTACCTACGGGACGGCGACCGCGTCTTCGAGACCTACTGGACGACCCTGCGCGGCGTCGAGGCAATGGACTACAGCTACGCGCTCATGGACCTCACCGTGTACGGACGTCAGGAGCCGTGGGAAGACTCGCCCCCCAGCTGGCCACAACAGTGCTCCTACATCCGGACTGACGGCGGCTCGCCCGATTGGCCGCCGGTGTCGGTGTGGCCGGGCGGACGTCCCATCGCCCAGTGGCCGCGACTGGAAGCTGGACGCTCTGATGACCTCGGCATCGGCCATGACGGCCGTTAGGACGACTGCGGCGGCCACGCTGACGGTAACGCTCGGGCTGGCTGCCGCGTGCTGGGTGGTCTCGGTCTGGCAGATGACCGGGATGGACATGGGAGTGGCGACCCGGCTCGGGTCGTTCGTGTTCTTCGCCACACTGTGGGTGGCGATGATGGCGGCCATGACGCTGCCTGGCGCGGCCCGCAATCCAGAACGCGAGCTCGACCGAGACGGATGTCGACGGCTATTTCGCCGAAGGGACACGGCCTCAGCACCTTCCCGCGCAAGGGCGGCATGGTCTACCACTGCTACTCCAGCTACGCCCGCGGTACGGAGTTCCTGATGGGCTACTACGCGACCCTTGACCGCGCTCCGAAGGGCCGCGACGAAGGCGACCAGGCAGGTCATGAGCTGGCTGCGCCGCCACGACGAATACCACAACTAGTGACACGTGTCGGAGGAGATCATGGCGAACTCGGCTGCGGGCGGGGCCAGCGACTATAACACCGGGATCATCAAGGAGTTCCGGGCGAACCAGGGACGCGTCGGCGGGCCCTGGGCGGGCATCACGCTGATCCTCATCCACCACATCGGCGCCAGGTCCGGGGTCGAGCGGGTCACCCCGGTGGCCTATCACCCCCAGCCAGGCGGCCGGTTCGCGATCTGGGCCGCCAACGGGGGATCGCCCACCCACCCGAACTGGTACCACAACCTCAAGGCCCACCCCGAGATCACCGCCGAGGTCGGTGCCCAGGTGTTCACGGTCCTGGCGCAGGAGCTGGACGGCACCGCCCGCGCCGAGCTGTGGCCGACACTGGTCTCGGCATACCCCCAGCTCGCCGAAACCCAGGCCAGGACCGCCCGGCAGTTTCCGCTGTTCGTGCTGGCCCGCCAGGACTGAACCCGACGAGAACCCGGCCTGCGCCACCTGGTACTGATGCTGCTGGAGCACGTCACCGCCCAGCCGCGCAACCCGGCCGCCGAACTCAGCTCAGGCCGCCAGCGGCCGCGTGCGGCCGCAGTTCCCGCGGCCCGGTCACCGGAACCCCGGCCCGCCCAGGCAGCGGGCCTGAACGCTCAGCTCGACAGGAGACAGCCATGAGCGCACAATCCCCACATCTGTCGAACACGGCTGACACGGTGCCAGGGAGGCGCGGTGCCCTGACAGCCGGTCCGTCCCAGGACGTGCTGGCGCTTTCATTGGACGAGGCCTCGGTGAAGATCCGCACCGGCCCGCCCGACGACGGCGACAGCCTCGATGCCGGCCCTCCCGCCCGGCATCCCCCTCCCCGCCCACATCAGCGCCCGCGCCGGAGCCCAAGGGCCGCGGCAGAGTTATTTGCAGTTCATGATCGCCTGCAGAGGTCGGCCATGCCACCGGACTGGTAGCGCAAGGCGGCAGCGGTAGGAGGGCCAGCTCACCTGGCCAGAGCCCACGCCAGAGTGGCTGTTCTGTCCTAGCTCGCTCAGCAGCTCACGAGCTCCACCACTGCGCCATGGTCGGCGATCTGCGCCGTTCCCCCAGGTCATGGGAGTATCTGCGGATGTCTCGACAGTCCACGGTGCAAACGATAATGACACACATTGTCCGCCCGGCTCCTGGAAGGAGCCGACATGTACGAAGACGAGGACAACGACGCTAAGTTCCCTGATGACAGTCCCGTCGAGGTGCGGTACCCGAGCTCGAAGCAGGAAGAGCAAGGTGACCGGTCGGTGTGGCCTTGGTTGCCTGGTTAGATTCTAGACCAGTGTGGCCCAGGTCGTGATCCTGGTCTGGCACGCGAGCCCGCTGCCGCCCGTACCGGGGGATGCCAGCGGCGACGCCGAGAACAGCCTCGGACTGCTGCTGGTGCATGCCATCAGCGCGCAGTGGGGCTGGCACTTCCCGCAGGACATGGGACGAAAGGTCGTATGGGCTGAGGAATGTGAACTAATGAGTATTGATCCCGACCCGCCCTTTGGCCCGCAGCGTTCAGTGTCAAATCCCCGATACCCGCTCTGCGCTGATGTCGAACGCTGAGTTGAGGCGTTCCGTTCGGGCGGGAACCCCGCCAAATAGCCAGTGAAGTCTGGAATCGTGAAAGTGAGAAGATCACGCACAGCGGAAGCGTCACCGGGACGCTCTCGGTCACGACCTGCAGTTCTCCGAGTCGAGCCTGCAGTGGGTCGTCACGGCGTACGGCCTGACCTTTGGCGGGTTTCTCCTGCTTGGCGGTCGCGCTGCCGGATCCTCAAGGTGACCTCACCGACCTCACCGACCTCACCGACCTCACCGAACGGAGCGCCCGCATGAACCAGGCGTTTATCTTCTGTAGCGACCAGAACGGCTCCGGTGACGACCGATGGATTGCGCGATCCGCCCGGATCAACAGTTACATGAGCATCAACCAGTCAGCACGGCCGGTCGTCCACCTGGAGCTTCACACCGCCAACCAGGCGCGCGCCAGCGCCTTCTGCTCGGAGCTGCTGCAGTGGGAGCCGGAGCTGATTCGGGCCGCGTCGAGCTCCTACTTGGCCCTCGACCTCGGCTCCAGATTGGGCGGCGGGATCGTCGAGTGCGGCACCCTGTGGCCGGTGTGGCTCCCGTATGTGGAAGTTGACCTGATCTATGCCGCGACCGAGCGCGCCCGCCAGCTCGGCGCAGCTGTGTTGCTAGAGCCTCGTGAGGGACCGTCGGGCTGGCGGAGCGTTGTTTCCAGCGCAGAAGCCGGACAGGTCGCGCTGTGGAAGCCGAAGCGATGAGCGGCGAACTCGACCTGCTCGAGGCCGCTCGCGGCGACGAGGATGCGTTCGCCCAGTTGGTCGGACCGTACCGGGCGCAGCTTCGCGCTCACTGCTACCGGATGCTCGGATCGCTTCCCGACGCAGACGACGCCCTCCAAGAGACGCTCCTGCGCGCCTGGCGGGGACTCGACCGCTTCGAAGGCAGAAGCTCCCTCCGCTCCTGGCTCTACACGATCGCGACCAACGCCAGCCTCCGGACGATCGAGAGGCGCCCCAGACGCGTCCTGCCTGTCGACTACGCCCCAGCGGCTGATCCGCACGACCTCCCCGCCGACACGCTGACCGGATCCGTGTGGCTCGAGCCCTACCCAGACGGCGAGCTCGGCGTCGCGGACGACCTGCTCGGCCCCGATGCCCGCTACGAACAGCGCGAAAGCATCGAGCTCGCCTTCACCGCGGCCCTGCAGCACTTGCCTGCGCGCCAGCGTGCCGTGCTGATCTTGCGAGATGTGCTCGGCTTTTCCGCCCGCGAGACCGCTGAGGTGCTCGAAACCACCCCGGTCTCGGTCGACAGCGCGCTCCAGCGCGCCCGCAAAACCGTCGGCGAGCGGGTACCCGCCCGGAGTCAGCAAGCGACGCTGCGAACGCTCGGTGACAGCGAGGTGCGCGAGCTCGTGAACCGCTTCGCCCAAGCCTGGGAAAGCCATGACGTCGCCACGCTCGTCGCCATGCTCGCCGAGGACGCACGCATGACCATGCCGCCCCAGCCGAGCTGGTACCAGGGCCGCGACGCGATCGCGGAGTTCCTCGGCCGCTGGCCCCTCTCCCCGGTCAAACGCTTCCAGCTGCTCGCGATCAGCGCCAACGGGCAACCCGCTGCCGCCGCATACATCCTGAACGAGCAGACAGCCGCATTCGAAGCGGAGAGCATCATCGTTCTCACTTTCCGCGATGACGGCATCGAGGAAATCACCGCCTTCCGTACTCCCGGGCTGTTCCCCTTCTTCGGCCTGCCCGGGCAACCGCCGGCCGAGCCGTCTGACGGCCCGGCCCCGACATGACCAGGAGGACACCATGAACAACCCGTCCTGCAGGACCACGATCGTCGTCGGCGCAAGCCGCGGCCTCGGCCACGGGATCGCCACCGCCTTCGCCGAGGCCGGCGCCCCCGTGGTCGCCGTGTCCCGCACTCCAGCCGCGTCTCTTGACCAAGCGACCAGCGCCGGCACCATCCACCCCGAGATCGCCGACGCCGGTGATCCCACCGCGGCCGCCAGCCTCCTCGACCGTTATGACCCCGAGGTGGTCATTCTGGTGGCTGGCGCCACCCCGCACATGCGTCCGCTGCAGGAGCAGACGTGGGAGACCTTCTCCGTCAACTGGCAGACCGATGTCAGCATCACGTTCCACTGGCTGCGCGCGGCGCTGCTCAAGCCGCTGCGGCCCGGCAGCAAGGTCGTTGTGTTCAGCAGCGGTGCCGCTCTGAACCCGAACGGCTCACCGCTCAGCGGCGGCTACGCCGGCGCAAAGGCAACCCAGCGGTTCATCACCATGTACGCCCAAGACGAAGCAAAGCGTGCCGGCCTGGACATCACCTTCACCGCCGTGATGCCCCAGTTCGCACCGCAAACCGGCGTCGGCGGACCGGCAGTCGAGGCATACGCCACCCAAGCCGGGCTGCCCCTGGAGGACTTCCTCCACCAGCTGCCATACCCGCTGCTCACCCCGGAGATCGCCGCCGCCGCCATGCTCGAACTCGTGCAGACAAATGCCGCCGCCATCGCTCCCGCTTACCTCCTGAACGGCGACGGGCTCCACAAGCTCCCGTGACCCGGCGCGATGCTCACCGCGGCCGAGCCCGCGCTGGCTCAGGTCGCCACCCGGTATCCGGCGGGCTTCTCCGCCGCGCGCAGGTCAGCCTGCAGCCGAGACGACGGCGGCAGCGGGCGGCGCGGGTACGGTGCACCTGCGTGGCGTCGGCGGCACCGGTGACCCGTATGGGGAGTGCATGTGCTATCCGGTGCCACCGTGCAAACGATAATGACACAGGTTGTGCCGACATTTTTGTGATGCCAGGGCGGTCGTGGCCGCGCTACGAGCAGGAGCGGATCCCCGCAGGTCAACCGTCGGTGACCCTGGCCGCGGCCGGTATTCGCGTATCCGGTCACCGCCCGCCTGCGGACTTGTCTACGCCGGTAACCGGCCGCGGGCGGCGACGATCTCGCGTTGCCGGCGGGTCCAGTAGTCAACGATCTTGGCGCGCGGGACCGGCAGTGCGTCGTCGGGATCGACATCGTCGAAATACCCGAGGCCGAGCAGGATGTGGTTGATGGCCTGCTGCGGGTACTCGGGCTGGAAACGCTCGACGAACAGCGCCAGGCCCTCGTCGGCCGTACGCCCGGTTCGCTGCTCGATAATCATCAGGTCGAAGTAGTCGCGGAGCTCGCCGCGGTCGCCGACTACCTTGAGTTTCATGGCTATCAGGTCGCTGAGCTGCGCAACGCGCAAGCCATCGACCTCCTGAGGCGGCTCAAGAAGGTGCTGCGGACAGCCCTCATCGGCGTGCAGGAACTGCACTTTAGTAGCAGAGAAGACGCCGTTGAGGGTTCCGGGCGCACGCTCGGTGACGGCAAACAGGCCTGCCGCTGGCAGCCGGCGGGTCAGTTCGTCGAGATCGACGCTGCCGTGGTGAAAGAAGAAGTCCAGGTCCCGGCTGACCCGGTGCCCGAGGTGAACGGCGATGGCCGTCCCGCCCCCGAGGTACGCGCCGTGCGGGATGAGGGGGGCGATCGAGTCCCACGTCAATGCCGTGTCGGGCGGGAGGATTTTCCGGACGCGATCAGACGGCATGAGGCTCGTACCCGGCGAGGTTATGCGCGAGGGCCCGCTGCGCCGGCTCAAGGCCGCGTGCCGCTGCCGCGTGCTCCCAGGCGCTCGCGGGCAAGTTGACAGTTCCCCAGGCGAGGCCATCGGGATCGAAGGACGTGAGCAGCCGCCGGGCGATGAATGGTGCCGAGCTCGCGATATCGAGCTGGGCCGGGGCCACGTTCCAGAACAGGTGCAGCAGGTGCGGAGGAACCCGCGTGGCGTGCGCCCTTCCGGGACGGGCGGGCATGTGTACCCGGGCAATCACCGGGGCGAGCGCGAGCCACTGCGGCGACCCGAATCGGAGCCGGTACACCGTTGTCTCGGCGGCGCGGCCGCGGGCAAGCATCATCGGTGTCCGCGCGACGAGACCGTCAGAGGTGAGCCGGGCGAGGGCGCGAGCGGTAGCGGTCGGCGTGACACCCGCGCGCCGTCCGGCCTCGCGCACGGACGCCACGCCGCGCGGTGAACGCGATAGCGCGGCGAGCACCCTGATGTCCACTCGTGACAGGCCAGGTACCGACGGCGTGACGCCCAGTTCCCGGGCAAGGTCGCCCACCTGCCGTGACGTCAGCTGGAAGACACCTGAGGCGGCGCGCTTGACCGGCATGCCCAGGCGATCTACAGCGCGCCGCACCCGCGGCGCTGAGGTCCCCAGAGCCCGGGCCGCGGCGGCAAGGCTATAGGTGTCCATATCGTTATGGTACCCGCTTACCCGCGCCGCAGCCGATCCTGTCTGGCGAGCCCAGGTAACGCCGGATGACCACGCCGGTGACGCAGCCTTCTGCTCTCCTCCCAGCTCAGCTGGCCATATGCGAGCACGGGCATATTCCGCTGTGTCGTCACCATCACCGGTGTAAGCAGGCCCAAGGGTGGCAGCTGACGCAGCCTGAACCAGGTGTCCTGCGATGGC
>Ga0182030_10022823_pt1 | contig 11626 bp, 7 predicted proteins | sample 812S3MmetaG_FD_121299 | JGI IMG/M metagenome (GOLD analysis project Ga0182030, IMG submission 121299) | Permafrost microbial communities from Stordalen Mire, Sweden - 812S3M metaG (Illumina Assembly) | ecosystem: Environmental > Terrestrial > Soil > Wetlands > Permafrost | place: Sweden... | reverse complement strand
CTTCTGCTTGATGTGCTCGCAGCCGCCAAAGTCAGTCGATGACGCCTGGCTGATGGATGAGATCGGGGACACGCTGCCGCTGGTCGATCCAACGACACCCTCTCTGACATTCACTGGCGGAGAACCGCTCACGGAGTGGCGCAGGTTTATCCGTCTACTAAACCTGACCCGTGATCTGCTTCCGGATACAGCAGTGCATGTGCTGACCAACGGCCGCGCCTTCGCCTCTCCCGACGTGGCGATCGCCTGGGCGGCGGTTGGCCACCCCAAGCTTTCGGCTGGAATACCGATCTATGCGGCTGTTGATGCCATCCACGATTACGTCGTGCAAGCGAAGGGGGCGTTCGATGAGACGGTCCTTGGTGTGCTGCGTTTAAAGGATTGCGGTCAGCGGGTGGAGATTCGTGTTGTGCTCCACGCCATCACGGCTCCGCGGCTACGTGAAACTTGTTCGTGGATCGCTCGGAATCTGCCGTTCGTGGACCATGTGGCGCTGATGGGTCTAGAAAACACCGGCTTTGCAATTGTCAACGACGACGTGCTTTGGATCGACCCGCTGGATTATCAGGAGCAGTTGGCGGCCGGCGTTGACGTGCTTTCGACGGCTGGGGTCAACGTTTCGGTCTACAACCTGCCGCTCTGCGTGCTTGACCCCTCCGTCCGGCCGTTCGCGGTTCAGTCAATTTCGGATTGGAAGAACGCGTTTGTGGAGGAGTGCGATGGCTGCTCGGCCCGCCGTGATTGCGCAGGCTTTTTCTCGACAGGGCGACCGAAATTTAGTCGCGGGATAGCTCCGATTTAGTTCAACAAGTAGCATGACGAGGGCATACGCATATATGGGCGCAAGGTCGGAAAGTTCTCTGACTCCAGAATTCAGAAAGTTTATGCCGCTCTTCGCGGCGCTCGACGGACCAATCTTGGATGCGCCGTGTGGATATGGCCGACATGCACTTTCGTTGCACGAATTGGGTTGTCGGATGACATGTGCGGACATCGACGATCAAGGTCTCGCGCAGCTGACGCGCTTCAATAAACTATTCAGAGAAGCCGGACAAAGGCGCCTTGAATTATTTAAGGTTGATTTGGCTAAAGGTGATTGGCCATTCGAAGAGGCTCAATTTAGTGGTGCTCTGAACGTCCATTTTTACGAAAGCAGATTGCTAGCTAACATCGCATTTTCTTTGATAGCAGGCGGTTTACTTTATGTTGAAACTATTGAAAACAGAAGAGGCAATTATCTGCAGCTTCCGAAAGCGGGTGAAATCCGTAGCCTTCTTGCGGATACTTTTGAGTTTCTACACTTGAAAGAACGCCACGCAGGTCCGCCCAACAGCGGCAAAGTTACCGTGAGAATGCTTGCCCGAAGACTCGTCTTATAGTGCGGCGACGGACTACCCCGCCGAAGTGGACGGCATGCGTTCGCGTTTCGATGCTTGTGAAGAGAAGCGCACCGCTTCAAAACCCTGGGCCCCGACCCTGGACTATAAGCCGAGGTCCAAACCTGAACCGTAAGTTGTGAAGTGAGATGAGGTCGTGAACCCGCTTCGTAAAGTCACACTCCAACTGCCAGATGCGCTGTTCGGCGGCGACCCCCGCGGCTTTCTCCAACATCTCGGCCTCAACGGGCGCCGTTTGAGCGACGGACAGTGGGCAGTTTGGCCGAATGATGACCGAAGCTTCATCAGCTGCCGCGATCTCGCGGACGAAACGGGATTCGTCAACTTTGAGCCTCTGAAGGACGCGCCAGACCCGGCCGTCACCTTTGACGACCCCGACACTCTCGCCCGGTTCAGTCAGCTCGAGGAACAACTGACAAAGCGGATGGGGAACGACTCAGACTTGGCAGCACCGTTCCATCAAATCCAGCTAAACCTCGCTAAATCCGCAACGGTCGATGAATTACTCGCCACCGTTCGCGGCGGCTACGAGAATCTCAGGCAAATCACCTTCGAGAGCACGGGAGAGCTAGCAATCCCAGACCCCGGCGTCACCCTGCTTACCGCGACCGATCTCCTCATTCGACGAGCGAGATTGCCGGCGGTCCTATTTCGCTTCGATCAAGACCCCGACGCCAAGACGAATATGCCGTCCATCGACGAAATCCCCCAGGAGGGCCTCTTCGCTTCCTCAGCACACTGGAATCGAGAGGTCATCGGTCTAATCCATTACCTTGGACCGCTTTTGGGCTGTTTGAGCCCTCGGTTCTGGTGCTTACCCACCGGACGGCCACCGTTCGCTGTCCTGTTCAGCCTGGGCATCGATCTCAACGGTCTACGCGGCTCCCCAATGGAGTTGATGCAACTACTACCCGGCCACGGGCGGATGGAACCAACTCCGCCCGTCGAAATTACGCCGGCAGCCTGCCGTCACGCAATCCACTGGTGGTCATTCCGCCTTAACCAGATGTTTCAATATCTCTGCGATCCAACGACATTCGGCAACACCGACGGTGTTTACGATCCTTGGGAACATCAGCATTGGTTGCTCACCTTCGGTCAAATCTTCGGCCTCACCACAGCCCTACAAACGGGCGGACGCAACTACTCGGTCCAACGAGTGTTGATGAATACGCTCCTCGACACCTTCGCAGATCGGATTCGGACGCGACGCCATTTCGAGCAGTTATGCACTTACCGGACCGCAAAGACGATTGCCGACAAAGTGCGCTCCACCATGACTGAGGAGGTCGCAGGCGTCCTGATGCCTGTCGCTGACCGCGCAGTCGAAAGTCTTCGCCGCGTCGAAGATGGCTTCTTCATTCGACGTCAACGTGGTGATGCAAATGTCATCGTGAGAATCCCAGGCGACTCGCCGCCGCGTCATCTAGAACGCCGCCGGGCAACCGCCGTGCTGTTGAAGGTCTTCCGCAACGCAACGCACGGATTCGGCGGCAAATACCCGAATCCGCGAACCGATGACGAACTGGTCGCCGAACGCCTATTGCAGCATCACACTGGCGATATGCCAGCGGACCTCGTGTTTCTCCCCTATCTGTATCTCCTTGACACATTGAGCCGACCCGATGAAGTGCGTGAGACGATCATCAAAAGGGCCTCACGCCGGCGATCGACCGAGCCAGGGCAAGCTCAAAGTCCGATGGTCGCACCGGAGTGACTATTCATCGACGCTGGCCGCCGCCAAGTCATGGTCAGGACCTCGAGCGCGACACGTCGAGCACGGCTCGCATGCTGCCCTTCTCAATAAAAGGTCAGAATCGGCGCAATCGACCGGGCCAGCGCGTCGCCACCGCGCGGTCGTCCGGCAGGCCGGGCAACCCCGCCAGCGCAGAACGGCCGCCTGCCCCGTCGCTCGATTGGCGACGTAAACGCGGGTGCCGTGGGCGCACGAATGTGCGATAGCTGCTGTCACATAGAGCATTTCGGCAGACCGAGATCAACCTTCGCCGCACAAACGAACCTTTCGATGTCAGGACGACGCCAAGATTCAGCTTCTGGCGTCAATTTCTTCAGCTGTTCGTCGGGCACGGTATGCAAATGCTGATTATCCACCGCATCCTGAATCTCGGTTATCAGTTCCTGTACCCTGTTATCACGGTTATCCCACTGATTCAGCATTACTTTGACCTCTGTCGATGCCACGAGTCTTACCGCGTAAGAGACAGGAAGGGATTTCATCACGGCGTTCCAATAATTATTCCACTCTTGCCATTGATCCACCCTCGCCTTATCTTCGACAAAGTGGTGAGCCAACGCCGAATATTTGGTGCTCACCTTGCGCGCCGCAGACCAGAGACTAGCCTCCGCGCTGAGGTAATTAACATAAGCAGTCTTTCGTTGATCAATGGTCACGCGCGTCGCATCAGCGCGGATATTGTCATCAGACGACTTATATGCAAACAAACTACCAGTGATACCGACAATGAGCGTTGCCGTGATGCCCGCGAGCGCCAACCAGAACTCGTTGGAACGGTGTGGCTTTAACGTGTCCGAAGTGGTCCGCTCTTGCGCTTCGGCTTGGCCGGTGGGCGCGGTGTCGACAATGGTCTTTGATCTCCGGCCCCATATCCATGCAGTTACACCGCCTGCGAAAAGCGGACCGCTCAACATCGCTACCCACCACCGGCTTAGCCATCCCCACACTATCGGCCACGACGGGAGGTGGTCAGCGACGCCGAGTGCCACGAGCAGCAGAACAGCAGCGGCAACGATTAGGGTCGCACCGACGATCCTGCCGTGTTGCAGCACCCACTTTGCACCGCGTAGCAAGGCCCCTCCATCCGCAGGTTGGGCACGGCGCGCCGCGCCGCGCCGAACAGTACCCTTTGCCTAATCCTGACGTCGTAAAGCCCATTGGGTCAATGGGTCACATCACGTCAAAAAACAGGGCTAGCGGGTAGTTTTAGTTGGATGGTCCCTGGCTCGCTCGCCCTGTTCGGTCTCGACGAGCTCGAGGGACGCCAAGGAGTGGGCCGCCGGCTGAGGTGCAATGCTTTGAGGGCCGGTGGACGAGACGCCTCCTCGGTGGATCCGCGGTGGGGGTAGTAGCAGCGATTATTGGGTTCACGGCCGCTAGCGCTCCGAACTCGAAGTGGCCAGGTCTGGGAGGAGCTGAGCGGCATCAGCCCTCGAAGTCGGCAGTTGTTGACACCACTGGGTAGTGGGTCAGTTTGGCGAGTCAAACTGACCCACTACGCATCGCTGGCGTTTCTTGACGTGATCGCGCAGAGCGCGGCACTCATCTTCGGTCTGGCTTAGCGGCTGCGATCACGGTGACGGCCAAAGCGATCGCTCCGACGACGCTCAAGGGATGCCACCACTGTGCGCCCAGCCAGTAGACGTTGGTGCTGACTATGCCGGGACAGTCCTTATTACCGAACAGCCATTCACGTACGACGGGCGTGGCCAGGGAAAGGACCGCGCCGACAAGGGTTAGTGAGAGTAGTGCGAAAAGCAACCTGCTGGAGTACTGCCAGGTTCCCAGGGCGATGAGATAACCGCCAGTCCCCGCCATAATTAGGCCGGTGACTCCGGACAATGTTGCGGATTGAATCGCGGCTGCAGCGCCCAGAACGAGGAGCACGGCGCCGGCGATAATGATCGACCTGGCAACGCCTTTGGTCAACGACACCACGTGATATCCACCGAGCGTCACTGTTCGCAAGGTGGTCAACGCTGGCTTGAGGGCATCGGGCAGCTGTCGCATCGAGCCAGCTGCCCCGGATGCCGTCGCAGCGGCCTTCGCGATGGTACGCGCCATCAGGGGTGAGCCCTTGTCGCTGTCGAACGTCTCGTTTGCGACTGGATCCTCGTTCAAGAGGGCGTATTTGGCGTCTCCTGGGGTGGCGGCCAACACCTTCTTGGCCCACGTTCGGGAGCTCGTCGGGCTCCAGTCGGGCTTTTGCCCCGGTTGTGGGTCGATCACCGAGTTGGCCAGCCCGTCCAATTCCTCGTCGAGAACTCGTTGTTGCCACGCTTGCGCCAGCCACAGCGACGTCTTCGGAATGCTAGATGGTATCGCCTTGGAAGGGTCGTCGAGGAATCCAAGCTCGTCGAGCAGCATGTCCTCGGTCAGATACTGGTCGGACCCACCGCCGGCGACCGGCAGGCGGTAGCCCGAACTCGGAAAGTCAGGTGCCCCAAGTTTTTTGAGTCTGCGGAGAAACCACTGCGCTCCCGTCTCGGGCCCGTTGGCGCTTTGCTCACGTTCGTGGGCGTGCGCCTGGACAGTCCGCCGCAGGCGTCGCGGGTCTAGCAGTACGTGGACGAGCCATCCTGCTCCGTCGAGTCGGCCCCACATCCAGTCGTTGGACCGCCAGGTCCGTTTGTAGAAGGCGCCGAAATGGTGGAACTGCATGCCGGTGAGCTTTTGCTGGGCTGTCTGCCAGTCAGGTGCGAGCAGGCTGCGCGTATCGGCACTCACTTGCACGAGCTCCAGGGACTGCTCGATGTCTGCCTCGGCCGGCAGCATCGCCCGCTGTGCCGTGGCCAGATCGAACAACTTCGTCGCCACGGTCCGCGGGTTGTCCACGGGTCTCAGATAGTCGAGGTATGTACTGAGTTGGCTGGCTGCAATCTGGTCTTGTGCAAGCAGGGAATCTGTCTGGGCGCCAGCGGCGGATGAAGCGCTGGCGGCTAGTCGCTTCAAGGTCGGGTAGCCGTTCACAAAGACCTCGCCAAGCGCGTCCCAGGCTTCCTCTTTCACCGCGGATTGTTCGAGATAGTCCACAGCGAGCAGACCGGCGGCGTTCCGGAGTGAGCCTTGGCGGACTGCAGGGTTGGTGCACACTTTGCGAACCGAGCCACGGAGATCGAACGGCTTGGGCGGTTGGCAAGCCCTGAAGACGCCTTCGATGATTTTCGCCACGGCAGTGGTATCGGCGTCGGACTTTGCGAGCTGGTATGCCGCCTGGGCGACGATGATCGCACATCCTTTCGCGAGGTCACACGCCGGTTGGCCATACCGAGCAAGGTCGGCTGCAGTCTCGGGAAGCGGCTGGTTGGGCGGTTGCGACCAACGACTCAGGATCGACTCTGTGATCTGTCGCCGGCACACCGTCTCGACGTCGCCATCGACGACGAGATCCCCTTCCCAGTTTCTTGGAATGCTTTCGGTGGATGTGCTCGACGCTGGCGGCCAGGTGCTGAGCTGGCGGAGCAGAGCACTGGTGAGAGTATTTGCCTGTCTGGTTGCCTCGCGCGTCCGGTAATCCGTCAGCAGGGACGTGGAGAGAAGCCGCGATCCATCGGGCAGCATTGCCGCGAGCTCGGCCAGGCGCAGTCGAGTGTCAGTTCGCGCTTCCATACGGTCCTGATGGGCTCGGATCTCTCGCAGGTCCGCCGCGATCGACTGTGTCGTGATGGCAGCCAGGTCCTTGAGGAGCCCATCGACAAGCCCGAGTGGCTCATTGACATTGTCCGATGGGGCCTCTTGCACTAGGTCGGGCGCTGGCCCGGAAGACGGCAACACGAACAGAAGCACCCGTCGAACCGGCCGGGAGGCCGGACGATCAAAGATCCGCTGGAGTAGCACGTCGATGGGCCGGTTGTCGAGCAGGCCGCCATCGGCGACCCAGTGAGGGCGGGTGACATCGGTGAAGGGCGCCATCGCTGGCCGAACGGGCACGCCCCCCTTCTTGGCGGTTCCCTCTGTGAAGGGGATGAACGAGGGCTCGAACGCGACCGGGAACGACGCCGAGCTGCGAGCGGCCAATGCCAACGCCGGGACCGTGCCCATCTGTACGAGGTCGGTCTCGGTAAAAGTGAACAGACCGCGCCGGTCGACGTCTTGAACGAGCGTGCCAAACGAGTCGGTGAACCTGCTGGTCTCTCCAGTGAGCAGGGTCGTCGTGATGTACAGCGTGGTGGAAGGGGTGCGCGCACCCCCCGGGAACGCCGCAGGCGGGAATGGCCCAATCTCGAGCTTGGGAATCTGCTTTGCCAGTGCGGCAAACATGCGTTCGTCGCCGTACAGCAGGGACGGCGTGTTCTTGTCTCTCGGGTCTCGGAGGAGATCAGTTAATGCCCCGAGATCCAGCCAGAGGTCACGGAGCCCGCCAAGGTCAGACCCCGTGACCCGCGACGAAGCAAGCAAAGCTGCGTTGATGCCACCTGCACTTGTCCCAGACAACACGTCGACGTCGACGACCATGTCGAGCAGGTCGATGAGTTCGGCATACAGCTTGAGGCAAGCCGCCGACTCCTTTGTTAAGCGGCTATGGGCCGGGAACGTCTTCCCCACCCTGCGCCATTGTGATGCTTGGGCGAGCAAGTTGATCTCCCGCGCAACACCGGCCATCCAGATCGCGAGACTGACGCCGCCCGTCATGGTGGTGGCGAGTCGGAGTTCCTGGGTCAACTCTGTCACTGGTGACGGTCTGTCGAACGCCATTGCGCCCCCTCGATGTAACGGGTCCGCCAAGTGAAGCATGGACCCCTTGGCTTACGTTGCCACGCGCCTAGAAGCGGCAGGCATCATGCAGCGGCGCGGGCCGGAGAGCTACGGCAACCGTAGTACGGTTTGGGCGACTTGAAGATACCGCAAGATTAGCCAACCCGATAATCTCAAATAACGAACAAGATGCAGCGGGTTAACGGATAGCTAGGCAGAGTTCAGGCCGATCCGTCGTCATGGATGCAGCAGGTTTTCCGGCCTGGATGAATTGAGCGCCGCCCACTCTCAGTTGGCGGCGATTCGGATTTTATTGACGGTGAAGTAGATCCCTATTGACGAATGCGTAGATTTTATTGGTGGTTTCCCCTCGTTAAGTCGCACTTTCCCGAGTCTGGACGGCGTGCGGCATAGGCAAGAGGGGCCTCCGCTTTGTATCCATAATAACGTTTTTGGACAGACGAATCTCGCTGAAAGTCGTTGAGCCACTGTAGATGTCACTGCCTGGCGGCTCGTCGTCGATGGGTTCCCGAAATGGCTGCGCCGGCGCGGTGAGATTTCGCTCTAACGGTGAAACTTAGGCGCCAAAAAAGACCATGGCAGACCTGTACGAAAGGCCAGAATGCGGGCAAGATTATGGGCGCGTCACATGGGGCGATGGCAACTCGGGCAGGCCACGCCCTATGGTCCGATGATCGCCGCGGTCTGCACATGGTGGCCCGCGGGAGATGCAACGTCGACCTGGCCTACGGCAGGGGTAACTATGACCGAGATAGTGGCCACCTACGGTGTGATTGCGGACGGTACCGGCGGGTCGATTCGGCCGACTCGGCCAGCACCAACCGCCGCCATGTGGACCCCGTCAACAGACGGAACCAGAAGGCACCTCGTTGAAGGTGTCTTTCCAGCTGGATCGTCATTCAGCTCATCAGCGTCGATTCGGGCCAGGCCGAATGGATCAGTCCAGGTCGTCAAACAGGAAGTGTGAAAAACGGCCGTTTAGCAGGCAAAAACGCGAAAGGGTTGCTGAGACTATGGCGCAAGTCGTCTACCGCAAGAACACCGAGTTCGCCAAGGTCATCGCTTACGACCGGCACCTCACTGGCTACGATCTCGGTGGCAACTGGCTCCCGTTTGATCGCAGCGCCCCGACCGACTGCAGCGGCTGTGTGGGTGACGAGTGTGATGCCGTGTTCAACGGCACAGCGATGGCCTGGACACGGCACGATATGTCCACCGAATCGTGGCGGCCAACCAGCATGAACGGGCGCGCCGACCGCAACAACGGGCCGTTCGGCTCCGTCATGGTCGACCACCCCGACCAGCTGCCGGCCAACGCCGCGGTGCTCATCGCGCTGCACCACGGCGACGGTTCGCCGGAGGACTCGCACATGTGGTGCCAGGTGGACAACCTGAAGATCGAGACCCATGGCGGCAACGGCACCGTGCTCAATGATGGCGTCAACTATCTCGACAAGGTTCTCGACGTGCACACCATCGACGGACCCAACCAGTACGGCGCCAACAACTGGTGGTACATCCCAGGCCCGATCAAAGAGGACGGCACACCGCTCTGCACCGGACCATCAGACCCGAATGCCATCCAGGGCCGACTCACTGACGCACCCGACACACTGTTCGCCGACGTGTCTGACTCCCAAGTGTTCGTTGACGATTCCTACACCAGCGCAACCTACCCTGACCGCGGTCAGGACTGGCCCTACCGGTGGATCAGTATCAAATCCAACGACGGCGACATTGAGGACCCGAAATTCGCCGCCAACTACGCCTGGTGTGTCAAAGCTGTCGAAGATGGCCGCCTGGAAGGGTTCTCGGTCTACTACTTCTGGCGCCCAGGAACCGTCGCCGTCAACACCCACATGGCGATGGTCAAGGCGGCCGGGGGCCCCCACCGGAAAATGGTCACCGAGGTCGACGTCGAAACCGACGACGGCAAGAACCCCATCCATGACGTGTCAAACCAAATCAACAGCGACGTCGACACTCTCGCGACATGGTTGGGCAATCAGGCCCGCGTGCTCGGCTACGGCAATTGCAGCGACATCGGCATCATGTGGCCGCATCGACCCGCCGGCTTACTGATGCGCTACGCCGGCTACGGCCACAACCCGGCAAAGCCTGACCAGGTCGCGCACCAATACACCGACGGCACGCACGGATATGGAGGAGGACTACCCGAAGGAGCACCACCATTCGGCAACTGCTGCATGAACAGTGCCGACGGCCTGTCCCCCGCCCAACTGGCTGCCGTCCTAGGAGTCGGTGACAAACCGCCGACGACGACCCCGGTGGTGACGACGACCCCGGTGGTGACGACGACCCCGGTGGTGACGCCTAGCCTGCCCCCGGATTACCTGCAGCTCATCTACGCTCAGCTGGCCGGGCCGATCGGCCCAGACGGCTACGGGCACGGCTGGCCACAACTAGGCACCGACGCCAGCGGAGCCAACTTGACCATCGTGCAGTTCCTGGCCAAGTACAAACCCGCACTGGACGCCCTGCTCGCCAAAGCCCCGGGAACCACGGCGGAGACGGTTTCTCTCACCGGGTACGTTGCTGAGGCCCCGCCGACTCCACAACCGAGACGTCGCAGCACAGCTACGCCAGCCACCAAGGCGTTGGCCCCCAAAGCAGCCACGCCGGCAAAAAAGGCCGCAGCCCGCAAAGCAACCACGCCTGCCGCAAAAACGACCGCCCGTAAAGCCACCCCCAAGAAGAAGTAACAGATGCCCCGTCGCCCAGGACAATTCGCGCTTCGAGGATCGAGGGAATGGCCCATGACAATAAACAACAGCGCCGCTATGAGGATGGCTTGGTTCTGCTGTGGCTGTCTGTGCACTACCGATGTGTGCCGGATTCGGGGTCGAAAGGCGGCTCGTCACGGTCGCGCATTGGTCACAGCGGGTCACCAGCGGGCACGACGTGGGACACGCAATAACTTGCGCGGGCCGTTTGGGGACGGTTCGATCCAGTTCGGCTCCCAGAAGGAGGCGAGCCATGACACTTAAGGCCGAAGTGCGCCGCGGGGTCGTGCTGACGCCCGTCGATGCGCTCGTCTGGGTTAAGCGCGACAGCACCCGCAAATCACTCGCATCCTAAGGAGATTCATCACAATGCCGCTCCCATACAAGCCCGGCTCAAGCGGGCCCGAGATCGTCGCCTGGCAGAACTGGTTCCAGCAGGAACACCACGCCTACGGCCCGTCCGTTGACGGCTACTACGGCAACGATGAGGTCACCGCGGTCAACGACCTGCGACACCGCCTAAACCTGCCGCCGGGCGACTTCGACGCCGTGGTCGCTAGCCGCGTCGGATACCTCGCCCCGACCACACCGCTTGTACAGCCGCCGAAGAACCGACACCTTGCGGTGGTCTACCGCGGCACCGGCGGCATCATCGGCCAGGACTACGTCAGCCGCGTCTGCCAAGGCGTCTCCGACCTCGTCGAGGAACAAAACCCGAACTGGCCAGCGACAATGGGTGGCGTGCCGGTCGGCACCGCCGGAAGCATCAGCGACCCCTCGATGAACGCCGGAGCGGCCACGGGATTCGCATCCGGCAAGGCCATGATCGACGCCGCGATCGCCGCCAACCCGCGCCGCAAGGTCATCATCGGCGGATACTCAGCCGGCGCGCTCCCCGCCGCCCATCTGAGGCAATGGATGCACGACAAATACCCCGACAACTACCTGTGCAGCTTCAGCCTCGGAGACCCCACACGCCCGCCGGGCGGCTGCTACTACCCATTCGGAGGCGG
>Ga0182030_10022820_pt1 | contig 11626 bp, 3 predicted proteins | sample 812S3MmetaG_FD_121299 | JGI IMG/M metagenome (GOLD analysis project Ga0182030, IMG submission 121299) | Permafrost microbial communities from Stordalen Mire, Sweden - 812S3M metaG (Illumina Assembly) | ecosystem: Environmental > Terrestrial > Soil > Wetlands > Permafrost | place: Sweden... | reverse complement strand
TGTAAACGTCCGCTGAAACTGCGCTTCTAGCCACTGCTCGGCCCCACCTCCGTGGAAGATGCCGTAACAGAGCGGCATGATAATGTCCGCGTAGAGGCAGCTCTGGCAGTTGCTCTCTGGGTCCGCTCGCTGACAGACGGCCTGGGGATTATAGCACCAATAGCACGCGTGGTACGGAGGAATCCATGGCCCTCCTTGGTCCTGGTCCCTAACACGATTGCGAGCCTCAAAAAACTCGAACCGACGCCAGCACGTAGGGAAGGCGTGGTCCCAGGCATCGCCGAATGCCCGGCAGAGCAGGCACGTGCCTTGGACCGCGAGCAGGTCCTCCTGGTACCGGCTTAGCTCGAGGTCGGCTCGGCGCCGCTTCTCCTGGATAGCTGCACTGCCAGTATACTAGAGAGCCGGCTCGGGAGACGGAGCAGGAGACGAAGCGAGAGCTGGGCCAGCGCTGCACATATCGCAGACAACGTCCTCGTCAGCCCGACACCGCCGCCAATACGGCTCCGAGTCGAGGTGCTCGCTCAAGCATGCCCGGCGGCAGTCCTGGCCGAGCAGGTAGCGGTGCAGGGCTCTCCTCTCGACCGCGGCACCCTCAGCGGCTTGCGGCTTCCACGTACGGGAGAGGAGGACTAGCGAGTACGCTTCTTTTCCATCTCGTCCGGCCCGGCCAGACTCTTGGGCGAAGTCTACTAAAGACGACGGCTCATTGATGTGTATAACCAGACGAACGTGGGCATAGTCGAAGCCGGCGCTTAGTGCAGACGTGGCCACGATATACGGCTGGTCCGAGGAGGCAAGCCACGTTCTCAGCAGCTCCTCCTTCTGCTCAGCCGTGCCTACGTCGGCTGTGTATTGGGAGCAGCAGAGCAGCTCGGCTAGCGTAGCAGCATCTTCCTTTGTCCGCACGTACAAGATGATCTTGTCTCGAGCCCGATCCAAGAGCCGGCTATTCTCCCACGCGTCCCGGGCCCTCCGCGCGCCCTCCTCTGGAAGAGTCCCTAGCCTAGTGGCCCGCTGTACCATGTAGAAGAGGTTCCGCCGGTTCGTCGATGCCCGGACCACTTTGGGATTCACTAGGTTGTTCTGCTCTTCAAACGTGGCTTGCATTGCCGGTGGCAAAGTGGCCGTCAGGTAGACAAACTGCGTACGGACGTTGCGGATCAGGGCGAGGTCAACCATAGCCTGGCGATAGTCGGACGCTGTGATGGTCAAGTGAGCCTCGTCAAACACAATGCGGCCGAGGTCTTGCGTAGCCGCGAGCTTGTGGGCGTAAGTCCGAAACTGTTCCGTACATGCTGCTTCAACTGTGACAAACACCAAGGGTGCATCTTGCTGCTCGCCAGGCGCCCACACCAAGTGATCGATCCCCAACTCTCGGACTCGGCGGAGGAGGTCCCCTCGCAGAGACACGAGGGGCAAGACCAAGATCGTCACCCCAGCGTCAGGGAGGATGCAGGGCAGCATGAACAGCAGGCTCTTCCCTTCGCCAGTAGCCATGATGACTACTACCTGCTCAGTCCATGACATAACAGTTGTCACAGCCCGTTCCTGGGCCGCTGACTTCCATTGCAACGCGTCATCCCGGTACAGCGTTCTGGCACTCTTCAACAGAGCCGCAGCTGACCACTTCTTCCGCGGCCGGTAGACCCCCATGGCGATCTGCTTGAGCATTCGCGGACCACCAACGTCTTCACCGTCCCGCTTCCTCTTCCCAGCAGGTCCAAGCAGCTGGTCAAGCCCCCACAAGTCCTTCCACAGAGCTGAAGCACGCAGATTCCGGCGGATAAGGCCATCCCACACGTTGCCAAAGTTGGCATTGTGTTGGTTTGCATAGGCGCGGTTGACAGTCCGCGTACTATGGTTCCGCTGCTTGGTCATAACCCGAATGTCAGCCTCAATCTCTTCGGCATCCTCGTCGTCAGCCCCGTCGTCAACCTCAAAGCACCCGATGTCAGCTGCAAACTTAGTCTTGACGATATTAACCGTCATCTGCCGCCAGTTGGCAATGTGTAACCGGGGGATACTGGCCCGACTACACGCCTGCTCCATACACCGTGTGAGCCGGTTGTCAGCCCACACCTTGCCGTCTTTCCACCACAAGTACGGAGATATAACGGCATGCGGGGCAGACTGGCGGAGGAAGACCTGACGGAGCGGGATGACAACCACCAAGTAGTCGAGCAAGAGGTCTCCAACGGGTGCAGGCAAGAACCGGATATTATCCTTAGACTTGCCCGTCTGCTGCTGGCCTTTGTGGTACGTGGTATGCAGCATGACCAGCCCGTGCTTGAGGTAGACGTTCCGCCGCCGCTGGGTATTACGCCAGGTAACGGAGAACAGTTCACTCTCGCGCAGAGGCTGGCCAGAACCCATGTGGATCAAGACTAAAAGCCTTTTCAAGAACTCGTCAGCCACGGCCTCATACCGCTCAACCGCCTTCCCCCGCCAGACCTTGGCGCCATCCGCGGTAGCATCCAGGAAAGAGTCCCGCAACGGCTTCGAGTCTTGGATAACGGTTAGCAAAGACCTCGCCAGCGGCTTTACCAGCTCAACGTTCTCCCGGTGCTGGCCAAAGAACCAGCCAAAGGCATCGGCGTCCAAGTTGTCCTTGAAAGCCCACGCACGCATCCGCGGAAGGGTCGGGGCCCCAAACATCAGCTCGTCGTATAGCATATGCTGGGCTTGCTGGAACTCGGAGAGTAAGAGCCGCGGCACGTGATCCATATGCAAGTCAACGTCCTTATAAGTCAGGACCTTCTCGTCTGCATCCCAATGCGCTTGGTGCGGCCCAACAACCTCTTTTGAGACTGTAAAGAGCAGCAAGCGCCAGCCAAGGATCTCGCCCATGGGAGTCTCCGTGTCCTGCTTTAGGAACCGCTCGCAATACTGCTCGATGCGCTCGAGCGTACTACCTAGCTCTGCCTTCTCCAAACAGACGCTAGCGTGGAAGATAATTAGCTGCACGACCCAGATCACGCCAGACAAGCAACTGTTATAGTTGCCCGGTTCTTTCCACGTCTTGGTGTACGGCTTGACGCTGAGCATAGCGCAAAAGCTAAGCAGTGGAGAGCTGTACCGATGGCCTCCAAATTCGTGGCAGATCAGCGCCATTGAGAGGACTGACATGGCATCTCTCAGCCCAGGCCGGTCCTGCTCGACAGCACTCTGGAAGGCCGCTTCCCACGCCTTTTCCTGGACACCCGTGAGCTGGATGCTGCTTTCAGGGGTCCGCTGATCGTCGTCGACCGTGCTAAAGTGGCCGCCACGGTAGGCCACCCGGTAGCAGTAGGTCAAGAACTGTTTCCAGTAGCCGAAGTTGGTCTTGAGCGTATTAGACTCCTTCTTGGGGTCGAACCCCCGTGCTTTCCCCACAGCGGCAGTGTGGAAGCGGCTCAACGCCAGCTGCCGTGGCCAAGTCAGCATGCAGTCGGGGCCGTCGAAGCACCAGCTGTGCGCCTCTATAAAGATCTCGTCCATGACCTCCAGCATCAAGAACAGCTCGGGCTCGCTCTCGGCATCCTTCGGTACCGCAAAAGAGGCGTGCATCTCGTCCTTCTTCAAGCCCCGCGTGTGCTCTTCGATGCCAGTCCGTCTCAGCCACGGCACCACAGCAGATCTGTGACTATCGAAGCCGTGAACGAGATTGGCTTCTGCTTTGGCATCCTCCTCTGCAACAATTGCGTCCTCGTTAAGCTGCTCAAAGAAGTCTGCCTCTCCTGAATCCAAGCTCTGTATGCCAACGTCTACGGCTCCCGTGGCCCCATCAACAACAAAATACCGAACCCAGCGATTCTCGGCAAAGAAGGTCTGGAGCTTGCACTCCCGCCACAAAGGGCTCTCCTCATGCACCGCTGGCTTCTGCTGGTGGACTTTCGACACGTGACGCTGCATGGCCTTGCAGTCCCTGGTAAGGCGAGCCGAGCAGGTAAGGCATTGGAAGCCGTCGAGGAGCCGCAGTCCCGAGATGGCCTCGGTCGGTAGCCGCCCCGGCTCTGCCTCTGCGGCTCGCAGGGCATAGCTGGCAAACAGCTCAACGAGAGCCTTCAAGGACGCTCCTCGCAGGAGATGAGGTGCTTGCCTTAGGTATCGAACCCAGACGTCACGTCCCGGCCGGAGGCAGTAGCCACAAGACGTACAGAGCAGCACCTGCCACTCCGACAAGTAAACAAAAGGGTTACCCATGGCCCCCGATGTTCAGATCTCCTCTCGCTACTCGCTGGCAGCCGTCGAGGGGACTCCCCCAGCGCCAGGAGCATTCTGGATTTATGGTGCAGGATTTATGGTGAACTGGTCTGTGCCCACCCCCCTGACTCAGGGTCATCTCGCCTAGGAGATTTGGATTTACGCCGCAAATCCGGGGAATGCTAGGGGTAGGAACCTCCGCCGGAAGTGCTTCTGGAGCCAATCACGACCACCCGCCCGTTGATAAACCCCGTAGCAAAGCGGCATCACCATGTTAGGGAACCGGCACTCCGTCTCCTCATGCTCGGGATCCGCGGCCCGGCAGATGTCCTGCGGCTGGTAGCAGTTCCAGCAAGCCACATACCGCTGAATCCACGCCTTCTCTTCCCTCCTCCGCGTCTGGTATGCCTCGTTCTTCGCGTGGATCCAGTGGAACCGGCGGGGGCAAGCACCCGCGGCGTGATCAAACTTCCGGCTCAGGAGACGACAATAGAGACACCTGCCGAACATGAGTTCAAGGTCTCGCTCATAGCGGTCGAGCACCTGATCCTGGACATGGTCTTGCCGGAGCACTTCATCCGGACCCGTAAACTCCATGCCGCGGCGAGCGGCCAGCTCGAATTTCACATCGAGAGGCCGGCCTTCTGGGTGCGGCTCTTGACAGACCTGACACACCTCTTCGCCTAGCATACACCACCGCCAGTCGGGTGGAGCGTCCAAAAACTGGCTGAGGACACCACGGGAACAGTACTGCTGGGTGAGGTAGAGCTGCATGGCTTCTCGATCGGCAGACAAGTGTTCGTCAACCTGGGGTTTCCACCCGGCGTAGAGAAGCACGATGGAGGAAGCCTTGCGACCATCCCGCCCAGCTCTCCCAGACTCTTGAGAGAAATCGGTTAGCCGATCGGGCCCATCCACGTGGATTACCCAGCGGATGGAGGGATAATCAAACCCGATCCCAAGAGCAGAGGTGGCTGCAATAACCGGCTGGTCTCTATTACCAAGCCATCCGGAGATGATGGCAGCCTTCTCTCCCTCCGTTCCCGACCTCGACGTATACGTAGGGCAGCCGAGATTGTCGGCCAGCTGGGCGACTTCCTCGCGGGTCCGGCAATAGATGATAATCTTGTCCCGGGCATGGTCGAAGATTTCCTTCTTGGGCCAGTATGCCCGAACCAGGTCCGCAGCCCTCTCGACGAGCGTGCCAGGCCCGGTCTCCAAGCTGACCATGTACTTGATATTCGGCCGGTTGGTCGACTCGCGGATGATCCGAGGCCGGACGAGCTTGTTGTGCGCGATAAACTCTTCTTCCATCACAGGAGGGAGAGTGGCTGTCAGCCAGACCGTCTGCGTCCTAATCTGCCGGACATACCAGCCAAGCTGGGCCATGCATGGCCGGTAGTCGCTAGCCGTGATGGTGAGATGACCCTCATCAACGATAATGCGTGCTAGTTCCTGCTTGCTGACCTGCGTGTGGCAGTATTCGAGAAAGCCTTGCGTACACGCAGCTTCGGCGGACACGATGACCAAGGAAGCTGACTGTTTACACCCAATAGACCAGACGAGGGGCCGAATGCCTACCTCGTGAAAGCGTCGTAGCATATCACCTCGCAGAGCAACCATGGGAAGAACCAGGACGGTAATGCCAGCATTTGCAATTGCAGCGCCAATCATGATGACCATCGTCTTTCCAGAGCTGGTTCCGATCACTAGAACCACCTGCTCGGCTGGCTGAGGTCCCATAACGGCAAGCACTCCATTCCGCTGACCGGGAACCCGGAACTGTAGAGCTGGTGCATGGTACAGCTTCCGAGCAACGGCTAATAGGTCAGCCTCAGAGTATGCACCTCTCCTGCGCATCTGACCACGCTTGGAAGCATCAAGCATCCGTAGGGAGAGCGTCTCTGAAGCACCTCGCGGCCGCTTTCCCTGGAGAATATGGTCGAACCGGAAGAACGTACGCCAGCTCTCGGATGCTCGGTAACCCCGGTGCAGCAAGGTGTTCATAGTCAGCGTGGTTGTTCCCGCATAGGCATAGTTAAAAGTGTGGTAGCTGTGGTTGCTTTGTTCCGCTAGGGCTACGAGATCGAGCTCGTCCTCGAGGTCTTCTTTGTTGGCATTGTCTTCAAGCTCAAAGTTCGCTCGTTCTTTGACGGAAAACTTCTCTTTAGTAATCGAGGCGGCAAACTGCCGCCAGTTCGACGTATGCAGGCGTGGCACCTTGGCACGAGTGCATGCTTTGGTCAAGCAGGCTGAAAGTGTCCCATCAGCCCACACTGTCCCGTCCAAATTTGCCCAGAGGTATGGAGAGATGAGAGCACCCGGCTTCTGCTGCCTAAGGAACAGTTGCCTCAAGGGCAAGACGTATGCAGTGTACGTAAGCAGCAGATCCCCAATCGCCTTTGGTAAGAAGCGAATATTGTCCTTGTACGCGCCAGACTGTTGCTGACCTTTGTGGTACTGGGTGTAGATCATAACTAGCTTCTCCCAGATCAACAGGTGGCGCTGCCGAGCATTGTTCCGCCACATGACCGAGAGTAATTCGGGTTCTCGCAGTGGGGGGCCGGGTGGGATGTGGCAGAGCACTAATGCCCGCTTGAGGAAGTCTTGAGCATGTGCCTCGTAAATGGCCATGGCCCTAGGACATAAGACCATGCTTCCATCTTTGTCCTTGGTTAAGAACATGGCCCGGAGCTCAGCGTTGCCTTGGATCCGCCGAAACAGAGCCAGCTCAGCACCCTCTAGGAACTCAGAATTGCTGGGATGGGACAGCCACGAGCCGCCAAAGTCTTCTAGATCCAGATCATCCTTCAGCCTCCACGATTCCATGGGAGTCAGGTCCTTTGCTTGGAACAGGAGCTCATCGTAGAGCAGGGCATAGGCTTGTTGATATTCGGAAACCACCAAGTCGGAGATCTGCGACATCTGCAACTCCACCCCGCGATATTCCACCGTCTGCCCGTCCAAGAGCCACCGGGCCTGGTGCTTTGCAATTGCAGCCTTTCCAACCTTGAACAAGTACAGCCTCCACTGCAGAATATGCCCAAACGGGGTCTCAGCCAGCTGCTGGAAGAACTTCTTGCAGATCTTGGCGAGAAAGACGGGGATTTGATCTTCATCGTCCTGCTCTTGGAAACAAGCATAGTCAAAAAGCACCAGCTGAGCAGTCCACGTCAGAGCCGACAAATGGCTGTTGAAATTCCCCGGCTCCTCCCATAATCCCTGGCCTTTCCCACGGACTTTCCTACTCAGCATAGCACAGAAACTCAAAACAGGTGATTTGAAAGGCACGCTGCCAACAGTATGGCAGATCAGGGCCAGGTAAAGTCGCCGAATGGCATGCTTGAGAGCTAGCTCAGCCTCTTCCTCATCCTCAAGAACCAAGGCTTCCATGATCTCATCCATGGCTTGGATCTGTAGAGCAGTTGGCTGGATGACATCCCTAGGCAGCACTTGCTCTGGCTTAGCCCGGGTAAAATGGCCGCCTTCACAATGCACTACGCGGTAGTAGTACACCAACAGCTGCTTCATAGTGGTAAAGTAGGTGACCAGAGTCGACGCATTCTTAAAATACCGGAACCCATCTGCTTTGCCTGAAGCCCCAGCATAGAATTCGTTCAGGATATTGGCCCGCTGCTGTGTCATTTTCCGGTCTGGCGAGGTGTCGCTGCATAACCGGTACGCATCTCTCAAGACGGCCTCAGCTGCAACTAAAATTCGGACGAGATCAGGATCCTCACTATCCTCACTATCCCCATTAAGCTCTTTCTTCGGTGGCAGCTTATACGAGCTCCAGATCTCCTCGTCCTTCAGCGTAGTTATGTGATATGGAAATCCCGTCAAGTCATGCAGCCATGGCACCCTTTCCGACCTTGAATCTCCAATATCCTGGACTACAGTTGCTTGCTCCTCAAGATCACATTTCACAGCCTCAAAATCTCCCTCTAGCTTCTTAAACAATTCCTTCTCTGGCTCTACTAGTGGAATAGAACCCGTGGTGGCCCTTGGCCCACTAACCCTGTCTTTATTCTCTACGACTATAAAGTAATCGATTCGCCCAAACGCGGTGAAGTATGTCTGAAGCTTGACCGCCCTCCACAACGCGCATGACTTATGAACAATAGCCTTGATCTTATGTGCTTGGGGCATATGCTTCCTCATTTCCCGAAGATGTCGGGTCTGATACCCACAGTCTGACTGCAGACAGTAGAACCCATCATATGCTGCTAAGTGCTCAATCACTTCACATTCATCCTCAATTCGAGGCTTGTGTTGTTTGAGCTCCTCGAGCGTTCTTAGACTGTAAGTATTGAATAACTCAAGGGTCGTCTTTAGCTCTTGGCCTAAAAGTCGGTGTGGGTCGGCCCGTAGGTGGTATTCTTGGCTTCGGCGACCTGGAACAACGCAAGAACGACAGGTATGGCATACGACTACTCGGTGGACCGAGTTATAAGAGAAGAAGATCATTATAAGTGTTCGGGGGGACGTATCAGGGGTATAAGGAAAGTGGTGTCTGACCCGAATGGTGTCTGAACCGAATACTGCTTAGTCATCGGCTCACGGACCAATCCGAACCCCGCAATTTTGGTGTTTGAATCAAAAAGCTCCCTCACATAAGAAGTAGGGTTACCCTACAACTCCTTTCACACTAGGCTTACCCGTCACCCTCACACCTAAGCTACCTTACAACTCTCTCACACTCGGCCTACCCGCCTTTCTCACAACCGGGTCACCCTACAACTCCCCCACACTTAGCCTACCCGCTATACTCACACTCGGGTTACCCTACAATTCTTTCACACTTAGTTTACCCACTAATTTACTCTCGGGGTATTACTACATTCTCTCACACTTAGCCTACCCGCTAAAACCACTCTCTACTCTATTTTTGTATTCGATTCTATTATGTACTATTAAAAGAGGAGTATTATAAACCCGATTTAACGTTTTAAAACACTTGGGCAAAATACCTTATATAGAACAAATAAACCCAACCCTTAAAACCCTAAGCATTGTCAACCTTCTTAAAACTGACATAAAGAACCGACTTTTTGAACCGACGTTATAAACCGCCCTGATAGTGCGACTGCTTCCTCGAATATTGACGACGGTGCAACATACCGCTTAGCCTCGGATCTTGAGCGACTGGACGCTTCCCCTGGAACCGCTTCGAGCTAACTTTTTGTCGACAGCCTGCCATTAGATGGGCCGTTGACTCTATGTGAGAATCGCTGAAGATAATTACTACTATTTGAGTAGAATTGCTTACCAAAAACAGCCCGCCTCCCAGAACCGCCCTCTCAAAACCGCCTTCTCAGAACCACCTTCCGCAGAACCGCCCTCTCAAAACCGCCTTCTCAGAACCGCCCTCCGCAAACCCGCCCTCTCAAAACCGCCTTCTCAGAACCGCCCTCCGCAAAACCGCCCTTCTCAGAACCGCCCTCCGCAGAACCGCCCTCCCAGAACCGCCCCTCCCAGAACTGTCTCTTCCGTTTAAAAGGGACTCCGGAGGTGATTCCTTTCAGGCCAATCTCCACTGGTGACTTCTACATTCGCAGCCTAGCTCAAGCTGCCATTCAACCCGCGATAGCTACCACTCAACCTGCAGCATCTGTTGCTCAACCATCTTGTCCACTGGGAGCCTGTTTCACATATACACAACGGCTGGGCAAATACTCCTCCACAACCACAAGCCCCAGTTTCTTCTACTCCCATTAAGCAAGAAAGTCCTCCTGCTAATGAAGATGAAGAGTTCACTTCATCACCAGAGGTTAAGTTCATCTTGAGTCATGAGGATCGAGCTCAAGCTGAACAGCAAACTATACACATCCCACCTCCGAGAACCTTCGGTCTTGCTGCAAGTCGATACGCCTCTAGTCCGGCCCAAGCCTCAAACTTTGAGCAAGCCAGAAGTGAGACAGCAGGGCCTAGTCAAAGAAAGAGCAGTACCGGCTTCCAAATTGGTCAACTTGCTGATCCGATGGCTTTCGTGTCCGCTGCCGCTGAGAAGAGCAAGCGATTGTCAACTCCTCCAACTGCCCCAAAGCCTGTCCAACATCCTGTCCAAAAGCCTGCCGAGATCTTACAAAAGCCCGCACTCAAGCCAACGCAAGGACGAGACTCAGAGTATACCGATGAGGCCTTTGTTGCTGCAGTAAATGCCAAGACCTTCGGTAATGGATTCCAGACCTCAAACTATTCAAGATTCCCTCCAAAGCCAAATAGTCAACAGGAGCAATCAGGAAACGTTGCTGGTTGGGGAGGATACACTTCTGTCGGTATTGAGACTGTTGGTGCACCACCGGTTCAAGCACCAGCTACTCCTGAAAAGCGAGGAAGAGGTGTCACAGGATGGCAAAATTGGGCCAAGGCTGAAGCTCAGATGAACGATAAGCAGTCGAACAAGAAGTCACGGGGTTGGGCCAAGCCTATTAAGTTCGAGCCATCGGGGTGGTCAGGAAATGATACACCTTCGCCGTCTCCGCCTAAGGGGAAGCATGCTGCTGCACAACAAGTGATTGTAATGCTCTATGGTGAAGCAAACGTCGCAATACAGCCGAGGACCCTAATAAGGAGATCATCCAGGCGCTTACTAAGCAGTCAAAAGAAGAGAAGGATAACAGGGTCCAGCGGTTGGGAGCAATTGAGTAGTACTATCATTGCATTAGAAAGACATCCTTTTTAAGCGTAGAATGAAGAGAATAAAGAACGCGCATTGTGGTGACAAATAAAACAATACTCGATTGAACAAAGGGAAAGCATTTAATTTTGTTGCGTATCGCACATTCCTAACGCGAAATGAACACGCTTGCGACACAGGGTCTTCTTTTATTATTAACGCTAGGGGTTCTTTCTAATACTTAATTATAGTTTTTTGTTTTTATTAACAAAAATACTCTGTAACACTTTTAGTATTTTAATAGCACCTTTGGCGCTATTCTGGCGCCGCTATAGCACCTCTGGCGGCTCTCTGGCACCTCTGGCGGCATTTTGGCGCTGTTGGCGGTGGAGAGGAGCCACTAGTGCTAAGCGAAATTTCTCGATTTTCGGTTAAATTTTTTTTTTGCAGATGAACACTAATTCCCCCTGAATCCAACACAGTCTTAAAAACCCTACTATAATAAAAGAAAACTATAATTATAATTAATAATTATAAATATTAAATAATTAATTTTTAAAGTTTTTTTTTTTATAAATATTAATTAAAAATTATATTTTATTTTATAAAACATATATAAAAAACATATAATTTCTTTTTAAATATATATAAATTTATTTTAAATTATTATATAATTTTAAAATAAATATATAGTTTTTTTTTTAAATTTAATATAAATAATTAAATATGATTTTAAAAATTATTATATATAAAATAAAATTATATATAATAATAATAATATATTAAATTTTAATAAAGATTTTATATAATTATTTAAATTTT
>Ga0182030_10022819_pt1 | contig 11626 bp, 5 predicted proteins | sample 812S3MmetaG_FD_121299 | JGI IMG/M metagenome (GOLD analysis project Ga0182030, IMG submission 121299) | Permafrost microbial communities from Stordalen Mire, Sweden - 812S3M metaG (Illumina Assembly) | ecosystem: Environmental > Terrestrial > Soil > Wetlands > Permafrost | place: Sweden... | reverse complement strand
GTCGGGAACCAGGCCGCTGCCGAGTTCGAGAGTGATCGGTTGGCCCCAGGGCGAGCGATCGGCATCGGCACTTTCCGACAGTCCGAGCCAACCATCGAGCCGCTCCGGAATCCTGGCGGCGAATTGCGCGGCCACCCGGGACGGAGCCCCATTCGGGTCTGCCGCCGCCATGGAAACCACGGCTCCTTCCACCCGCCACAGCGAGTCGATATCGGGAGCGAGAGCGGCCACGCGCGCGGCCACGCGTCCCTCCGGATCGGCAATGCCGCCGCGCCGGTAAAGCTCCACCGCGCTCTCCATGGCGGCCACGGCGGCGGCGCGGTCGGGCAAGCTCAACTGCACGTACGCCTGGCCGGCGCCGGCGGCCGCGGCGCGGACGGGCAAGTTCAACTGCACGTATACCTGCCCGGCATAAGCATCAGCGGCCAAAGTGCCGGTCTGGGGCGCCATCTCCAGGGCGCGCGAGTACGCCGCCATGGCCGCCGGCGCGGAGCCCCCCTGCGCCAGGCGGTCACCCACATCAAGGTGGCGCCGGGCGAGGCGCTCCAGAGCTACCGCGGCCGCCGGGAATCGCCGCGGCTCGCCCTCCAGCAGCCGGCGGTACCGTTGCGCGGCGAGCTCGGGTTGGCCGGCGGACTCGAGGCGGGCCAAGGCGGCTTCCACCGCGATGGAAAGCCAGCCGGAGGCACTCGCGCCGCCGAAGCGCCCGGCAACCTCCAGCAACTCCTCCCCGGCGGTGGGCCAGTGAGCGGCAAGTTCCGCGACGCGCGCTTCCAGGATCGCCTTGATGCCGTTCGGCGTGGCATTCAGGGCCTCACGGAATTTGGCGCCATGCGGCCAGGCACCCGAATAACCCTCCAGCCGCGGAATGTCCCACCGTAGATAGTCGTTCATCTCGTGTGGGCTGCCTAGCAGGCGGACGGCTTCGCCGATGAGCGGTACGCCGCGATCGATCTGCCCTTTCACCAGGCAGAAAATACCCAGATCGAGGCGGGCGGAGCCCTCCGTGGGCAGCGCGTACCGCTCGACATAATCGCTGTCGATTTCGATGGCGCGTTCGACGGCAGCCTGGCGGGCACCCAGATTGAACGCGGCGATCGCCGCCCTGGTCTGACCGTCCCGATCGTCCGGCTTCCACGCGTCGAGGATTTGCTGGTAGAGCGGCAGGGCATCCTCGGGCCGGCCGCTGCGCATGTGGGCGGCGGCGAGCAAGTCGGTACACCAAAGCATATCGGGCGCCTGGGCAATGACGCCGGCAGCGATGCGCGCTGCCTCCGCGGTCTCCCCGCGGGCCAGGCAAACGAAAGCTTCGATGCCGGTAAGCCACGGAATCTCGCCCAACTTCCGCCGCATTTTAATCAGCGGGCCAATTTCATCCAGGCGCTCGGCGTTCCCCAGGCAGCGGATGCGCTGCTCCAGAGCCGAGGCATCCTCTTCGGCCTCCGGCTGCTTCAACGCTTCGCCGGTCGCCTGGTCCTCGCACGCCGTCAGGCACAGGAAACGATACCAGTTCTGCAGGGCGTTCCAACACGTCAAATCGTCGGGAGCGAAGAGGAGCGCGGTCTCGCAATGGCACAACGTTTCCCAGCCGAGCTGCCAGCGATCCGCGTCGGGCAGCCGCACCAGTTGCTCGTTCACGGCAGCGCGCGCCAGCCACGCCCAGAAATCGCTCGCGTCCGGCAGCCGGATGGCGACAGCTTCCTCCCAGGCGCGCACACTGGCTTCAATGTCGGGGCGGACGACGTTGGGCGGCTCGGGAATCCAACTCTTGCGCCGCAGCACATCGACCAGGTTCCAGCGGTTGCGCACGCCCGCGGGGTCGAGACGGACCGCTGTCTCCAGCGCGCGGGCGGCCAGGTCGAGGTCGCCGGCGCGCGAAAGGGCGTCGCTGACCTTGTCCAACTCACCGAGGATGGCGGAGGCGAGGGCGCAATCCTCACCGCAAGCCTCCTCGGCCTGGTGCACGTACCCGAGCGCGTCGGCGTAGCGCGCCCGCGCGGAGCAGGCGCAGGCGGCCAGCAGCAGCCGCGCCACCTGCGCGGGGCCTTTGCGGGGAAGCGCCGTCCAGGGCGGCAGCCAGGTGTCGCCGATCCAGGACCACACCGTATTGGCCAGCTCCGGATCGACCAGCCGCGCCGCCTTGTCGATCAACTCGCGAGCATGCTCCGGATCGGCATTCGACGCCTGCAGGTAAGTGCGAAAAGCGTCCTCTTTCATACCCGCCGCGGCGTAGGCGCCGGCCAGTTCGGCCATGATCCGCAGCGGCGCCGGCTCGTGCCCAAGTCCGCGGAGGGCGTGTTCGAGGGCGTCGACGGCTTCGGCGTTCCTGCCCCTCCCGGCGAGGAGCCTGCCCTGCCGGAACCACAGTTCGCGTAACGATTGCGCGCGGGCGCTGAGAACTTGCTCGGAAGTCGCCATACCTTTACCCGACCCCGAGCGCCGTGGCAGGCTGGAGCCGCTCGGCGGCGGCTGGCTGCTGGGCCCGCGGGATCACGTTCCTGCATTTGGTGCAGTTGTATATTTGGTCTTCGGTATCGACATTCGACACCGCCAGGCCGCAATTCGGACAAAACAGCGGGTTCGTGCACCGGGAGCAGAATTTCGGGGCCTCGGTTGCCATGGCGCTGATGGTGATTACCTTCTTACATGGACTCCAGGGGCACGGAATGCTGTCGGGGAATTTTCTTAGCGGAGGCGCCGGCGAGGCGGGCGCGCCGAACAGGATGCCCTCGTCGTTCACGCCGGCCGTGTCGAGGTACAGCACCGGCACGCAGGAGACCCGCTGGTTCACCGGCCCTCCGCCTTCGGGCGATGCCACGCGGGCGATCTGCACGGCGCGATAGATGGGCATGCCCGCCACCAGAGCCTGGTAAAAGGCGCGGGCGAAATTGTTGGCCGACATGTTTTCCACCTTCGCCTGCATGGCCACGATGGCGGGAATGCCGATCTGGACCACGCACCCCGCCACGCTCGACAAAGCCTGGTAGGCGTCCGACCAGACCGCCGGATGGACCGTCTGACCCGGGTCTTCGGTGGCGCTCTCACAGGCTTGCAGGAACACCAGCCTGACGGATAAGCACTTCTTGAGATCGCCTTCCAACTGATCGCCGCTTACCCAGCGCGCCCTGTAGCTCTCATCCATAAAAGCGATTTCACCGCGGCCGTTGTCTTTGTTGAACCGGCCATGACCGAGAAAATGAACCACGTGGGGGGCGAAGTTTTTCAGCGCGTCCTTGAATGCGTCATAAGTGGCCTGGGGCTTCTCGCCTTTGGCAACCGCTTGCGTGGGATCTGCCTCGTATGGCGATGGCAGTTCCGTGAGTTTGACGTTGGCGAGATGCTGAATGTCTTTCCTGACTACGTCGAAAACCAGCGGCGGCAGATCGGAGGGGCTACTGGCCACGAACAGAATTCTCGGCGGCTCCTGTTCGCCGCCGATGCGCAGGGTCCGGCAAGTCGGCACCGGCGGGCGGCGTACCACGGCGGCTTGCTCGTGCGCGGCCAGAAAGTAGCCCTCCTCGGTGGCCGTGGCGGGGCGGCGCAGATATTCCCACGGCAGTTTGGCCAGCTCGCCGTTCGGTTCTTCGACGAAAATCAGTTCGATGCGGAGAAAGGTATTCTTATCGGAGAGATCGGCGTGCAATTCGTCTCCGAAGGTATCGGCGAGCAGAAGGCGGTAAAGCCACTCGCCCAGGAGATTGGCCTCGTCGCCCCTGAGCCGGTAGGCCTGCAGCAGCTCCACCAGGAATAACACCGTCGCGGTTTCAAGTTCCTGGGGATTGAACCGGATATCTTTGCGGCGCGCGATGCTGCCATCCTTACGGAGGCGCACCTGGGTTTGGGAGACCTCGAGTTCGCACCTTACGACTTTGTACTCTCCTGTGCCCATGCTCCCTCCAAAGCCATATCGGCGGTCAGATCCCAATCCACCGGACCATAGTCATAGGGCGCGCCGCCTTTGAAGAACCGGCTCATCGCCTCGTCGAGATTCAGGATGGCGTTGCGCAGCCCGAAATCGAACAACTGGAACAGGCGGCTGGCGCGGAACTGGCCGCGCAGGCCGACGCGTTTGGCTGTCCGCGGAACCTGTACCACCACCATCAGCCCGGGATCGTCGCCGCGGTTGAATTCGGCGCCGTCGAGTTCCCACCACGCCCACTCGAGGCCTGTCTGGCTGGTCTTGATGAGAGCTTTCTTCCAGTCCAGCGAGAACGGCCCCACTACCAGGGTGGCATCGACGCCGGCTTTGGCGTGTGCCTCGCCGCCGGTCTTCACGCCGGCCGGACCCGCCGACAGCTCAACCGGCTTCAAGCCGGCCTCAAACTGCATATCCGCGCCCAGGCCGGCATTGACTTTGGCTTCCGCGCCGAGTATCGGCTTGAACTTCATATCGGGGAAGAGCGCGTACACCTTGGGCCGGTCGCCGGTTTCGTCGGCATCGAACTCCACCTGCACGGCCAACTTATTGAAAGCCCATCCGGCGGCGGGCCGCAGGTCGAAGGAGAAGCGCAGCAGATAGAAACGATACTGATTCATCATCTGCCCGGTGGCGACCGGCACGCTCAACCTGGCCGCGAGATATGCCTCGTTGGTAACGGGAAAGACCTGCGGCTTATCGGCAAACCGTCCTTCGTCTTTCGCCATCGCCCGGATGGTGCAGGCTTCGGGAGTATCGGCGGGCGCGGCGCCGCGTACGTCGGCGCTGCCCATAACGCCGCGCAGGGCATTCAACTGATCGGCGGCGTTTGCCAACAGTTGGTTGCGATCGATTACCGGATCTTGGCCGATGATTTTCTCCGGTGTCGCCATATGTATCCTCCTCAAGCCGCGCCAGGATTTGCATCCTGGATATCCTGCTAGCATATTCTGCACCTGTTTGGCACGGTTATCAACACAAATAGGTCCGAGGGCCCGGGCCGGCGATGTCCGTCCGCTATAATGGCCGTTCGAATTCTCAAAGAGGATGGCTCCATGAATCTACGCAAGGTTGCCGCCTGCTGCATCCTGACCGCTTTCGCCGCCGCCGGAGTGGCCGCCGCCGCGCAGGATCGGATTGTAGAGCCGCTGGACAACACCCGAATGACGCCGTTAAAGGGCCACGTTCCGGCGAACGCGCTGCCCGAAAACGACCGGGGCCCGGTGGACCCCGCCATGCCCATCCGCCATGCCACCTTGCTGTTCAAGCCGGCGGCTTCCATTGACGCCTTTCTGGGGGAACAACAGCTTCCCGGGTCGCCCAACTACCGGAAGTGGCTGACGCCGGAACAGTTCGGCGACCGCTTCGGCCTCACCGCCAGTGACATCGCCAAAGCGACCGCGTGGCTGGAATCGCAAGGCCTCAAGGTGGACCGTGTGGCGCGCGGGCGGCACTGGATCAATTTCAGCGGCACGGCCGATCAGGCGGCACGCACGTTCCACACCCGCTTCCATCATTACCTGGTGAATGGCGAAACTCACTTCGCCAATGTGGACGCTCCCTCGGTGCCCGCCGCGCTGGTGGACGTGGCCGGCGGATTCCTCGGCCTGGACGATTTCAAGCTGCGATCCAACATCGCGAGCCCCCTATACACTTCGAGCAAAGGGAACCACACCCTCGTCCCCGACGACCTGGCCGCCATCTACAACATCGCTCCGCTTTATGCCGCCGGCATCGATGGCGCGGGCCAGAAGATCGCCATCATCGGCGATTCCTCCCTGGAACTGTCCGACATCCGCGGCTTCCGCGCGCACTTCAACCTGCCCTACAACGACCCCATACAGATTCTGATCGGCGACGACCCGGGCTACAACGGCGACGTGGCCGAAGCCAACCTGGACATCGAATGGTCGAACGCCGTGGCGCGCGGCGCGCAGATCTACTACGTCTACGGGCAAGATGTGTTTTTTGCGACGCAAGTCGCGGTAGATGACAACGTGGCGCCGGTGCTGAGCCTCAGCTTCGGCGGCTGCGAAGCTTATAACGAGGCTTCGTTCCGCGGGGTGGCGCAGCAGGCGGTGGCACAGGGCATCACCTGGCTGACCGCCTCGGGCGATACCGGCGGCGCGGCGTGCGATCGCACGTCCGCCATCCCGCAAGCGGCCAAGGGTCTGGCCGTCTCGTTCCCGGCGAGCATTCCGGAAATCACGGCCGTGGGCGGCAGCCAACTCGACGACACCACCGCCAAATACTGGGCCTCCACCAATGGCCCCAACGGCGGAAGCGCCCTCGGCTACATCCCTGAGACGGTCTGGAACGATACGCCCTTTGTCGGCGGCTTCAGTGCCGCCGGGGGCGGCGCCAGCATCCTCTTCCCAAAACCCTACTGGCAGACCGGCCCGGGCGTGCCCAGCGATAACGCCCGCGACATCCCCGATATTTCCCTGGCAGCATCCCCCAACCACGCGGGCTATCAGGTCTACCTCTACGGCACCCTCTATATCTTTGGCGGCACTTCGGCTCCCACGCCCGCCATGGCCGGCATCGTGGCGCTGCTCAATCACTACCTGACTTCGAAATCGGTCATCGCCAAACCGGGATTGGGGAACATCAACCCCACGCTCTACCGCCTGGCGCAATCCAGCAACAATATTTTCCACGACATTACGACCGGCGATAACGAGGTGCGCTGCGCCCTGGGCAGCCCGAACTGCGTGGAGGGGCTGGTGGGTTACCCGGCCGGCGCGGGATACGATCTGGCCAGCGGTCTGGGTTCCATCGACGCCAACAACCTGGTCACGCAGTGGAATACCGGCACCGCCAGCACGACCACGGTGACCGCCAATCCCCCGCAAGCCGGACCGAACGATACGGTGAGCCTGACGGCCACGGTGCGGGGCGGCGCGAGCGGGCCGCCGCCCACCGGAACGGTTTCCTTCCTGGTGCAAAACGTGGAGGATGCGGTCATCGGTACGAGCGCTTTGACGGCCAGTGGCGCCATCTCCACGGCCACGGTCACGGTGCCCGCCGCATCGGTCCTGGGCATCGGCAGCTTCGTCACCGCGGTGTATAGCGGCGACAACGCGTACAACGCCTCGTCGGGAACCGTGACCGTGGGCGCCGTTCGTCCGGCCAGCGGATCCGAAGTGGTCCCATTCGTCACCCCCAACCCGGTCTACAAGCAGACGCCCACGGGCAACTGGCCCTACACCCTGGTGCTCAACGAAATGGCCGGCGTGCAGACTACGCTCACGGCATTCACTATCAACGGCGTGAACAACCTGGGAGTCTTCGGCACGGGCACGATCGTCATCCCGGCCAAAGGCACCCTAGCGGCGTCGCTGGCCGGCAACAACCTCACCGTTCCGCTCAACCGCGTCTTCCATTTCGCGGGCAAGGATCTGGACGGCACGACGTGGTCGAGCGATGTCACGGTGCCGTTCGTGGACGCCATCTATCCGGGCGTCTCCACCGGCATGGCGCTGAGCAGCGTGCCGGCGACGGTGGTCGAGAACCCGAAGGCCGACCCCACCTGCCAGTTCGTCCACCACCTGATTCTGCAGGAAACCGGCGGTTTCCTCATGGAAATCACCACTCTGAAACAGGGGACCACGGATTTGAGCTCGTCGCTGCAGCAACTGTTCGGCACGGCCCATCTGGCCCCCTATGGAACGCTGCAGGGCGACATCTGTTTGAACGGCTCCACTACCCTGGGCGCCAAGACGTATACCATCAGCGGCATCAGCGAAATCGGCAACACGGTGACGGCCACGGTTAACGTGACGCTGGCGGCAGCCTCCGCGGCTCCGGCCGGCTTGACGGTGGCGCCACAGACGGTCACGCTGGCGGTGGCCGATGCCTCCCGCAGCGCGGCCACCGATGTGGCGCTCAGCTTCACGGGCGCTTCGCCCGAGTGGACCGCCGCCGTGGTACCGGGGGCAAACTGGCTGACCGTCAGCCCGCTTACCGGGACGGGGTCCGGCGCCCTGCACGTTACCGTAAATGCGGCCGGCCTGTCGCGCGGCACCTACGTGGGGCTGGTGACGGTGCAATCCGCCGACGCCATTCCGCAGGCGGTGAACATTCCGGTCACGTTTGTAGTGGGGACGTCGCAATCCACGGTCATCACGGCCATCGCGAATGGGGCGTCCTACGCGCAGGCCTTTGCGCCGGGAACGATGATGACGGTGTTCGGCACGCAGTTGGCTATCGCCGGCGCCTCGGCCGGCGTGCTGCCGCTGCCGTTCAGCCTGGGCGGAGTATCGGCCACCGTCAACGGCGTGAGCGCCCCGATCTACTATGTATCGCCGGGACAGATCAACGTGCAGGTTCCCTACGAGACGGGGATCGGCCTGGCGGTGCTGGGGGTGAACAACAACGGGCAGGTGGCGAGCTTCCCCTTCACGGTGGCGGCGGCGGCGCCGGGCCTGTTCACGGCCGCGGATGGATCGCTGACGCCATCGGCCACGGCCAAACAGGGAGCGACGGCGACTGCGTACATCACGGGCGATGGCGACACCACGACGTTCCTGATCACGGGCGCGAGTCCGCCCAGCGGTACGGCAACGGCTAAACTGCCGCAGCCGAAGCTGCCGGTGACGGTGACGGTGGGCGGGGTGGCCGCGGCGGTTTCTTTCGCCGGAGTTCCGCCCGGCCTGGTGGGCATCTCGCAAATCAACTTCACGGTTCCGGCCACCGTCGCGGCGGGCGTGCAACCGGTGGTAGTCAGCGTAGGCGGCGTCAAAACCCAGACCGGGCGGCTGACAGTGACGCAATAGGATGGCCGCCGGCTGGAGATTTTCCTCCATTCGCCACGATGGTTGTGGAGGCGATAGTATTCCAATCCGTGACCACGTTGCCTGCGTGGATCACGCCGCAGGTCAACACAAACGGCGCCACCAAACACAACTTGCTGTTTTTCATTGCATCAATCTCCCTCTTCGAGAGGTTTTGGGAAAATGGTGGACGCGGCCCGCAAGCGGATCGGCCTCCGACAATTCGTCCAGTGCGTCGTTCAGGGCGATCAATCCGCGAAAGGCGAAGATTGTGGAGCTACGCTACTTCGGCGGACTAAGCGTGGAAGAGACGGCGGCCGTGATCAAGGTATCGGTGGAGACCGTCACACGAGACTGGCGTCCGACTCGGGGTTGGTTGTTACTGGAAATCAGAGGCGCGGGCCGCTCTGGCGAGTCGGGCTAACACCGGACAAAGGATCTCGCAAAGCATCGGGCCAGCCTGTCGACTGGTCAGTCAGGGAACGAACTCTCGTTCGGAAGGGCTTTGTTTTCAATGGGCACCTCACGAGTTCTTTAGGAGGCGGAAAGGCGCAAAGAAAACCCTGTTTTGTTTCTTGGCGATCCTGGCGGCTTGGCGAGAGATCGTGCCGCCGAGCCACCTCTGTGTGGCGAAGCAGCCCGTGCCGGACTGATGTGCCGGACTGATGTGCCGGACTGATTGACCTTGGAATCCGATTAGCGTATATTGAACCACGTACTGGTGGGGGTGGATGAATCGACTGAGCAGGTTGCTACAGCCGGCGGCGCATATTGCCCGGCTTCCCGACGATCAGGTACGCGAGCTTTACCCCAAATACCGCTGGCGGATTCTGGAATCCACCTTCATCGGCTACGCCACGTTTTACGTGGTGCGGAATAACCTGCCGGTGGTATCCAAAGAGATGGGGCAGGCGCTGCACTACAGCAAGGGGCAGATCGGCGACCTGCTGGCGCTGACGGCGATCGCGTACGGCATCGGCAAGTTCCTGTTGGGGGCGTGGAGCGACCGCAGCAATCCGCGCTACTTCATGCCGGCCGGATTGCTGGTCACGGCGTTGTGCAATTTTGCCTTCGGCGCGACCAGTAGTTACTCTACCCACCTGGCGCTGTGGACGCTGAACGGCCTGGCACAGGGCATGGGGTGGGCGCCGTGCGGGCGCTCGCTGGGGCACTGGTACAGCGTGAGGGAACGGGGGACGGTGTTCGCCTTCTGGAACCTCTCCGTCAATGTGGGCGGCGGCTTGACCGGCCTGATCGCCGCATATAGCACGGCGTGGATGGGGTGGAGGTCGGCGTTTTATGTTCCCGGGGTTCTGGCGGTGCTGTGCGCGGTTTACCTGGTGGTAAGGCTGCGGGACACGCCGCAATCGGTCGGTCTGCCGCCCATCGAAGAGTACCGCAACGAATACCCCGAGGTAGGGGGGCGCGACCGCGAAGCGGAACTGGGCACGCGCGAACTGGTGGTGACCTACATCCTCCGCAACCGGTACCTGTGGCTGTTCGCGGCGGCGAATTTCTTTGTGTACCTGGCGCGATACAGCATGCTCGATTGGGGCCCCACGTATCTGAAAGAGGTCAAGCACGCAAGCTTGGAGCAGGGTGGATTCAGCACGGCGATATACGAATTGGGCGGGATGTTCAGCACCGTGCTGATGGGCTGGTTGTCGGACAAAGCCGGGGGACGCCGGGGCATGATCAGCCTGCTTTGCATGGTCCCGGTTTTTCTGGCGTTCGGCGGCCTTCTGTATGCGCCGGCGGGAATGCTGTGGGTCGATCTGACACTTTTCGGAATTATCGGGTTTTTCATATATCCGCCGGTCATGCTGCTGCCGGTGATGGGTCTGGATTTCACATCGAAAAAGGCGGTGGGCACGGCGGCGGGATTCATCGGGATGTTTGGCTATCTGGGCCGCACGGCGCAGGGCAAGGGTATCGGCACCCTGGCCGAGCGCTACGGATGGAATGCGGCATTCTATGGGATTCTGGCTTCCACGTTCCTGGGAATGCTGCTACTCTCCCTGACATGGAAGTTGAAACCTCGCGCCCTGGGTCCGGACCGGGGGGCGCAAATCGAAAACGCGCCGGCGCTCAAGGGAGGCGGCGTATGACACGCAACCGTAACGGCAGTGTAAACACCTGTACACGTCCGGCCGCTACGATCTCTGTGAGGGAGGCGATCTGATGACCACATTTAAGAAACTCACGTTGTTCTTCGGCTGTTTTCTGCTGGCGGGTCTGCTGCGCGCGCAGTTTGAGAACGCCGAAGTCCTGGGCACGGTACGCGACCAGTCGGGGGGGACTGTGCCGAAGGCCACGGTGACGCTGACCAATCAGGACACGGCGATCAAGGTTCAGACATCGACCGACGAAAACGGCAACTTCGATTTCTTCAACGTGAAAGTGGGCCGCTATTCGCTGGTGGTGGAGCACGCGGGTTTTTCGAAGGCCACGACGACGGACGTGACGGTCAGCGTCGGCGCGCGGCAGCGCGTGGACGTGGCCATGCAGGTGGGCGCGGTTACGGAATCGGTCGAGGTGACCAGCGTAGCGGCTACGCTAGAGACCGATTCCAGCGAACACGGCCAGGTGATCAGTACGACCACGGTCACGGAACTTCCGCTCAACGGGCGTAATTATGCGGACCTGGCGCTGTTATCCACCAACGCGGTGAAGTCGCCGATTTCGGCCACCTTCTCGCCCAGCGGCACGCCGCGGGAAGGCGCGTTCAACGTCAACGGCATGCGCAGCACGTACAACAATTTTCTGCTGCACGGCCTGGACAACAACGCCTATGGGACGAGCAACCAGGGCTATTCGGCGCAGTTGGTGCAGTTGTCGCCGGACGCGCTGGCGGAATTCAAAGTGATCACGAGCAACTACAGCGCGGAATACGGGCGGGTAGGTGGAGCGGTGGTCAGCGCGGTGATGAAATCGG
>Ga0182030_10022816_pt1 | contig 11627 bp, 10 predicted proteins | sample 812S3MmetaG_FD_121299 | JGI IMG/M metagenome (GOLD analysis project Ga0182030, IMG submission 121299) | Permafrost microbial communities from Stordalen Mire, Sweden - 812S3M metaG (Illumina Assembly) | ecosystem: Environmental > Terrestrial > Soil > Wetlands > Permafrost | place: Sweden... | reverse complement strand
TTCTTTCAAATTGAGAGAACGGCGCAAATTTAACAAAGCTTATGCCGCAACAATTTGCTCAAACACCGCGATTATCGCAGGGAACCGCCCACGGTGCGGCATAATCCTGACTGCGGCATTATGTGGCGTCCCGCCGAACGCATCTTCCAACATCAGCATCGACATTTCTTGTCCGCCATACCCGCTTTAGTGACGGCGGGACTCGCTATTTTAATCATGAGTCATTTGCTAATGTATTGCCAGAATAACGATGTTTTCCTTCCGATGACGAACCTTCATGGTCAAGGTCAGTCCAACCCAGTCAAACCAGTTTCTCTGAAGGCTGGACGGGGCTTAATACGCCATCAATTTGTATTAGCTGCTGACCATGAATGACTTGCCAACTATTTGTCGGTCAAGGTGCCTTGGTATTGCACCAAGAACACAATCATCTTGGATGTGGGGGAAATCTAATCCTAAGTGCTTTGGTCAACTATGAGGCAAACCGGCAATAATCTCCCGAGCCAGCGCAGGAATGATTTCGCGCTCTTTGGCATGACCCACGGTAAAGATGACAAGCACCACGCGCTGGCCATTCGGCAATTCAAGATAGGCGCAGTCGTGGCGCGTTTCGCTGGTCCAGCCGGCTTTCGACCAAAGTTTCGTTCCCTCCGGAATGCCCAAACCCGTAAATCCGCGGGCTTGGTTGTCCGAATCAGCGGACGGGTCGCCGGGGTTGCGTTGCAGCAGTTCCATCATCTGCCGGCAGCGCTCGGCCGAGACGGCCCGGCCCGTGACGATCTCGGTCATGAGCCGCGCCGTCGCATCGGTGGTAAGCTGGTTGCGGGTGGGCTGGAACAAGGCGATAGCCTGGGTTTCGCGTCCGTAAGGGCCTTCGCACCAGGGTTTCTTGTTGACGTTGATATTGGTGTAGCCAAGTGCGCTGAAGTAGCGGTTGACCGCGTTTCGTTTGTCCCACCATTGTTCGATTTCCTGCGGCGGCAATTCGGGCCCGCTGGTCGTGCCGGTCAGGACATCGATCACGTAGCCTGTCGCTTCGTTGTAAGAATCGACAATCATGTCGCGCATGGCCCGGCGCAACTCGGCGGTGTCGGCGATTTTTTTATCTTCAAGCCAGCGATGGGCGGCAACGAGGTAAAAAAGCTTGATGACACTGGCCGGATAAATCTGGGCCTCGCCGCGATAACTGGCTTGGACGGGATGTTGCGGATCACGCAAGTCAATCAAAGTGGCGGCAAGTTGCTCCGGTTCCAGCTTGATCGCCGCAAATTGGGCCAGGGTGCTTTGTGCCGCCCCATCGAGGAGGTGTTGCAATGGCGCCGAAGCCTCCGGCTTCCACGAGCTGTTCGTGCTTGAATTTTGTGCAATAATGTTTGACACCGCGTTAAACAATAACAACCCCGCCAGAAAAGTGGGAGTAAAGAATTGGTTCACCGGCAATGCCTGTCACTCCTTGATTAACGCCTTGCGAACGGCGCGCAATTCCCGGCGCTGGCCGGGGCTTGCTTTGGGCGAGCCCATCTTAAGCGACTTGAGCGTGTCCACGATCACTTGCGAAATAACCAGGCGCGCGTTCTTCTTGTCGTCGGCGGGCACGGCGTACCAGGGGGCGTGATCGAAGCTCGTGGCGCCCAGGCACGCTTCGTACGCGCTGGTGTATTGCTTCCAGAATTTTCTTTCCTGGATGTCATCCAGGCTGAACTTCCAATTCTTCGCCGGGTCGTCGATCCGGCGCAAAAAGCGCTTGCGCTGTTCCTCCTTCGAAAGGTGCAGGAAAAACTTAATGACTCGGGTGCCATTGCGATAGAGGTGTTTTTCCAGATCGGCAATGGAAGTGTAGCGGTGTTTCCAAATGTCCTCGTCATGCTGCATTTCCTTGGGCAGCCCTTCGCCTTCCAGGAATTCCGGATGAACCCGCACCACCAGCACTTCCTCGTAATAAGACCGGTTAAAAATGCCGATGTGCCCCCGTTCCGGCAGACAACAATTCGTGCGCCAGAGAAAATCGTGGCTCAATTCCTCAGTGCTGGGATGTTTGAAGCTGAACACCTGGCAGCCCTGCGGATTGACCCCGGACATGACATGCTCGATGGCGCTGTCTTTGCCGCCCGCATCCATCGCCTGGAATATGAGCAGCAGCGCGTAACGATGATGCGCGTAAAACAGGTCCTGCATCGATTCCATTTCCTTGCGATGCCGGTCAAGGCGCTCCTGGTAATCCGCCTCCGACGTATAAAAAGGTTTGACGCGAGTCGGCCAATTCTTGAGTTTGATCTTGTGGCCGGGGCGCACCCGAAACTTTTCCGGATCGATCTTCGAATTCTTGGACATGAACAATGTCTTAACGGATCGAGTCGGCAAAAGCAATGCTGCTGAATAGCGGCCTAGTCGTCGTAGCCGTGGGCCTTGGCCCGCCAGCAGGAAGCGAAGACCAGCACCCCCAGCGCCGCCACGATAAGCAACCCTTTGAACACTGCGTCCCACCCGTAGCCGCGCTCCAGCCAGCCCAGGCCCCAGCCGGAAAGCACCGTGCTGCCGTAACCGAAAATGCTCGTCAGCCCCACCGCCGTGGCCGCGGCCCGTTTGGTGGCAAGGTTGGCGGCCGCGATGGATACCAGGCATTGCGGACCATAAATGAAAAATCCTGTGCAGCACAACAGCCCGGCGCTCAGCCATTCGCCTTGCGCCGGCATCCGCCAAAAAAGAAAAACCGACAAGCCCGCCATCGCCATATAAAAAACGCCCACCCGCATAACACGTCCGCCAAAAAAACGGTCGGCCAGCCATCCCGAAAGCAGCGCCCCGATCAAACCGGCGCATTCAAATCCGGCCATCATCCAGCCCGCATGGACAATGCGAAAATGTTTGGTTTCGGTCAGAAGCGTCGGTCCCCAATTGACGACGGCATAGCGAATGGTATAAACAAAAAAATTAGAGAGCGACACCAACCAGACATATTTGTTGAGGAAAACCCGCTTCAACAGGAACGAGTTGAATTGCGCGTTGGTTTGCAGCCCTGACGCCGCGTGGGTCCCCTCCACTTCCGGCAGTCCCACGGAGGGTGGCGTGTCCGGCAATCCGCGCCACAGCCACCAAGCCCCAGCCAACGCAATACCAGCCGGCACAAAAAAGCAGGCCCGCCATCCTGAATGCGCCGCCAGATAACCGCAGAGAATAAAGATCAGCAGCGCCCCCAGTGAATGTGAGGTGTTCCAAATGGACATTTTGGTGGCCAGTTCCTTCGGCGGAAACCAATGCGTCGTCAAACGCGCACACGGCGGGTAACCCATTCCTTGAAACCAGCCGTTGAGCATCCAGATAATTCCCAGCACGACCAAAGTGGAACTCATCCCGAACAAAAGGTTGAGCATGGCTGAGCCTGCCAGCCCCACCACCATCATGGCGCGGGCGTTGGCGCGGTCACCCAGGTAGCCATTGGCGAATTTGGACACCCCATAAAGCAATCCATTCAAGGTCAGAAGCCGGCCCAATTTTTCGTTGTCGATGCCCATGGTGGTATGCATGGCTGGCATGGCCATGGGCAGATTTTGGCGCACGAAATAAAAGATCGCATAACCCACGATGGTCGATAGCAGCACGCGAAACTGCCAACGGCGGAATCGGGTGCGAATCTCCACCGGATCATTGATCGTTACAGGAATCGGCGGATCCGGTTTGAATAAGGCGGTTAGCGTTTTGCTAGTGATACGGCAGCTTAGAAATTCATCGCCGAGGGGTCAATCTGAAATGCGCGACTTATCCTTCTGCAACGCGGGCTCGTTGTCGAAAGGTGGTTTTGTTCGGAATTCTTTACAGTGTTGGTATCCTGCTCTAACGGACTCGCGATAAATATCTCCAGTTCAATGGAATGCACGTTTCGGTTATCGGCTGTTGGGGACAGTTCCAAGACTTTCGGCGTCGGAATTTTTTACGGATTTGATCAAAAAGGCAATCGCTCACTGCAACCATATCGTAAATCATAACCTTCTGTTGTTAGGGAATTTATGTGACTAGTCAACCGGCCATCGGAATTGATGGCACCCAAGCTGCTGATATATTGATTCGCCGCATTAATTTGCGATGGGCGGAGGAATAATGTTTTTAGGCGCGGCCAAAAAGTTAAAACCGTTAAAAGCCAAAATCAAAACTATGAACCAAAACGTAATCACGCGTTTGAAAGTTGCAGTATTGTTCGCCGCGCTTCCACTCGCCTTGCTCTCCTCCGCGTCCGCAGCCACCTCCTTGAACTTTGTCATACCGGGACAAACCGCGCCTTACCAGGAGATTCTCAATTACTACAATGGCGGTGCCAGTCAGGAAGGTCAGATTGGGCCAAATTACGGGATCAGCTTTGGCCCTAATGCCATTGCTTTGCAGAACTACCCTCTTACACAAGTGGGTAACGAACCCGGTGGCGGCAACGCGCTGGCCTTTCTGACCAGCTCGGAAACTATGAATGTGGCGGCTGGGTTTTCCAGCGGTTTTTCGTTCTACTACACGGCGCCGCTTTCGAATGGCGTGGTTTCTGTCTATAGCGGTCTTAACGACACCGGCACCTTGTTGGCCACCATCCCCTTGACGATCACTCCAGCCGGTACCAATGGATTTCCTTTCGCAATTTGGGACCCTGCAGGCGCAACGTTTGCCGGGACTGCGGAATCGGTTAATTTTAGTGGATTTGAGGGCGATTTTGGTTTTAGTGACGTAACGCTCGGATCAGCCACTCCACTTGTTAACAGCGTCCCGGACAATACCGGAATGATTATTTACGGGATTGCCGCAGTGGGTTTGGCCATCGCAGCTCGGCCCGCCCGCAAAGTGGCACTCGTTAAAATCTGACTGCCGCTCAAGAAAGAAGTTGAGTCTTTTTTGAGTCTTCGCCGCCCAGTGTAAAATAGAACGTCGTCCCCTCGTGCTCGACGCTTTCCGCCCGGATCGTCCCATGATGCCGTCGGATGATGCGCTGCACCGTGGCCAGGCCAACGCCAATGCCTTCAAACTCATCGTTGCGATGCAGACGTTGAAAAGCGCCGAAGAGCTTGTCCGCATAAGCCATGTCAAACCCGGCCCCGTTATCGCGCACAAAATAGGTGTCGACGCCCTCGCCATCGGTTTTGCCAAACTCAATCCGCGCCTCCGGCCGTTTCCGGGAATATTTCCAGGCGTTGCCCAGTAAATTGCACAAGACGATGCGCAGCAATCGCGGGTCGCCGTCGGCGTTCAGGCCAGGCGCGATTTCAAGCTTCACCGCTCGTTGCGGCTCGGTTTGTTGCAGTTCAGCGCAAACTTCAGATGCCAGCGCGCTGAGGTCCACGCTGCAACGGTTGATTTCAGCCCGCGTCACCTGCGACAGTTCCAACAAAGCGCCGATCAATTCACCCATCGTCCGGGCTGCGGCGCTCACCTTTTGCAGATTCTTCAGGTTGGTTTCACTCAACTGACCGGCGCAATTTTCCAGGACGATGTTGATGAAACCGTTGATATGCCGAAGCGGCGCGCGCAAGTCGTGCGATACGGAGTAAGAGAAAGATTCCAATTCCTGGTTGGCCGCTTTGAGTTCCGCCGTGCGCTGCTGCACGCGGGATTCCATCTCCCCATACGCCTTCAACAGCTCCGCCTGCGCTTGTTCCAGCTCCTTCGTTCGACTGGCCAGCGCTTCGTTCTTTTTTTCCAGTTTGCAAACCAGCCGTTCGCTGTATTCCTTCATGATGTCCGTCTCAGAAAGCAATCCGGACGAACGGGTGCGGCCTGCGCCGTCGGCATTTAACAACTCTCGCACGGCAGCGAGGATTTCCCGGGCCGCAGCCGGTTTGCGCAAGTATTTGTCTCCTCCCACGTTGATTCCCAACTGCTCGTCCCCCGGCGAGGTGTAGCTGGCCGTATAAAAAATGAAAGGCATTGTCTGCAAACGCTTGTTTTTGCGCACCTCCTGGCAGAGCCGATAGCCGTCCATGCGCGGCATGAGGATATCCGAAATGACCGCGTCAACCGCTTCGCGTTCCAGGACTGCGAGGGCCTGCTCCCCGTCCGAGGCTTCCACCACATTGAAGTTCTCCGCTTCGAGCACCGCGCGCAACAGCCGGAGATTTGTCGGCATATCGTCAACGATCAGAACTTTAACGTTCTGCCCTTCCTTCTCCGAGACCGCGCTCATGTGATCAACTGTTCCAGTTGGTTTGGCAGGGTTCGTGTGTTAATCGGTTTGGGGATGTAAGCGACACAGCCCGCGGCCATCAATTCCGTGCGCGGAAATCGCTCTGGATAGGAGGTCACCGCGACTATTTGGATGTCCGCCGTTTCGGGATCAGCCTTGAGTTTCCGCACCAGGGCCAGTCCATTCATGCCAGGCAATTCCAAATCCAGGAGAATAATCTGCGGTTTGTCCGCCTTGATCGCGGCAATGGCCTGGTCCGCCGCCTCAGCGTCATTCACCTGGTAGCCCGCGGCGCTGAGCACATGATGCGCCAGTTTCAAGTGCGACGGATTATCTTCGATAACGAGTACGTTCAAGAGAGCCTTTCATTTTTTTCGCTGCATTGCTCCAGCGTTTCAGCCACTTGCTTCGGCAATTTGCGGGTATCTATGGGTTTGGGAATATAGCCGTCGCAACCGGCTGCTCTGGCCCTTTCGTCGTCGCCTTTCATGGCATAGGCGGTCAACGCCACGATCCGGATATGCCGTGTGGCTTCATCGGCCTTGAGCCGCCTCGTCAGCGTCAGGCCATCCATGCCGGGAAGACCAAGGTCCATAAGGATTAAATCCGGCGGCGTATCCCTGATGATTTCCAAAGCTTGGATGGCATCGCCCGCCGCAAGAATCTCGTAGCCGGCGAATTCCAATACGCTGGCCGCCAGTTTCAGGTTCACAGGGTTGTCATCCACGATAAGGACGCGGGCCGGGTTCATGCTTTTGCCTCCGGAAAAGCGAGCGGCAGGGTCACAGTGAACGTGCTCCCTTTGCCAGTCTCACTCTCAACGGTGATGCCGCCCCCTTGCATCTCAACCAATTTTCGCGTTAATGCCAGTCCCAAGCCCGTCCCCTCGTAACGCCGCCCCGTGCCCGAATCGATTTGTTCGAACTCCTTGAATAAGCGGCTGAGGTCCTGAGGTTTGATGCCGATGCCGCTGTCCTTCACTGCAAGCGTGAATTGATCGCGGCCAGTTCGCCCGCAATGCAGTTCCACCCGCCCGCCGCTGTCTGTAAACTTGAGCGCATTGGACAATAAATTGTACACGACTTGTTTGAATCTCATTTGGTCCAGTGTCACCGCCGCCAACTCCGGCACAATAGACACGTTGATCGGGATGCCCTTCTTCTGCGCAATGGGGCCGGCCACAGCGCGGACTTCCTCAATGGCCTTCCGCAGCGGGAAGAGCTCCGGGATGAATTCGATCCTTCCCGCCTCCACCTTGGCCAAGTCGAGCACATCGTTGATGAGCTGCAGCAAATGACGTCCACTGTTAAGAATATCCTCCAGGTACTCTTTTTGCTTCCCATTCAGCGGCCCGGGCTTGCCGTCCACTAGAAACTCAGAAAAGCCGATTATGCCGTTGAGGGGCGTGCGCAATTCGTGACTCATCGAAGCCATAAATTCCGACTTGGCCCGCCCGGCCGCTTCGGCCCGATCCTTGGCCAGTTGCAGTTGGGCTGTGCGCTCGGTCACGTTTCGCTCCAGGTTTTCGTGAGATTCGCGCAACGCCATTTCCGTCTGACGCCGCTCCGTGATGTCTCGCGCCACTTTCGAAGCGCCAATGATCTTTCCAGTCGAGTCCTTGATTGGAGAGACCGTGACTGAGATGGTGACTATACTGCCGTCCTTGCGCCTCCGCTCCGTGTCGAAATGTTTCACGCTTTCGCCACAACGGATGCGGGTAAGAATCTCCTCTTCTTCCCGCTGGCGCCCGGCCGGAATAAGGCGTGTAATTGACTGGCCGATCATCTCGCGCGCTGAATAGCCAAAAAGCCTTTCCGCGCCTGCATTCCAACTGGTCACCACTCCTTGCAGATTCTTGCCCACGATGGCGTCATCCGAGAATTCCACGATCGCGCTCAAGTGGGCGGCCCCCTCTTCCGCCCGTTTGCGGGCAGTGATGTCCGCGCGGATGGCCACGTATTGCCGGGGCTTGCCGGTGGAATCAAGAAAGGGCACCAGAGTCGTGTCCACCCAATAAAACGAGCCATCCTTGGCCTTGTTCTTGATTTCACCGTGCCACACTTCGCCCCGCGCTATAGTCGTCCAGAGATCACGAAAGAATTCTTTCGGGTGATGCCCTGAGTTGATGATGCGGTGGTCCTGCCCCAGTAATTCCTCCCGAGTGTATTTGGAGATAGCACAGAATTTATCATTGACGTAGGTGATTATCCCTCGCGCATCAGTGATGGCCACAATGGCATGCTCGTCCACCGCCGCCTTTAAGTCGCTGATTTCCTGATAGGAGGCCTTCAGTTGTTCATTCGTGCGTGCCTGGTCTGTCACTCCTCGATTGAGGAAAAATAATCCCATGCATAACTCCGTTAGGCCGATAAGCAAAAGAGCCACCGCCAGACCACACAATAATACTCCCGCCGCCGTGTTCGTTTTCAGTATCGCCAAGCTGGGAAAGACACTTCCCACTGCGGATATGCCGAACATCCAGCCCGCCAACACCGCTCCACCAAGGATGGCTCCGAGAAACCCCGCCAGCAACGCAATGCTGCGCAGCCCTTTGGTTGAGCGCTGTAAAGCGGTCATATCATTCCTCAAATGTATTTCTGACGCGCGGCCCGGAATGTGCGGCATTGTGAAATATCAGGCAGGTCCCCCCTCAATGCACAGACTCCCTGCAAAGCTGCCAATGCTCTTGCTCGCCAGCTTCCGTGCCAGCCCGCCGATCGCTGAGTCGAAAAACTGCATGACCTTGATCAGATTCTGCATAATCCCCAATAATCGTCAACATTAAACCCACTGCAATATGCAGATCACGAGCAACTTGATTCAAACCATTATTTCGCCGTTTTCAATCGAAACTCCAAGCCTGCCAGCGTGTCATGGGGCGCGGGCTAAATGCCCAAAACCAGCAACATGTTCCTAGTCTGTCGCTGATTTTGTTACCAGCTAAGTCGTTGGCTATCAACCCCGAAGGCTTTCGGGATTGCCGTGGAGCCCCTTTTTTGGACCGGTGTATCAATCCTCCGTAAGTGGGGATTCTCGACCAGTAGTCCATTAATCAGCCTCGCGAAAGACTGTCTTGCCATTCGTGTCTGGTTTGGTTTTAACTGGCGCAGTGTTATATCAGCAAACATTGCGTCAATCAGCGAGTTTCTCGGGTATCGGTCTCCATAGTGGCAACAGCGTCAAGATGACCTTTCTGCCAGCGCCTCCCAATTCCGGCATTCGTTTTCGCCGCGCTGATTTGGAGGGCAAACCTGAGATCGAGGCCCGAATTGACTACGTCACCACCACCAATCGCTCCACCTCCCTCGCCAAGGGCAATGCCAAAATCCACACCGTGGAACACGTTCTGGCTGCCTTTGCCGGCCGCGGCATCGATAACGCCATTATCGAACTGGACGCCAATGAACCGCCCATCGCGGATGGCAGCGCCCGGGAATATGTCAAAATGATCCAGGCCGCCGGAATTGTTGCGCAAGACGAGCCGCGCGAAGTTTTTCGAATCCAGACACCCGTGTCATTCGAGAGCGGAGACACCACCATCTCGGTTTTCCCGCATGACAGCTTGAAAATCACCTGCACCAGTGCCGATGCCAAAGGACGCTTTACCCAGTTTTACAGCGTGACGGTGACGCCCGATACATGGGAACGCGACGTGGCCCACGCCAGGACGTTTTGTTTTTTTGAAGAAATCGAATACTTGATCAAAAACGGCCTCATTAAAGGCGGCAGTTTGGAAAACGCCGTCGTCATTCGCGATGACGCTATTCTGACGACCGAACCGTTGCGCTATCCCAATGAATTTGTCCGCCATAAAATTCTGGATATCATCGGGGACATTTCGTTGGCTGGCGGTCCGATCGCCGGCCACATCGTCGCCGTCAAGCCAGGCCATAGCGCCAATTGCGAATTGGCCCGGTTAATCAGCCTGCAAATGCGCAAGCCCATGGAAATGGCTCACAGTTTCGCACCCCCGCCTCCAGCCGCCGCGCCGGAAGGCGATGCCGTGGAAGTGCGCGACGGTGACGAATTGGATACGGCGCGCTTGATGAAGATTCTACCCCATCGCTATCCGTTTTTGATGGTGGACAGAATTACCAAAATCGAGGGCAACAAAATTGTTGGCCTTAAAAACGTCACTGCCAACGAACCTTTTTTTCAGGGGCATTTTCCCAATCACCCCATCATGCCCGGCGTCTTGCAATTGGAGGCCATCGCCCAGGTCGCCGGCATCATGATGCTGCGCCAGGCGGAAAATTTTGGCAAACTGGCTTACTTCATGTCGGCCGATAGCGTGCGATGGCGAAAACCGGTGCGGCCCGGCGACACGCTGGTCATTACGGTGGAGTTTATCAAAACACGCGGCAAAATCGGCAAGGCCAAAGGCGTCTGCTCGGTCAACGGCGAAGCTGTCAGCGAGGCGGAAGTCACCTTTATTTTATTTGACAGATAATCGAATGAATTCGATCCATTCCACCGCCGTCATCCATCCCAACGCGCGCATCGGTTCAGACTGTGCCATAGGACCATACTGCGTCATCGGAGAAAATGTGACTTTGGGCGAGCATTGCCGCCTGCATTCCCATGTGGTCATCGACGGCCACACCGTTCTGGGAGCGGAGAATGAAATTTTTCCTTTCGCCAGCATTGGCCTTAAAACACAGGACTTGAAATGGGCAGACGGCATCACCCGCACCCAGATTGGAAGTCATAACACGTTCCGGGAATATGTGACCATACACAGCGCGACCGGCGATGGAGAAGTCACGACCGTCGGTTCGCACAACCATATCCTGGCCTACAGCCATATTGCGCACAACGTCACGCTGGGCAGTCACATTATCATGTCCAACGTCGCAACCCTGGGCGGTCATATTACCGTGGAGGACCATGCGATCATCGGCGGGCTGGCGGCGGTGCATCAATTTTGCCGCATCGGCAGAATGGCCTTTATTGGCGGATGCTCCAAGGTCACCAAGGACGTTCCTCCCTTTATGCTGGCCGATGGCAATCCGGCCCAGGTGCGCATGACCAACAAGGTCGGCCTTGAGCGCAATGGAGTGCCCGATGAAACCCAGACCGCGCTTAAACAAGCCTACAAGATTTTATATCGCGAAGGTCTGACGACGCCCAACGCGCTGGCCCGGATTGAGGCTCAACTCCCGCCTTTGCCGGAACTGCGTCATCTCATCGATTTCGTGCGGCTCAGCGAACGCGGGATTAGCAAATAAAATGGGAATTGGGAAATGACGGATGACGGGAATCGAACGACTAGAGCGTTTTAAGAAATACTGTAGCCATTCGGAGCGAGGATTTTTGGGTTTTAGCGAGGCTTTGGCGAAGGAGCATGCCCACAGGCTTCCCATGAACTGCGATTATGCACCATTCACAGGGGCCTCCTTGGGTTGGAAATTGGGAATGACTAAATGGCCGAGTTGTTTGGCCAAACGCGCCAAGGCCCGCCGTTTAGTTTCCA
>Ga0182030_10022815_pt1 | contig 11627 bp, 9 predicted proteins | sample 812S3MmetaG_FD_121299 | JGI IMG/M metagenome (GOLD analysis project Ga0182030, IMG submission 121299) | Permafrost microbial communities from Stordalen Mire, Sweden - 812S3M metaG (Illumina Assembly) | ecosystem: Environmental > Terrestrial > Soil > Wetlands > Permafrost | place: Sweden... | reverse complement strand
GGTCAGTTCCTGCCGGGTAGCATCATCAAGAAATCCGCCGCGAATCATGCCTCAGACAAGAATCGATCCCAGATTCCTCGTCAATCCCTGTTTTTCGCGCAGCCAAGGAATCTGGGTATATCTTCAAAGTAATCCAACGCCTTCCTCCCGAAGCCTCTTCATCGTTTGGGGTGGTGCGAACGACTACCTCGATTTAGTTCAAAGCTTCAGCGGCCTGGGGCTGTCAGGGGCAGCCTTGAGTTCCTACCTTACGAGTTCGACCGGTCCGGTTACCGTAACGGTCTCCAATCTTGTCGGAGACGTAACGCGCCTAGCGCAAAAGGGCGTCAAGAATTTTGTGGTCCCGAATCTGCCCAACCTCGGCGCTACACCGCTTCTAAACGGCAACACCACAACGTCTAGCCAGGGTTCCCAACTGACTGATTTGCACAATCAGTCCCTTGCGCAGGCGATGGGGCAGTTGCAGCAGCAACTTCACGTCAATATCACGATCGTAGATATCGGAAGCGTTCTGAACGATATTTTGGCCAACCCGTCGAAGTACGGCGTCGATCCTAGCCACACGACGCAAGAATGTATTCTAAACGCAACCTGCGTCGCCCAACATCAAAACTATCTTTTTTGGGATGATGTTCATCCGACGGCACTCCTGCAGCAGGAACTATCATATGTATTCCTGTCATCTCTCGATGGACCAACAACGGTCGGCGCCGAAATGGATATGGATAAGATCGTGCAGCAGGATCTGTTCGATCGTATTTCAGCTCGAACCGCTGCACTCAGGCTTGGGACGTCTGGTCTCTCCATCGATAATGTTGCAGGAACTTCTGGAACCTATGGAAGCGGCGAACAGCGACTATCGGCATTCATCACCGATAGCTACGGCTGGGGCTCTCGCAGCGCCCGCGACAACGTGGCTGGATTTGATTACCGAGATAACACCACGTCAGCGGGTGCAGACTACCGCATCAACGATTGGCTCGCCGCGGGAGGATTGATCGGATACGGCGAAACAAACGACAGTCTTCGCGACAGTCTTGGAAGCCAGTCTTTCAATTCCTATCAAGCAGCACTCTATGCGACTGTCTTCAACAATGGTTGGTACGGGTCGATTGCAGAAACCTATGCCTATGAGGAATGGAACAAACTGAACCGCAACGTCTTCGTAGGCGGGCAAACGGCTTCCGCCTCGACCAACGGGCATGTCTTCGGCAGCAAATTGGAAGGCGGCTATGTGCTCAAGCTGGGCGATTGGTCCCTCGGCCCGGCAGCAGAACTACGGGAGGCCGATTATCATATCGGCAGCTATACCGAGCACGGCGCAGTCGGCCTTAATCAAGAGGTCGACTCGCAGAGCACGACTTCGATGATCGGACAGGTCGGGATTGGGGCAACCCTTTCGACGATGGTCGGCGATTACATTGTAACGCCGCAATTCCGTTTCAATTTTGACCACGAATTTCGTCATGCCAGCCGGGCAATCGTAACGCGAATAGCAAGCCAGCTTTCTACATCGGTAACGACAGATTTAGCGCCAGACGCCGATAACTTTGTGCGCTTGGGAGCCGGAGTTGGCGTCAAATTGACTGATCGACTCTCAGCCTTGGTAGATTTCGACAGCACTGTTGGACGAAGCGGAGGCGAAGACTATAGTGCGCTCGCGCGCCTCAAGGCCAGTTTCTGAGGCTTTTGTATCGGCCTATAGGCGATGCTCTGCGTATTCGGCCTGCAACCAAGCTGCCAGCCCATCGGACGCGTCGCTAAGGACGCGCCCTAAATGTTCAATCATTGACTGTGCGGCACTCAAATCACCACTTTTACAGGCGACTTCGATCCTTCTTGCAGTTTCGGAGACACGCATTGCGCCTACATTGCCGGAAGTGCCGATCAGCGCATGTGCTTCATCCCCAAGAATCGCAGTGTCATCAGTTGCAAACATCCGCGAAACGCGCCCATTGGCTTCGCTAAGATATGCCACCACAAACTCTCGAACGTCCCGAGGCTCCATTATCGAGGTTAGCGTTTCAAGGCTGGATATATCGATTCCGCCGTTTCCCAGCACACTCTCCAAGTCTAGCGGTTGGGCAACCACCGAATTCGACGCAGCTGAAGCGAATTGAACACCCTCTATTTCTCGAGCAATTTCAATGAGTTTGGCGAGCAATATTGTCTGATCGACTGGCTTTGAAATGTAATCGTTCATTCCCGCCGCAATATATTCTTCTCTGGCCCCGCTCAGAGCATGAGCAGTCAATGCGATAATCGGAATATCGCATTTAGGGGGCGGGAGAGCACGTATCTGTTTGGTCGCTTGAATGCCATCCAATTCAGGCATTTGGATGTCCATCAATACAAGATCGTATTCCCCGCGCCGGACGGCATCGACCGCCTGATGGCCGTTTTCAGCCACATCAGCATTGTGTCCGCCCTTTGCGAGCAACGCCAACGCGAACTTCTGATTGATCTTATTATCCTCAGCGAGAAGAACGCGCAGTGCGAGCCCCTTGCCTTCTGCTCCCGATGAGATCGCCGGGCGCTGCTTCGATACAACCGGTGTTGCCGGCTGGTGGTTGGTCGGGCTTGCATATAGTGCAGCGAGGCAATTGAGCAAGTCGCGCTGACGAACAGGCTTATCGAGTACTCCATCCAATATCCGACGCGTTCCCTCGCGGCGCCCGTGCTGACCAGCCGAAGAGATCAAAACCAACTTGGTCTCACTGAGCTGAGGGATCGCTCGGATACGCTCCGCCAAGGTTTCGCCTGCGAGGCCGGGCATCATTTGATCGATAAAAACAATGTCGTGTGGTGTCCCCCGATGCCAGGCGCGTTCGACCTCAGCCAATGCGTCAAAGCCATCCGAACAACACGAAACCTCCATTCCGAACCCTCTGAGTTGACGAGAAATAATCTCGAGATTCATCTCGATATCGTCAACCGCGAGTACCCTCACACCCTTGAGTTGCGCGGGCAAAGCCTCACGTTGCACCAATGGAGCAATCGCCGCGTCGAGAGGCAGTTCAAACCAGAATCTGGAGCCGAACCCTGGCCGGCTTTCAACGTCAATCGTGCCGCCCATCAGTCCGACCAACTGCTTGCAAATGGCGAGCCCAAGACCGGTGCCGCCATAACGACGCGTAATCGAATTGTCGGCCTGACTGAATTTCTCAAAAAGCCGGCTGCGAACATCTTCGGGCATACCAATGCCGCTATCATTGATTTCAAAACGGACGAGCGTGAGGTCATCGCCAATGGCCTTGCCGCGTACAACTGAAACTTCGACACCGACGCCGCCCTTGTCTGTAAACTTGATCCCATTACCGATCAGATTGAACAGAATTTGCCGGATACGAACTGGATCGCTTCGAAAAGCCTTAGCGGCAGCAGGATCGATAAATACCCCGAGATCGATGCCTTTGGAGTGTGCTTTGGAGGCCAACAGTGTCACTGCGCTTTCGACTGTTTCTGCAAGGTCAAAATCGATATTTTCAATTTCGACCTTACCGACCTCAAGTTTTGAAATGTCGAGAATGTCATTAATCACTGTCAGCAGCGATTCACCCGATTCCTGAACGGCTTCGGCATATTTTCGTTGATCATCATCGAGATGAGTATCCAGCAACAGCCCGTTCATCCCGAGAATCCCGTTCATTGGCGTCCGGATTTCGTGGCTCATATTGGCCAAAAATTCACCCTTTGCTACGCTACCTGCTTCAGCTGCTTCCTTGGCTTCAAGAAGCTCGAGTTGAGCTTCTTTCCGATCCCGAATGTCGCGCATCAAAAATGCAACGCGATAGGCCCCTCCCTCAAAGCGCTGGACGATTGCAAAACATGCTTCGACCCAAATAGTTGTCCCGTCAGGCTGGAACACCTGGTATTCGAGCGTTTCCATCTGATCGCGGCTGACGACAGCCCTGATCTTGGCATTCACCTCCCGCGAAGGCTGAAAGACACGCAACGCGCTGACAGGATGCGAGACAAGCTCCGGCGCTGAACGCCCCGACAATCTTTCAAAGGCCGGATTGGCGTACAGAATTTTCCCCTCTCGGGTATCCGGCCCCTCATTTTCAACAATCAGGATTGCATCGGTTGACCTAACAACGACCGACCGAAATAATTCCGCCTGATCCTCGGTCATCTTTCGGCGCGTTACGTCTCGGATAACGCCTGGCCAAGTAATGGAACCGTCAGTTTCTTTTGTGGGTAGAGCAAGGAAGCGAACCCACCGTACGTTATCCTCACCATCACGGATGCGCATCTCAAATGACAAAACCTGAAGCTCACGCACCGATTTCTCGATCGCAGTGCGGCGCTTCGCCGTTTCAGCCTCAGTTTGCTCCATCCGAGCCATAACTGCCGCAAGATCAGTCTCGCCTTCAGGAAGGTGAAAGAATCGTCGCGCTTCCTCGGTTAACGGTTCGTAAACGAAGTTTCCCGATACGGCGCGACGCAATTTGAAGGGAACACTAGAGCCTTCGCTGCCCCCTACCCTCAGCCTCTTCTCAGCTTCGGCGAGCTTTTCACTTACCTGCTGTTCGACGGTGACATCTCGCGCCAGCCGGTGAATTCCTCCGGACAGCGTCAAACTCTCACGGACATGGAAGGTTCGGTCGCCTCGGCGATAGTGGAATTCGCGGTTACATCCGAACTTTTGCAGCAAATCCGCGCGATGCTTATCACGCTCTATTGGTGTGATCGCATCAATCAGATCATCGAGCTCGGTCGCATAGATCCGGCTCACAATTTGTTCGTATGACGCACCTTGCGCGATTACAGCTTGCGCTGCGGCAAGCTCCTCTACGAAATCGGCATTCCATTCCACAAGATGACCAGTATGGTCGAACAGCGCAAAACTTTGCTGAAATTGCGGCACACTCATACGGACAAAATCCATCCCATTATTGTGCGTTTCATCCGCTTTAAACCGATTGCACCGCTTGTGTAGAATCCCCGACGAAAGGTCTTGCTGCCGTTTGTATAGAAACCACCCGACCTACAGGTATCGACACCGTTGCCGTTGTACCCTCACCGACAGAACTTTCCAGAACAATATTTCCGCCATGAAGCGCTATCAGTCCTTGGGCGATCGATAGGCCAAGTCCTGTACCCTCAATCTTGCGAGCGAGATCGGTTTGGACACGCTCGAACGGACGGAATACGCGGTCTATCTCTGCGGCGGCGATGCCGATTCCGTTATCCGCAATTCTGATTTGCAAGGCCCCACCGGCACCCGAATCTATTGTGACTGCGACTCGGCCTCCCTCATTTGTAAACTTCACCGCATTCGAGAGCAGATTTAGTAGAATTTGCCGCAAAGCCTTTGGGTCGGCCTTGATTACCGCATTCGTTCTCTTTGAGTCGAAGAGCAGTTTCACGCCTTTGGTATCAGCCTGAAGCTGAAGTAACCCGATTAAATCATTGATGGCCGATGGAACGGAGACTGCTTCTTCCTTTAGCTCAAAGCGGCCCGCTTCAATTTTCGACATATCGAGGAGATCGTTTATCAAGGCCAGAAGATGCTCTCCGCTCGCCGTAATTGTATCAGCGTAATCGACAAGTCTGTCCGCGCTGACACCCCGCGGAGCCAGGTCGGCGATTAATGACGCAAAACCTATGATTGCATTCAGTGGAGTTCGCAACTCATGGCTGGTGTTGGCCAAAAACATCGATTTGACTCGGTTTGCGTCCTGCGCATCAGCACGCTCGCTGACCAAAGCAACGATGGTCAACACATTCATTGCCAGGAGAACGACAAGAACACCGACGAGCTGCAGCGGATTAGCCAGACCGTGATTCTGGAATGGGCCATAGCCGGCCACCGTCCCGGCAGTTGCCGCGATCGAAACAAGCGTCACCAGGGAATAGGCGTAACGCAATGACATGCGCAAAGCGATCCATGACAATGGGACAACCAGCAAGAAGGGGAAAGCCGCGCGGATATAACTTCCACGCAGAGGCGGGGTGAGAAACAAGACGATACTGACCGTCGCAACCCATGCCCATACGGCCAAATCGCGACGACTGAACAGTTGCTTGATTGAGTCAACAGGGGCGCCATGCTCCTTCTCAAGCCCCAGCCACAAGATTAGGGCAGGTGCCAAATAGAGTGTGCCGCCGCTGTCGGTGAGCCACCAATTTACCCAACGGGAGTAGAGCTCCATCGGATCGATCGGCGAACCGATGGCCATTCCGATGGTACCCCCCCCAGCGCTGATTGCCGGGCTTATGAATGTTGTGCAGACAATAAAGGCTATTACGCCGGCAAACGAAGTGAAGAGACCTCGATCGGGTCTGAGCTTGCGCAATAGCAATGCGCCCGTGACCGGACCCAAAGCGTTACTCAAAGATATGATCGAAGTGACATGAAGCGGAGGCGCAAAAAGCAGTGCATTTGCCAAAAAGGAGCCGAGAAAGATACCCGGCAACATCCGGATCCCCCCCGCCATGGCGGCTACTGTTGCAAGCCCAGCGGGAAGCCAAATCGGCGCTGGGAACAAGCCGTAGGCAGCAAAAAAACGGCTAACAACAAAGCCCAGAGCGAAATATGCTATTGATGTGGCGATGTTAGCCGCGCACCAAACCGCCGCGCCGGCCGCAGCCAACCACTCAGGCATCCAAGGATTAGAGACTGTTGGGGTGGTAACGGCCACCCCAACCTCCTCCGGCCTCATGCCGATACCTCTATGAGCGAGCGTGGGTGTGTCATCGGGTTATGATCAGCCGGCTCTGAATATTTCATCGAAAAATGCTCTCATGGCAGCCCATGAGCGCTGGTCCGATTGCTTGTTGTAAGCAACGCCAGCCAAGGCAACGACCTTGCCCGCATCGGGATTCGTAAAGCTGTGAACGGTGCCTCCATAGCTGATCACTTGCCAGTCTGCACCCGCGTTGCGCATTTCCTCTTCAAATTCGACGACTTGAGCCGGAGGTATCATCGGATCGTCGGCGCCGGTGCAAACCAGCACTTTCGGGGTCACGGCTCCCGGTTTTGCCGGCGCTGCGGTTTGCAACCCGCCATGAAAACTGACAATCCCTTTGAGTTCGGCACTGCCGCGGGCCAGCTCCAGAACAGTAGTGCCTCCGAAACAAAAGCCGATTGCAGCCAATTTCGATTCATCTACGTTTGGATGCGCCCGTAAAGCTTCCAATCCGGCCCCTGCGCGGGCGCGAAGTTTTGCAGGATCGCTCCGAAGATCACCAATCAACTCCATCGCAGCCGGTAAATCACTCGCTTGGCGTCGCTCGCCATACATATCCGCGGCCAAGGCTACATAACCTAGGCCGGCCAGCATCTTTGCCCGAGCGATGACATGATCGCCTAGTCCCCAAGCCTCATGTACGACCAGAACACCCGGTCGCTGTCCCTCCAAAGTCTCGTCGTTTGCCAGTACTCCGCGCAGAATCAGAGGTCCATCGCGGTAGTCGATATCCTGCGTGCTCAATACAGCCTCCCTTAGCAAGTAGAGGTAAATTACCCTAACTTGTCACGCCATGGCCATCGTTTTGCCGGAGAATGTATCAGCATTCGGCATCGCGCTCGCAAAGTCTAAGCGCAGTTGATCAGGAAGCAGTGATGTCTTCCAGGCGATTGACCCGTCGCAATTCGGGAAAGCGCCACAGCCATAGGGCCATCACGACAATTGTACCGACGCCCCCTAGTACCACGGCTTCAACCGTTCCTAGCCAGGCAGCAGTAACTCCCGACTCCATTTCACCGAGTTCATTCGAAGCCCCGATAAACAGAAAGCTAATCGCGTTTACTCGACCGCGCATCGAATCAGGAGTCGTCCTTTGAATTAGATTTTGGCGAACGAATACGCTGACCATATCGGCCGCCCCCAATATAAACAAAGCGGCGAGGGAGATGAGAAAATTACGCGAAAGGCCGAATATGATTGTCGAAATGCCGAACAATGCCACGCCTAAGAACATTGTGCGCCCAGCATTTCCGCCAAGCGAGCGGTGGGTCAAGAATAACCCAACCATAACAGCGCCCAAAGCTGGCGCACTACGCAGAAACCCGAGACCAAACGGTCCGATCAACAGGATATCATGCGCGTAAACAGGCAATAATGCCGTTGCCCCACCAAACAACACCGCGAAAAGATCCAAAGAGATGGCACCAAATATCGGCGGTCGTTCCGCGATAAATCTTATGCCAGCCAGTAAGGTATCCCAGTCCAGTCTTCGACGTTCGATAGTCTTGACTGGTCTATGAATCGCCGTAGCGGCCGCAACGGACAGCAGGAATAGGACGCTAGAGGTCCCATATACGACTTTCGGACCGACTGCGTACGCCAATCCGCCGAGTGCAGGGCCGACTATAGTCATTGCCTGGAAACTGGACGAATTCCAGGCAAATGCGCGGCCTAGTAATTCAGCGGGTACTAAATTGGGGAGTATCGACTGGGTCACCGGTGCGGAAAAGGCCCGGGCCGTCCCAAACAAGACAAGCACGCCATAGATCTGCCAAACGTTCCGGTCTGCGCTGATGACGATCGCAAGCAAAAGTAGGGAGGTAAGAAGCTGCAAAACGAGACATATAGTTAGGATACGACGCCGATCGAAGAGGTCGGCAACATGCCCTGCAATCAATGAAAAACCGAATATCGGCAAAAACTGAGCCAATCCGACTAGACCAAGAGAAAGCGGCTTATGAGTAATGTCGTAAACTTGCCAGCCGATGGCGACGCTCTGCATCTGTACGGCAAGTGCTGCCGGCAGTCGCATAGCAAGAAAGAAACGAAATGCGCGAAATGAAAAAACGCCCTGTCCGGAATCGCCGGTCACTATTGCCTCTTATCGCTTATAGTGAAGCGACTCGTGGCGCGTGAGGCAGATATATGCGTGAAAATTCCGGTCGCTCCCCATTTAGGATTACGATTTGCGGGATAGATGAACTGGGTGATTATTCCAATGCCAAGGTCACGCATGTTTTATCCATTTTGGACCCCGCGACGCCTGAACCTGATGCGCTCGGCGCATTCGGCGAACATGCGCGTCTTGAACTGCGCTTCCATGACGTAATCGAAGAACATGTTCCGGGATACGATCCGCCGCAGCCCCATCACATTGCAGCGCTGCTTGCCTTTGGTCGTGACCTTATGCTCGAGCCTCACACTGAAGCTCACGTTCTCGTACATTGCCATATGGGCATCAGTCGGTCGACCGCAGCGGCGGTTCTCCTTCTTGCCGGCTCTAGTCCTAACCGATCTGCGACAGAGATTATGGAGGAGGTCGCCAATGTGCGCTCCAAAGCCTGGCCTAACCTGCGGATGATTGAAATCGGTGACGCTATGTTGGGGCTAAACGGAGACCTAGTCGAAGCCGTGCGAGAGCGCCACCATCAAATGGCGCGCGCCTTGCCCCAAGTTGCCGATTACATGCGAGAAAGTGGTCGTGTACGCGAACTGGAGTGAGCCGCGCGCGAGGCTGAATAGGTGACGGTAACGTTCAACATGTTACGCGAGGCTGCATTGAAGCTGCCTTCGGTCGCTGACAGTAGGTCGTATGGGACGCCGTCTCTAATGGTTGGCAAGACAATAATAGCTCGGCTGCGAGAAGATGGCGAAACGCTGGTTCTCAAACTCGATCCTTTCGAGCGTGATGTACTGCTTGAAACTCAGCCAGATGCTTTTTTTTGTCACCGATCATTACCGCGCGTATCGGCTCGTCCTCGTCAACCTTGGAAAGGCCAGTTTAGAACATATAGAGATATTGCTCAGGCGGGCGTGATTTGCCGCCGCACCAAAGCGACTGACCGGACGTTACCCTGAAGCCGGAAGCTGACAAACTGCTCAAACAATTCGGTTGACGACTGATCCACCCGAGAAAAAATTGCGGAAATTTAAAATGAGGACATCGACCGCAGCCTCAACACCCTCGTAGGTGGCGCCGCCCTGGTGTGGTTGAAGAACTACATTGGCGATATTTAGTAGAGGTTCAGGGACATGCGGCTCATCGGCAAAAACATCGAGCCCCGCGCCACCCAACCTACCCTCGGTCAATAATTTAACCAAGGCTTCCTGATCCACCACAGTCCCGCGGGCAATATTGACCAGAATTCCGTTGCCCCCAAGAGCCTCCAATATCTTTTCGCTAACGAGGTGCCTCGTCCCCTCCCCGCCGGGTGTCGCTACAACGAGAATATCGACGTGACTTGCCAGATCAACGACGTCGTCCACATAGCGATAAGGAAGATCGGGCCGACGATGGCGGTTGTGATAGGAAACCTCCATGTCGAAGGCGACTGCGCGTTTGGCGATCTCCGCGCCGATATTCCCCAAACCGAGAATCCCAAGCTTTCGCCCGCTTACCCTGTGGGTGATATGCATGCGGCCTTCCGACAGCCACCGGCCGGCACGGATGTATCGATCGCCTGCTGCGATTGCGCGGCCAACATCCAAAATTAAACCGAAGGCGTGCTCGGCAACATCTATTGCATTAGCCGCCCCCGCATTTGTTACGATAATCCCCCGCGCCTTCACCAATTCGACATCGACACTGTCATAACCGACTCCCATATTACCGATGATTTCGAGCGCCGGGAGTTTCGCCAAAAGTTCGGCATCGACGAGTGCTGCGCCGCTATATGCAACCACGCCGCGAATTCTCGGGCCGAATTGTTTCAAAAACTCGGCACGATTCTCAAATTTCCAAAGTCTGTGTATGGTAAAATCCGGTTCAAGACGCTGCTCAATCGGCCTCATTGGGCCCATCATCAAGATATCAATCGGCATTTAGAGCCTCTTCAAATCCCGACAATATGCTGGATTGTTCAACTGAGCGCCTCTGCCCGTCACGAGGGTGGTGAGTTGACTGTAAAACGCGACAGTTCATTGCGGGGTAAAATCCAATCCGGCTTCAGTTCGGCTGCGCGGGAGTAATCAAGATAAGCCGCCTTAATGTCATCAAGCGCCTCCTCCGCCAACCCCCTATTGAAGTAAGCCTTCTCCGGTTCACCGGAATTCAGCGCCAAACCCCGGGTAAGATCGATTATCGCGTCTTGGTAACGTCCAAGAGCAACCAGCGCAGCGCCACGATCGGTGTAGGCCTCCCCAAGATCCGGCATCAATATAACCGCAGAGTCAAAGTCCTTTTTGGCATCGCGATAACCGCCGCGTGCCAGAAATAGAACACCCCGATTAATATAGGTACCAGCCAAATCGCGAGGGGCAAGATTTTCAGAAACAATTGCCTGGTCGCAAGCTTGAACAGATTGCGCATTCGGCGCCAAGCCCTTTTCAACCTGCCGCGCTGCCTCAGCGCAGTTCTGCGCATACCCATCCCCAAAAACCGTAAAGGCGGCAGAAGCGAGCGGCGCGGGAAAGCAAAACAAATTCAATACCGCGGCAACAGCGACGAATGGGATCATGCTGTTACGCATGTCACACCTCCACATAGCTCTTCGAGCCAGGATATCACCGATTAAAACACTTTAAACACAGTTCTTTTAACATATTGAAATAAAGAAGAATTTCTTATGCCAAAATTGCGAAAAATGTACCAGGTCTCTTTCAGGGATCGAATGTCTAAAGACCCCGGTAGGGGGAGCTCAATTATCGAATCAATTACGTTCAGCTAAGTTACTGCCAAAGCGATTTCCCGCCAGATTTGTTCGTTCCAGAATT
>Ga0182030_10022813_pt1 | contig 11628 bp, 10 predicted proteins | sample 812S3MmetaG_FD_121299 | JGI IMG/M metagenome (GOLD analysis project Ga0182030, IMG submission 121299) | Permafrost microbial communities from Stordalen Mire, Sweden - 812S3M metaG (Illumina Assembly) | ecosystem: Environmental > Terrestrial > Soil > Wetlands > Permafrost | place: Sweden... | reverse complement strand
CTGCCGTCGTGATAGGGCGGTGTGTCGGCCTGGCATGGAACAAACCAAATCTATTTTCAGTCATTTACGGCGAACACCACGAGATCCTTCGGCAGCACCTCCCCTTCGTTCAGAATAATGGACCGGAAAAGCGAGATTTCCGCAGCGATCTCCTATAAATCCTAAAAAGCTTATAATTTTAGGCTTTATAAGCCATATAGGATTTGTAGCGCTACCGCCTTTTTTCCGGATGCGTTAGGATCGCATTCATGAAACATCTTAGCTCTGAGTCTCCACCCCTCTCCCTTCCCCGTTTGGATTCCCTCTTGCACCGGCTGCGGTGCACGCCCGGGTCGGAGGACCAGCCCTATCTCAATCAACCCATGATCTTTCTCGATCCAAGTGAACTTAATCCGCAACGGGCATCGGGATCGGGGAACCGCGTTCGCTTTCCGGCAACTGAAAGCCGCCTTGCGACCCGAAAACCCACCCACCCCGCCCTTCACCCCTGCCCGGATGAAATTCTATCGAAAGGTCCTCGCCGTACGACCTCAGACCACCTCATACCACCCCATAACGGAATATCTCATCCCCCCCCGCCCCTATGGTTTCAATCGCTTCCTTGAACTTCATCGCAATTTTCCGGGGTTCTGCACGACCCGCTTTCGCCATTCGGTTATTTCACTTATTCCATGCCCCCATACGCCTGATTCGCTTATTTTTTATCAGAAAGCGAATCCGGCACGCCGCAAGTGGCAAAAAATTTAACCTGAGATAATAAAACACCCATTTCTGAAAAGGTGGTCCGGGATTAGTTCTATTTAGATCGCTCTTTTGGGACTACTGACATCTTTTTTACAATTTTTTCTTCAAGTTGTGACAATCGAAAACGGTACGATCAGACTATTACGGTGAAACCAACGTCAATTCCACTTCTTCAAAATCCATGAATAAAATCCTCCTGACTCTTAGTGTATGCGTTTTGGGCGCGCCAGCCGCTTTTGCGGCCGACCCGGCGCTCACCATTTATAATCAAAACTTCGCGGTCGTGCGCGACACCGTGCCGCTCGATCTCAAGGAAGGTGTGACCGACGTCAGCTTCGCCGACACCACGGCACATCTCGAACCCGATTCGGTTATCCTCCGCGACCCGAGTGGCAAGGTAAAACTGCAAGTCCTCGAGCAGAATTACCGGAACGACCCGGTGTCGCAGGAATTGCTTCTCTCCCTGAACGAGGGCAAGACCATCGACTTCGTCGTCAAGCAAACCGACAAACCCGATCTTATCATCCACGGAAAAATCATCCGCAGCGGTTATGTGATGCATTCCCAGGAGGCGATGCAGCGCTACGGCCAGCAGTATTACCAGGCGCAACAGGCGATGGCTTATGGCAACGGTGGCACAAGCCAGCCGGTTATCGAAGTGGACGGCAAAATCCAGTTCGGGTTGCCGGGCCAGCCGATCTTCCCGACGCTCGGGGACGACACGATCCTCAAGCCGGCGCTTTCTTGGAAGCTCGCCGCCGACGCGCCCGGCAAACTCGACGCGGAACTCGCCTACATCACCAGCGGCATGAGCTGGCAAGCCGATTACAACGTCATCGCGCCGGAGGACGGCGACCTGCTCGACATCGTCGGCTGGGTGACCATGGACAACCAGAGTGGAAAGACCTTCAAGGATGCGAAGATCAAGCTGATGGCTGGCGATGTGAATAAGATTCAAAATCAGAACGGGATGGCGATGGATGAAACGAAGGCCGTATTTGCGAGTATTTCGATGCCTTCGCCCATGGCTCCCGTCACGCAAAAAGCCTTCGACGAATACCATCTCTACACGCTGCCGCGGGCAACGACCCTGCACGACGGCGAGACCAAGCAGGTCGAGTTCATCCACGCTTCCGGCGTGAAGTCGGAGAAGGTCTATGTCTATGACGGACTGAAGGTAGACTGGAACCGTTACGGCGGCTGGAACATGCAGAACATCCGCTCAAACGAAGAGTTTGGCTCACAGTCCGACACAAAAGTCGCCGTGATGCGGGAGTTCAAGAATTCCGAGGCGAATCATCTCGGGATGCCGCTGCCGAAGGGGCGCGTCCGCTTTTACAAGCAGGACGAGAAGCAGCTTGAGTTCACCGGCGAAAACGTCATCGACCACACGCCGCAGGATGAACTGGTGAAGATTTACACCGGCAACGCCTTCGATCTCGTGGGCGAACGCAAGCGCATCAATTTCAAGGTCGACAACTCCAATAATTGGGCCGAGGAATCGTTCGAGATCAAGCTGCACAATCACAAGAAGGAGCAGGTCGAAATCCGCGTAGTCGAGCATCTCTACCGCTGGACCAACTGGGACATCACCGAGAAATCCGATACCTTCCTCAAAACCAACGCGCAGGAGATGGAATTTCGCGTCCAACTCAAGCCCGACGAGGAAAAAACCATCACCTACAAGGTCCACTATTCGTGGTAAGGGGAATTCATGAGCGTCGATTCCTTTGTGACGGACACTCCAAGAAACTATCTACGAGCTAAGTTGGCTCTTGTAGTTTCTTTCTATTTCGGAGCGATGGTCATGTCCTTAGCTATGGCGGCTCAAAACGTATTCACTCCCGATGTGGACCAGGAACAAATCGATTCGACGGGCCTCGTCTGGGCGGCAAAGCATTATGGGAATCAGCTCTACACGTACGATGGTAAAGCTTGGAAACCTGCGCCTGGTGGCTTAGGCCCGGAACCTCAAGCGGAGTTTCGTGGCATGGCGACCGCAACGGATGGGGCCGTGGTTGTGGTCTGGGTTGTTCAAGGGGAGGGCTTGGCTGTAACGCGTCATCTCGGATCTTCTTCCACTTTGCTCGGCGCAGAAAAAGGAGATAACCAAAAAATTCCCAACCTGATTCGCCCGACGATGGATTCAAAAGGGCGCGTATGGCTGGGTGGCTGTTTCCCCAGAATCTATCGAACCGACGGGAAGGGTGGAATAACCATGGTGCACGCGTTTACACCGGAAGATTTTAGGAGCCGTGAGAAAAAACGGATGCTGACCAGCGATCTGTACAACCCGATCCATTGTGAAGAAGATGGGGTAGGCCGAATGTGGGTTTGGTCAGGCACATGGGGGTCAGTCATAAACCAGTATGGCAAGAACCCGAATCTTGATTCCTCGCCCAGCCTCCATGGAATTTACCTCTTCTCGGAAGACAAAATGGAGGTCCATGATGACCTCGGGGCGATTCAAGGAGGCGATTTTTACTCCGTTGCCCGGCTCGATGATCGACACATGGTCGTCAGCGACTCGGAGAACGGCGTCTACAAGGTCGATATCGAAAGCTGGAAGACACAAAATATGCCCGGGCCCGCTCCATTGGAGCTAAGGAATGTTCACGAATTATTTGTTGATGGACGCGATCTCTATGCTTTTGACGAGTTCCCCAAGGCAAATCTTTGGCGGTGGTCTAATGAACAATGGAGTGAAGTAGCTCCAGATTTCGAAAATAGTACGCCTGGAGTGGGCTACGCCCCTAGGACATGGCTTCATATCAAGAACGGGCTGCTCGTTTCGGCGTTTGAACATGAGACGTGGTTCGTACCCCACACAGGATCTGCGAGGACACTTTCATGGAAGTCGGCTTTCCCCATCACCAAAATAAAGGCGATTGTTCAGCTTAAAAACGGGACCTTTTGTATTTTGGGAACTGAAACTGAGAGCGACACTCAAATCTTTTATTGCGCGGTAGCCGATCCAACCAATGATTGGAGTAGTCACAGGATCGTAGAGGTTGAGCCTGATGAAGCATGGCTAATTTCCAAGCATATTTGGATGATACCGAAAAAAGATTCGACTGTCCTGAAAGAGTGGGATGGAAAGACGTGGCTTCCTCACTCGATTCCTAACGTAGGGCGGGGGGATGTTATGTTAAATGAAGACGACCAGGGAACGATATGGGTCTATAACTATGATGGTTCCGCTACTCTCTTTGATCCGATTAAAAATCAATGGCGAGGTGGTCCCACTTTCGACAACTGTTTAGCGACAACCAAGGAACACCCCGTCCACTTTCAGTATCCCTGGCAAGGTCCCTACCCCCGGTATAGTTCCGATAAGCAGCAGATCGCCTACTATGCTGATACCTGGCAAGCGCTTCATTATTTTAATGGCTCTGTTTGGCGGGTAGTCAAATGGACCGATGTCACCGGTTGGCCTGGTGGTGGCGATCTCGGTCCGCCCTGGTTTGATGCGAAGGATAAACTCTGTGTGAGCAACCGGGGGAATGTCATGTGGCAAGCCGATGAGAACGGAAAGTGGGTCTCACTGCCATTTGTTGCTCATCCGTCAGATCCTTACGATCCGCCCGAAAGACCTAAATTTGCGGTATCGGACCTGCAGAAAGCCATTGCAGCTCGATTCGCAAACACAGTTCATGCCGACAACCTTGGGGGCTATTGGTGCACAGGAGCTGGAAATCTCTACCATTGCATTGGTAATCAATGGGTTTCGATATTCGAGCCCGGCGAGATCACGCCTTTCAACGCGAATCCTGCCATTCTTGACGCAGATGTTGACTCGCAGGGAAACGCTTTTATCAAAACGCTGGCCGCCGATACACGCCGTTATTTAATCCTCTCCAAACGCCCTGCGCCCAAAACAACCATAGCTCTGAAACAGGTGGATGAAGATTCGTTTATTGCCACATTCAATCCACATAGTGACGGGGTAATAACTTTTCGCTGGCAGCTTGATGACGACGCCTGGAAAGTGAGCAAGGCTGACTCCATCGCGTTGGATCATTTGCCCAACGGCCCGCACGTCCTCAAGGTCACCGCCATTGATGATCAACTCAACATGGACGCCACGCCCGCCACCGCCAGGTTCGAGATCAAGGTTGATACGAATCGGCAAATGACGCTTCTCGTGGCCCAACTGCACAACCCCGATTTTTCAAAACGTGAACTCGCCGTGGAGGCCCTGGCTCGGCAGCCTGCGGCGGCGCTGCCTCTTTTAGGCAAGGCGCGTGAGACCGCGACCGAAGATCAGCGCTGGTGGATTGACGCGGCCATTCAGGAGTGCGAACGCCGGTTGGCTCCCTCTTTGAAAAAGGAGGTGCAGCCCGCGGCGACTCAATAAGGGCACGGTGAAACGCTTACTTATGAATGCCGTCTCAAGGCGCGTTTGATGTGGCCGGCCTTGTTTCGAAACGCCCGATAAGCGATGTAACCGGCGCCCTTCAAATAGGAAAGGCTTGGTCCCGGGGCTTCCAATTCCCACGCTCGCTTCTCCCGTTCGGCGAATGAGGAATCGAATTCCACAAGCTGGTGATTCCGCTCGGTGACTTTCTTCAGCGGCTCTCCCTGGACGACGTGGCGCATGATTTCTTCAAGCAGGTTGGTTTCATAATCGAGATTGGAAAGGCCACCGATTCTTTCAACAGCGGAAGCGCCGAATTGTGCGCGCAAATCAGAATCTCCCGCCAACCGGATCACGCACTCCGCCGCGCCTTGTCTGCTGCAACAAACGAAACCGGTTGCGCCATGTTCCACCAATTCCACCTGGGCGTTGTCGCGCCATGGCGTGGATCTTGTGACCACGGGCAGTCCATGTTGCATCGCTTCCGCGATCGTGTAGCCGAAGCTCTCGCCAAATTCGGACATGTGAAGCATGAGATCGCCCGCTGAGTAAATGGCGGCGACCTGATCAAAGTCGGAAAGCGCGCGCCACAACAGAATCCCCTCGCCCCATTTGCCCGACTCCACCTCGCTCCAGATGTCCTTTCGGGGTTCCATCAAAAGCATGCGTAGCAGGGGATTTCGTCGCCGGACTTGCTGAAAAACCGCCACCTCGTCCCTGCACCACTTGGCTCCCTCGCGTCCAAATCTCAAGATAAGAAGTTCGTTTGCCTGAATGCCCAGTTCCTTGCGTATTTCATCGCGGTAGCTGCGGGCCTGTATCGCGGGATTGAGTGGCGCGAGCGGATTAGATAAAACTGTGCTCTTCGCCAGAGTGTCGCCGTTGAAGGGCCTTCCGCTTCGCTGAAATGTTTGTACCGCACAAGCGCGCGAGACAAAGCAGCGAAAATCGACCCATTGATCGCCCCGGGAATCCCTGACTCGTCCGAAGACATTCGTTTCGATCAGGCGCGGACGTTGATCGCCCAGAAGGCGAAGCGCGTCATGGATCGGAGTGGGGCGCGCATAATCCGTTACATGTTGATGAATCAAATCGACCTGCTCGGTTTTAAGAAATTCCGCCAAGCCCGTCGCCTCGGCGGGCGGGTTTATCCGCGGAACATTCCCGTGCAACAGGTCCGGATCCCGTGGTCCGGAAGGGCTCAAAAACATAACGCGGTGACCTCGCCTGACCAACTCCACCGCGAATAAGACAGCAGCCTTCGCCGTACCGCCGATGCCGTTACCGGCCCAGACGGCCACGGTGAGTTTTGATTTCATCGGTTTCAGCTTGGCTGCTGATGTCGGGGATGCATCAGCGCAGTTCCAGTTCTTCCTCAAATTTCGTCAGGTTACGCACGCCGGTTTTGCCGACGATGACGACGTCCTCGATGCGCACGCCACCGACGCCGGGATAATAGAGTCCGGGTTCAACCGTGATGCTGAGACCCGTGAAAAGTTTGCCGGTGGCAAAGCGCGGCGATTCATGCAGGTCAAGCCCGAGCCCGTGACCGACACCGTGGAACATCCCGACCCAGCGGCCGTCCCGCTGCTCGGTTGGATATCCGGCAGTCGCGAAACGCTTGATCAGTTCTTTTTGAAGAGCGGTGCCGTCGGCGCCTTCGCGCATCTGTTTCATCACCCAGCGCTTGCCCTCTTGAACGGTCGCGTATTGCCTGCGCAGCGCTTCGGACGCGCGCCCGCGCACGACTGTCCGCGTCAGGTCGCCGTAATAAAAATTGCTGGCGTGCCGGGGGAAAATATCGAGCACAATGGCTTCGTTGGCGCTGAGGGGACCATGGCCGCGCTCGTGCGGATCGCACCCCTGAAGACCTCCCGCCACGATGGTGTTGGCGGGCGAGCCTCCGGCGTAGAGCACGGCGGCGTCCATCTCGGCGCGAAGCCGCTCGGAGGTAAGAGGGATTTTGCCCCACTGGAGGAAACCGCGCTTGTTCGGTCTGCTCGCTTTAAGAACATTGATGCCTCGTCGCAACCCCGTCTCCGCTACACGCAAGGCGGCGGCGAGCGCAGCGACTTCCTCTTTCGTTTTACGCGCGCGTTGGGGGAAAAACGGCTGGTCGGAAACCGTGATCTTCAATCCCTTGCGGCGCAGTGTTTCCAAAAGCCCGGCGGGAAATTGTCCCGGCACGAGAAACGAGTTGAGTTTGTATTTGGCGGCGATTCCCGGGATCACGCTGGCGGAGGAATTGTCCTTCGCCTGCGGGGGAAGAAATTCTCCGATGCCATGCACCTGCGTCACCTGCGCGATCGGCCTGGCGCGGTCGATCTCGAGCGGCGACAAGGCCACGTGGGTCTTGCCGCGCGCCTCCCACCAGACAAAGGGGTCGTCGGCATAGAAACGGGTCGCATAAAGCATGTCGGCATCGTGACCGCTGGCGGCAACCATCAGGCGCGCTGAACTCATGGACGGAATTATCCTGAAATTTTGCATCGTGTCCTCAAGTTTTTCCTGTGAAAATACACGGGATGTCCATCGCCACGCGCACCGGAGACAAGGGAAAGACGAGCTTGATGTATGGGCGGCGGGTGGAGAAATCCGATTTGCAGGTGGAGACCTTCGGCACGGTCGACGAGTTGAACGCCGCGCTCGGCCTGGCGCGAGCGCACGCCGGATTGCCGCTGGTGAAAACAGAGTTGCTGCTCATCCAAAAGCAGTTGGTCGCGCTGATGGGCGAACTGGCGGTCGCGCCGCAGGATGCGGAACGTTACGCGAAGGACAAGTATCCCAAGCTGACGCCGGAGATGCTGCAACACCTCGACGACCTGGTCGCGAAAATCGAAAAGGAAAAAATCACCTTCGAGGGTTGGGCCACGCCGGGAGCGAGCGTTGCGTCCGCCGCGCTTGATGTCGCCCGGACGGTCTGTCGCCGCGCGGAACGGCTGGTGGCAAAGCTTGCTTCCTCGAACGAGATCGATTCTCTCCTCATCCGGTATCTCAACCGTCTCTCGGATTTGCTCTGGCTGATGGCGCGTTATACCGAGACATTCACTCAACCAAATCCCGCTTAGATCGGCGGTTCCTCAGATGTAGGCGCGTCGAGGTAGGCCATGGCTTCCCTGGCGTTATCCCGCAAATCCTGGATTGCCTTTCCCAGGTCGACCTGGCTGAAGACCGACGTCCCCGCGACGATCACTTCCGCCCCGGCCCGGACCGCCGGCCAGATGGTGTAGTTGGTGAGCCCGCCGTCCACCTCGATATCGTATTTGAAGCCGCCCTGGGCGCGCAACTCCACGGCTTGCTTCACCTTGTCCATCATGTCGTCCATGAATGTCTGGCCGCCGAAACCGGGTTCGACGGTCATGATGAGCAGACGGTCGATGGACCCAAGATATTCCTTCACGGCGGAGAGCGGCGTACGGGGTTTGACCGCAAGGCCGGCTTTACAGCTATAGTAGATGATCTCGTCGATGGCCGTTCGAATGACATCCTCGCATTCGATATGAAAAGTAATGTTGGCCGCTCCCGCTTCAACGAAAGAAGTGATGAATTTCCGCGGCTTTGAAATCATAAGATGCACATCGAGCGGAAGCTTGGTCAGCGATTTCATCGTCTTGACGATGGCGGGCCCGAAGGTGATGTTCGGCACAAAATGGCCGTCCATGATGTCGACATGAAGCATGTCCGCGCCGCCCTGTTCGGCGCGCGCCAGTTCCGCTCGCAGGTAACCGAAATCAGCGGCGATAACCGAGGGAGCGATGCGTACAGGATTCATAGAGTTTTAGATCGTTTGGGGTAAGCGTTCGGCGGCCGCGCGATCCAGAAGCCAGATTTTGGCGCCGTCGAGCGGCTGCACCTGTTGGACGGGATGGACGGCCGCATGGTGTTCTGTCACCAGAACTTCATGGAGCATATCCGCTTTGTCCGCACCGGCAATCATAAGAAGGACCGTACGGGCGGCATTGAGTACCGGAAAGGTGAAGGTAATGCGGGCGGAATTGAATTTCTCCACCCAGTTGGCGACGACCCAGCGCTCCTTTTCCTCCAGGCCTTTGCTGCCGGGAAAGAGCGAAGCGGTGTGGCCGTCCGGTCCCATCCCGAGGAGAATCACATCGAAGCGGGGAAAGCCGTTAAGCCGCATCGTCCGGGTAAAAAAGGTATGCATCTCCACGTCGTAATCGACCGCAGCCATGTTGGCATCGGGCAGTTCAGCGCGTATCCGATGGACGTTGGTTGCCGGCACCAACCCGGACGCAAGGAGCGTGCTGCTGGCCATGAGATAATTGCTGTCGATATGGGTGGGTGGCACATGCCGCTCATCGCCGAAGAAGAGATGAGTCTTGTCCCAGGGAAATTCCAGGAAAGCGGGATCGGAGCCCAGCAAGCTGTAAAGTTTGTGCGGAGTCGACCCGCCGGCCAGCGCCAAAGTGAAGAGTCCGCGCCCGGCCACGCTTTCTTGAGCCAGGCGAAGGAGATCCACGGCGGCGCCCTTGGCCAACGCATCGGCATCGGGATAAACCTGGCGGGATTCCTGACTCATGCCGTTAGCGTAACGGCTTGAACGAGGCGGGCAAGCCGTCCTTGTCGTTTTTAAGATGAAGAGAATGTGGCCCGGCAAGGATTTGAATCTTGGACCAAGTGATTAAGAGTCACCTTGTTCCTCTTCCTTTCAGGAGGCGCGGGCTAAGGTGCAGGCTTTACAGGAGGAGGAGGGACTGGCCTATCTTGGGCAATCCACTTCTCGATGTTGTTCTCGCCGTTCGCGTAGGTACCGGCGCGGATCGCGTAGAAAACTTTCCGTTGCCCTTCGGTAAAGCCATCGGGCTTGGTCTGGACAAACACGTAAACACCGGTGTTCTGGTAATCGGTTGCCGAATTGTAGGTGCCTCCCTGTTGTACGAGCCTCTCATGCCCTACCAATTTGAGGCAAAGCAAGCCGTTGGGCAGCACTTTTGTAACTTGGACTGGTAGGTCTTGGGCGGGGGCGGGAACAGCATCATCGGCTCGCCCGGCCAATGAAAGTGCTACGAAGAGAAATAATGCGCTGTATCTCATTCGCGTATGTTAGCGGTCAGCTTGCACAAACACCAGCATGATCGCCCCCTCCTGAGCTATCCCTTGAGCGCAAGGCGGCTTGTTTGGGCACTAATCGGGCACTAGAACGGAAACTTGGCCATCCTAGAGGCTCATAAAGGGTCAATTATGAGCGGAGTGGCCCGGCAAGGATTTGAACCTTGGACCAAGTGATTAAGAGTCACCTGCTCTACCGCTGAGCTACCGAGCCAAATCGAATTTCGTACCACTTGTTGTGTATCACTTCGCTCCGTTAGGGGCAACTGGTACAGGGCCAAGAGCGGTACGCATGGGGCGGTAAATGTACCAGTTGTTAAGGCAGCGTAAAGCACATTACGAAAAGCTTTGGTAGAATCGCACACCGGTTTTCAGCGATTTCAAAAGCAGGGAGGTTTCACGCCATTCGTCTGAAGTCTTCACGCAATTGCTCGTTGGTCTTGGAAATATCGAGGACGATGGCAATGCTCGGTTCTTCCAGGTCGGCGAATTGACTTTCGAGCAGGCCCGCCGGCATGAAATGATTCCTGCGCTGGACAAGGCGGGAACGGATCAACTCAAGCGAACCCTTGAGATAAATAAATCTGGCATGGGGCAGTCCGGCAACGAGGCGGTCCCGATATTTTTGCTTAAGCGCCGAGCAGGCAAGAAAAACCGGCCTGCCTCTATCAGCGGCAGCACGAAGTTCCGCATTGAGCCGGGCGAGCCAGGGCCAGCGGTCGTCATCTGTCAGGGGAATGCCGGCAGTCATCCTGGCCTTGTTTTCGCCGGAATGAAAATCGTCAGCATCCAGCCATTCGCCATCGGTGAAGTTAGCCAACATTTGGGCCATCGTGGTTTTCCCACAACCGGAGACACCCATGACGATAAAAAGAGAACGGTCTTTCACATCTTTGAATCCAGAAAAAGTTGATCCATTTTCCGAAACGTATTTTTCAGAAAGTGGGCCCTAAAGGATTTGAACCTTTGGCCTCCTGATCCGTAGTCAGGCGCTCTAATCCGCTGAGCTAAGGGCCCCAAGATGTTGCAATTAACTAACTTATAACGGACTATTTTATCCCGTTTTAAGTTATTTTAGCAACGATTTCCTACACTCTGATTTAATTCCAACACCCTCTCACAAGGGGCAGGAAATGAGGGGTGACTATGGGGAAGACCCTTGGATGGGTCAAGGGGAAATCCTCCCTCTAGAATCCATCCATAGGCTCGAGGCAAAGGCCGCAGGGCTTTGCAAGGGCTAATGAGTGAGTTGCGCACCGGCCCAATCGGAATGGTCCGAACCGTTGGTCGCACCCACCACGTTGACGAGAAGCGTAAGTGTGGTCACTCCGGTGACCTTCAACGAGCCTGTGTTTTTCAGGGGACTTATTCCGGTGACTGTCCCGCTGTCGTAGATGATCACTCCATCCGCAAGCACCTGGAAGTCCACCGATCCGTTGCCGACCACCTCGTCGTCAATG
>Ga0182030_10022812_pt1 | contig 11628 bp, 10 predicted proteins | sample 812S3MmetaG_FD_121299 | JGI IMG/M metagenome (GOLD analysis project Ga0182030, IMG submission 121299) | Permafrost microbial communities from Stordalen Mire, Sweden - 812S3M metaG (Illumina Assembly) | ecosystem: Environmental > Terrestrial > Soil > Wetlands > Permafrost | place: Sweden... | reverse complement strand
CGGTGCGATTGGTGGCCAAAGTGAACGCCAGCTTCAAGCAGCTGACGCATAGAAAAATCGGGTAGCGCCATAGTTCAATTCTCCGGTTGGTTCCTCCGGAAACGTGTGAGCAAACGAGCCTTACGGCCCGGTTGCCACCGGACGGCCTTTTGAGCCATGTTTCCGTGTGAGATGGCGCGGTATATAGCGGGATTTCCGGCAGAAGCAAGGAAATCCGGCCTTTTTTGCCTTCCGCCGTCAAACAAGGCGGCCGGCTCGGCCTACAGCGTCTGGACGTCCACCACGCCCGATACCGCCTTGATCGCGCCTGCGATCTGCGGCGAGACCTTGAATCGGCCCGGGAGCTTCATTTCCACCTCGGTTTCGAGGTCGAGCATCAGCACCAGCGATACGTCGCCGTCGGCCCCGGCTGCGGGAACCGGTTTCGCCTGGCTACGGGCCGGACTGCCGTGCCCCGTCTCGGGCATCTGCAGCCGCCTGGCGATGGATTCGAGTGGCCTGGTGTCGCGGACAAATATCCGCAGACCCTTCTGGGTCTTTGCAGCGGCGGCATCCAGCGGTTCGGCGTGAAGCACCCGCGCGCGGACATCCTCCCCCTGCAACTCGGCCCCGAGTTGCAGCAGCACCGCAGCACCCGGCTCCAGCACCTCGCGGTACTGCGCGAGCCCTTCGGAAAACAGCACGGCTTCAAAATGACCGGTCGGATCGGACAGCCCGATGATGCCCATTTTGTTGCCGGTCTTGGTCCGCCGCTCCATCCGCGAGACCACGGTGGCGGCAACCTTGCCCGCGGTCGCGCCGGTTTTCACCGCGCGCGAGAATTCGGCCCAGGACTGCACCCGCAAGCGTTTCAGGGCGGTGGCGTAGTCATCGAGCGGATGGCCTGACAGGAAAAAGCCGATGGCGTCGTATTCGCGCCTCAACCGTTCGGCCGGAAGCCATGGCTCGATCTGCGGCAGCATGATGGTCGGCGCGTCCGCCGCCCCGCCGAACATGTCGTTCTGCCCGACGGTCGCTGCCTCATGGCTGCGCTGGCACGCCGCGAGGATCGCCTCGGCGCCGGCGAACACCCTCGCGCGATTGGAATCCAGCGTATCGAAGGCGCCCGCCGCGGCGAGGCTCTCGATGACGCGCTTGTTGATGGCACGCGGATTCACCCGCGCGGCAAAATCGGCCAACGACGTGAACAGTCCGTCCCGCCGCGCTTCCACGATCAGTTCCACCGCCTGTTGGCCGACGCCCTTCAGGCCCGCCAGCGCGTAATAGATGGTGCCGTCGCTGACTTCGAAGGTGGCGCCGGAACGATTGACCGAGGGCGCCTCGAGCTTGATGCCGAGCCTTTGAGCTTCGGCGCGAAATTCCGACAGCTTGTCGGTGTTGCTGAGGTCGAGCGTCATCGACGCCGCCAGGAATTCAACCGGATAATGGGTCTTCATGTACGCGGTGTGGTACGAGACCATCGCGTAGGCCGCGGCATGGCTCTTGTTGAAGCCGTAATCGGCAAATTTCGCGAGCAGTTCGAAAATGGTGTCCGCCTGCCCGCGCGCGATGCCGCGCTCGGTCGCGCCGGACACAAAGCGCTCGCGCTGCTGCTCCATCTCCTTGCGGATCTTCTTGCCCATCGCGCGGCGCAACAGATCGGCTTCGCCGAGCGAATAGCCGGCCATCACCTGTGCGATCTGCATCACCTGTTCCTGATAGATGATGACACCGAAGGTCTCCTTGAGGATCGGCTCAAGCATCGGGTGCAGATATTCCGGCTCTTCGTCGCCATGCTTGCGGGCGCAGTAGGTCGGAATGTTCGCCATCGGACCCGGCCGATAGAGCGCGACCAGCGCGATGATATCCTCAAAACGATCGGGGCGCATGTCGACCAGCGCCCGCCGCATGCCCTGGCTTTCAACCTGGAACACGCCGACCACATCGCCCTTGGCCAGCATCTGATAGCTCGGAGCATCGTCGAGCGGCAGCGTTGCCAGATCGATATCGATATTTCGCAGCTTGAGAAGCTTCACCGCGACATCCAGCACCGTCAGCGTCTTGAGGCCGAGGAAGTCGAATTTCACCAGTCCCGCAGGCTCAACCCATTTCATGTTGAACTGGGTTACCGGCATGTCGGATTTCGGATCGCGATAGAGCGGCACCAGTTCGCTTAAGGGACGATCGCCGATCACAATGCCGGCGGCATGGGTCGAGGCGTGCCGGGTCAGACCCTCCAGGCGCTGCGCGATGTCGAAAGCGCGCGCCACCACTGCGTCCTCGTCACGAAACGCCTGCAACTTCGGCTCGCTCGCAATCGCGGCCGCGAGCGTCACCGGCGCCGCCGGATTTTGCGGCACCAGTTTTGTCAGTTTATCGACCTGCCCATAGGGCATCTGCAGCACGCGCCCGACGTCGCGCAGCACGCCGCGCGCCTGCAGCGTGCCGAAGGTGATGATCTGCGCGACCTGATCGCGGCCGTAGCGTTGCTGGACATAATCGATCACCTCGCCGCGCCGGTCTTGGCAAAAATCGATATCGAAGTCGGGCATCGACACGCGTTCGGGATTGAGGAAACGCTCGAACAAGAGACCGAAGCGAATGGGATCGAGATCGGTGATGGTCAACGAATAGGCGACCAGCGAGCCGGCGCCGGAGCCGCGGCCCGGCCCGACCGGAATGCCTTCGGCCTTCGCCCACTGGATAAAATCCGCGACGATCAGGAAGTAGCCCGCATAATTCATGCGGGTGATGACGTCGATCTCGAAGGCCAGCCGCGCGTGATAGTCCTCTTCGCTGGTCCCCTTCGAAAGCCCGTGAACCCTCAGGCGATTGCTCAGCCCCTCCTCGGCCTGACGGCGCAATTCCGCCGCCTCGTCGCTTTCGGCGCCGGCCGCGTTCGCGCCCGCGCCGACCGTGAAGCGTGGCAGGATCGGCTTGCGCGTGGTCGGCCGGAACGCGCAGCGCTCGGCAATCTCCACCGTGGACGCCAGCGCCTCCGGCACGTCGGCGAACAGCACCGCCATTTCGGCGCGGGTCTTGAAGCGATGATCCGGAGTCAGTTGGTCGCGGTCGGTCTCGGCGACGAGACGCCCGCCGGCGATGCACAATAGCGCGTCATGGGCTTCGTAATCGTCGGCGGTCGCAAAATACGGCTCGTTGGTTGCAACCAGCGGGAATCCTTTTGTGTAGGCGAGATCGATCAGGCCGGCTTCGACGCGGCGTTCCTTCTCGATGCCGTGGCGCTGCAATTCGACATAGAGCCGGTCGCCGAACAGGCTCGCCAGCCGGTCGCAGCGCAACGCCGCGAGTGCGGCCTGATCGGCATGGATCGCCAGCGAGATCGGCCCCTCCGGCCCCCCGGTCAGCGCGATCAGGTCTTCGGCGTCCCCTTGCAGCCACTCGAACTTGATGTGCGGGGCCTGATGAACCGGGGTTTCGAGGAACGCCCGCGAGTTCAGCCGCATCAGGCTGCGATAGCCGCGTTCGCGTGCCGCCAGCAGCACGATCCGGGCCGGCCCCGCGGCGAGCGCATTGCGCGCGCTCGGGTCCTGGTCGCCGAAGTCGACCGCCAGTTCGCAGCCGATGATGGGCTGGATGCCGTAACCGGCCATCTTGTCGGAGAATTCCAGCGCCCCGAACATGTTGTCGGTATCGGTCAGCGCCAGCGCCGGCTGGCGATCTGCCTTGGCCAGCTCGGCCAGTTTCTGAATCTTGATCGACCCCTTCAGCAGTGAATAGGCCGAATGGACGTGAAGATGAACAAATCCGGCAGGGGACATGGTCGCCGAAGGCTTCTGGATCATGGGCTTGAGCGGTCATCGGGCTTGAGGAGGTCAAAGCCGGCTCGAAGGCCGACTCGCTCCTCAATGGTGAGACCTCAGGCCTGAGGTGTCCACGCCGAACCGACCGACAAGGCCCGGCGTCCCCGTTTTCCTAACGGCCGCGCCCGCTCCGGTCACGGCTCAGAGCTGGGGAATCAGTTGCGCCCAGACCGCGATCATCCCGACAAAAAGTGCAATTGACGCCAGCGCCGCAGCCTCTTCCACGAATATTCTCAACATGCCCGCCTCCTCATATGGGAACATAAGAAGAACATTGTTCTTCCTTTGTTCCGAAGAGTCAAGCAGTGGTAGTCGGTCGGTTTCGAAAATGACCTTGAAAAAAATCGCTTGGTTAATTTCGCAGGATCGCCTTCCGACTTGTCGGGGCGCGCTCCGGCGCCTGTTTCGACCGACGCCTAATCGAGCTCGACGACCTGGCCGTTCTCCAGCGACACCCGGCGGTCCATGCGGCCCGCGAGCTCCGTGTTGTGGGTCGCGATCAGCATCGCCACCCGCGTCGCCCTCACCAATTGCATCAGCGCGTTGAACACGTGATCAGCGGTGTTCGGATCGAGATTTCCGGTCGGCTCGTCGGCGAGCAGCACCCGCGGCGCGTTGGCGACCGCGCGCGCGATCGCGACCCGCTGCTGCTCGCCGCCCGACAGTTCCGCCGGCCGGTGCTTGATGCGATCGCCGAGGCCGAGATAGGCCAGGATTTCGGTGGCGCGCTTGACGGTCTCGGAGCGCTTGAGGCCGCGGATCATCTGCGGCAGCATGACGTTCTCGAGCGCGGAGAATTCCGGCAACAGCCGGTGCGATTGATAGACAAAGCCGATATCGGTGCGGCGGATCTGGGTACGCTCGATATCGGATAGAGCCGAGGTCGCCGCCCCCCCGACATAGACTTCGCCGTCATCGGGGCTTTCCAGCAGGCCGGCGATATGCAGCAGCGTCGATTTGCCGGCGCCCGACGGCGCCACCAGCGCCACCGACTGTCCCGCCCACAGCGCGAGCTTGGCGCCGTTGAGAATGGTCAGCGTCGACGCCCCCTGGGTGTACTGGCGCTTTATCTCGTGGAGATAGACGACCGGTACATCTTCCGCCCCCTGCTCCATCTGGCCCTCACTCGTACCGGAGCGCTTCGACCGGATCGAGGCGCGCGGCACGCCACGATGGGTACAGGGTGGCGAGGAAGGACAGCGTCAGCGCCATGATCACGACCGCACTGGTCTCCCCGATATCGATCTCGGCCGGCAGCTTGGAGAGGAAATAAAGCTCCGGCGAAAACAGTTCGGTACTGGTCAGCCAGGAGAGGAATTGCCGAATCGATTCGATATTCAGGCAAATCAGCAGGCCGACCAGAAACCCGGTCAGCGTGCCGACCACGCCGATCGCGGCCCCCGTGATCAGGAACACCCGCATGATCGAGCCCTGCGAGGCGCCCATGGTGCGCAGGATCGCGATATCGCTGCCCTTGTCCTTCACCAGCATGATCAGGCCGGAGACGATATTCAACGCCGCGACCAGGACGATCATCGTGAGAATCAGGAACATCACGTTACGTTCGACCTGAAGCGCGTTGAAGAAAGTCGAGTTGCGCTGCCGCCAGTCCACCAGAAACACCGGCCGTCCGGCAGCTTCGGTCACGCTCTTGCGGAAGGCGTCGATCTTGTCGGGATTGGTGGTGAATACCTCAATGGCGGTCACGTCGTTGGCGCGGTTGAAATAGGCCTGCGCCTCCGCCAGCGGCATGAACACGAAGCTCGCGTCATATTCCGACATGCCGATCTCGAACACCGCCGCAATCTTGTAGGGCTTGATGCGCGGCGTCGTGCCCATCGGGGTCACCGCACCTCGCGGCGCCACCAGCGTCACGCTGTCTCCGGCATGCAGCGACAGCTGATCGGCGAGCCTGCGGCCGATCGCAACCCCCTGCCCGTCATCGAACCCCTCAAGCGTGCCCTGTTTGATGTTCTTGGCGATCGAGGTCAGATTGTCGAGATCGTCGGCGCGAATGCCGCGAACGAATACGCCGGACGCGTTGAATGGCGAGGATGCCAGCGCCTGGCCATCCACCACCGGTGCCGCGAGGCGGATGCCCCCGACCTGACTGATGCGCTCGGCGACGTCCTTCCAGTCGGTCAGCGGCGATTCCAACGGCTGCACCAGCAGATGGCCGTTGAGGCCGAGGATCTTGTCCAGCAATTCCTTGCGGAAGCCGTTCATGACCGCCATCACGATGATCAGCGTGGCGACGCCGAGCATGATGCCGAGGAATGAGAAACCGGCAATGACGGAGATGAACCCTTCCTTGCGACGCGCCCGCAGATAGCGTCCCGACAGCAGCCACTCGAATGGCGCGAAAGGTGGGGTTCGAACTGGCTCGCTCATGGCTTCATCCATAGTTCGATTTTCACACGATTCGGGCTAATTGTGGCCGTGCCGGGTGATAACCCCGCATCGGCAGTGGATAATTCGTTACGAGGTCGGCCACCTCACGCGGTCAGCCGTGCCACAACATCCGCCGGGCCGAGATTTTCGCGCGACCCGTCGCTGCGCCGTTTGAGTTCGAGCTTGCCTCCGGCGAGGCCTTTCGGGCCGACCAGAATCTGCCAGGGAATGCCGATCAGGTCGGCGGCGGCGAACTTGGCACCGGCGCGCTGGTCGGTGTCGTCATACAGGACTTCGACGCCTTTGGCGTTGAGTTCGCGATAGAGTTTCTCGCACGCGGCGTCAGTGTCTTCCGCCCCCTGCTTCAGGTTCAGGATCGCCGCCCGGAACGGCGCCACCGCTTCTGGCCATTTGATGCCGGCATCGTCATGGCAGGCTTCGATGATCGCCCCGACCAGCCGCGACACCCCGACGCCGTAGGAGCCGCCATGGACCGCGAGCTCCGCGCCGTCGGCGCCCGCAACCAGCGCCCTCATGGAATCAGAATATTTGGTGCCGAAGTAGAAGATCTGTCCGACCTCGATGCCCCGTGTGTGCACTTTCCTGTCGGCCGGCACTTCGCGGTCGAAACGATCAGCGTCGTGGACGTCTTCGGTCGCGGCATAGACCGAGGTCCATTGCTTGATGATCGGGCCGAGATCGCCGTCATAGTCGATCTCCTCGCCCGGCACCGGCAGATCGAGCACCTCGCGGTCGCAATAAACTGCGGATTCGCCGGTCTCCGCGAGGACAATGAATTCGTGGCTGAGATCGCCGCCGATCGGGCCGGTTTCCGCCCGCATCGGGATCGCCTTCAATCCCATCCGCGCAAAGGTCCGCAAGTAAGCGACGAACATCCTGTTGTAGGAGCGACGCGCCGCGGCCTCGTCGATGTCAAATGAATAGGCATCCTTCATCAGGAATTCGCGCCCGCGCATGACGCCGAAACGCGGGCGCTGCTCGTCACGGAATTTCCACTGGATATGGTAGAGGTTGAGCGGCAGGCTTTTGTAGGATTTCACGTAAGCGCGGAAGATCTCGGTGATCATTTCCTCGTTGGTCGGGCCGTAAAGCAGCTCGCGCTTGTGCCGGTCGGTGATGCGCAGCATTTCCGGGCCGTAAGCGTCGTAGCGGCCGCTTTCGCGCCAGAGGTCGGCCAGTTGCAGCGTCGGCATTAACAGTTCGATGGCGCCGGCGCGATTCTGTTCCTCGCGCACGATCTGCTCGATCTTTTTCAGCACCCGCAACCCCAGCGGCAGCCAGGCGTAGATGCCCGCCGCTTCCTGCCGCATCATACCCGCGCGCAGCATCAGGCGATGCGACACGATCTCGGCCTCCTTGGGATTCTCTTTCAGGATAGGCAGAAAGAACCGCGACAATCGCATGGGCAAACCTAAAGGAATCGGTGAGACACGGGAGGCCCGCAGTGAAACCGGATCGGGTGCAAAAACACAAGGGCGGGGGCCGCGAAAGCCGCCAAGGAGCAGATTTCCGGTCGTTTTGCCGGCGATATTGACCGCGCGATTAAGGCGCGAGCGGGTCGCAATCCGCCGCGCGGCGCAAACCCAGGCACCCTCGCTGCTTCAACTCGGCTTGGCGGGCGGTCTATCTCGTGTCCATTTGGCCGCCCGAACGATCCGCGGCCCCTGGCCCCTGCGCGCCAACGCCCTGCACCTCGAACGAGAGCCTCACCTTGCCCGCCTTCTCGAACTCAAGCGTGACCGGCACCTTGTCGCCCTGCTTGAGCGGGCTCTTCAGGTCGAACATCATCAGATGAAATCCGCCGGGCGCAAGCTTGACGGTCGTGCCCGGCTCGATGGTCAGACCCTTGTCGAGCGCGCGCATCGTCATCACGCCGTTGGTCGTAGCCATTTCGTGGACCTCGATCCGGTCAGTGACGGCCCCCGAGCCCCCGATCAGCCGATCCGCCGCCGAGCCATGGTTCTCGATCGTCAGATATCCGCCGGCAACTTTCGCGCCGCCCGGTGTGGCGCGGCTCCAGGCCTGCGTGACCACGAGATCGCCGGCCCTGACCTCTTCGGCGCGCGCGGGCACGGCCAACAGGCATCCGAGGAGAGTGGCACAAGCGAACAGGCGCACAGTCGTCAGCATTTCTCGTCGCATTCTGTCGTCCTTACTCTTTCAAGTTCCCAAAACGTGGATTGCGGGATGCCACGTACCCAGCACCCCGACGATTGCAAAAATCATCAACGCAAGAGCGATCTCGATCATGCTGTTGCGCGTCAACCAACGAAGCGCATGGAGTTGCGCCGCGCTCCCCAGCGGCAACGCAAGCCGCGGCGTCAACCAGAAACGGTTGACGGCCGCAAACGCCAGCATGCCGGCGAATAAGGCCATCTTGAGCACCAGTAAACGCCCATATTGCGTGGCGATCAGTCCGTTGACGGAGCCGACCAGAATCCATGCGTTGACGATGCCGCTGCCGAGCACGGTGGCTACACTGGCGATGCCCAACACCGAAAAGCGCTGTGTCGCATCGCGCGCTAGCTGGGCCGACGCCTCGTGACGGTAGCGTCGGGCTGTCGCCAGCAGCAAAGCAAACGCCACAAGACCTCCGATCCACGCCGCTGAGGCGATGAGGTGCAGCGCGTCGGCTGTCAGATGCAAGAGTCCCATTTCGCCCAGTGTCGACCCGGCATGTCCGGCCCACGCGATGGCGGCGACAAGGCCGAGAGCCGACGCCAGCGCGAGCCAACGCGCCAGCAGAATCCGGTCATACGCCAAACAAGCCGCCAGAATAATGGCCAGCAGGAAACGAATTTCCAAAACCAGACCGAACTGCGTCTCGTTCACCACGGTCAACAGCACGTTGGCCGTGACGGCATGGCGGAACAGAAGACCGCTCATGGCCGCCGCTTCCAGCAACATCCAGATCGCTCCGGATGCCACGGTGATGGCAAGACCGATCCATGCGACACGGCGGATTTGCGTCCGCACGGCAGTGGCCACGGCCTCGGTCGAATACAAGGCGGGCTCCGCCACCACAGCCTGGAATATCAGGGTTCCGGTCGTTATCGCCGTGGCAGCGAAATGTATCGCGCGAATCACGATCAACAGGTCGTTCACACCGTCACCGGCCATGCTATCCGATCACCACGCTGTTATTGCCCGACCTGAAAGGTGAAGCTGCCCTCGGTCGTGTGGGTATCGACCGATAGAACGTGCCAACGCACCCGGTACGTTCCCGGTGACAATGGCTTTAGCCCGATGCGCATGACGCTCGTGTTGATGGAAGGCCTGCCCAGATCGACGCGCGTGCCGTTGGCATCGCTCACTTCGACCGAACTGAACGCCGGCTCCAGCTTCTGGGTGAAGGAAAGCGAAAGCTCGCGGGGCGCTGTTGGGACGGCGCTTCCAACGCGTGGCTCGGCATGGTCGAGAAATGCGTGAGCCGAGGCGACGGTACCCAACCAGACGGTAAACAGGGCCGAGATCGCAAAAGTCAATATTCGCATGGTGCTGCCTCTCAGAAGGTCATTTTGCGCGGAGCCGCCGAGGTGCCGCCGAACAGCGGTTGTCCTACGGTCGTCGGGAACATGTCGTCGAGATACAGATGCAACTGCCCTAGCACCCCGACACCGCTGCCGCTGTCGCGGTTGATCGGTATCACGGCCTCAAGGCCGACCTGGAAATATCCTCCGACCCAGATCACACCGGGGTTGACCGTTCCGGTCGTGGTGTAGGGATTGCCAAGATTGTTCGCGACCGGCGTTGAGAAACTTGCTTCGACGATCGGGATCAGATGATTGAGAAAATCCGGAAGCTGAAGATCAATGACCTCGGATTTCAGGTACGGCAGGCTGTATTGCAACGACGCGCCGTAAACAGCTTGTTGTGGAATGAAAGCATTCTGGGTGAAATCGAAGGAACTCGTCGGAATTTCATAACCGATCTGTCCAGTCACCGCGAACGGCCGCGCCCAAGACAACGTGTCCGGCAGGTCGCCGAAACCTTTCCCGAAGTACAACGTCGGGGTGACCAGACTGTATGACGTACCTAACCCGGAATTGGTTGCGCCGGTGTTACCCCACTCGACGATAAGCCCGGCCATCAATGCGAACTCGTGCGCCCTGTCCTTGAGTAACTGGTACTGGAATGTCGTCTCCAAATTCTGAAATCCAGCCGTGACCGAGCCGTCCGGCTGGCGAATTTGCGTCCAGGTTTCACCGATCGAAACGCCGAAATTTTCTGTGATCCGCTTTGAAATCTCGCCTGAAACATCCCACTCAACAGCCGGCGGCGTGTCCGGGGTCTTGGACCACGAGACGGTAGGCAGCGACATCTCATCGGCGACGCACGGATCGTCAGTCGCCAATGTTGCAGGAAAAAACCGAGCGCCGACAAAACAGTGAGCGGACGCATCGGTAGTGGACGCAAGCGCGATAAGACTCGCGAGCGCAAACGAGAGCAGCATGTATCGAGACATCAGATTTCTCCGGTGCAAACGTGAAAGCCTTGAGGAGCAGCCCTGTGGGCTGCTTTGCGTCACGCGTCAGGCGGAGGACCTATGGTGAACACTGTCGGGCCCGCACACGAATACGGATCGACATGAACTTCCGCCGCATATGTCACGTGAACACATCGGAACGGCCCATGGGGGGCCGCACAGTTCACGTCAACGGCGGTGGCGCGCGCGCCTGGGCGTTCGAGCCGACACGGAAGACCGGTATGGCCTCGGCAGCTTCCAGCCACAATACCTGCTGGTACTGGCGTTGCAGAGTTACAAAAACCTGCGGGGGCGAATCGATGGCAACTGAACCGCCATGGCCGCCCGCACAAAAGGCACAGCAGTCGGCGTGACGATGCTGCGTGTTGCCGGGATTCGTCTGGGCGTCCGAAGAGGATGTCATCCCGGAACAGATGGAAGCCATATAAAGCGGATCGGTTGCGGCGTGGGCGACAACACGAAATGCCGCGATCGGCGCCATCCATTGCACCAAAACCGCCAATAACACGATTGGAATAAAGGCTTCCAGCCGCCGTCGCATCGCCGCTCCCATCAAGGCCGTATTCGTAGCACCCGTCGGGGAATATGTATCGGCGTATTTGCGGTGTGCTGGCTGGTTTCGTTGCGCCCCTACCTTTTTACCTGACCGGCCCCGGTTTCCCTGTTTCGGATGCAACCCGTGGTGGCGAAATCCCAATCATTTCGCAGTTTGCTCGAATTTTGAACAATCGTTGCTGAAAATGATGACAAGATGAAAAAGATGGTCTACCAGTGCGGGCTCAGACTGGTCGCAAGGCCATAGTCTGGTGGTCCAAGTCTCGGGAGGAGCCCTGGCGCGCACAAGCAGCGTCGCCCCGTCAATCAAAATCAAATCCAAATTTTCGGGGAAATAGGGTCGACACAATTGTTAGAGCAGGGCTAGCGCCT
>Ga0182030_10022811_pt1 | contig 11628 bp, 10 predicted proteins | sample 812S3MmetaG_FD_121299 | JGI IMG/M metagenome (GOLD analysis project Ga0182030, IMG submission 121299) | Permafrost microbial communities from Stordalen Mire, Sweden - 812S3M metaG (Illumina Assembly) | ecosystem: Environmental > Terrestrial > Soil > Wetlands > Permafrost | place: Sweden... | reverse complement strand
TGCTGAAGGCCCTCGCTATCGGTGGCCACGAATCGATCGGGCACTTCTATGACCTCCCGGTCAGCTCGACAAGAAATCCCAGGTTAACGGACCCCTCTCGGGGCCGTCGGGAGCGAGGCTAGAGGACGACGAGGTCGTCGCGGTGAATGACCCATTCGGGAGGTCGTCGGCGAGATCACCCGTGTGGCGCCCGACCCACTCGGCCGCCCTCGCCGAGCCGAGCCGCGCGATCCCCTTCGCGAACATCTCCATGTCCGGCGTGACGATCTCGACGGCGTCGTCGGCTTCGAAAGCGCCCTCCACGGCGAGCACACCTGCCGGCAGCAAGGACTTGTGGCGCTCGACAACAGCTCGCCGTGCACCCTCGTCGACGATGATGGTGCCTGCTGGGCGCAAGGCGAAGGCGATCCATAGCTTGCGCGCTCCGAGGGTCCGGCGTTGCGGCAGGAATATCGTCCCCACGCCTAGCTTTCCGGCGACAGCCTCGGCGAGCACGTCCTTGCGCTGGGCCGAGGCGATCACGACCTTCGAGCCGGACCACACGGCCATCTTGGCGGCAGCGAGCTTGGAGGACATGCCTCCCCGGCTCTTTTGGCTGCCCGGGCCGCCCGCCACTTCTTCGAGCTCACGATCGATCTCGGTGACCTCCTCGATCAGCGTCGCCCCGGCATGGTGGCGCGGATCCGCGCTGAGCAGGCCAGCGGTGTCGGTCAAAAGGACGAGGACATCGGCCCGGAGCAAATGGGCGACGAGAGCCGCCAGGCGGTCGTTGTCCCCAAAGCGGATCTCGTCGTCAGCAATGGCGTCGTTCTCGTTCACGATCGGGACGACGCCGAGCTCCAAGAGCCGCGTGAAGGTAGACCTGGCGTAGAGGTAGCGCTGGCGGTGGGCGAAGTCGAGAGGAGCAAGAAGAACCTGACCGGCGAGCAAGCCCTCGTCTTTGAGCGCGTCCTCGTAGACGCGCATAAGGCGAGGCTGGCCTATGGCCGACAGCGCTTGCAGCGTCATCGGGTCACCACCGTGATCGCCAAGCGGGCCGATCGCAGCGACACCTGCGGTGACCGCTCCGGAGGTGACGACGACGACGCTATGGCCATCGCGGCGCAGTCGGGAGACCTCGCCGCAGAGCTTTTTGACGGCGGCGGTGTCGACCGACCCGTCCTCGGCCGTGACCGAGCTCGTGCCGATCTTGGCGATGACGATCATCGCCCTCAGCGCTCCGACTCGTAGGTGAAGCTGAGCTCGCCGATGCGCACGGCGTCGCCGTCGCGCGCCCCGGCACGTGAAAGGGCCCGATCGACGCCGATGCGCTTTAGGCGTCGGTGGACGTGCTCGAGCGCGTCGGGGTTGGTGAGGTCAGAGACTGCCACGGCGCGCGCGGCTTCGCGCCCTTCGACGACGAAGACCGATCCTTGCCGTCTCACGACCACGCCTTCGGGCTCGGGGCGGTGCACGACGGCTGTGTGGCGAGGCGCCGGCGCCTCGGCGCGTGCCTGGTCCACGAGAGCGGCAAGGCGACCTAGGAGCTGGGCGAGCCCGTCACCGGTCACAGCCGAGATCTCGAGGTCGATCCCTTCGGAGGAAGGCTCGGTCTCCTCGAGGCGACGGTCTGCTCGCGAGCCGACGATTATCCGTGGCCGGTCCAACAGCTCCGGGCGATAGCGGCCGAGCTCATCGAGCAGGACACGGACCTGCTCGGAGGGCTTTCGCCCCTCGTCCTCGCCAAGGTCACCAAGCACCAGCAGGACGCGGGCGCGTTCGACATGGCGCAGGAACTTGTGCCCGAGGCCGCGACCTTCGGAAGCCCCTTCTATCAGTCCGGGGATATCGGCGACCACGAACTCGACGGCGTCGGGGTCCTGGCGGCTTTTGCCGCCCACGCGGACAACGCCGAGATGCGGCTCGAGGGTTGTGAAGGGATAGTCGGCGATCTTCGGCTTGGCAGCCGAGATGGTAGAGACAAGTGTTGACTTGCCGGCGTTGGGAAAACCGACGAGGGCGACGTCAGCCATGAGCTCGAGCTCGAGGTTCAGCCAGGACTCCTCGCCGAGCTCTGCCTGCTCGGCAAAAGCAGGAGCGCGTAGGCGGTTGCTCATGAAGCGGGCGTTGCCCCGGCCACCTCTGCCTCCCGCGGCCGCCAGGTAGCGGTCTCCAGGCGAAGTCAGGTCGGCGAGCACGTCACCGTTTTGGTGATGGACAACGGTGCCTACCGGGACGGGCACGACGAGGTCCTCACCGTTGCGCCCGTGGCGCTTCTTGCCGCCGCCATGCCCGCCGTCCCCGGCGCGCCGGTGGGGATGGTCGACAAAGGACAGCAATGAGGCAAGGTTGGTCGTCGCCTCGAAATAGACGCTTCCTCCTTGGCCGCCGTCCCCCCCGTCAGGGCCGCCCTTGGAGACGTGCGCCTCACGACGAAAAGAGACTGCCCCCGCGCCTCCGTTGCCGGCCTTTACGTTGACCTGCGACTCGTCGACGAACTGTGACGCCATCTCAGGGCCTCACGGCGTCGTCAGTTCGATGACAGGTCCGTTGGGTAGAGCGCGAGCACGGCGAGCCAGCCGCCTTGGCGACGTAGTACCCGGCCCCAGAGGCCTTCCGGGTCATCAGAGAGGACATCTTGGTTCTGAGCCGTGAGCACATGCCACGAGCCGGAGCCGATCTCCTCGGCGAGCTGTCCCGGGCCCCAACCGGCGTAGCCGGTGAAGACACGGACCTCGGCGAGCGCCACAGGGACGTCAATAGGGTCCTCGTGCAAGTCGACGGTCCCGAGAGTGCCCAGCAACGGGGCGAACCCGGCCGCCTCGGCTGCCTCTGCGAGCTCGGTCCGCCCGATGCAGATCGCGGCGCTGGGCTGTACGGGACCGCCGATGAACAACACCGGGGGCGACGCGGCAAGGCCACTCCAGCCCGGGACGATCTCGTCGACTGGAACCGGGCTCGGCCGGTTGAGGACGACACCTAGAGATCCGTCGTCATCGTCATGAGCGAGCAGGAACACGACGCTGCGAAAGAAGTTGGGGTCAGCAAGAGTTGGTGAGGCGACGAGCAGCGAGCCCTTGCCGAGGAGGCCGACCATCTGCCGTTGGGCGTCAGTCCTCGAGGGGAAGGACGTCCACGAGGCGCCGCCCGTGACGTGAGCCGAACTTCACCTTGCCGTCGGCAGTGGCGAACAAGGTGTCATCCTTGCCCCGGCCGACGTTGTGGCCGGGGTGAAAGTGCGTGCCGCGCTGGCGAACCACGATCGTGCCCGCGGAGATCGCCGTGCCGTCGAAAACCTTTACCCCGAGGCGCTGAGCATTCGAGTCACGGCCGTTGCGGGTGGACCCGCCCCCTTTGGTCTTTGACATGAAACCCTCTCCTCAGTCCTCGCCCGCCGTGGCGTTCTCGTCGTCTGAGCCCGCCACCGGCGCCTCAATGGATCCACCGGGCGTGTCGATGGCAGTGATTTCTACGGTGGTGTAGTGCTGGCGATGACCGTACCGGCGACGGCCACGGGCCTTCGCCTTGTAGGTGAAGCCGACGATCTTGGGCCCCTTCGCGAGTCCGATGACCCGGCCGGTGACGTTAGAGGCTTCGAGCGGGCCGCGTTCTGTCACGATCCGGTCGCCGTCGACAACGAGCTTGGGCACGAAACTCACCTCGTCACCCGGGGCAGCGCTGAGCAACTCGACCTCGAGCTGCTCGCCGACCTGGACGCGCGATTGTTTGCCGCCTGTGTCAATTACCGCGTACATATGCCAGCAACGATAGCGCAGTGCTCAGCTCAGCTGATCGGGGAAGATGATCCCCCGGCCGCTGCACATCGGGCAGGCCTCCGACAAGGCCTCCACAAGGCCCTCGCCGACACGCTTTCGAGTCATCTCGACAAGACCTAGCTCGGAGATCTCATAGACCTGGGTCGGCGTCTTGTCGCGAGCCAGTGCCGCCTTGAAAGCGGCCAGCACCGAGGCGCGGTTGGCCTTGATCTCCATGTCAACGAAATCGATGACGATGATCCCGCCGATGTCACGCAAGCGCAGCTGGCGGGCTATCTCCTCGGCGGCTTCGAGGTTGTTCTCGAAGACCGTCTCCTCGAGGCTGGAGGAACCGACGTTCTTGCCCGTGTTGACGTCGATGACCGTCAAAGCTTCAGTCCGTTCAATTATGAGCGAGCCACCCGAGGGCAGCCAGACTTTGCGGTCGAGCGCCTTGTGCAGCTGCTCATGCACATGGTGCCGCTCGAACAGGGGTAGTGCCTCGGTCGACAAGTCGTACAGCTCGACGCGCTCTGCCAGCTCGGGGTTGAACTGGGAGACGTAGTCGCGGACGATGGTGAACAGCTCAGGATCGTCGATGAGCACCGAGCGGTGCTCGTCGGTCAGCTCCTCTCGGATTATCCGCACCGCCATGTGGGGCTCGGAGTACAAAAGCGCCGGCGCCGGCAACTTGCGTGTCCGCTCGTCGATATCGCGCCAGCGCCCGACGAGCTGTTCGACGTCACGGCGCAGGTCCTCGGCGCTCGCTCCCGCTGCCGCCGTCCTCACGATGAGGCCGTGGCCTTCTGGGCGTACGTCGTCGAGGATGCGCCGCAGCCGTCGCCTCTCTGTGTCATCGAGGCGCCGCGAGATGCCGTAGGTGCTGGACTCGGGTACGAGGACGACGAAACGACCTGGGATGGAGACTTCCTGAGTGAGCCGCGCCCCTTTCAGCCCGATCGGGTTCTTCGTGACCTGGCAGACGATCGTTTGGCCCGGCCGGAGCAGGTGCTCGATACGGTCGGCCCCGGTCTGGCGCTCCACCTCGTCGCGGTCATAGGAGACGTCGCCCCAGTACAACACGGCGTTCTTCGGCGTGCCTATGTCTACAAAGGCCGCCTCCATGCCCGGCAGCACGTTCTTCACCCGGCCGCGGTAGATGTTGCCGACGATCTGGTTGGCGTCGTCTTGGGGACGAGCCACAAAGTGCTCGATAAGGGCTCGACCCTCGAGAACGGCGATCTGGGTGGCGTCGCGCTCGACGTGCACGCACATGAGATACCGGCCGACGGGGCGGCCTCGCCTCGAGACCCGCCTTTGCGTCGCCCCGTCGCCTTCAAGCCTTTCGCCTGGTTTCGGCCCCGCCGCCCGTGCGCTCACGGGTCGCGCCGGGCCCGCGGTCGCTCCGGGCGGGGAAACTTCAAGAACGGCAGCGTCTAGGTCTGGCGAGACCCCGGCACCCGACGAGCGCGAGCGCCCGCGCCCGCCGCGTCGCCGTCGTGACGCACCGCCCCCGGAGGAACCACCTTCAGCGTTACCGGCGCGCTGGCCCTCTTTCTGCCTGGGCGGAGTCGCCTGGGCCTTCTGGTTGCTAGAAGTTGGCTGGTTACTAGAAGTTGGCTGGGAAACCTCGGGCGCTTTGGCATGCGACGGAGCTGGCCGGGAGTCGCCTATCTTTGGTCTCGAGGACACGAGGGGGCCGTTCGTGCCGCCGCTCGACGAGGGGGCTGCCCCGTCGCTCGTAGCGCCAGTGGCCACCTCGGGCGCACCGGTCGCGCGATCTTGCGCGTCCGGAGCGGCCGCCGGGCGGCCTGTCGTCGGATCCAACATCGGGGAGATCCCTTCTAAAGGTCGCGCCCAAATACGGCGCGGGCGGCAACCGTCGAGCTGTTCCACCGGGAGTCGCCCCTCCGGTGCGCTCGGGCAGATCGCCGAGATTGACAGCGAGAACAGGTTCCTTGTCGTCTCGTTCGCGAGGGTTCGCGAAAGGTAGGGAGACGGTACGTTCGGTGACAGCGAAGAGGACGAAGCAGGCTACGACCGCGACGGCAAGCGAGACCGTCGTAGTAACCGAATTTGGCTGTGTAAAGGCCCTCAACGTCGTCATCCTGGTGAGGAGTTTACTCCTGAGCCTCCCCTGCCCGGCGGGATCAGGGCGCGTTCGCGGGCGGACGCAGGTCCGGGGCGCTGACTGGATGGGTGCTCAGGTAGCTGAAAATGGTTCGCGCCACTGGTGCGGCGGCCGCCGCCCCGTATCCGGCCTGGTCGATGACGACGGCGACGACGTATTTAGGAGCGCTGGTGGTTGGACCGAAAGCAACAAACCACGACGTTGGCTGGACGTTGGCGTTCGAGCTCTCGGTGGCCGTCCCGGTCTTGCCCGCGATCGCCATCCCGGTGTAGCCCTGAAAGGCGCTGTAGGCGGTCCCCTTCGGGTTGTAGATGGTGCCTTCTAGTCCGGCCAGGATCTGCTGATAGGTGTTCGCCGGTAATGACACATGGCCTGTGACACGTGGCTTGAACCTCTTTACGAGCTTGCCGGCCGGCGAGATGATCGAGTTCACCAGCTGCGGGGCATAGCGCGTGCCGTCGGTGGCAAAAGCGCCGTAGGCGACGGCCTCCTGCAGGGGCGTGACGAGCGTCTCACCCTGGCCAAATGACATCTCGATGTTGTCTGCCACGCCGTAGTAGTCATTCGGAAATGCTTGAGGGGCCTCTTGATGCTGGACCTGGCGGAGCTTCGGACTGTCCAGCTGACCGGCGTACTCGTTCGGGAGGTCGATGCCTGTGAGCTTGCCGAAGCCGTACTGCTCGGCGACGTCTTGGATCGGGGTCTGGCCATAGGTGGCTGAGTCGAACCAGTAGTCGGCGCCGAGGGTATAGAAGAAGACGTCGTCTGAGACCGTAATGGCTTCTTGTACGTTGAGCAGGCCTTGGCCTGCTTCGTGGATGCCGTTGTTGGTGTTGTCGTAGTACGTGCATTGCCCCGTACAGGGGGGTGGGATCTGGTAAGAGCCGGGGTCATTGATGTAGTACCCCAACTTGGCTATCAACCCGTCATTGAGGGCCGATGTGGCCGTGGCGAGCTTGAACGTCGAGCCCGGGGCCCAGCCTCCCTGGATGGCCCGGTCGAGCAGGGGGTCGTGGTCGGCCTGGCTAGTGAGCAGCTGGTAGTGCTGGTCGGAGATACCGCCCACCCACCAGGAGGGGTCGTAGGCCGGCTCAGATGCCATGGCAAGAACAGCGCCCGTCTCCGGGTCGAGGACGACGGCCGCGCCACTGTCGGCCGGCAGCCCCGAACTCTGCAGGTTCGAGATCTGGTTGTTCAGAGCCGTATCCACCGTTTGTTGCAGCTTGAGATCCATGTTCAGCACGAGGTCGTCGCCACTGACCGGTGGGGTCGTGCTAGCCGTCCCGACGGCGTTACCAAGGGCGTCAACCTTTATGACCTGCGAACCGGGCTTGCCCCGAAGGTAGAGCTCGTAGGTCGATTCGAGGCCAGCTTGGCCGACGACGTCGTTGGCGGTGTAGTCGTACTTCTCTAGGGCCGCCAGCTCCTGCGCGTCGATGTCGCCGGTGTAGCCGAGCACTTGTGCGGCGGTGTCGCCTTGTGGATAGGTACGCTCGGCCGTGAAGGCGACGGCGACACCAGGGAACAGGTCCTGGTGTTCTGCCAGGTAGACCATCGTCGACTGGGACACTCCGATGGCGATGGGCACCGGTTGGTATGGGCTCGCCTGCGGGTTTGCGAGCGCGGTGTTGACGTCCGAGACGCTCTCGCCGAGAAGGGCCGCCAAACGGCCGACAACCGCTGGGGTAGCCACCGAGCGGGAGAGCGTAACGACTGGGAGCACCTGGTCGCCAACGAGGATCTTGCCTTCCCGCGACAAGATCAGTCCCCTAGCAGGTGTGATGGGGACCTTCTGCTCTTCGTAGACGAGGGCGACACCCCGGTAGTGGGAACTGTGGAGTACTTGCAGCGACCAGAGCCTGACCACGACGGCGGAGAATGCGACGAGCACCGCGAGGCCCATGATCGTCAGGCGAAGTCCGAAGCGGGCGCTCTCCTGGCGACGCTGCTGTTCTCGCTCTTCCTCTTCGATGCGCTTGAGCGGGCTCGAGCTCACGATCCTGCGGTGACGATCGGTTTCTTCGTCGGCTGGGAAGTAGGGCGCCTGCGCGACCCTTCTCGAGCCGCCACGCCGCTCGCGCCCGACTTTGTCGTGTCCCTGGGAAGTACCCCGGGGTGGCTTGCCACCCCCGGCCGGCGTGCTCACCGGGCGCTGCCGCCAGCGAAAGCACCCGCGCCACGATGGGCGCCGGGGACGACAGCGACGGTCCAGTCAAAAAGCCGGCAGACCGGGTAGACGAACACCATGCAAGCTGCCGAGACGACGACTGCCACGACGGCGAGCTGGTGGAATGGCACGGTCGGCTGGCCAAGGAGAACTCCAAGACCGTCAAACAGGAGCGTGCCTCCCACCCCGCCGAGGAACGCCGCGGCGAGTTGGAACCCGAATGTGGGTCTCCCCGGCAAGGCGCTCGCGGCAAGCCCGACGGCGAAGGCCACGAGCACGTAGCAAAGCGAGGACAACCCGAAGGGGGTCTGCACGAACACGTCAGCCAAAAGACCGAACGTGAAGGCGACGGCCGCCCCCTGCTGGGGGCCGGCCACGAGACCCGCCGAGATGGCCAGAAGGAGGAATAGATCGGCGTGGGCCTGGGCGATCACGACCTGGTTTAGCAAGCCGACCTGGACGATTACGGCTCCGAAGGCGATCAGGCCGAGGCGCGCCCACATCCGAAGCGTCACGCCGCCGCTCCGATCAGATCACCCGACGCCTGGGGCCGGTCTTGCCGTAGGGCTGTCATGCCGGCGACAGCCATTGCAGCACGGCGACGTACTGGAGCGCGGAGAGGTTCACAAGCGGGGTCACAAGGACCTCAGAGGTGAGCGAGCCGCCGGGATGGCGCACCAAGCTCACCGTTCCGACTGGGATGCCCGAAGGGTAGGCGGCCACATCGAGGCCGCTAGTCACAACCGGTGCCCCACGGTAGGTGAATGCCGTTTCGGAGACGTCCTGCAGCTGCAAGGGATCAGTCTCGCCCTGGCCCTGAGCGAGCGCTACGTTTCCGCTCCCGAAGCGGACGCCGACCTCTGAGCGCGGGTCGGTAAGCAGCTGGACGATCGCGGTGCTGTGGCCCGCGGAGATGACCGAGCCGACGAGTCCCACCCCGGAGACGACCGGCATTCCGACCCCGACGCCGTTCGAGGTGCCGCGGTCGATCTCGATCGTCACGTCAAAGTTTGACGACGGCGCCGATATCACCTGCCCGAGCACCTCGGGGATGCCGTCGGCAAAGGGGATGTGCTGCTCGGCTCGCAACTGGTCGAGCTGGGCCTGTGCCTGCTCGGACTCGATGAGCTGGCGGCGCAACTGGCCGACCTCGAGCTGTAGGCGTTGGTTCTCGCCGAGGGCGCCTCCGTAGTCGACCATCCCGGCGAAGAAGTTGCCCACCGGGTGCAGGACCGAGGCGACGGCGCGCTGCAGGGGCGACACGACGTCGGCCGCGCCGTTGCGCACAGAGCCGATGGCGCGGCGCGCCTCACCTTTGTAGGCGACGGTGATGACTGTTATCGAGGCGAGGAGCAGGATCACCAGCGTGAGTCGCTGGCTCGTGTTGCGGCGCGAGGCGGCCACCGCGACCTCGGAGGGTCAGCGGTTGGTCGAGGAGATGAGGACCTGCTTGAGCGCCTCGAACTCCTCGAGGCACATGCCACTGCCGAGGGCGACACAGTTGAGTGGGTCCGGAGCAACAACGATCGGCATGTGGGTCTCGGACTGCAGCCTGCTGTCGAGGCCATGCAGCAGTGCGCCGCCGCCTGTGAGCACGATGCCCTGTTCCATAATGTCCGCCGCCAGCTCGGGCGGAGTGCGGTCGAGAGTGACCTTGACGGCATCGACGATGGCCGATACGGGCTCCTCAATGGCCTTACGGATCTCCTGGGTGGTGGTTACGACTGTCTTCGGGAGCCCCGTGACGAGGTCACGGCCGCGGATCTCGGCGTGGAGCTCCTCTTCTAGCTCGTAGGCCGAGCCGAGAGCGATCTTGATCTCCTCGGCCGTCCTCTCACCGAGGGCGAGGCTGTACTCCTTTTTCACAAAGGAGATGATCGCCTCGTCCAGCTCGTCGCCGCCGATGCGGATCGACTGGCTGACGACGATGCCACCGAGCGATATGACGGCTACCTCGGTCGTGCCGCCACCGATGTCGACGACCATGTTTCCCGTCGGCTCGTGGATCGGTAGGCCGGCACCGATGGCCGCTGCCATCGGTTCCTCGATGATGTACGCCTTGCGGGCGCCGGCGTACTCAGCGGCCTCCTGCACGGCGCGCTTTTCGACACCTGTGATCCCAGAAGGCACGCAGATAACCATGCGTGGCTTGGAAAAACGATGTGGGTGCACGCGGCGAATGAAGTAGCGCAGCATCATCTCGCAGATCTCGAAGTCCGCGATGACGCCGTCTTTTAGGGGCCGGATCGCCTGAATGTTGCTGGGCGTGCGGCCAATCATCCTCTTGGCCTCGACACCGACGGCGAGCGGATGACCGTCCTTGACGTTGATGGCGACGACCGAGGGCTCATTGAGCACTATGCCGCGGCCACGTACGTAGACGAGGGTGTTGGCGGTGCCAAGGTCGACGGCCATGTCGCGACCGATGACGGAGAACCTGCTTTCAGACATACAAGTACTCCAGGAGTAGGCGGGCTTGCAGCACTAGGCTACGGGATGAGCGCCCAGGTCACAAGAGCGCCGGATACTTAGATGACTCGTCAACGGGACCTTCGGCCCTAACGCAGGGCTCCTCAGGAAGGTTTCATCATGGCAATGACGCTCGACCTTTCGCGCTGGCAGTTCGGGATCACGACTGTCTTCCACTTCCTTTTCGTGCCGCTCACGATCGGCCTCGCCCTTCTGCTGGCCATCATGCAGACGGCCTCGTATCGGACCCGTGACGACGCCGTGAAACACGAGAATTGGGAAGGCATGACCCGCTTTTGGCGGCGCCTGTTCCTAATCAACTTCGCAGTCGGAGTCGTGACCGGCATCGTGCAGGAGTTCCAGTTCGGCATGAACTGGTCGGTCTACTCACGTTATGTAGGAAGCGTCTTCGGCGCCCCCTTAGCTGTCGAGGCGCTGCTGGCCTTCTTCTTGGAGTCCACCTTCCTCGGCATTTGGATTTTCGGCAGAGGCCGCGTCTCGGCACGCGTCCACCTCGCCTCGATCTGGCTGGTGAGCATCGGCACGATGCTGTCGGCGCTGTTTATCCTGGCGGCCAACGCGTGGATGCAGCACCCGGTCGGCTACAAGGTGGTCGGCAACCGAGCCGTCATGACCAACTTCTGGGCCGTCATGACCAACAGCACCTTGATCGGCTCGTTCCTGCACGTTCTGTTCTCGGCCATTGTCACCTCCACCATGCTCTTGATCGGAGTGAGCGCCTGGCACCTTTTGAAGGACCGCCGGGCCGGTCGCACACCTCAGCGGGTCTTCGCCACCTCGGCCAAGCTGGCCCTCGTCGTGGGCGCAATCGCCATCGTCGCCACGTTGTTCTTCGGTGACAACCAGGCGAGGGTGATGGAACGCCAGCAGCCAATGAAGATGGCCGCCGCCGAAGCGATCTACAACACCCAGAACGGGGCGAGCTTCTCTCTTTTGACGATTGGTGACCTGTCGGGCAACCCGATCTTCCAGATCCGTCTCCCCCACATGCTCTCTGTGCTGGCAGACAACGACTGGAACGGCTCGGTGCAGGGCATCAACCAGATCCAGACAAGCGAGACGGCCAAGTACGGCGCAGGAAACTACAAGCCGATCCTGTGGGTCAC
>Ga0182030_10022810_pt1 | contig 11629 bp, 14 predicted proteins | sample 812S3MmetaG_FD_121299 | JGI IMG/M metagenome (GOLD analysis project Ga0182030, IMG submission 121299) | Permafrost microbial communities from Stordalen Mire, Sweden - 812S3M metaG (Illumina Assembly) | ecosystem: Environmental > Terrestrial > Soil > Wetlands > Permafrost | place: Sweden... | reverse complement strand
TGGCCGGAGCGCCAGCCGCAGTCAACAACCGGCCTTGATAGGTGATACTCTCGGTTGGTTTGTCGCCGGGGTCAGCAGCGGCCCGGTGCAGGCTGGCGAGCAATGTTAGCGCGAGGAGGAGATAATGGAATTTTGTTTTCATGCGGTTGGTTCTTTTGGGGCAGGCGGTTGAGGAGTGTGCAAAAACGGCGGCTGTAACCGGATGGCACCAATTGTTCACGAACATATTTGTTTTCATGCTTTAAGTTCTCCGCGTATTACCGCCATTGTCTGATGTTGGAAGAAAGGTGATTCGCTGAAATGCAGGCTCGGGAAAAACAGGGCTGCAAACCAACGGCAACCAGGATTCTTGGAACAAGAATAACTGTGACTCAACCAAGTGCTTTAGTCAAATATATTATAGACATCATGTAAGCTAATGAGGTGCTGGAGATGCGCAAAACTGTATCAATCGAAAAGCCTGGCCTGGGCGTCAAGCACTACGGAAGGCGTTTTGCTGGTTTTGCAGTCAAAAATAAAATCAGCCGCTCCGATTGCGCCGGAACGGCTGGCTTGTTCCAAGTCAGGTCAACTTACTGCTTCAGCCGTAAGACACTGCTGTCCGGTTTAGTTTTTGCTGACAGCGATTTCACCACTGTAAAAACTGGACAAAACCGCTGTCCGGTCATTTTTCGATTTCAATTCGGCGACGATTCCTTGAGGGTGGCTCCCCGCATTCCTGCGGTTTTCCACCTTACGAACGAAGGTCGCACCGTCTTCGCCCAACTCCTCGACTTCCTGCCCAAATACGAGTTCGACAAGTGCGTCGCCCGTTTCCACGGTAACCGCCGTGTCCGCAAACTCCCCGCTTATGAACAGTTCCTTGTGCTGGCGTTTGCCCAACTGACTTGGCGCGAAAGTCTGCGCGACATCGAAACCTGCCTGGCGTCCTTCGGTCCGAAACTCTACCACGCCGGCATCCGTCAACCCACCGCCCGCAGCACGCTGGCCGATGCCAACGAAAATCGCGACTGGCGCATCTTTGCCGACTTCGCCCAAGTCCTCATCCGGCAAGCCGTCACGCTTTACGCCGATGAGCCGTTCCGTTTTGAACTCCAAGCCGCCGCCTATGCACTGGACTCCACCACCATTGACCTCTACCTTTCGCTGTTTCCGTGGGCCACGTTTCGGCAGCACAAGGCCGCCATCAAACTTCACACCCTGCTGACGCTCCAAGGCAACTTTCCCACCGTCATCATTGTCTCCACGGGCAGTGTGCAGGACGTCAACCTCCTCGACCAACTCGTCTGGGACGCCGGCTCGTTCTACATCATGGATCGCGGCTATTGCATCAAAAACGTAACCCCTTGCAAGCTTGGTCGCCTGTTTGCCAGACATGCGGATTGGGCAAAAATGGAAATCGGAGCATTTCTTCGGAACACTTTCACTTCGATTCCGTGGGCTTCATTTTGAACGCTACCCAATTCCTTGCAAACTTGTAATCTTCTGGAAAGCGCCCGGCAACGCGGTCGTGTTCTATTATTGCAACAACGAAAGAGCTGAGTGCGTATTGAACGCAACGCCGCCCAACAATAAAAAAATCAAGATTGAGGGAAAACGCCTGGGGTGCGCCGTCCCTTGCGCGCCGCCAATCAGCAACGAACGCATCTGGATTAACCAAGACGGCGCGCACGGAGTGCCGCGCCCTGCCGTCCACACAGTCCAAATTCGGGCCGTGCCGCGCCCAACGATGCCATCACAACCTTGCCGCCAGCGCTGCGTGGCTCTTGGCGAAAATTTCCTCGTGCAGCGAATTGCCGTGCGCGTCAATCGTCACCACCGCCGGAAAATCCTCCACCGCCAGTTCCCAGATGGCTTCCGGCGAGCCGAATTTTTCGAGGAAATAAACGTTGCGGACTTTCTTGATGCACTCGGCCAGCACCTGCGCCGCGCCGCCGATGGCGTGGAGATACACGCAGCCATATTCCTTGCACGCCGCCTGCGTCTTCGCGCCCATGCCGCCCTTGCCGATGACGCCGCGCAAGCCGAAATCGCGGATGACCTGCCATTGATACGGCTCCTCGCGGATGGAAGTCGTCGGGCCGGCGGCGGTGCAAATGTAGCTGCCGTCCGGCTGCTTCATCATCACCGGCCCGCAGTGATACATGATGCCGTCCTTGAAACTGACGCCGTCCGGCAGCGCGCCGCCTTCGTGCAAATATTTGTGCACCGCGTCGCGTCCAGTGAACACCGTGCCGGAAAGCAGCACCTCGTCGCCAACTTTCAGCGCGCGGATTTTTTCTTCAGAAAATGGAAATGAAAGTTTAATCATGGCTTGTAAAATCAAATGTTCAATCGTTCCGCCAAAGCATCCAAAACTTGATTCATTTCAGCTTCGGTCAAAACTCCCAACCTGCGTTCCCGTCTGACGGCCGAAACGCTCTGGATTTGTTGCAAATGAAACGCGCCGGGTTTCAGAAACGGTTTCGGAATGGAAAGTTCCCAGCGATTGCCGCGCAAAGCAGTCGTGTGGAGCAGCACCGTGACCAGATCAAGTTCGTCATCCGCAGGATTGCCCGTGAGCAGCAAGGCCGGACGCACCTTGGCCGCCAGCCCGAAATCTACCTGCCAGACTTCACCGTTTTTGATGGCGGGCATCTTCCTCCTCCATTCGGTCGAGCATCATCGCGCCTTCCAGCGCGGCCTGGTCACAAAGTGCAATCTCCTCGTTCTCCGCCGCCAATTCGGACAACTTGCGACGCACCGACCGCCGTTCGGCCTCGGTCAACTTCGACAGCTCGCTCAAGATTTCAGTCGCGCTCATGCGAAGAATCTACCGCCGTTGAAAGATTCTGGCAAGTCCTGCGCATCGCGCCCGGTGAACACGATGCTGGAAATCAAAACTCGTCGCCGACTTTCAGCGCGCGGATTTTTTCTGCGGAGGTTCGTCTTTCAAAACGAATGCCTCGGTCTGCTGCTCAAAATAAACCGCCTCGCGGTTTCGGCGCACCTCAGCAATGATTGGATCGTGAATCCGATATGGCTTGCCCTTTGGTGGCAGCGGTTCTCCGGCCCGCGCCCGCAAGCGCGCCTGCAACTCCTCCGGCGAATTCACCACCGGCCCGGCGTGCGGATGCACCACCAGCCATGCGTCCATCTGATCGAGAAAACGCCGCGTGTCGCCATTGGCTTGCGCCGCGAAATTTTCCTTCACGGCTTCAAGTTCCAGCAAAATTGAGTCAGTCTTCATATTCTATTTCTCCCATCAATTGCAGCGGATTGCAAACCACGGGCAACTGATACCCGAATTGTTCTGCAACCGGACGCAGCCGCCGCAAAATCAAAGCATTGGCCAGATGTTTCATGTTCCACGTCAGAAGATAATCCACCCGATGACTTGTGGCGACGGCCAAATGTGCCGCATCCGCCTTGGCTTTTGGTGGCAACGCACCGGCTGAAAGAAATGCTACCGCCAGTTCATCCACCGCCGGCGTGCGGCGCAACACCGTCAACGTGCTCAAAGCCTCCAGCCGTTGCCGGCTCGCTTTCGGGTCGCCCGCCGCCGCCTCGCGCAACACTTCCGCCGAAATCACGCACTCAAAATACGGACGGCGCAGCCGCCACCAATCTTTCGTCCAGACGTGCCACTGATGCGCCACCGTGCGCGCCGGAGGCCGCGCCACCAGATAACTCACCACGCTCGTCTCAATGTAAACGGATTCCATTTTTCAACTCCCGCTTCCGCGCCCGGCGAATCCGACGCCGGAAAGCAAAACCTCGTCGCCGACTTTCAGCGCGCGGCTTTTTTCTGCGGCGAATTGAGTAAATCCGATTTTGGCCGGCTTGGCAATTCCATAGGGCTGAAAGCCCGGAAGATAATAGCCCAGGGCAAAGCGAGTCGGCGAGCGCCGCCCTGGGTTAAACGGCAAATAAATTTCCAAGCCCTGAAAGGGCGACAGAAAATCCTGCACTTGTCGCGTGCGGATATTCCGCATACCCTCATTCTCGTCAGTTAAAAAACGATCAAAAAAACAATTTAACCAAAATCATTTCGCGTAGCTTCGGCTGCTGTCCATTACGAAACCTGGAAATTTCGCACGAAAGACAGCGCTTGAGATGCGCCCCGACCGGGGCGCATTGAAAGCGTTCTTTCGTGGGCCCTCCAGGTGCCTGTAATGGGACGCAAGTAAATGCGTCCCATTTTTATTTCAGGCACCAAGAGTTCCCACAAAGACAGTCTGCAAACAGGGCTGAACGACGCGCAAGCGTTCTGCCCATGCACATAGCCAACAGGATTTATCATGCCTCAAAACAACGGGAGGCAACGTGGAATTGACCGCCGTGGAATTTTGCGCCGGTGGTGGCGGTCAAGCCCTCGGCCTAGAAAGAGCCGGATTCAAATGTGCCGGAGCTGTCGAGATTGATTCCGACTGCTGCACAACCCTGCGCTTAAACCGTCCACATTGGGATGTGCGTCAGGACGATATGCGTTGCGTGGATGGAACCCGGTGGCGCGGTGTGGATTTGTTTGCTGCTGGCGTTCCGTGTCCGCCGTTCTCCATTGCCGGCAAACAACTCGGTTGACAAGGTTTAACTGAGAGATTCAACAGCCGTCTTGATTCTAGTTGTCGCAAACAACTGGCACTCCCGATAAATTTTATCCAGTTCCCGGCGCAATGAATCGTGGGCATTAAGACTCAAGCTGATCGGTTCGGGATAGCTTGCGCGAAAAGCTAAAATTTTCTGACGCGCCAATTTCAACTGCTCAATTCGCACAGCGGCATCCGGCCAAATACTTTTCCAATAGGCGCACGTTTTGCAAACGTCGTTACACTTGGATGAATCATGTGAAAGAAAAGATTCCCAGCCACTATTTGCCAGGGTCAGGTTGTGCAGCTGGTCGTCACGCCGCTTCTCGTTGTTGCACTTTTTGCACGAGACAATGACGTTGCCGGGAATATGCAAGCCTGCTCGAAACCGGTTCATCCCGTCTAAATGTTCGACCGCCGCGCGGTCGTTTTCCAAAAGCCTGCCGCAATAACAACAATGACCTCCAAATTCGGCTTCCACGGCTTGAACATATTTGGCATCGGCCACACTCAATTCCAGCTTTGCAGATATTTTGCGGCTTACTTCATGTAGAAACATGCTCACGAGTTTGTTTGCCACATCTGATTTGGCTCGTAGTGTCGCCTTTCGCAAATACGCGGCAGTTTGAAAACTCATGGCGATTAATCGGTCTTTAGAAAAATTTAAGAACGCACATGAATAACCAAAAGCCAGTTTTCGTTCAACTTCAAAACAGCAGCCGTAAAGAACGGAGCCAGCATCCGCATTTCACAGGCGCTAATTGAACAGTTAGGAAGCATGGTAAATGCAACCAAGTTGGCGGCACAAACCGCCGGTAACGAATTTGAAGAAATCTGCGCTGAATTTATTGCGTCCACCTTTTTGAATTTGCAACACATCCGACCGGGCGAATGGCATGTTATCCGCATCAATCAAGGAGACCGTTCTGGAATTGCGCGTTATGAGCAATACGCCCATCTGTCTGCGATTGCCGATGCTTGCAAAGGCAACACTGAACTTGCAACGACGCTTGGAACCGACTACTTGATCTGCCCTGACATCGTGGTAATTCGCGAGCCGGCATCGGATGCGGTCATCAATTACTCCGCAATGCTCGTTGATGAAACGGTGGCTTTACACACTGCTTGCGGGCTTTTAACGGCGGACTTCCACTGATACACGCAAGCATTTCATGCAAGCTGACACTTCGCAGCGACCGCGCACAAAACGCCCGCTCGGAAGCACTCAACTTGATTCGGAATCGTAAAGGTCGCGCACCGCACATTGCGGTTGTAACCGCAGAACCATTGCCCAGCCGCTTATCATCTCTCGCCTTGGGAACTGGCGACATTGATTGCGTTTACCACTTTGCGCTTGCAGAATTGCAGCGTGCCGTCGAAGCAGAGGGAAACGAAGACTCCCATGAATCTTTGAGAATTATGGTTGAAGGGAAACGGCTTCGGGACATCGCCGACTTGCCGTTAGATTTGGCCGTGTAATCAAGTTGCCGAAGGTCTTTCAAGAAATTTCTGCCGCCCTTTCAGGGCTTGGAAATTTTATGGGGGCAAACCCAGGGCGGCGCTCGCGGACTCGCTTTGCCCTGGGCTATTTTCTTTCGGGCTTTCAGCCCTTTCAATTCGCGGCAATTTGTGAAATTCGTGTCAGAACTTTGCGGCCTTGCGCCTTTGCGTTAAAACCCCTTCGCGTGGTTCGCGTCTTTCGCGGTTAATCAGTAAAGCCATTTCCCAATCTTCCCCTCCGCATCCAGCGTCACGCCCTGCCGGCGGAACGCCCAGCACATGTAGCTCACGCTCACGAAATACGACGCCGGCACGCGGTTCGCCACGCAGATTTTCACGCCCAGCAGCGTCGTCTTGCCGCCAAAACCCATCGGGCCGATGCCGAGTTCGTTCGCGGTCTTCAAGATGTCCTGCTCCAGCGCGTCGAGCTTCGGTTCGGGATTGCGGTCGTCGAGCAGGCGGAGAAACTGCGTCTTGCTCAACTCATAGCCCGTCGCGCGGTCGCCGCCGATGCAGACGCCGAGCACGCCCGGGCCGCAGCCCTTGCCCTGCGCCTGCAACACCGCGTCGAGAATCGCCTTGCGGCAGCCGTCGAGATCGCGGTTCGCGTGGATACTGTCGTCCGGCAGCGAGTATTGCGCGCCGACATTTTCGCAGCCGCCACCCTTGAGCACGAGTTTTACGGAAATTTCCGGCGCGCGATGCTGGTGAAAATGAAACGCCGGCGCGCCCGGCCCGACATTCGTGCCGTCGTTTTTGCCGGTGAGCGAATCCACGGAATTCTGGCGGAGATAACCTTTCTTCGTCGCCAGCGTCACGGCTTCGCGCGCCGTCTCGGCGAAGGTCACCTGGTCGTAGCCGACCGGCACGTCCACAAAAAATAAAACGCTGCCGGTGTCCTGGCAAATCGGCTGCGACTTGGTTTTCGCCAGCGCGATGTTCTGGTCAATGATCTTCATCGCGTTGGCGGCGAGGGAATTTTTCTTTTCGTTCTCCAACGAGGTGAGAATGGCGCGGTGGACGTCGTCGGGAATCTCGGCGGACGTGCGGCGGATGAGTTCGACGAGGGAATCAAGCAATTGGCTCATAAATCTGCCAACAGCGTAAGACCTAGCGGCGAAGGCGTCAATTGCGCGCGGTTGCATTTTGCGCCGCCGCTGGTTTTAATCTGGACGTGCAATCCGGCGGCAACCCCAGCTTCGTTGAAAAAATTTTTGCGCCCGCGCGCTTTGGCCTGCTCCTTGCGCTGCTGGTGCTGGCGGCGTTTCCGCAGGTCATCCTGGGCTGGGAAACGTTCGTCGCCCGCGACTTCGGTTTTTTTGCGTATCCGCTGGCGCATTTTCAGCGCGACTGTTTCTGGCACGGCGAGCTGCCGTTCTGGAATCCCTATAACAACTGCGGCGTGCCGTTCCTGGCGCAATGGAACACCCTGCCGCTGTATCCGCCGGCGCTGCTTTACCTGACGCTGCCGCTGCAATGGTCGCTGGGCTTTTTCAGCCTGCTGCATTTGTGGTTCGCCGGGCTGGGCATGTATTTTCTCGCGCGCCGCTGGACGGGAAATAATTTCGCCGCCGCGTTCGCGGGCACGGTTTTTTCCTTCAACGGTTTCACGCTGAACCTGCTCATGTGGCCGAGCCACATCGCGACGTTCGCGTGGCTGCCGTGGGTGGTGCTCGCGGTGGAACCGGCGTGGCGCGACGGCGGAAAAAAAATCATCCTCGCCGCGTTCGCCGGGGCGATGCAGATGCTCGCCGGCGGACCGGAAACGATTTTCCTGACGTGGCTCATCGTGTTGGCGCTGTGGCTGCAATCGTTCGTCAAAAATGAATCGCCGCACGCCGCGATGCTCTGGCGGTTTCCGCTGGTGGTCACGCTGGTCATCGCGCTGGCCGCCGCGCAACTGCTGCCGTTCCTCGACCTGGTGGCCCACGCGCAACGCGAATCCGGCTTTGCCGACTTGCGCTGGTCCATGCCGGGCAACGGGCTGGCCAATTTTCTCGTGCCGATGGCGTTCGGCTCCACCATCAGCGAAGGAATTTTTTTTCAGCACGGCCAATACTGGACTTCGTCGTATTACCTCGGCCTCGGCGCGCTGTGGCTGGCGCTGCTGGCGCTGTGGAAAATCCCGGAACGGCGCGTCTGGCTGCTCGGGGCCATCGCTGCAGCCGGACTGGTTTTTGCGCTCGGCGAAAACACGCCGGTGCTGCCGGCGCTGCGAAAACTGCTGCCGCAACTGAGCTTCATCACTTATCCGATCAAATACGTTTCCGCCGTCGTCTTCGCCGCGCCGCTGCTCGGCGCGTTCGCGCTGGCGGATTTTCCGAAGGTTCAAAAACGTCTGCTGCCGCTCGGCGGAATTCTGTTTGCGCTGCTCGGCGGAATTTTATTTTGGACGCAGCTCGCACCGCTGCCGGGCGACGATTCCCACGCGGCGTTGCGCAACGGCTTTTCCCGCGCGGCATTTTTAATTCTGACCGGCACCATTCTTTTCGCCCTGACGCGCACCGCAGATTCTCCCCGGCTCCGCTTTGCGCCGCTGGCGTTGCTGCTGGTGGCGTGGGCGGATGTGTTCACGCATGAGCCGGCGCAGAATCCCACGGTGCCGCCGTGGGTTTTTCAGCCGGGCCTGGCGCGCGAAAAGCTCGCGCTGGTTCCCCTGCCCGCGCTCGGCGGTTCGCGCGCGATGGTCTCGCCGATGGCGGCGCGCGAGTTCATCAACTTCGCCACGAGCGACCCGAAAAACAATTTCCTCGCCAAGCGGCTCGGCGGCTGCGCGAACGGCAACCTCCTCGACGCCGTGCCGAAAGTGGACGGCTTCTTCTCGCTCACGCCGCGCGAGAGCGACGAGGTGCTGTCGCTTTTTTATGCGACGACAAACGCCAGCTATCCGCAGCTCGAAAGTTTTCTTGGCGTCGCGCAAAGCACCGCGCCGGGCGAAATGTTCAAATGGCGGGCGCGCACGAATTTTCTGCCGCTCGTGACCGCCGGACAAACGCCGGTTTTTCTCGACGACACCACCGCCCTGATCGCGCTGACGCGAAATAATTTTGACGGAACCAAATTCGTTTTCCTCCCGCCGGAAGCAAAATTACTCGTCACGGTTTCCAATCAAACGGCGGCGAAGATTCTGGGTTCCAAATTCGGCAACAACACCGTGGACCTTGCCGTCGAAGCGCCAGAACCATCGCTCGTCGTCGTGGCGCAGACGTATTATCACAACTGGCGCGCAGAGATTGACGGCCGGGCCGCGCCGCTGCTGCGCGCCAATGTCGCGTTTCAGGCCGTGCAAGTTCCGGCCGGCAAACATCAAATTCATTTCTACTACCACGACCGCGCGTTTAAGATCGGCGCGGCGATTTCCAGTTGCGCGTGGTTTGGGAGTTTGGCCGGGCTGTGGCTTCGGCGGCGGGCGCGGCAGCTTTGAAACTTTTCCCAAACTTCTGCTCGACAAAAAAATGCCGGCGGTTTCAAATCATCACGGCATGGGCAAAAAAATCAAACGCATCGGCATCCTCACCGCAGGCGGCGACAGCCCCGGCCTCAACGCCGCCATTCGCGGCGTCGGCAAAGCGGCGCTCAACTACGGCATGGAGATCATCGGCTTTCGCGACGGCTTCCGCGGCCTCGTGGAAAACCGGCGCCTCAAGCTCGACAAGTCCACGCTGGCCGGCATTCTCACCGTGGGCGGCACCATTCTCGGCACCAGCCGCGACAAGCCGCACCGCATGGTCATTGACGGTCGCACCCGCGACATGACCGATGTGATCAAGGAGAATTACAAAAAATGGGGCCTCGACTGCGTCGTCTGCCTCGGCGGCGGCGGCACGCAGAAAAATGCTTTGCGCCTCCATCAGGCCGGCCTCAATGTCATCACTTTGCCCAAGACCATTGACAACGACGTGGCCATGACCGACGCCACGTTTGGCTTTGCGACGGCGCTGGACATCGCGACCGAGACGCTCGACCGTTTGCACAGCACGGCGCACAGCCATCACCGCATCATCGTCGCGGAAATCATGGGGCATCGCGCCGGCTGGCTCACGCTGGGCGCGGGCATTGCGGGCGGGGCGGACGTGATTCTCATTCCCGAAATTCCTTACGACGTGGTGAAAATTGCCGAAGCCATCCGCCGCCGCAGCCGGCGCGGAACGAATTTCAGCATCGTCGCCGTGGCCGAAGGCGCGATGAGCCAGGACGACGCCCGCGCCCTGGCCGCCGCCGAAAAAAAACTCGAACGCGCCCGCACGCTACACGACAAAAAAGAAGCCAAGATCGAACTAGCCACGCTCGAAGTCCGGCACCAGGGCAACACGCTGCGGCTGGCCAAGCAATTGGAGGAACTCACGCATCTCGAATCCCGCGTCACCATTCTCGGCTATGTCCAGCGCGGCGGCACGCCCGGCGCGGCGGACCGCGTGCTGGCCACGCGGCTGGGCAGCGCCTGCGCGGATTTGATTGCCGAGGAACACTACGGCGTGATGGTGGCGGCGCGCGGCGACGGCACCGAAGCCGTGCCTTTGGAGCGCGTGGCCGGCAAGCGCAAGACCGTGCCGCCCGATCATTCCTGGGTGCAAACCGCCCGCCACGTGGGCACCTGTTTGGGCGATTAAATTCTTCCCGTTGCGGGCAAAGCTTCAACCGGCAACTGCCGGAAAACAATCGGCTGGACAACTCTCTGGAGCTGGCGCAGGCTTGAAGCTGTGAATCAGGATTTGGCTGCAAAGTTTGTAGCTAACTTACTGGTTGGCGGCTGTCGTGCGCTTATGAAAATTCTACACAAATGTTTGTCGTTGCCTCTGGCCCTTCTCTGCTGCGAAATTGCCTCCGGGCAAGGGTTCGTGAATCTAGGTTTTGAGAATACAAAACTCACAGCTTTTCTTGTTAACGAGTATAGCGGTTATTACGCTACCAACGGGACAGTCCCTGGATGGGATTGGTCACCCCATCAGACATTTGGGTTCGGAGATCCAAATACCACCGTCGCGTTCAATAATATCGCGCTCGACGCCCCTTATGTAACTCTCCAAGGGGCAAATGGCTTTATTCCAGCCATCAGAGGCAACTATTCCATATTACTTCAGGGTGGCAGTTTCTATGTTTCGAGCAATGCCTATGCGGCTATTTGGCAGACCGGACAGATTCCTTCATCCGCTGTATCGCTTATTTACTGGGGTGGTGCGCTTCAGGTTTCATTCAACGGACAGAATCTTCCCCTTTACGATATGGGCGATACCCCAAATTACACAATTTGGGGTGCAGATATTTCAGCTTACGCAGGACAGACAGGGCAGTTAATGTTTACCGCCCCTTGGCAGACCACGGCAATGCTCGACAATATTCAGTTTTCATCTTCACCGATTCCAGAGCCGACTGCTTTAAGCTTATTCATTTGTGGTGCTTTTTTGATTTGGTTTCTGGTAATGCCGCGCAACATGAAAATAGCCCGCAAATCGCCGCCCTCATTTCGTCCCGCGCCTTTTTTATGAAGCTCACCAATGACCGTTATCTCATCCGGCTCGGCACGCGGAATTTCTCGGAGCGCTATTTCCGCGACGCGGACG
>Ga0182030_10022806_pt1 | contig 11630 bp, 6 predicted proteins | sample 812S3MmetaG_FD_121299 | JGI IMG/M metagenome (GOLD analysis project Ga0182030, IMG submission 121299) | Permafrost microbial communities from Stordalen Mire, Sweden - 812S3M metaG (Illumina Assembly) | ecosystem: Environmental > Terrestrial > Soil > Wetlands > Permafrost | place: Sweden... | reverse complement strand
TGAAAAAAAAAATTAAAAGGCGGTAAATTTTTTGAATGGGGAATTTTGGTAAAAAGATAAAGCTTTTCCACCCCCCGGAAAAAACAATTGTAGGGGGGGAGGGGGGGGGGGGTTCGAAGGAATATCAAAGACTCACGAAATCCAGTCACGAGTAAGAAATAACTCTCAGCAGAATACCAGTCGATGAATTCCTGAGATTCAGTGAACCAGTTTGTAGTTCCCAATTGATGAGCTTTAGTGGCGGCCTGATGGTTCTCCCAGGGATCGAATGGCGAGAGCCATTTCATGATCTCCTTTTGTTTAATATCTGCAAAGGGAGGTTACTATATCACTTGATAACGGTTGTGTTATCGGTATGACTTACTCGTTTCTTCCACACGAAGCATAGTCAAATGATTTGCAAGGTTTTCTCCAATATCAACCAATTTATCGTTGAGAGATGCGTTCATCTTCCGCATACCGAGTATCAGTGCTCTTGAATTTGATCAGCTCTATTTGTTGGCGTCGAAAACGTCCAATGAGCACATAGGCCTTATCGTTGATGGTAGTTTAGTGAAGCTAGGAAAGCCCAAAACTCACGTTTCATCTGCTGTAATGGCTAGATTCAAAGTACTTTTACATCGTTCGATTCTTTCAAGACACACTTTAGCATCTCGATCACTTAGCTGCCAGCCTAAAGCTTGGATGAGGGCTCGTCTCGTTGAATCAGGCTTTCTAGCGTCAGCTGGGAAACTAATTTTCTCTTTCAAGTAATTGAGTTCCCTAAAGCAAGCTGCGAGTGGGCCATCTTGAGGATCGCAGAGCAAATTAAAAATGGGTCGCTTCTTGCTGGAGAGCAGTGATGGATCATCAAGTTCGTCGGCCAAGCTTTCTAGAGTTTCAAGGACATTCCGAAGGTCTTTGATTTCGCCGATGACACGGGTCAAAGACCATGGCGTCTTTTTAGTGGCGGCTCTGAAGTCATAGCATACTGAGATGACTGTGTTGGTTGCCTGAAGGATTGCGATAATGCTAGCTGATATACTCAGTGGATCCATAATCTTTGACTAAACTGAGGCTCTAGGGTGATCTTCCTAGCGCCAATAGAAATAAATAAATCTCTTAACAATACGTCCGGGTCATTCCGACGCCGATGGATATATTACGTCGCATCTGGTAGAAGGCTGAGGTATCTGACCTCACCTTAATCTTGAGGCTCTACATCACATCGTGGCTGCTCCTCATTGGAGTGCGTTGCGAAGATGAACCCATAGAATCAGCCTGCAGAGCGCAAGGCTCGCGCGGGGTTAACGCTAGTTCATTACACATTTGCAACGATGATATTTTGTCAAATTCTGCATCCTTTGATAGACGCTCGTTATTTCACTTATCTATTCCTATTACCGTATTTTTCAAGCACACTCAAACCATTTGGTACTCCGTTTGCTCGTGCTGATTCCAATGGTTGCTCCAGTTGGTCTGTTCCATTATACTGACCCCTGTATACTCGTAACACCCACCACACACACTCTCATGAGCTGAGCCGCTTTGGTGGCCGAATGGGGCTGGATGTGGACCCTAAGCTAAGTATTGCTTTTCAGCCGGGCGTAATACTTGATTGATTCCCAAGCCCAGTTTCACACAATTGACAAATCACGTCTTATTATTTCCCCTACTTTGAAGCCATGGCGCGTTAATGTTTACTTCCGTGCTATATAGCCACAGTAATTACAAAGAACTTGATTTAATTATACAGAGCCTCGTCACCTTCCTCCCACCATAATTTTCTGCTCCTGCTATCTAATTTTACCACATCTGTGAGATCTCAAACTCGACCCATGAATCTTAGATATGGACTTCGCTAGTCAAAAAGAAGAGCAAGTGGGCAGCGGGCCAGAAAGTTCTCGATTTAAGCGCCCATGGGACGGAACGACGAAGGACGACGATCTTCCGGAAGCTTCTCCGTCGAAACGTCCACGAGAGGAAGCCAGCGCCGGCAGAACGACTAGCCCGCGATGGAAGGCGGCAAGTCGAAAAGGTCCCACGGGCATCAAAATTGTCAAGAAGACATTCCGCCAAGCTGGACCAACGTCGCCGATTGCGAACATTGGAGCGAGACTGTTGCGAGCAGCCAAGATTCATAGACTCCGGTTTTACAAGCATAATCGAATCTCCAACAATGAGATACGGCTCATTAGGATGAAATGCAAGGATCCTCAAGACGAGATTTTCGTGTCGATAGAGACAGTGCCAATCGATAAGTTGCGGATCGAATACGAATACGAGGCCCTCTCTTATCATTGGGGTGACGGTGAAGCAGAACATCCTATTTATGTGCGCGATAACAATGCAGTCATACACAGCTTGGACGAGGCCGTACTTCTGGGTACCCAAAGGCTTTACGTGAAGCCCAATCTTTATAAGGCGCTTCGACATTTGAGAAGCATACACGAAGACGTGACGCTATGGGTTGACGCTATCTGTATCAATCAGGAAGATCAAGAAGAGAAGCGCATCCAGGTCCGTAAGATGGCACAAATCTACAATACAGCTGCTAGGGTGTGTGTTTGGCTTGGCCCAGGTGATAAACAATCCGACAACGCCATGAAGTTCATCAACGACATTATCGATGTGAACAAGCTTGAGAGCGAACTTATCTCAGATGAGCGCTATACTCATCAGTGGAACGACCTAGTCGATCTTATGAAGAGCAGCTGGTTCTCCCGTCGGTGGGTCATACAAGAGCTTGCATTGGCAAGAGACGCTACTGTTCACTGTGGGAATCAGGAGGTGCATTGGAACGACTTTAAAGATGCTGTAAGTTTGTTCGTGATGCACTTCGATAAAATTCGAGAGCTATTCCTCCTATCCAAACAATTCTCTCGCAACCAGAACGCGATCGGAGAATTAGATCCACTCGGCGCGAAGGTTCTGGTCGATATAACAAGCAACATTTTCCGCAAAAGTGTTGACGGAGGCATTTTCGAACCCTCAATTGGGCTTGAAAGATTGGTATCTACACTATACGCTTTCGAAAGCTCTGATCCTCGCGACACAATTTATGCACTTCTCAACATCGCTCAAGAGAACGCCTGGGTATCGCCATTGCGATTAGGAGCATCGCACAATAATCCACCACCCCAGGCAGACTACAGAAAAGATTTGCTCGAAGTTTACACGGCCTACGTGAAATGGGCGATCTCTGAATCCCACTCTATCGACATCATATGTCGCTATTGGGCGATTCCAGAAAAGGAGGAAAGAGCTGAACATTATCCCCCTCTGGTTGATTTGCCGTCTTGGGTCAAATCGGTTTCCGATTCAGCTTTTGGCAGGCAAGCTGAGGGGTTTAATGGCAGGATGAACGGAGACAGTTTGGTAGGCCATCCTGGTCGAAACTGCTACAGTGCGTCACATAGTATGCTTCCCGAGGTACGATTCGGTGCGGACGGCCCACAGATTCCAGACGTGCCTACTGTCTTTGCAACAACCACAATTATGTCAGAAGTGTCTACTTCGATTGCACCCACCACATCCACCTTGAAAGTTCCGGGAATGACTGAGCCTGAGCCTGAGCCTGAGTCCACTCTGCCCATCCTACCCACACCTAGTCATTTGAACCCACCTCCACAGCGCTATGATCCTTCTCTTTACGTTGAAGGAAGAATCATCGATACCATCACATGGACATCAAGTCCAACAATAGAGGGCATAATTGAGAAAACATGTCTCCAAAAAGGCGGCTGGCGCCTTGCGAAGGAGGACGAAGTTGTTCACGTCCCCGACAAATTATGGCGTACTCTAGTAGCCGACAGAGCTCCCGATGGTAGTAATCCTCCAGGCTGGTACCACCGAGCCTGCCTCTACTGCCTAGTAAACGAGACACCAAATGGAAACATCAACACGGTTGAGCTACTACGACGAGACCAGCCTGATATCATCAAGAAATACTTGAAACGAGTACAGAGTATGACGTGGAATCGAAAGTTTATCGAGACATCCTCGAAGGCGAGGGGCCAGGAGAAGCTCTTTGGTCTGGCTCCGCCGCATACTAATACAGGGGATCTGATTTGTGTTCTTTTTGGTTGCAGTGTCCCATGTATTCTTCGTAGACAGGAGAATGAGGAGATCGGGGTTTATTATGAATTTATTGGCGAGTCGTATATATATGGGAAGATGGATGGGGATGCTGTGACTTCATTGACTCTCGAGGAGCTCGCTAAGCAAACATCCGAATTTAGACTGATGTGAGACCAGGAACTCTGTGCCGTTTGGAACGAATGTTGCGATAAACATAGAGCTTGTCGCATGAATAAAAAAGTAAATTAATCAACTGGTGACTTCTTCGATCAACCTCCGGAACAAGCATGCAGGATGTGGGGGAGAAGAGTGAGATGGAAGTTCGGGTGATTTCTTTGAGGTTCATAGTGGTAGGTTTTGGATTACTGCAAAAATGGATGTAGTGGGAACGCTTGACTGGATAGCTGTCTTGGTACGTACCAGGCTATGTATGAGACAAGACTAAAGAGTGTCAATGTAGTGGTGGAAGTCATTTTCTAGGTAAAGAAAGTGAAAGGTGGGGTTTCAAGCAGTGCTTCCTCGATCATTTGAACGAGAACGGACCATCGACAAATCCAACCATACTGATTTCCTAGGTGTAGCTTCTCTATTGCTTGTATTGGCGGCCGAACTGTGTTTTTGAATTGCGTTTCCGTATTGGCTTCGTGTTGCCAAAATTTGGCTAGCTTACAGCAGCTAAAGTCAGAAGGCGACTCAACAACTACAGCGTTAGCATACTTTCCATAAAATTCCTGTTGCTATTTGGCAGCTCCGCTCCATGAGTCTCTAAAATGGATGTGGAGGAGATAATCGAGCCCCACGGCTAATCATGCTGAAATTATTGCAAATCAGCCCATTCACTCTCCAGCTTGCCCGCTTTCCACATCTCCATTCCTTCACCCTTCATATAACCATGAACATAACACTCCCCTACAAATGTGAAATGGTTATCGCGCGGACGAAGAATGTATAGAACTCTTCCCCCAAACAAGAGCCAGATCTCGTCTCCTGGCCGCGCTTGGGCTCCGATTCCCATGTGGCCGTTATTCATGACAAACATGAAATGTCCAGAAAGGGATCTGGTTACATTGTGAACGTGAAAGTATTCAGCATTTCGAACGCCGCTTTCCTCGAATTCAAGAAATTTGTTGAGTTCGGCTTCATGGAAGACATCTTCTGAATTGTTACTTATCCTCCCCGCTGTGAGGGTTTGAGCGAATGCTTCTCCGATAGAATCGGGTCCTTGATAATCAGGCAGATCATTCTTGACCCGGGCATAGAGTGCCGATATTGCAGGACTGTCTGCCATAAATCCTGGACGGCTGCGATCGTAATGTTCGGGATTGGAGTATGCATTCTTGACGGTAGTGAGGCGTATTCCCTTGAGTATCAGTCTCCTTGGCGACGGGTGTGGGCGTCGCTCAACAACTGAGTTGTGGCTAGTAGTCCACCAACGCGCTTGATTTCTCGCGCTCAGGGAGTTGCACCAAGGCACCCGTATGTCAAATCGAGGTACCCAGGATGGAAATTTTTGTTCTTCATGGGTCTTCAGAGTGTCGTTATTGGTGATGCTTAAAGAGGGGGTGACCGTAGGTTCTTTCATGCGAGTTATCTCGTTCCTGCCCAGTACGTCAAGCCCTCCTTTGCCGAAATCAATGCCTCTTGGCGCAGAAATGAGCTGTATTACGAGGTCGGTGAAAGTTCCAATAATAGATTTCCGATAGTCCGGTTGAATTAAGGCATGTTTCTCTAGTTTCTTTCCTTCTTGCGAAAGGCCAATAACTGCAAATAGCTTGTCCCGCGCATCGCTGGCATTGAAATTCGAGAACCTCGAGATAATATTTAGAAGAGCTGGAGAATCACCCCAGTTCATAATCGTGTCTTTCACGATCATGGCTTGAACCAGATTGTCTGCGTCCTCTAGAGATTCTGTATAATGCTTGGCTCTGAAGAGAAGGGCAGCGTCGGCAACAGCGGTCCAGGGCACGGAATGATCTCCTATAAGCATATCCGCCGAGAAATCTTGTGCAACTTCTTGAATGATCCAAACTCGGGAAAACCACTCCATGCTATATAACCACCACACCGCCTTCCAATCTGCATGACCTGGAGGAGGGATCTCCCCATTCGTGTTGAAATGAGAGTCATTTTCAAATTCAAAAAGTATCTCATCTGATGGCACGTTACTCTTGCGCTTTGTCATATATTGTGCAGCGTAAGTGATGATCGATATTGCTTTTTCAGCATAGCCGTGTATATCTGGACCCAACCAGATCACAACATTCCTAGCACTGCTGTATATATGTCTCATAAACGAGACTTGTTGAGCTCGCTCATCTGGATCATTTTGATCGATACAAAGAGCGTCGATCCAGACTCTACGCGACTCGTTAGCACAACGAAGTCGTTGAAGAGCGCTGTTAAGGTTTTGCGTCACAGAAACCACCTTATTGTTGCAAATAATGTTTACAGGGTCATCTTGTGTCCCCCAAACGTAAGAAAGGGCCTCGAATTCCACACCCTCGTATAAGTCATTCACAATCAGGAGATTGGCCTTCACCGTGCCTGTAGCCTGTCCAGGAGCAATATCCAAGAGTCGAATGGATCTCGAATCTGGAAGTTTTTCATGCATTCCTTTGAATGACTGAACCGTGTGCATAGAAGGCATCATGTGGTAGATAAATGGAGTCACCTCGGATGGCAGGAAACAGGAATTGACTCGTATGATTGACGACTAGACAAGGACACTACGATGCTCAAATGTCAGATGCAAAACATAAAGGAGTCAATCGAGAAATAGAATGCCAAAATAAAAGCAAACGCACGTACACAGGAAGTTGGAAGCCGCCTTGAAGTAAGGTGCGCAGGCAAGGAGACTACCCTGCCGAGCCAGTGTTCAACGATTGCTATCGACCCGACGCAAAATCCTCAAACCAGACTCCGTGTTCCACTCTCGATGAAGTATGATGGTAGGTCAACGATAAGAGGAGATAGATAGCATGGTAAAAATAAAATGCGAAATAGCGATTTCGATTCGTTTCATGGTGCGGCTGAGCGAGAGAGGAAGCTGAGGTAGGCACTAACCACATCCGGATACCTTTTTCTAATTGGTTAGGCGGTTTCACACAGTTCTAAAGATATACTCCTGTTCTTCAACATCTTATTACTAAAAGAATATAGATCCAAAAATGTTGTGAAGGTATCCTCGTCGAAACCAAAATAAAACCTACAAATAGAGCTAAGTGGAGAAAAGTATAACCAAAATAAGCTTCTACGAAGATTGAAATGACTCACGCTTAAGCTTGCTTGATGATCAGACTAACATAATTACTAATTAGGTTGATTATATAAGGATATCAGGTGCTTTGTATCAGATATCATCTGAATTTCGTATTTCGATAGTTGAACGCAACTTTTTTCTTTCTTTATCCCAAGGTTGTTTAGTAGGCTCGCTATTTCTACCTAGGTGCTAATCACCCTCGGCTCATCCTCTTTCACTCAGCTTACCTGAGCTGCCTGAGCAGCCTAGGTAGGTCCAGAGAAGTCCTAAAACAGTTCCAGAGCAATGCCCACTACACACTCATGTATTTGATCTCCCATTAGATTAGATATAGATTAAAGACTTTGTTATCTTATTTTTGGCTTAGTTTAAAGCAGCAATTGCTCACATCTAGAGACTAAAACATAACCAGCAAAAGCAAAAGTTGAGTCTGACTTATTTAGTAGTCGATTATTAGCACTGCCTCAGGGGTTTAAGCGACGCTAGTGAGTAAACTGGTTATATGCTATATAGACTCTATGGGATTGCAGTCATTCAAATCGCGATGCAGATAATGATCTATGACCTATATGGATATTCCAACCTTTGCGGCGTGTATATTGCCCATCGTATGCGAGCGCGTCGGTACATTCCAAACTGTCTTTAATTGGAATTCTGGCCACTTGGACATTGACCTAAAATACGCACCCTACGAAGTACCGTTCATGGTTCAAACTGCACATTAAGTCCAGCAACAGCCCACTACCCTCCGGACCTCTGGAGATAGGCAGGTCCCTCCCACAAACTCTGCCATCTACGACGACGCAATACAAAATCATTACAACTGGATAATCGAGCAACACGTATCTAGTTCCACACTACAGTAGGACTTCTAGCACTACCCCGCAAACCGGTCTAATCTGTGTGTTAGCATGAGATTTACCGGCTCAATAAAGTAGGATATACCGTCACATGGACATTCGGTGTCAAAGCCTCAATTCCTTTCAGAACAGTATTACTTATTTTAAATACTCCTATAATCTGACATTCAACGGCCCAACAGACAATGTAGCCCACTTCTCCAAAGCATCCCTATTTGTGTTCACCGAGGACCTTCATCTCCTATTTCGCATAATCTGCAAGATGTCAGAATCTCATCCCTAAAAAGCCACCAACAGACTTACCCATGATCGGGGGTTCAATTGTCGATTTTCCCGGATAAAGCAGAGTCAAAATCGCAGCAACAACAACATTGTTCTCCGTCAAGATGAAGTTCTCCAACGTCAGAGTGGGTGCCAGGTAGTTCCCACAGATCTCGGTCAGATTAAGCCTCGATAACTGGCCTGTACCTTCATTTAGTACAGCATCGCGGGCCAATGCATAGGCAAGAGGATTATATGCAATTCCCTCGTGGGTGTAAAAGCTTCCAGCCACTTGGGCAGGGCAAGCCTCTTGAACCGCTACATTAGTGACTCCAACTCCACGATCATCTTTCAGTGGCGATGACGCTCCATCGCCAGACTGGGGTTGCACCACCTCGTCGGTCAGCGAATAGATAACCGTAGTGGGAACATAGGCAGAGTCTCCACCGTTCGCTCGCATCGCGGTCACGAAGTTACTGTCGTATAGAGCTTGTAGCCACTGCAAATCTTAGAGTCAGCTAGGTCTTGGTTTGACGTTTTTTTTTTCATGCAGCTTCGAAGTTTAATCTAAGCAATAGGAGAGGATCTAGGTGCTGAAAGCAGGGGGTTTATGAGGAAAGGTGTTGCTTACCGCGGGAGGCTGCGGTACCCAGCTTAAGATCTGAGTTAGTTGGGTGCCACGATAGCCGGGTGAGAATGCAATATGATCCGTCACATGCGCTCGAGTGGAAGGCCAATACTTGTCTGCCAATATCTAGTGGTTAGCAAGTGCTTCGTCCGTGAAGCGTAGCAGCCGGCATATAACTTACATGCCCATTGTGAGTCGAGGTTTCCTTGCGAATATCCCACAACAGCAATTGAACGATTGCCACAGATGCTCGATAAGTAGTTGATGGCATAAGCTACATATTCAGCGTTTCTCTGAAGATCCTCCAATTCGTACCCAGGAATGTTTAGCCAGACTGGATCGCCGAATGATGTCTCTACATTCTGTAGCAATGGGATGTATGTGCCTATGAACGTCACATAGCCGGGATTTCCAGTCCCTCCAACCAGCAAGATTGGCTGCGGCGCGTCGGAAACCCCGTAGCGGAAGGTTTGCGGAATATATATGGCACCTCTGAGCTCGTTTTCCGTAAAGCTGTACGGTGCGTCGTCTGTCGATGCCTTTGGATACACAGCATTGACCGGCTCGCGAGAATTCACGTTTGAGCTGCTGGCTAAGCCTGAAACAAGTCCTTCGATATAATTTTGCACTCCATCCCAATCCAGCGAGGATAGGCCTAAAGAGATGAGCTGCGCGGCTGTTTCGAAGATTGTCAACTCCTTTCCATCGAAGATACTCGAGAGCCTGGAAAAAGCTTCTTCGATAGTCGATGGAGCCGCTTCCACCGTGAGAGACTGCAGGTCTGATTCGATACTTGAGAAGAAATCAGTGGCATTGCTCCCAAGGCCTGAGGTGGTGTTAACTGGCTGTCCAACGATTTGGGTGATGCAGCATATTATTGTGAGACATCCTATTAGGCCACTTAGGGGAGACATTCTAGATACAATCCCAAAACCTAGTGTACATTTAAGTATCGAAGCAAATCCGCTCGCGATTCTGATCCCTTGATATTATATCTGGATATTTACAGAGCCTTAGCCTCAATCTCTTGGGAGTTGCATCTTGCAAGCTTTAATTCGGAGAGACCGACGCTAGAAAGAGGCAGCGATCTGCAGATTTTCTGAGGATTCGGGGTGGGGCAGCATTACTTCCATATGTGTGGGCATTTCACGAGAAGCGTAATTGCACCCCGCCATGTGGATCTCCTACGCCGCAGCTAAAGCGTGGCGTTTGAATATGCGGCTATTTTACTACCGCACTTCTCGAACACAGGCCCACTCATGTAAGATTGGCACTTCTCTACCTCGATAATCCTGATAACTAGCGCACTAGCGCTGACGCATTCCCAGGGTACTTGTACGTCCTTCAAGGCTACCCCTTTCCCAGATCTCGCCTGCTGAACATTCAGTAGTAAAATTTCACCACAATATAAATAGCTGTCTGGTGCCGGCGAAGTTTTCCTAAAGGGTCTGTAAAGCCCTACCGCATTTGTAAAGACATCCGTAGTTGGGCGCAGAAGGGGTAGCCTCGCTTGAGCTCACTGCGAAGCAAGGTCCAGACCTGTTTTTGAGTTTCTAGTAGCGTAATCATTTTGGGCAAGGCCCATTCCGTAGCCTAGGAGCTCAAACGAGTCACCTTCCTCACTACCTACCTAAGTAGTTCAGGCCTCCTGTCCTCTCATCACAGCTCACCTCCTTGGACACACACTGTTCAGCCTAGCCCAGGTTAGCTCACCCATATCTCAGGCTATAGCAGCAACATTTTAGGTCCCAAGACGGAAATAGAAAATGTTCATGCCAAGATTCCCATATGAGACTGAGTGTATCTGGCAGGCGACGAGTGATTACATCTTCTATGAACCTGCAATGGAGCCTGAGAAAGGATGGATTGTCACGGGATAGGTAGAACTTGAAATCTTAGAAATCGAATTTTATGATTTTCTCTTTGAGACCTAGACATCCAAGATCCCGCTGAAAGATTATAGGAGAAAATGAAAAAGATCGCGGGAAGAGTTACACGCTTCTCTAGATGTGAAAGGTGGTGGTCGCCTCTACCTTTTACGAAGTCTCTTCAAACACCAACCCCTAGTTCGGGTTTTACCATTGAAGTAGAAGACCTCAATCTGGTGCTTGAGGGATAAGGCGCCGGGCTATCTGTCAGATTCTGAGACAATGGAGGATTGGGTTTTAAGAACATTATTTAGTAGATTAAAGGGAAATGTGATTGTCTCTGAAACTGTCAGAAATGCAAAGTACAATTGAGATTGGCTGATTGTTTATGAAATGTTGAGACAATGATGTTGAATTTTGACTCCGGAATCAGCCTCCCCTCCCAAAATACAGCGAAAGCCTCCCATACCTCAAAACCACAGCGCACCACCTATCATTACCTTTCCCACCCCATTCTAAAGCCTCACAACACTAACATCCAAAATCCCCTTCTCGCCCCTCAACTCCTCCTCCACATCCTTCCCCACCTGCCCTTCAACCCCCAAAATCATCAACGCCTCATTCTCCCTCTCCTCTCCCCCCCCTTCCCCCCCCTCCCCCCCCCCCACCCCCCTATCCAACCCCCCCACACCCCT